>Ga0157376_10004200_pt1 | contig 9992 bp, 8 predicted proteins | sample M45metaG_FD_121801 | JGI IMG/M metagenome (GOLD analysis project Ga0157376, IMG submission 121801) | Miscanthus rhizosphere microbial communities from Kellogg Biological Station, Michigan, USA - M4-5 metaG | ecosystem: Host-associated > Plants > Roots > Rhizosphere > Soil | place: USA: Michigan... | reverse complement strand
TGAAGCCGGGGGGACGGCTCGCGGAGACAAGCACGGCGAAAGCAAACAGGAGCACGACGTTCGACGAGCGCATGGCAGCCGAAGGATATCAAGGCGACCGGTCGGCATGGGTCAAGGGAAAGGCCTTCAACTACGTCGTGGAGCATCCCCTGCGCTACGTCGCCAGCATTCCCGTCTTCGCCTATAAAGGCATGTGGTTCATGACCCGAGCCGGGACGCTGCTCAATCTGCTGACCCTGCTCTGTTTCTTTGGCGTCTTTTTCGGCGCCCTGTTCACCCGCAACCAGGTTCTGCTTGCCGCGTTCGGACTCGCCGCCGGGTTGTTTTCCTTCATTTCGATCTTCACTCACGCTTTGACGCGTTACAACCAGCCCATGACGCCCTTCGTCATTCTTTCCGTCCTCTGGCTTTTCGCCGCACTGGCGCGCGCGGCCTATCGCCGATTCCCTCGTGTTCTGGCTCTCGTCGACCCATGCCTGCGGGTCATTCAGCCGGCGAGCGAAGCGAACAGCTCGAGCCAACGGCGCCCCACCGCGCCGACATCGAGCGCCGAGACGGCTTCCCGCGCCTGAGCGGCAAACTGCCGGCGCAGGGCTTGGTTGGACATCATGCGCTCAAGCTCTGTGGTCAGCGCGGCTGGGTTCTCCGGCTCGACCAACAGGCCATATTTGCCGCCTCCGAGGATCTCGGCCGTGCCGCCTGGGCAATCGGTGGCGATCACCGCGCAGCTCGAAGCCAGCGCCTCGAGCAGCACGTTGGGATAGCCCTCATAGCGCGACGGCAGCACGAACAGGTCGGCCGCGGCGAAAGCCGCGCGCATATCTTTGCTGACACCCGGAAGCACGATCCGATCGCCGAGCGATAAACGCCTCGCAGCGGATTCCAGAGCCGCACGATCCCTACCTTCGCCATAAATCATCAGCTGCCAGTCCGGATAGTCGTCAGCCAGCGCGGCAAAGCTTGTGATAAGCGCGGTGAAGCCCTTTTGCGGTACGAGGCGTCCGGCGGCGACGATTCGTTTCGTCGCCTGCTCGGCGCGCGGCTCCCCTCCCCACGACGCTAGGCGGATCGGATTGGGAAGCACGTACACCGGAGCGCCAAAGTGCGCGCGCACCCCTTGCGCGATGCCCTCGGTTTGCACCACCAAGGCCGCCGCCAAAGGATAGCTCAGGCGTCGCACGGTACGGGTGAGACGTCCCAATCCCGGTCGGTCAGGCTGATTGCGCTCCGAGACCACGACGGGAACGCCAAGGCCCAATGCCGACCAGATGGCCACCAGGTTCGCTTCGGTGGTGAAGGCCACGATCGCATCGGGCTTGAATGCCTTCAGGGCGGCGCGGAGCCGGACGAGGCGGCGGAGATTGGTGCCGACACGCGATGCCAGGCTTCGGTTGCGATTGAGAGCATCGATACCGCGCAGCGTCACTCTGTCGTCGAGATGGTAGACCCGCTCGTCGTCGGCGCCCTCGAAAGTCAGCGCGGTGACGTCGTGCCCTTGCTCCACCCAATAGTTGCACAACAGGCTCGCGACGCGCTCGGCGCCACCGGCGGTGAAGGTCGGAAGGATGAAGGCAATCCGCATGCCTCTAGGCGACGTGGAGCAGATCGAGCCACACCCGTATGGCCCGATCAACCTGATAAATCTCTGTGCGCCTGATCGCCGCCTCGCCAAGGCGCGCGCGGAGATCTTCGTCGGTGGCAAGGGCCATCATCGCGGCGGCGGTTGCCTCGTCATTCTCGACCGGCACGATCAGGCCCGCATCCTCACCAATCAGCTCCAACGGACCGGGTGAAGCGTCGGAGACGACCGAAGCCAGCCCGCAGGCCATGGCCTCGATCAGCGCATTCGGCGATCCTTCGAATCGCGAGGTCAGCACAAAGAACTTCGCGGCCCTCAAATAGGGAATGGGATCGTCGCAATAGCCGAGCCAATCGACCCGCGAGGCAATGCCCAAATCGCGCGCGAGCGACTGCAACTCGTCGCCGAGCGGTCCATCGCCGATGATCGCGAGCCTCCATGCCGGCAACTTCGCGAAGACAATCGCCGCGGCCTTAAGCAGCACATCGATGCCTTTTTGTGCCACCAAACGCGTGACGGTGATGAAGGTCGGTGCCGCGAAGCTCACTGCGGCTCCAAGATTTGAGATGTTGAGCGGATTGGGAAGCAGAGCCAGCTTTTCCCGCGGCACGATGCTCGCAAGCGATTCAATGGCGCCCGTGCTGTTGGCGGTCACCACATCCGACCGGCGATAAAGCAGGTTACGCAGCAATACGACGCGCAAATTATGGTGTTGCTTGGCCGGATCGTTGCGCTCGGAAATGACGACGCGGATCGGCAGTCCCCGCGCCGCGATCAGCGTGAGGATATTGGTCTGCGTCAGGAAGGAGAGGACAGCGTCGGGAGCAATCATGCGGAGCCGGCTCCGCAACCCCTGGGTGCGCCTTTGCAATTCGGCGCTGAAGGCTATGACCGACATTGGGCGTCGGAAGGCCTCAACCGTCAGCGCGCGCTGGTAAGCTTCGGAATTCCGTACCGCGCTGGCAAACGAATCGAACACCTCTCTGAGAGAACTCCGCTCTCGCCTTTTCGGCGCCCCTAGCGGCGCTCCCAAACTGTAGCGATGCACCCTGGGATCGACAGCGTAAGCGTCGCTCGGGTCGTTGAACACCTTGATGAGGTGAACCTCGATGCCGAGTTTGATCAGCGCATTCGCCGCAGTCGCCGCGACGCGCTGTGCGCCGCCAGCTCCGAGATGGGCGATCACCAAGGTAACACGCTTTGGTCGACGTATCTCACGCATCGCTGGCGTTCGCGTATCCTGGTCGGTTCTTCGCATGTCGAGACTACTCGCCGGCTCCACCGGCGATCGAGCTGAGCTGGGCGCCGCTGACGGCCTCGGCGAGAAGCGCGTCCCACTCCACCAAGAATCTTTCGCTGCCGAAAATTCTCTGGGCTGTTGTGCGACCGTTGGCGCCGATGCGCTGTAGCTCCTGCGGATGCTCGCCGAGGAAGCGAACATGGGCGAGCAGCGCCTCCATGTCATTGGAGACAAAGCCGTTCTCGCCGTTCACGATATAGCTCGATTCCCCATGCCGATCGGTCGTGACGATCGCCAAACCGCAGAGCTGTGCTTCAAGCATAGCTTGCGGCGCGGGGACGGCATAGCAATGATTGAAGTAGATCGACGAGGAAGTTAGCAGCGAGCGATAGACATCGAAATTGGCGAACCTGGGGCCGGTGCCGAGCCAATTCACTTTCCTGGCAATGCGTCTCTCGATTTCGGCCGCTGCTGCCGCGTTATAGAACTGTGCGTGGCCCCAGGGCCGCAACATTACGACATTGCCGCGACTATAATCGGTCTCGGGCCACTCGCTTGCCGTAAGGCCGGGCGTCACCACGTGCGAGCGGGCCACATTCCACAGTTGCGCGGCGGTGTCGGTGCGCGACACCATGATGTGCTGCCCCACAAGCTCTCGCATGCGCTCGGCTGAACAGCCATCGACCATGTTGCAGCCGTGGTTGACGATAATCTTCGGACCGCGAAAGCGGTCGCACAATCTTAGCAACAGGACGCGCTGCTCGATCTCGTCGAAGCTCCATTGATCGATGCCCAGGATCAGAATGTCGGCGCGTGCGCCGTCCAGCGTGTAGCTGACGCGCACGGTTTCGGGCAGCGGCCGTATCGCGCTGTCCCATTGCCGATGGGTATTGCCCAGCAGAACTATATCGTGGGGCAGCCTGGCAAGCTCGTGGTCATAGGCCGTGTCGGACGGGCATAGCGCGAGCGTCAGCCGGCGGGACTTCTCTCTCGAGGCACCGCGCATTGGCGTCGGCGAGATCATGACTTTGCCGCCCGGGATCGCGCCCCGATACGACGCACGGCCTCAGCCGCGGTGCGTAGCGGCGATGTCAGCCGCCAGGATGAAGAGCTGTAGACCGAAAGCAGCTCCTGCTCCAGCCGGCCGACGGCATCGGTGCTAATGGTCGCGCTCCCATTGCCGGTAGCCATAGGATCGCTCGCAATCCAGGCGAAGGCCGCCGCAGCTTGCACGGGCAGTCGCTCCGCAACAGACGCAAATACGTCGATGCTCAGGCGTCGCCATTGGATGTCGGGATAAGGCAACTCGACCTGTCTCTCGCCATTATGCTTTGCCCAGCTCGCATACTCCGAGCATATATTGGTGATTGCCGGGGTCTTGTCCCGCAAGACGACCGGCGTGGCGACGACACCGGCAACGCCTTCGCTGAGAGCCTGCACCAGCAGAATCCAAGTCCAATAGCTCAAGCTGTCCGCCGGCCGCCAGGGCTGCTGCATGAGCCACGACCGGCGCGCCAGCAGCAGCCCGGGATCGCGCGGCTGGCAGAGCGTTCCGCGCAGATCTTTGGCGTAGGCAGCCCACTCGTCGGCGGGACAGCCACGCTCCTGGCTTCGCACTGCGAACACATGGCAATCCGGCTCGTTTTGCATCGCGCAGCGCAACTCGCCGGCAAAGGCCTGCGTGGGGTGAAAGCCTTCGGGCTTGAACAGTACCCAGTCCCGCTCGACCGATACAACCGCCTCCCACAGCGCGTCGAACAGCTCAAGATAATCGCCGGACGCCTCAGGCGCGATGACGTGGCGGCTGCCGAACGATACGCCGTCCCCCCAAGCTGGTAGGTTGGCGCTGCGGTAAGCCAGCGTGACGAGCGCAACGTCCTCGAGCGCCTGGTCGGTCGATTTGGGCGGCAGCGGCGCTGCGGTCTTTGCGTCGAGTGCACGCTCGATATGCTTGAGCCAGTCGCCGCCGATGCGATGCATGGCGAACAGCTCGATAGCCCTGCCTCGCGCACGGAGAATCGCGTCTTGAACGGCACTGAAGTCTCGGCGAAGACCGGCGATCTTGGCGTCCCAGTTCTCACCTTCCCGCACCAGAAAGCGGTCATCGAGACCGAGCGCCTCCACGGTGGCGATATGCGCCGGCGTGGCGGTGGCGAGCACCGGAACCCCGAGCGCCACGGCTTTCACCATCCGGTTCGCGTTCTTGGCCAGATTCCATTTATTGTGCTCGACCGGGAGCAGCAGCAGATCGAACGCGGTGAGCGTTCGGTCGATGCTTTTCAAGTCGAATTCGATATCGCCTCCGCGGGTGATCGTCTCGATCGGCTCGGCCATCTTGACGGCACGAAGATCGATCAAGCCGGCAGGGGTGCCGAACCAGCCGACGCGCGTGAGTTCGGCTTTCCGCCCGCGCACCAGCGTAGTCGACTCGATGTCGACGGGATTCTCCAGCACGTACACGTTGTGATGAAAATTCCGTGCGTCAACGCCGAGATATTCGCTTCCGACGGTCACCACATCGGCGGCGTTCATGAACGCGACAACCTCTTCCTTCACCCCGTGACTCTCGGCACCCTCCAGCAAAAGGTGATCGTCGAAATCGTAGACCACCAGCGCCCCTGCTTCCCGCATTGCCCGAAGCGAAGCAAACGGTCTGACCTTTTGACAGACATAGACGTCGCATTGCGCGCCTTCATTCATCGTCACGCGGTGGCCGTGCGCCTTCAGAAACCGACCGAGCCTCCACGCCCGCAATCGCGAGCTTGCGGTCGTGACATCGCCGAATGTGTCAAATCTGAAGCTCAGGATTCGTGACATTTGCGCCGCCCGAGGGAACCGGTCCACAGACCGAAAGTCCCAAATTTAGAGCATTATCGCAGGCGGCTTGTCCATTCACCCGCCAGGGCCGGCGGCGGCGGTCGGCGCGGCGGAATGATGCCTTGACCATTTTGCATTCTCACTGTGTATAAGCGACAGGCCGGAGGGATCGGGCGGCCAATCGCGCTTCCCCACGGCTGAGCGAAAACTCATCAACAAAGCGCCGGAAACGGGCGCCGGTCGTGGACCTCCTACTCGGCAGCACGCTAGGTTCGAGACGTTGACGCAAGTGGAACACATACCCCTTATGCCGCGACCCGCGGCCGAGCCGTCGATCAAAGTTTCTCGGCCAGCGACGCGCCTCGAATGGGAGCTCCTATTTCAAGATTTCTACCAGAGCACCAAAGCCTACGGCTTCTGGCTCTATTCGGCGTGGCTTGAAATCCTGCTCAACTACCGTTCGACCATGCTTGGCCCGCTCTGGATCGTGGTCGGCACCGGCGTCTTCGTCATTACCGTCGGCACGCTTTACAACCGGGTGATACTGGCCGGCGGGTCCAACATCTATCTCGCACATCTCGCGGTCGGCATGACGCTTTGGTTCGTGATTATTCAAAGCATCGTCAAGAGCGCCACGCTCTTTGCCGAGAATCGAGCCGTCTTGCTGGACGGCGCCATCACCTATACCGATTTGTTGCTCAAGCTATTGATGACCAATCTGATCCTATTCGCCCACAACGCGGTCATCGTCATCCTGGTTTTCGTATGGCTCGGACTCCTGCCGGGTTTCTCGACATTGATCGTTTTGGTGACGTTTCCGCTCGTCCTGGCCAACATTCTTTGGATGTGCGTCGCCGTATCGATCCTCGGAACGCGCTATGCCGATCTCGACGAGCTGCTTCACTCCACGCTTCGTTTGATTTTCTTCATCACGCCGATTCTCTGGATTCCGCATCGCGGTGTGCGCGGCCCGTATGTCGACGCCCTCATCTACTTGAACCCGTTCTACTATTTCGTTGAAGTGGTCCGTGAGCCGCTGATTTACGGAACCATTCCTTGGTTCGAGATCGCGGTTCTCGTCATCGCGCTTCCAATCGGCTGGCTGATCGCCAGCTACCTCTATGCGCGCACGCGCGCGTCGGTGGCGCTATGGCTCTAAACGGCGTTGGACCAGAGCTAAGCGCATCAAGCTCGATCTCGTTACGCGGGGTGACGCTGCGTATTCCCATGGTGCGCAAGGGCGCCAAGTCGCTGACGGCCGACCCGCTGTCGCTGTTGGCTGCATTCTATGCGCCGGGGAAGACCAGCAGAGAGCTGCGGACTATTCTCGATAATGTGAGCTTGGAGATTGAGGACGGCTACCGCCTCGCCCTCATCGGCCGCAACGGCGCCGGCAAGACCACGTTGCTTCGGCTGCTGGCGGGGTCCTTCAGCCCGACCCGCGGCGTGATCATTACCCGAGGCCAAGTGCAGGCACTGCTCAACATTTCTTTCGGCTTCAAGGCTGTCGCGACCGGCCTCGAGAATATCTATCTGCGCGGTCTGTCGATGGGCATGACCCTGGGCGAGATCAGCGAGAAACTCCCCGAGATTGTCGAATTCTCCGAGCTCGGCGATGCGGTTTACGACCCCATTCAAACCTATTCGGCGGGAATGCGCGCGCGCCTGGCCTTTTCGCTCGTGTTCGCGCATGTGCCCAACATCCTCTTGATGGACGAATGGATCAGCGCGGGCGACAGATATTTCGTGGCGAAGGCGCAGGAACGCCTTGAGCAATATATCAGCCAGTGCCGCACGCTGGTGCTCGCCTCGCACAGCAAACCGATTCTCACCGAGATTTGCACGCATGGCTTGGTGCTGGAGGCCGGACGCATCGCCTATTTTGGCAAGGTCGACGACGCCCTGAAATATTACGACGAGACACTCCCTGCCGGTGTGGATATCGAACGCTGGGGCCGGCGCGCGCATCGTCAGTTCTAGGCCCGGGGCCTGATCTCCCATGCTCAACGCAGCGCCGGAGCGCCGTATCCTGATCGTCGCCGAGGCGCTCGGGTATGGCGGCACCGAATCGCACCTGGTAACCGTGCTCCCTCGCCTGGCCGAAGCCGGCTTGTCCATCGCCGTCTTCTGTCTCGCCGACCGCGGACCGAGAGCCGTGGAGCTGGAGCAAGCCGGCGTGCGCGTGCTCGCTGCTTCGCCACTGGCCAACAGGCGCGAGAAACCTCTCCTCTATCCGCTGCAGGCCGGCCTCGACTGCTCGGCGCTTTACGCCTTCGCGCGGCAATGGCGTCCGCAGGTCGCGCACTTCTTCCTGCCGGGGCCCTATCTTCTCGGCACCCCAGTCGCCGTGGCCGCCCAGATCCCCATCAAGGTGATGAGCCGGAGAAGCCTCGCCCACTATCAGCGGAACTGGCGGGGCGCGCGCCGCGTCGAGCGCCTGCTGCATTCGCGCATGACGGCGATCGTCGGCAATTGCAACGCCATTCTGCGCGAGTTGATGGACGAGGGCGTTCCACAGGCGAAGCTTCGCCTGATCTATAACGGCATCGAGCCCGCCGGCCGCGCCCAGGACAAGCGCGAAGCGCGCGCCACGCTCGGGCTCGATGCGGAGGCTTTGATCGGCGTCGTCGTCGCCAATCTCATCGCCTACAAAGGCCATCGCGACCTGATCGAGGCACTTGCACTCGCCGCACCTAAGCTGCCGCCCGCTTGGCAGGTGCTCTGCGTGGGGGCCGACAACGATCTCAGGCCGGAACTTGAGACTCTTGCCGCGGCAAAGGGTCTCTCCGGCAATCTGCGCTTCCTTGGGCGGCGCTTCGATGTCGGTAGTCTGCTTGAAGCGGCCGATTTCGGCGTCCTGCCGTCGCGCGCCAATGAGGGCTTCTCCAATGCGATTCTCGAATCGATGCGAGCGGGGCTGCCGATGGTGGTAACCGACGTCGGTGGCAATGCCGAAGCGGTCGTCGATGGGGAAACAGGCTTTGTGGTTCCCCCAGCCGACCCTCCGGCGCTCGCCGAGGCATTGCTGCTTGTGGCAGAAGATCCCGCCTTGCGCCGCAAGCTCGGCGAGGCGGGACGCGAGCGGGTGACGACGCATTTCACTCTCGACGCCTGCGTTGCCAAGTACCGCGCGCTCTATGACGAGCTCTTCGCGTCATCGAGCGAGCGAGCCATAACTCGCGCCGCTAACCCTTAACCAAGCCGGCCGTTGGCGGGAACTCCCGCGAGGGCAAGACGTTAGCGCAGCATGAGCCGACAGGCGCATATCGACAGAGTTTGGCATGTCATCGACAAGGTCGGGATCTGTATGATGACCACGCAGTTCGCTGGCGGCATGCGCGCGCGACCGATGGAGGCCCGCACCGACAAAGACGCGGGCGTCATCTGGTTCTTGACCGACCATCGCGGCCTGAAGGACGACGAGATCGATGCCACGCCGGCGGTGTGCCTCACCTTCGTATACGAGAAGGAAAAGGTCCACCTCTCCATCACCGGCGAAGCCTTCGTGGCTCACGATCCGGACCGGGCCCGGGCGTTGTGGAATGAAAATCAGAAGCTCTGGTGGAGCGGCCCCGACGATCCGAATTTGCGCGTGGTCCGCGTCGAGCCGGAAAAAGCCGAGATGTGGGACGGACCGGCGAGTTCAGCCGTTGCCGCTTTCGAATTCGCCAAGGCGCGTCTGACCGGCAGCAAGCCTGATCTCGGCGAGAATCGGAAAGTCTCCGTCGAACTCGACTAGCGCGACGCTCGACTAGCGCGAATCTGGTCGATTAAAGTCTTCCTTAGCAATCCTCAAGCACAGTGCAGCCTCGAGTTGAAGCGAGCCCTTGGCGGGAATTTTGTCATGGTCGGAATAACTCGGCGCGGCATGTTGGGAGGAGGTGCGGCGATGGGCGGTCTTTTGTGGAATACCGCCGCGCTCAGCAGTGAGTCGCGGCAGCCTCCTTATGGTCCCGCGCCCACGCCGCTCGACGGCCCCGAGCTTCCTTCTTTCCGCTACGCGCTTGGCGCGCAGAAGACCGAGCAATTCAACGGCGGCACCGCCAAGGAGGCGAACGTCACCGGCTTCCCGGTCTCGGAGAAGCTCGCCGGGGTTTACATGACGTTGGAGCCGGGCGCTCTGCGCGAACTGCACTGGCACGCCAATGCCGCCGAATGGGCCTACGTGCTCGAGGGCAATTGCCGGGTCACCACCATCGATCCGCTCGGCCAATTCGAGATCGCCGATTTCGGCCCGGGCGACGTCTGGTACTTCCCGCGCGGCCATGGCCATTCGATCCAAGGCATCGGCCCCGGCAACTGCACCTTCCTCCTCGTGTTCGACAACGGTTATTTCTCCGAGTTCGGCACCTTCTC
>Ga0157376_10004197_pt1 | contig 9996 bp, 6 predicted proteins | sample M45metaG_FD_121801 | JGI IMG/M metagenome (GOLD analysis project Ga0157376, IMG submission 121801) | Miscanthus rhizosphere microbial communities from Kellogg Biological Station, Michigan, USA - M4-5 metaG | ecosystem: Host-associated > Plants > Roots > Rhizosphere > Soil | place: USA: Michigan... | reverse complement strand
GGTCGTCGGCACCCTCGCGCGTATGCACCTTAAGCCTATGAAGAAAGATCGCGAGGCTGGGGAAGTCGATCCCCTTATTGCGATAGCGGGTGGCGGCGGAGTCAGCTTATTCAACTCGATGGGTGACGCATGGACGGCCGATTATCTCAAAATCACCGGCGAACTGGATGTCGACCTCAGAAGCAACATCGCCGCTGAAGCGCGTGCCAAAATTGTGTACGAGCGATTGATCAACTTTTGCGATGATCCCGGATCGAAGGATGCTCTCCAATTCCTGATGACGCGAGAGATTACCCACATGAAGGTTTTCACCGCTGCACTTGAAAGCTTGGGTAAAGCGCCTTTTTCCATTGGCAAGATACCGCCTACTCCTGTGCTGGTCGATCAATACTTCAACGATTCGACCGGACGGGGGGATGAAGGCGAAACCGACGTCCGCGGTCCGTGGAACGAAGGGGGCGATTGGCAAATTGTCGAACTTCCTGAGCTCAAACAGGGAGTCGAGAGTCTCCAGACGTCGCAGGGCGACAACGCCGGGCACGCGGGTAAGAGACAGCAAGCAAGGTCGCCGGAAACCAAGAAACGAAGATCAGCGTAACCTGCCAGAAATCGTGGAGGCTCCGTCCCGCCGGACGGGGCCTTCGAGGCTTCGAGCGCCAATCTACAACTAATTCAGGAAGGCGCCTGAACCGCGCTGCGAACTACACCTGTCGCACCTCAATTCCACGAACCCTTACGCTGCGCTTTCGCACGGCCATAGCCCACCGGCACAGCAACTTATCGATGCGCGCCCGTAGCGCCAAGTTCTGCACTTCCAGCCGATCATCACCAACAACTCGGGAGCGGTTATGAATACCGGACTGATCTGTCGAGCTTTTGCTTTCGGTTACTGCATCTGTATGGAGCTAGTCTTCGCTCAAGTTGGCTTCTCAGCGATTCATGGGCGTTGAATCAGTCTTTATCGCGTTAGAGTACATTTGGAGTATTGACGGCATGAGCTATCAGCCCATTGAAAACTACGGCATTATCGGCAACATGCGCTCGATTGCGCTGGTCGGTAAAAACGGTTCGATTGACTTCCTTTGTTACCCGAACGTCGATTCACCTACGGTTTTTGCACATTTGCTCGATGACGAGCGAGGTGGGCGCTTCCAAATTCAACCGAATTTCAAGCACAGGAATGTGCGTCAACTGTACCTGCCTGACACGAACATTTTGTTGACTCGTTTCCTCGCGGAGGAAGCCGTGGCTGAGGTGACCGACTTCATGCCGATCAGTGCAACAGAAGAACAACCGAATGAGATTGTTCGCTCCGTCACTGTGGTCCGAGGCACGGCTGACTTCCGCCTGTCTTGCCAGCCCCGATTCAATTACGCCAAGTCAGGACACCGAACCCGGCTGAGAGACGGCGTCGCGATCTTTGAGCCGGAGGCGAACAACTGTGCGCCCATGGCGCTCTACTCCCAAGCCCGCCTTGAATTGGACTCTCATGACGCAACGGCTCAATTCACCTTGCGTGCAGGGGAACGAATGACATTTGTTTTTGGAGGAGTTCGCCCGACAGATCAAACACCCGAGATGGAGAGTGTGGAAGAACGGTTTCATCAAACGGCTCGTTTTTGGAAAAACTGGATCGCAAAATCAAGCTACAAAGGCCGGTGGCGGGAAATGGTGAACCGGTCTGCTCTCGTGCTGAAGCTTCTCATCAGCCGCGAGCAAGGCTCTTTGATCGCTGCTCCCACATTTGCCTTGCCGGAAGAAATTGGTGGAGTTCGCAACTGGGACTATCGCTTCACTTGGCTGCGAGATTCTGCCTTTACCCTGTACGCCCTTATTCGCTTGGGTTTTATTGAGGAATCGGAGGCGTTTATTGATTGGCTGAAGGGGCGCCTGGGAGATGATGCTGAGCGAGGACCGTTGCAGGTGGTATATGGAATCGACGGCCGGCAAAAGTTGGATGAAGTCATACTTGATCATTTGAAGGGTTACGAGAATTCTCAGCCGGTACGAATTGGAAACGCGGCCTATCAGCAACTCCAATTGGATATTTACGGCGAGATGATGGACTCCATCTACTTGGCGAACAAGTATGGAGATGCGATCTCCTACGATGGCTGGGAGGATGTTCAACGAATCTTAGCTTGGCTGGGCAAAAACTGGCAGCGTCCAGACGAAGGAATCTGGGAAATTCGCGGCGGCGCACGAGAATTCTTACATTCCCGCTTGATGTGTTGGGTTGCCTTCGATCGCGCTTTGCGTCTTGCTCAGAAGAGGTCTCTTTCGGCGCCAGTCGAGGAGTGGCTGAACGTGCGCGATGCGATTAGGAAAGACATCTTTACGAATTTTTGGAATGACGAACTCAAGTCATTTGTGCAATCCAAGGGCTCGAAGGACCTAGACGCTTCCGTGCTACTCATGCCAATGATGCGATTCATGAGCCCGGTCGATCCGATGTGGCGATCTACAATGCGCGCGATCGAAGACCGGTTGGTCGAGGACACGCTGGTTCGTCGCTACGAGGCGGAGCGGACCGGGGTGGATGGAATACCTGGAGGAGAAGGTAGCTTCACCGCATGCTCATTTTGGTACATCGAATGCTTGGCCAGAACTGGAGAATTGGAAAAAGCTCAGTTGCTGTTCGAGAAGATGTTGGGCTATGCCAATCATCTTGGCCTGTACTCGGAAGAACTTGGCTCGGATGGCCGACACCTGGGAAATTTTCCCCAAGCACTCACGCATCTGGCTCTCATCAGCGCAGCTACCTATTTGGACCGGATGCTTTCTGGACTTGACGGAGCCGTATGGCGATAGTTCTCGAGGCACGGGACAACCATCCATCGGGTGGGTTCCCAGAGAATGCTCATACGCTTGGCGGCGACATGGTTGTTGTCCCGAGTAGTACGCGACGCACCCCTTCCGACCAGTGTTCCCCCAGACCCGACGGCTACCGCCAAATTCAACTTTCCTTCATCGTTTAGATCCACAAGGGCTTACTTGATCCTCCTCGGGGAGAAACCGGGATGCGGGGTCCAAGATTTCGTCTCGCTCAATTAATTACTGAATCAGTAAAATGACGAGAAAAAGAAAGATGCTAGGACTCTGCTGGTGACAAACCGATTGCTGCCACGTCAGAGTCGCAGTTCGAACTGTAGCCATCGCAATTTCACGTCAAGCTGAGGTCTCTATGCCCATGCTGCTTCGCCGCGCGGTAATCATCGGCGCACTGATTCTGTTGAGCGCTTTACTGGCCGCATCCCAATCCTCGCCAAGTTCTCAGCCTTCGGTATGGGCCGCAAAACCCGACATCGTCTCCTTCGAAAAGGTCGAGAACGAACGTCTTGCCGCCGCCCAGGCCACGATTGACAAGATTGTGGCCGTAAAGGGTGCACGGACGATCGAGAATACCCTGACTCCCTACGATGAAGCAGTCCGCCAAATCAACACTGCGGCCTACTTTGCGGTCTTAATACAGCAGGTTCACCCTGACGCAGGATTTCGCGATCACGCAACCAGCATGCTTCAGAAGGCTGTTTCCGTCCAAACGGCGCTCAACTTAAATCAGGATGTGTACAAGTCGCTGGGAGCTCTCGATCTATCAAAGTCTGATCCAGCCACCCAATATTATGTGAAGCGCACGCTGTTGCTCTTTCGGCTGGCGGGAGTGGACAAGGATGATGCCACCCGCGCCAATCTTAAAAAGCTGAACGATGAGCTCACTGCCGACACTTCTAACTATGAGCGCAACATCTCAGATGACCAAAAATCGGTGAAGGCCGATCCTTCAGAACTCGCCGGCCTGCCGCAAGATTACGTTGATCGCCACAAACCTGGCGCCGACGGGAAGGTCACGATTAGCACCAACTATCCCGACGCTTTTCCCGTATTTAAGTTTGCTAAGAGCGAGGATTTGCGCAAACGAGTCAACACGGCCTTCGATACCCGCGCCTATCCGGTCAACCGCGACCTGCTGATGAAGATCCTGCAGACGCGCTACCAGATCGCCACCATGCTCGGCTATTCCTCCTGGGCGGACTATTTTGCTGCTGACAAGATGATCGGCACCGGCCAGAACATCGCCAAGTTCATCAGTGATCTGAATGCCGTGACCCGCCCGATCGCCGAGCGGGAAACCAAAATTCTTCTCGCGGAGAAGCAGAAGACCCTTCCAGAGGCGACGGGGATAGGCGACTACGAAGCAGGCTACTTGGGCGAACTAGTCCGCCGCTCTAACTATGACTTCGACTCGCAGAGCGTCCGGCCATACCTGCCTTATCAGACAGTGAAGAAGGGCATCATGGATACGGCGGCGTCGCTTTTCCATGTGAGCTTCCAGCAGGAAACCGACGCGCCAGCATGGGCACCCTCCGTTGAAACCTGGGACGTGATCGACAATGGCAAAATGATCGGCCGCTTTTACCTGGACATGCACCCGCGTCCGGGCAAATTCAGCCATGCCAACATGGTCCCAGTATTTGATGGCGTCCGCGGTCAGCAATTGCCCGAAGCGGCCCTAGTGTGCAACTTCGTCGAACCCTCCGCCGATGATCCCGGACTGATGGAGTACGGCGACGTCATTACCTTTTTCCACGAGTTCGGCCACCTGATGCACCACATCCTCGGCGGAAACCAGAACTGGGCGGGCATCAGCGGCATCACGATGGAGGGCGATTTTGGGGAAGCGCCGTCCCAGATGCTGGAGCAGTGGATGCGCAGCCCGCAGGTGCTCACGAAATTTGCGCGGCACTACAAGACTGGCGAGCCGATTCCCGCCGACTTGGTAGTGCGCATGAATCGCGCCTCGGCCTTCGGTCGCGGACGATCTACCGCCGGCCAACTCGGATACACCGCCATTTCATACGACTTGTACAAAGGCAAACCGGACGGCATGGACTTGGATGCGATCTGTGACAACGACCTGAGTAAGTACACCCTGACGGTGCTCTCTCCCGGCTTGCACATGTATGCCTCGTTCGGCCATCTTGCCGGCTATTCCTCCGCCTACTACACCTACATGTGGGACCTGGTAATCGCACAAGACTTCTTTCAGCAGTTCGACCAGAAGAACATGCTTGCGGGAGACGCTCCCATGCGCTATCGCCGAGTGGTGCTCGAGCCAGGCGGTTCGATGCCGGCCAACGACTTGGTCAAGAATTTTCTGGGCCGGCCGCAGAATTTGACGGCGATCGAACATTGGATGGGGGAGGAATTCGCCTCGGACTCAGCGGGGAAGCCAGCGGCGAACTAGTTGACGATTCCGAGATGGAGCGGAGTGCGTCCTGTCGAAAGCGGCGCGACCGCTCTGGATCACCCGAACGGCGGCCCAGCGGAGACTCCAATCGTGCGACCACCGCCAGAAACATAGCCGCGCAAGGTAGTCTGACGCGGCTTTGTGCCCTCACTATTTTGATTCTGTAGCGGAACCTGTCGCGTAGTTATGTTCGCTCGCCGGATGCGCCAACTTTTGAAAAGACAGTCTGGGCATGCATCCGGCTTCTTGCTCGGCAGGAGTTGCCCCGTGTATTCTTTCCGCACATGCACTGCTGACATCTGGCTTCACTTTCAACTTCATTGTTGGGGCTTTCTGCGTCGCTTTCCGTTAGGACGAGTGGGTAGTCCTAAGCTTGTGGAGGATTCATGAATCGGCGAAATTTCCTGGAAACTTCCTTCGCGGCCTGTGCCGGCCTGGCGTTCTCACGACCGCTTCAAGCTTTTGCTGACACTTCCGACAGCGCAGCGTGGCGGACGTTCGAGGTCACCACACGAGTCGAAGTACTCAAGCCCAATGGCGTGACACACATCTGGCTACCGGCGGCACTCATCCACGACACGCCGTACCAGAAGACGCTCGCTAATAAATTCAACGCTGAGGGTGGAACGGCCAAGTTTACGAAAGACAAAGCGTCTGCGTTGGGATTGGTCTCGGCGACTTATTCTGCAAAGGCGAAGCCGGTGCTGACGATGACCAGCCGCGTCTCGCTCAAGAACTATGCGGTTGATCTGTCGGGGTCGAAACCGGCGCCATCGCAGCGCGCGTCGCAAGACGAACTGCAGTTGTTCCTTCAGCCCAGCCGCTATGTGCCGACCAACGGCATTGTGAAGCAAACTGCTGATAAGGCTACGACGGGCGCGACCACGGACGTCGACAAAGCGCGCGCGATTTACGAATGGATCGTCGAGAACACGTTCCGGGATCCCAAGGTAAAGGGCTGCGGACGCGGCGATATTCGTGCCATGCTGGAGTCGGGCGACCTGGGTGGCAAGTGCGCTGACCTGAACGCTCTCTACGTGGGTATGGCACGCTCGGTGGGCCTGCCGGCGCGGCACGTCTACGGCTTGCGTATTGCCAAATCGGATTTGGGTTACAAGAGCCTTGGAGTAGCTACGGACAAAGCCACCAAGGGCCAGCACTGCCGCGTAGAAGTATATCTTCGCGAACACGGGTGGGTTCCGGTGGACCCCGCTGACGTCCGCAAGGTAGTTCTGGAAGAACCTCCCGGGAATCGCCCTCTGAGCGATGAGATGGTATCGAAGGCGCGCAAACGCTTGTTCGGCTCATGGGAGATGAACTGGATGGCATACAACTACGCGCACGACGTCGAACTGCCAGGTTCCGCCAAACAGCCGGTGGTGTATTTCATGTATCCGCAGGCAGAAACCGCAGACGGTCGAGTAGATCCGTTCGATGCGGACAATTTTAAGTATGAAATCACTGTGAAGGAGATGAGCTAGCTGTCCCAACGCCGGCGACCTGCGGTTTAACAAGTGAAACGCGACCCACACGGACGAGTAGTCAAATCTGGCCCCAACGACGACATCCGCTGCCACATCCCCATCACGCGCTCCGAATATGCGTTCCTGTGTTTCGAATTCGGATGAGTCGCCTCAAGGGGATCATAATCTCAATCCATTATTGACTATAAGACTGTACTGGCCGGAAAATTACCGATTTCCTTGTGGCCCAAAATGAGGAAACCTGGCGTCATCCGATCCGTAGCTCTCCCTCTCGCGGTAGTCGCGGCAATGATAGTCGTCTGGACTGTCATCTGGCGGAGCGGGATTTTTCATGAGAGCGCATTTCCTGGGCCGCTTGCGGTTCTTCGCGGGTTCAAAGAGGAGGCCCGCAGCGGTCAGTTGTTTACCGATCTCATAACTTCACTGTTCCGGGTCACTTGCGGATTTGGACTCGCGGTCGTAACTGGGATTCCGGCGGGTCTCTGGATGGGACATCATTCACTGCTACGAACGGCGTTTCTGCCGATTGTTAACTTTTTCCGGAACTTGTCACCCCTCGCCTGGATTCCTTTCGCAATTCTCTGGTTTGGCGTGGGTGACGCTTCACCGATCTTTCTCATCTTTCTATCGGCGTTTTTTCCGGTGGTTCTGGCGACCATGGCTGCAGCTGCAAACGTTCCGACGATCTACTCACGCGTGGCGAAGGATTTCGGAATGTCTGATTCGGAAAAACTGATGCGGGTTACGCTTCCCGCCATCATGCCGCAGGTGGTCACGACTCTCCGAGTGACGGCTGGGGTTTGCTGGCTGGTGGTGGTTGCCGCGGAGATGATCGCGGGCCGCGACGGGCTTGGATTTGCTGTGATGGATTCGCGTAATGGCCTGCGAACGGACATTCTCGTGGTGGAAATGATTGTTATCGGATTGGTCGGTGTGGGAATTGACCGCGCCCTGGAGCAACTTACGAAGATTCCCAGCATCCGATGGGGATACGAAAGATAAGTGCGATGTCAGAGTTCCGTCTACAGTTAAGTCATGTCTCGCGCTCGTTCGACTCACTGGAAGTGCTTCGCGATCTTTCGATCAAAGTTTCGCAGGGGGAGTTCGTTGCGATCGTCGGTCCTTCCGGTTGCGGAAAGACCACGTTACTAAACCTTCTTTCCGGGTTTGACCGTCCAACCTCGGGCACGGTTGAACGCCAAGGCGAGAGCCGTATGGTGCATCAGGAGGACGGCTTGTTTCCGTGGCAAACCGTCTCAGAAAACATTGCGCTCGGCCTGCGCCTCGTGAAGAGCGAGGCGGAACGGGAAAAGCAAGTTCGAGAATTGCTGGGCCTGATCCGCCTGGAAGGATTCGAGAACAGTTATCCTCATCAACTTTCGGGCGGTATGCGCCAACGGGTCGAACTGGCGCGGGCGCTCGCCGGATCGTCCGACATTTTGCTGCTCGACGAACCGTTTTCGGCGCTCGACTATCTGACCCGGCTGCGCATGCGGCAGGAACTGGCGCGAATTTTGCAGGAGCGGCCGCGTACAGTGGTCCTGGTCACGCATGATATTGAAGAAGCGGCTCAATTGGCAGATCGAGTGCTTGTCCTGGGAGAGCGCCCGGCGCAGATCCGCTATGAATTGAGTCTTGCGACGCCCCGGCCACGCGATCCAACGGATCCAGAAGTCGTGCAGGCAATTCATCAGGTCTTGACGAAGCTCGACCTGAATCCGGGCGCTGCGGAATACACCGAGGCTTGATCAATTGCCGCCCTTCGCGGGCGGAGAAGTCCACGAGAGGAGTGGTTTCATGTTTCGATCTTCCATGGTGCGGTGGTTGCTCGGATTTGTTGTCTTCGTTGCCGTGATCGGTGTGCTGCGCTACCAGCCCTGGCGCCGACACACTTCACCAGGCACCTCGGTTGTGGCCGAGCAACGCGAAATGCTGAAGGTCGGCTTCCTGGCCGTAACCTGCCATCTCACTTGCCCGGTTACTGACTTTGCGACAAAGGCCAGCAAATCGACGCGCTTCGAGTCCCAGCGGTTCACCGATTTTCCGACGATGGCTGAATCGATCAAGGCTGGCCGGATCGAAGCCGCGTTCATGATCGCTCCTCTCGCGATGAAACTGCGAGAAGAGGGTGTTCCGGTGAAGATCCTGTACCTGGGACACCGCGACGGCTCAGAAGTAATGGTGGGGAAGAACACCACAATCAAGAGCCTGCGCGATCTTCGGGGTAAGACCTTTGCGATTCCCAGCCGCTACAGCAATCAGAATCTGGTCATTCACAAGCTCATGCAGGATCAGGGTGTGAAGCCGGACGAAATTAAATTCGTGGAAATGCCTCCTCCGGACATGCCGGGAGCGCTCGCTGGAAAAGCCATCGACGCATACTTCGTCGGCGAACCATTCGCCGCTAAAGCAGAGCTCGATGGCAGCGGCCGCGTCCTCTACTATGCCAAGGACATCTGGCCCCACTTCATCTCCTGTGTGTTGGTGGTTCACGAGAAGCTGATCAAAGAGCGCCCCACAGTGGTTCGAGAGCTTGTGCGAGGCATCGCGCAGAGTGGCGAATGGGCGGAGACGCATCGTGTCGACGCAGCCAAAGTGGTTCGTCCCTACTTCCGGCAGGACGAGAAGTTGATCCGTTACGTGCTCACGGAGCCGCCCGACCGGGTGAGCTATCGCATGCTAAATCCCAGCGATCAGGAGATGGAGAGGATTCGCGACATGGGGTTGAAGGCGGGAATTCTGACGACGAAAGTCGAAATGAAAGATCTGCTCGATCGCTCTTTCATCCCGACGGACATCAAGGCCGCCGATATCGACATGACTACAGCGGGGCAGTAAGGCCGCGGGGTGGAGCCAGGAAACAGGGCGGCAGTAAGGCGAGAAACGTCGCTGCTTACCCGCGATTTCCATTTGCGAGCGACAGCCAGACTTTTCCCCTGATTCCTAACGATTACGCACGGCTCTTGATGGCTGTGTATCTCATACGCCTTGTGCTTGATTTTCGCAGGCTTGAATCGGTCGCAGCCGGGACAAAAATGCTTCCCAAGAAGGCGCAAGGGTGAACACAGAGCAATTGATTCTCTCGGTCGGTACGATTCTGCTTGCTGCGCGATTTTTAGGTTGGATCTTCCAGCTCATCGGCCAGCCTAAGGTTGTGGGTGAAATGACCGCCGGCATTATGCTGGGTCCTTCCCTGTTGGGCCGGTTCTTTCCTGGAATCTTTGCCTACGTTTTTCCTGCTTCGTCCATTCCCGCCATTGAGGT
>Ga0157376_10004195_pt1 | contig 9999 bp, 10 predicted proteins | sample M45metaG_FD_121801 | JGI IMG/M metagenome (GOLD analysis project Ga0157376, IMG submission 121801) | Miscanthus rhizosphere microbial communities from Kellogg Biological Station, Michigan, USA - M4-5 metaG | ecosystem: Host-associated > Plants > Roots > Rhizosphere > Soil | place: USA: Michigan... | reverse complement strand
CGACGGGCTGCCGTTGATCGGTCCTGTCCCAGGCGCCAAAGGTGTTTATGCGGCCTACGGCTATGGCGGCAACGGAATCACGTTCAGTTTTCTCGCGGCGGAATTGATCGGCGACCTGATCGCGGGCCGAACCTCGCCGCTGCTGCGCGATTTCGCGCTGGACCGTGATGGCGGCATGCCTGCCCGTTGAAAAATGGCTAGGGAAAAACCCCGCCTTGGGCTAGAGACGTCCGTCTTTCGAATGAGGTGCCCCAGATGCGATCCCGACGCGCGATCATCCACACCGCACTTGCCGCCATGGCGGCTGCGGCTTCCACATCAATTGTTTCCACGTTGGCATTGGCCCAGACCGCAGGAAAACCCATGACCACAGCTTCAGGCTTGCAGATCATCGACAGCAACGTCGGTACCGGCGCGTCGCCAAAGCCGGGCCAGATCTGTGTCATGCATTACACCGGCTGGCTCTATGAGAATGGCCAGAAGGGCAAGAAATTCGACTCTTCCGTCGACCGCAACGAGCCGTTCGAATTTCCGATCGGGCAGCGCCGGGTGATCGCCGGTTGGGACGAAGGCGTTTCCACCATGAAGGTCGGCGGCAAGCGCACGCTCATCATTCCGCCCGCGCTCGGCTACGGCGCGCGCGGGGCAGGCGGCGTCATCCCGCCAAACGCGACGCTGATGTTCGACGTCGAATTGCTGGCGGTGAAGTAGCGGCGGTTGAGGGCTTATCGTGAAGGTCTCCATCCTCGACGATTATTTCGATACGCTGCGTACGCTGGACTGCTTCCGCAAGCTGGCCGGCCATGACGTTACCATCTGGAACGATCACGTTCAGGACGTCGATCAACTGGTGGAACGGCTGAGCGATACCGAAGCGCTGGTGCTGATCCGCGAGCGCACGCAAATCCGGACACCTTTGCTGGAGCGGCTGCCGAAACTGAAGCTGATCAGTCAGCGCAGCGTTTTTCCTCATATCGACATCGATACCTGCACCCGGCTCGGCATCGTGGTGTCGTCGAGCCAGCACGCCGATACGCCGTCTTATGCCACCTCTGAATTCACCTGGGGTTTGATTCTGGCGGCGATGCGCGCGATCCCGCAGCAGATGGCGGCGCTGAAGGCCGGGAAATGGCAGATCGGCGTCGGTCACACCTTGCGCGGAAAGACGCTCGGCATCTACGGCTATGGACGGATCGGCGCTGTTGTCGCCGGCTACGGCAAGGCGTTCGGCATGAACGTGCTGATATGGGCGCGCGAGCCCGCGATGGCAAAGGCCCGCGCCGATGGCTACGCGACCGCCGCAAGCAAGGCCGCGTTCTTCGAGCAGTGCGACGTGTTGTCGTTGCACATGCGTCTCGTCGATGCCACGCGCGGCATCGTCAAGGCCGAGGATCTCGCGCGCATGAAGCCGACCGCACTGCTGGTCAACACCAGCCGTGCGCCGCTGATCGAGGCCAATGCGCTGGTCAACGCGTTGCGTGCCGGGCGGCCCGGCATGGCGGCGGTCGATGTGTACGAGAAGGAGCCGCTACGCGACGTCAACGATCCCTTGCTGACCATGGACAATGTCGTCTGCACGCCACATCTCGGCTATGTCTCCCGAGACGAATACGAAATCCAGTTCACGGATATCTTCGATCAGATCGTGGCTTATGCCGCCGGCACGCCGACGAATGTGGTTAACCCGGATGTGATGGGTAAGCGGCGATCGTAAACTCCCTCGCCCCGCTCTTGCGGGGGCGCGACGAGCGTCGCTCGCGCTGAGAGGGTTGGGGTGAGGGGCTCTCTCCACGACTTCTGACCGTGGTGAAGGCGGTACCCTCACCCGGATTGTATCGCCGAGGCAAATCGAATGCGCAGCAAAAAAAGACCGGCCCAACGGACCGGTCTTTTCATTTCATCGGCATGCGCCGATCAGAGTTTCTTGTTCGCTGCCGCGGCCGCCTTATCGATAGCGTCCTTGGTGGCTTCCTTGGCGTCGCCGAGGGCCTTCTGGCCCTTGCCTTTCACTTCCTGAATCGCGCCTTCGCCTTCGAGGCGCTCGGAACCTGTGGCCTCGCCGATGCCCTGCTTGGCCTTGCCGATGGCTTCGTTGGCGGCGCCCTTGACCTTGTCTGCGGTGCTACCCATAGAAATACCTCCATCCAGATGATTGAACTTCGGTAAGGCAATTCGGCAATGCATCAAATGTTCCTTTATTCGGCTGGTTTGCGCTCACGGTTTTATGTACCGTTCGTGATCTCCCGAATTGTACGGAAAGCAACAAGATGAGTGGCCCTCACGATCACACCCATTCCGATCATACCCATGCCGATCACTCCCATTCGCACGACGACATGGAACGCTGGAAGCATGACGGCGTCCGCGTTATCCCCGGCGATCAGCTCGATCCCAACGTACCGTCGACCGCAGGCATGGATCGCAAGGCTGCGATCAATTTCGCCCGCGTCGGCGCGCAGAAATTGTGGGCGGGTACGGTCACTATCCGGCCCGACGCCAAGACTGGCGCGCATCATCATGGACATCTCGAAAGCATCATCTATGTCGTGAAGGGTAAGGCGCGGATGCGTTGGGGCGAGCATCTGCAATTCACCGCCGAGGCAGGTCCCGGCGATTTCATTTTTATTCCGCCCTATGTGCCGCATCAGGAGATCAACGCCAGCCGCGATGAAGTGCTGGAATGCGTGCTGGTGCGCAGCGACGGCCAAGCGGTCGCGATCAATCTCGACATCGAGCCGGTGGAAAAGCCAGAGACGGTGCTATGGGTCGATCCCGTGCACAGGGATCCCGCGGAGAAAAAATGACTGAGAAAAAATGACCGAGAAGATGTGACGGCTGGCGCCGGCTGCTATCGTACAGGCCATCGCCCCAGGGAGACCCCATGACCCTTGTTCGCTACGAGAGCGCCGGCCACGTTGCTACCATCACGATGGATCGGGCCTCCGCCCATAATGCCCTCAACCCCGCGTTGTGCAGCGATCTGCGCGACGCCTGGCTTCGGTTTCGCGACAGCGACGATCGTGTGGCGGTACTCGCATCTTCGGAAGAAGCATATTTTTCGGTCGGCGCTGACGTGAGGGATTTCCCTGCGGACATGTGGCACGCGGTGCCTGGATTGGGCGTCGAGCTGGACAAGCCGGTCATTGCGGCGACATCCGGCTGGGTCGTCGGCGGTGGCTTCGTGCTGGTCCAGATGGCCGACATGTGCGTTGCCTCCGAGACGACGCGCTTCAGCTACCCCGAAGTGAAGATCGGCACCACCGGCGGTGGGGTCTCATCGGTGCTGGCGCGCATGCCCCACAAGATCGCCATGGAATTCCTTCTCGTTGGTGAAGAAATGTCAGCGGAGCGCGCCTACCAGATCGGCTTCGTCAACAAGGTCGCGCCGAAGGGGCAGCATGTCGTGCTTGCCCAGGAGATGGCCGGCAAGATCGCAGCCGCCGCGCCGCTTGTCGTTCAGGCGCTGAAGAAGCTGGCGCGTGATGCGATGCCGAAGGGACCGCTCGAGACGGTCGCCGAGGTGCGCCGGCTGCTCGACGCCGTGCGCGCCAGCGAAGACCTCAAGGAAGGCGTCAAGGCGTTCAGCGAAAAACGCAAACCTCAGTTTAAGGGGAAGTGACAAGCTATCGTCATTCCGGGGCGACGCGTGAGCGTCGAACTACGATGTGCGATTGCACATCGGAGAATCTCGAGATTCCGGGTCTGGTCCTTTGGACCATCCCGGAATGACGCGGGAAGAGCGGCGCTCACGCAAATAGCGTGTGATCGATCGCTCCGTTCGGCACCACGTAGCCGTATCGCGTATTCGACGGCTCCGGCCCGGCCTTCTCATACTCCGCCTTCATCGCGGCAAAGCGGTCGCCTTTGATTTCGAGCATCGCGCGTTTCGGCTGGATGTCGTAGAGCCGCGCATTGTTGCCGCCGAAGATCGCCGATTTCACCGGACCGTCGGCAGCCCCTAGCGGCGCATAGCCGAATTTCTTCTGCATGGCCTCCGGGATTTCGAGACGGCGCAGGCCTTCGATCTGCCATTGCGGCGCACCGGTCCACAGCGCATCGGTACCCCAGCAGACGCGATCGACGCCAAGTCCCTTGATCAGCGTCCCCATCAGCGCGGCGCAGACATTGGGCTCAGCGACCAGCGTGGTTGCGAACAATTGCCCGACGTCGCCGTAGACATTGTTGACGCCATACTGCGCTGGAATGTCTGCAAGGTCGCTGGTCCAGGAAATCCGCCCCGTGCGTTCGAACTCGGCGAGCGCCTGCTTCGGATCGCCGCCGACATGACGATAGGCGGAGTGATACACGATGAAGTTGAGCTGCGGCCAGTCCTTTGCGGCCCGTCCGACATCGGCGACATCGGCATAACCGCGCAGGTTGGGATATTGCTTCTCAATGCCCGGTGCGAACAGCCCCTTGTGAACGCAGACATTCTTGATGCCGGCCTTCACCATTTTCTCATAACCCTTGTAGGCGACCTTCTCGTCGTCCATCCGCCAGGGATAGCGGCTGATATCCTTGTGCGTGTTGTCGCCGACCGTGTAGCCCTTGCAGGATTCCGGCTTCAGCGCGAGACCTGCATCGAGCTTGTCGAGCCAGCCGGGTTGTCCCGGCGTGAAGATCATGTGGGAGAACACCCGCCGGGAACCGGCTTCGTCGTTGATCTTCTTGCGGGCCTCTGCCATCTGCTCATTGGTCAGGAACCAGTCCTGCTCGATATCCGACGGCGCTGAAGAGATCAGCGAAATCTTGGTGTCGCTGTCGAGAAACATCTCCTTCTTGTAGTTGTTGAACTTGAGATCCTCGATGGTCTGCTCACGGGAGCCGAGTTCCTTGTTCCAGCCCGCCTTGCCGACGGCACTGCGCATGTCGACGAAAGTCATGATGCGGGTGTCGTCCCGCAGGAAATGCGTGTGCATGTCCATGATGAACTGATCTTTGAAAGCATTGGCGCGTTCTTGTGCCATCGCGGGCGTTGCGGCCTCTGCCTTGGTCACATCGAACAGCGTTCCGTAGACCTCGTTCATCGCGACGAACGACGCCGCCATGCCGGCAGCGGATTGGAAAAACCGGCGGCGGTTCAGGCCTTGTTTGCCACCGAGATCGTCGGCCATCGCAAGCAGCCGCGCCTCGACCTCGCGTTGCCGTTCGTTCTGCGGATCCGGATAAAATTCGTCGCTGGCGACGATCTGCGTTGGGATCGGCGTCTGATAGGCGCACAATTCGGACGGCATCAAAGCGGCAAGTTCTTCTTCTGTGAGTTGACTGCTCATGTTTTTGCTCCCTGGCCTGAACGGCCGGGGGAAGATAGACCCGGCAACCCCCGGATGTCAGCCTGTTTCGCCGGGATGATCGCGCAATGTTGTTTTTGCGGTGCAGCGCACACTTGCTTTCAAACGATGGGGCGTACTGTTAGAGTTCGCCGTTACGAAAAAAAAGCTCGGGAAGAAACAATGACCCATTCTGAATATCCGCTGGCGCGGCGCACACTTATCAAGGGTATCGGTGCGGGTGTGGCAGCGGGCATGGCCGGTGCGACGCCGGCGCACGCAGCCACCGAGACCCCTGCGCAAGGCGGCGAGATCTGGAGCAGCGAATACTGGACCAAGAAGGGCGACATTCCGTTGTGGATGTATCGCAAACGGATCGGTGCGCCCAAGCCCGGGGAGCCGGCGCGGCCGGTCGTGTTCTTTGTCCACGGCTCGTCCGTGACATCGAGGGTGTTCGATCTCAACGTGCCGGGCAAAGGCGAATATTCGGTGATGAACGAATTCGCCCGCTATGGCTTCGACTGCTGGACCATGGACCACGAGAATTACGGCAAGTCCGGGCGGACGTCGGGCAATGCCGATATCGCCAGCGGCGTCGAGGATTTGAAAGTCGCGGCGGAGGTCGTCACCCGGGAGACCGGGCAAAAGAAGTTCCACTTTATCGGCGAGTCTTCCGGTGCTTTGCGCGCCGGGGCCTATGCCATGGTGCAGCCGGAACGGATCGACCGGCTGGTGTTCGCGGCCTTCACCTACAAGGGCGAGGGCTCGCCGACGCTGACGAAACGTGCCGAGCAGCTCGCCTATTATCGCTCGCACAACATGCGCAAGCGCGACCGCGATATGATCCGCTCGATCGCCACCCGCGATAAGCCCGGCACTTCCGATCCCGCCGCCGTCGAGGTGCTGGCGGATGTCGAGATGCAGTTCGGCGACCAGATTCCGACCGGTACCTATCTGGACATGACCGCCAATCTGCCGGTGGTGCATCCCCAGAAGGTGCTGGCGCCGGTGCTGCTGGTGCGCGGCGAATATGATGGTATCGCCACCGTCGCCGACCTCGAGGAATTCTTCAATCTGCTGCCGAATGGCGACCGCCAGTTCATCATCCTGCCCGGCACCGCCCATTCGGTGGCGCTCGCCACCAACCGGCAATTGTTCTGGCACGTGACGCGGGCGTTTTTGACGATGCCGACGCCGATCGCGACGTAAAGCCAGTCTCATTCCGGGTTCGGTGCTGACGCACCGCCCCGGAAAGACGAAACCCAAAAATAATCCGAAACCGGATGTCGGCTCGGGGCGCGGCGGTTCGTCCTTGGGACGAACCCCGCCAGAAGGAGCCCGTTATGGCCAAACTGATCTTCGTCAATCTGCCGGTTAGCGATCTAGCCCGTGCCACCGCCTTCTATCAGGCCATCGGCGCGGAAAAGAACAAGCAGTTTTGCGACGAAACTGCGTCCTGCATGGTGTTTTCCGAGACCATCCACGCCATGCTCCTGACCCACGACAAGTTCCGCCAGTTCACGCCGAAGAAGATCGCCGACGCCAGGACGTGCAGCGAGGTGCTGATCTGTATCTCCGCCGACAGCCGCGACGCCGTGGATGAGGTTCTCGCCAAGGCGGAAGCCGCCGGCGGTACAGCCGACCCGTCGCCCAAACAGGATTACGGCTTCATGTACGGCCGCAGTTTTGAGGATCCGGATGGTCACATCTGGGAAGTGATGTGGATGGATGTCGCAGCCGCAACCGCTGCACAGTCCGCCACGGCCGAGGCCTGATAATTCACGCGCATCACCAACCCGGAGTTTTATCCATGTCCAAGATTTCACCCTGCCTTTGGTTCGACGGCGAGGCCGAGGAGGCCGCGAAATTCTACGTTTCGTTGCTGCCCGATTCCAGGATCGAAAAGATCCAGAAGAACACCGTCGACGGCCCCTCCGGTAAAGCCGGCTCGGTGCTGGTGGTGGATTTCACGCTGGCCGGTCAGCGTTTCATGGCGCTCAATGGCGGCGTGCGGTTCGAATACACCCATGCCGTCTCGTTCAAGATCGACTGCGCCGACCAGGCCGAGGTCGACCGGCTGTGGGATGCGCTGTCGGCGAATGGCGGTTCGGTCGAACGCTGCGGCTGGCTAAAGGACCGCTATGGCGTGTCGTGGCAGATTGTGCCGGCCGCGCTGACGAAATATCTGGGTGGTCCGGATGCCGCCGGCGCCAAGCGCGCGATGCAGGCGATGTTGGGGATGGTCAAGCTCGACATCGAGGGTTTGCGCCAGGCCTATGAAGGCAAGTCGGCGGCGTAGAGCGAGGATGTAGGGTAGCCCCGCCGGGTTGGTGACGTCGAATTCGAAACGCGTTCAACGCGATGGACAAAGAGATCTGATCCTCTCACACTCCGTTTTGTCGCAATCGCATTTCGATCTCATGACGTCGTGGATCCCGTGGCTAGAACGGTTTCTCCTCGCAGTTATTCCCTGATGCGCACCGCGATCATCGCGGGAATTATTTTTTTCATTGCGCATTTCGCGATGTTGCTGGGAGTAACCACGCCCGAGAAATTCTATTTCGACGAGGTGCACTACGTTCCAGCGGCGCGGCAGATGCTCGAACCTGTCATGCCGCAGCCGATGCTCAATCCGATGCATCCGCCGTTGGCAAAACAGTTGATCGCGTACTCGATCCATGTTTTTGGCGACAAGCCCTTGGGCTGGCGTTATCCGGCGGTGCTGTTCGGATCGCTCGCCATCGTTGCAGTGTATCTCGGCGGCCTCGCGCTGTTCGCGGCGCAGGGGCCGGCGATTGCTTCGGCGCTGCTCGCCTTTTTCAACCAGATGCTGTTCGTACAGTCGCGGATCGCGATGCTGGACATATTTGCGCTCGCTTTCAGTCTGTTCGCGATCGCGGCGTTCATGCATGGTTTTCGAAAGCAAAGGCCGCATCTCTGGTTCGCGATTGCGGGGCTCGGCTTTGGCCTTTCGATTGCCTGTAAATGGAGCGGGCTGTTCGCGCTTGCGGTCTGCATCGTCATCGTGGCGGCGATCCGCCTGATGCAGGGCTGGCGCACGCAATTTGCCGACGGCAATGAAGATGACTGGTACCGGCCCGATCTCTGGCCCGGCTTCAGCCACTATCACTTCGCCTCGTGCTTCCTGCTGATCCCCGCGGCTGCCTATCTCGCGACCTTCGTCCCGCTCTATGGGCTGTCATTGTCGGATATTCTGGAGGCGCAGCGGCGTATCCTCGCCGACAACACCACCGCAGCGATCGCCGGTCACACCTATATGAGTTCGTGGCCGTCCTGGCCGTTCCTGCTGCGCCCGGTCTGGTATTTGTTTGACAAGGTCGGGAATGATCGGATCGCAGCCGTGGTCTTCCTCGGCAATCCCCTGATCCTGTGGCCGGCGTTGATCGCGCTTGCGGTTTGCCTGCGCGACTGGATCGTGACGCGGCGGGCGGACGCCTTCCTGGTACTGGCGTTCTATTTCGGCCCATATCTCGCCTGGGCGCTGCTGCCGCGAACGCTCGGCTTCCTCTATTATTACTTGCCGGCGGCGACCATCGCGAGCTTTGCCCTTGTTTATGCGTTACGCCGCGGCGGCACCCCGCACTGGCTGCTATGGGCCTTTGTCGCGATCGGATTTGCCGGCTTCGTTGCGATGCTGCCGATCTCGGTTGCGTTCATGGGGACATCGATGGCGGCGTTCGGCCGCCTGATGCTTTTCGAGAACTGGATATGAAACGGCGGTAATGTCGCATTTAGCAGCATACCGTTGCTAATACCCGGCATGTCTTCACTTGACGCCCATGGGGTACCCCGTAGATTCGGGTTAGTACGAGTCTTTACGAATCCCCCCATTTCATGGAACCGGCCGGCATGTGGAGCTTCCTTGAGCGTCTGCTCGACTCGTCAATGTTCTCACCGCACGGGATATGCCTGCTATGGGAGCCGGAACTGATCTGGCTTCATGTCGCCTCCGATGCCGTCATTGCCGCCGCCTATTTCTCCATACCGGTTGCGCTTTCCATTTTTGTATCGAAGCGGCGCGACGTCGATTTCGGATGGATTTTCTGGGCATTCGCACTCTTCATCATGGCGTGCGGCTTCACCCATATCCTGTCGATCATCACGCTCTGGGTGCCGATCTACGGCATCGAAGGCATCGTCAAGGTGCTGACGGCTGCGGCCTCGATCGTCACCGCGGCGATGCTATGGCCGCTGTTGCCGAAAGTCCTTGCGCTGCCGTCCCCGTCCCAACTTCGCGCGGCCGAGCTGGCGCTGGCGCAGGAAGGCATGCACCGGCGCGAGGCCGAGAACATGCTCCGGCAGTCGCAGAAGATGGAAGCGATCGGACAATTGACCGGCGGCGTAGCGCATGATTTCAACAATCTGCTCACCATCATCAGCGGCAATCTGGAGATCGCCGAGCGCAGCCTGCAATCCTGGGGCGACACGACGCGAGATCGATTGACGCGCGTGATCGCCAACGCCGCGAACGGCGCGCAGCGCGCCGCGATGCTGACGCAGCGGCTGCTTGCTTTCGCGCGCCGCCAGCCGCTCGATCCCAAGCTTACCAATGTCAATCAGTTGAGTGCCGGAATGTCCGATTTCTTCCGGCGGACGGTGGGAGAGAACATCGATCTCGAAGTCGTCAACGGCGCCGGACTTTGGCAGGTCGAGGTGGACCCGAGCCAGATGGAGGCGACGATCCTCAATCTCGTCGTCAACGCGAAGG
>Ga0157376_10004193_pt1 | contig 10000 bp, 9 predicted proteins | sample M45metaG_FD_121801 | JGI IMG/M metagenome (GOLD analysis project Ga0157376, IMG submission 121801) | Miscanthus rhizosphere microbial communities from Kellogg Biological Station, Michigan, USA - M4-5 metaG | ecosystem: Host-associated > Plants > Roots > Rhizosphere > Soil | place: USA: Michigan... | reverse complement strand
CGAACATCTCCGAGAGCATGCGTTCAATCAGATGGTGACGAAGCGCTGTGCGATACGCAGCCTCTTTGCCTTTCAAGGTAAGGCGGATAATGCCGTCCGATTTTACTTCGACAAAACCATCCCGCCTCAGTCTCCGCAAAGCCATGGACACAGCCGGGGCCGAGACAGAGAGCCAGTGTACAAGCGTGGCCGAAATAACTATCTGGCCCTCGCTCTCTGCCTCGAGGATGGCCTTCAGATAATCCTCTTTGGAAACGCTGATCGAAGTCTTCACAGCAAGCAGAATACCGTTTTGTTCGACCTACAGGCCAGCGCTCTCTTGGTTCAGCTAATTCCGCGGCTCCGAGATCAGTTGCTGAAACTCCGGCATGTCACGTAATGTCGCCAGCTCTTTGTCTTCCTTGATTTTTTTGCGATCGCTGTATCCCTCATTCAGCGCCTTGCGCAGATAAATCAAAGCCTCGTTTTTCCTGCCCACCTGAGCGTATGTCTTGGCCAGCAGATAGTTCAATGTGGCCATTTCATGCGTGGGTCCAGCCTCTGGAATTTTCGTGGTTGGATCGCTCTCGAAGACATTGGGATCGAGCATTATAGCCATTCGGTAGGCCTCTGCGCTCTTTTTGTATTTGCCTCGGGCCAGGTAAGCGGTCCCCAGGTTGCTATAGAACCTTCCAGATTTGGGATTGAGCTTAATCGCCTTCTTGTAGTAGTGCTCCGCTTGGCGATAATCCTTCAGCCCATAGTAGACGGCCCCCAGGTTGTTCAAAGCCTCGGGGTATCCCGGCTTTAGCTTAAGAGCTTTCTCGTAATCCCTCTGAGCCTCTCTGAGGTTGAACATATGATGATTGGCGATGCCCATCTTGTTCCAGATGACTGCGGATTCAATCGGCGCCTGGCGATAGGCATCCAGTGCAGCCAAATAACGCTGATGCACCATCAGAAGATCGCCTTGTATCTCGGGAGTAACGGTAAAGCGGGGTGTTTCTTCACCTCTGATTGGCGCTTGCTGTGCATAGACGGCAGCCGCGAAAAGCGATCTTGGCCCCTGAGCACAGGCTTCAAAAGTGAATGCGCAGATAGCTGCTAAAACGGTGAAACTCACATAACGCCGTGTAATGGAGTTAGAGCGAAACCAGCTCATGGCTGCCTCCTGCTCGCGATAGAATCGAGGCCGGGGATACGCAACGCCAGGATTCGCAGCCGCCACGGGTTACGAAAGTCGGCGCGGTGCACAACGCCCTTCGGATACACCCGCCCTTTTGCCACATATCTTAGTCCACCTGAAGAACAAAAGGCGAACTTTCCGGCCACTACCAGGAAATAGTTTGTATTTTACGGATAAAGCGGTTTTTATAGGCGATGAATGGTGTTGCCTGAAACTAATCCTGCCCAATTTTGTCCAGATCGTAACTTCTTCTTGATAAAGCTTTTTTGCTGACCAGCTATTTTGATGCCATGCTCCCCGCCAAGAATGCATGCTCCTGGACGTTCCCTTTCACACACTGGAATTGGAAGGTTGCGGCTACCACTGCGGTTTTTCGCGGCGCAGCTTGCATTGTCGCGTTACGTCATGCAGATATACATGCCCGTCAGCACTTTGGAGCTGTAGAGGCGGCCTACGTGCTACTGACCGCCGGCTTCTTTTCCGCCTTGCAGCAACAGTCTTTAGAGATCAAATCGCGCAAGCTTGCGTGGCTCGCAGCCGTCATAGTCGTCCCTTTTACCTCTCTCGGGGTGGATTCCCTCCTGCACATCTGGCTGAACCGGGTAAATGCGCATGCGCTTGGAATAGGCGCCGCAATCTTTACTCTGGTATCCGCCATGTTTCATTGGCACGTGATGCGCAATGGCGCCATGCTGGTAGGGGAAAGCAGCAAATCGCTGGTCGATGACCTGAAGCGGATGCCGAAACTGTTACTGTCTTTTGCCATGTCTCCGATGGCTTCGTTCTTTGGCCGGAGTACTCCGCAGACGGAGGGCCTTGCGGGAAAAACCGAATTGGAGATGGCCGCCTAAGACAAAGCATCCGATGCATCCAACCGCACCTGTACGCGGTTGAGCAATGTCTTCAGTGGAAGAGAAGAAATAAGCAGAATACTGCGATCCTCCGCACTTTCGCGGATGTAAAGGTCAATTCCGCAGAGCCATTCCTCCAGCTGTTTGGCAGCACTGGAACTACTCAGGCTCGCACCGTCCAGCAGAGGCAGGTAAAACGGCTCATTCTGGAAGCGGGACTCTGCAATAGTTGGCAGAAAAAGATCTTTTCCGCGGTCTTCAATGAGTTCGATGGAATCTTTGGAAAAGAGTTCTATCTGAGCGCCGAAGCCGCGCATCTTGGCTGCGGCATCGAGCCGCCGATTCTCTGCAACGGTCAGACGAAGCAGCCGGTTGCTGGGGCGCTCCGGTTCCTGTCCGCGAAAAACCGCAGCAGCAGCATCCACCAGCATCTCTTCTGTCCATGCCTGCGGTGGCTTACGATTAGGCCAGACGCCGAGACCGAATTTGGGAGACCATTCGCTCACATTGGCATTCAGTACATTGCCGCCGGTTTGCGGAGAGAGGCTCCAAAGCTGAAGCAGGATCTCGTGATGCAGCTTGTATTCCTCTACCGCGACTTCACCTAGAAAGCGTAGCAACAGGCGAATGGTATCCGCCTCGTCCCCTGCCAACGGGAACTGATGCACCCGCAACAGTCCCGCTTGCCATGGGACAGCCACCTCAATTGGTTCCAACTCTATCTGCATGGAAAGTTTCATACGAGCTTAGTAGGTATCCGTCCGGTACACCATTTTGTCCTTGCGCATGGACTCAAGCACATCTAGCACCACGTCCTCGTACGACTCTTTTTGAAAAGCGAGAATCACGCCTTTGTCTATCCGGCTCTCATTGACATATACATCGAAGAGCCCAAACCACTTGGACCGCAACTCTTCCGATGCAAGAAAGAAATGGCTGCTGTCCAACAGAGGAAGGACAAAGGGAATGCCTGGATACTCGGGACGGGTTTCAAGACCGCCTCCAAAAAGAATTTTGCTTTTTTCCAGAAAGCTATCGCGCGCGGCAAACGCTCCGGCAACGATGCCGTCCACATCCATCTTCTGAAAGACAGGCATAGCCGCACGAAGTGCGGGCGTTACAGGAAGCTTCGGCGGAACTGTTTTCGAATCCGGAGGAAGGAAGAGCGTCATCATGCCGCCGCGTCCTAGAAACAATTCACGCTGCTCTTCGGGCTGCTTGGTGATAAACCAGATCAGAAAATCAGCGATCCAATCGTGGACATTGATTTCCTTCCCGCTTTCAATCAGCTCTTTTACCTGCTCCGGAGTTGGCATCACAGGCAGGTCGCTTTCACTCTGCCTGCCCACACCCAACAACTTCATACACTTGGGTGAGTAGCGACGGAAGGCATCGCCCAGCTCTGCCGTGATCTGCTTATATTGAAAAAATATCTCGCAGCGTAAATCAAAGCTCTGGCTTAGCTGTAACGATAACCGGGTCAGGAATTCCATGATCCATGTCTTCTCCTGCTCACGGACAGGGAACTGTGAGACTGGCATCCAGAATAATGTGCAATCGGTCAGCTCACCCTCGGCGCGTACCCAGGGTACATAGTTGCGCTTGTCCAACAGCCTGCGACGCGCCGGTCTGAGTGAAGGTACAGATATTTCGAATTCCGCCACGACAATCTTCTCCAGGGTTTAGCGGAAAGGGGTTCCCAAACCGAGATCGAACAGCGAATCAACGCGCAAGAGTACATCGGCTTCGAATCCGACCTTGGAATGAAAGAGCTCTTCCTTTTCATGCGTAAGCTTGATCTCCTGATGGAAGACCGAGCCCTCAGCATTATCGACACCTACGTCTACATCCGCGCCTTTAGCAGTGATCTCGGCGCCGTGGAAGTCGAAGCCGAGTCCCATCAGATCCAATTTGGTGAAGCTAAAGCCGCGCTCAAAGGACTTCCATTCAAACTCTGAAGGAGCAGTTACTTCGTGCGTTCCCAGATAGTTCTCTTCGCTGGTGCCAAGCACGATAAGCGTGCGGTCCTTGTTGACGCGAATATCTTCGTTCCCTGAAACCCCTTGCAGATAATTCGAAGTGCACAAGAACTGTGCGTTTCCTTTAACGGTATAGGCTTGCTGGCCGTTTACATAAAGAGTGTCGTTTTCGTCCACGATCACGAAGCGGTTCTTCATGTAGTGAAAGATGGAATCGCCCTTGATCTTTGTCTGCTTCGTACCTGCCTTCATCCCGCTCATTGCTGCGGTTGAGTTCAACGACGCAGCATTCAGAGTCTTGAATCCGGAATCCTTGCCATCGTTTGTATAGCCGTTATTGAAGGTGATGGTTTTAATAAATTTGCCGAATACACTCTCTTCGCTTTTGCCTTCGCCTTGCTCAGAACCGCTCTGTCCGTTCTCTTCAGCCATGGCATCCTCCTTTTACTTTTGAATGTTTTGCTGCATATTTTTCACGAGCGTATCGTAATCTGCATCGGTCCCTTTTCGCAGAATGCCCTTCATCAGATAACCCTCCTGCGTGTCTCTTTCTATTGAAAGCGAGCCCGGCTCAAACGAGCCGGTGAAGCCACCAGAAATGTCATCCTGCTTGCCGGGTGTGTAGCTATCCAGCCAGATGCCCGTTCGATACGTTCCGTCACGCGGATTCGACTGAGGGCGAAAATCGCGCACTTCGATGGGAAGCGGTTTTTCTCCTGCAATCATCAACTCTCCCCGGCCACCGTACTTGCCCAGAACAGAATCGGTCATCTTCAGGTTGAAACGGATTACCGCTTTCTTTTTCATGTCTCTCAGGAACGGATCATGAATGCCATCTATCTCCAAAGGTCCTACCCACTCACCGCGAAGCTCCGATTGCCTGGCAGGGGTTACATGCGATATCCATCCCTGCACAAAATCACGGTTCATCCAAAGAAGAAACACTGCAACCACTAAGACACACAAGCCAACCATGAGAGGGCTCATGTATACAACTTTCCGCTTTTCCCACGAGTAGAGCATGCCATTGCCTTTCCGTTCCGATGACTTCAACCTATATCTTTGGAGTAAAACATCGACTCAATGTGAACTCGGCCATTCGGCGCATGCAGAACAATATCCCCGGTTTTGGATTCGATAGTGATATTGGTGCGTCCGGTATTGTCCGCTTTCTCAGTGAGCTTGATCAGATTATTGTTTGGAGTCGCGAGCACGATGGTTTCAACTCCCTGCTTATCCGACATCTGAATCCGATTTCCACTCTTCGTCATAATACGTTTCACGCTGTTATCGGCAATATCGCCTCCTCGCAGCTCCTCACGCGGCTGCATATGAACGCCATTCCACAATGACCCCAGAATAACCGGCCTCTCCGGATCGCCGTCTTCGAAGGCGACGGCAACTTCGTCTCCAACTTCCGGCATAAACATAAAGCCGCGGTCCGGCCCCGCATGGGGCGACGTAGCGCGGGCCCAGTGGGTCGAGCCATCCTCCTGCCAGAAAAACTGCACCTTGATTCGGCCCATCTTTTTGGGATCGTTATGATCGACTACTCTCGCAGGAACGATTCCATTCCAGATACGCGTGCTCGGAGGCTGCGGGTTGCGATAATTTTTCCAGGGTGTGCAAACGAACTGGTTGCTATAGCCCTGCGTCGTCCATTGATGAACTACCCTCACCAGGCCATAGGTGCCCTTCGCATCCAAAACCCCGTTCACCTGAACCGTATTACCAGCCATCAGGGTCTGGTTACGAGATTGGCCTGTGGCCTTGACCGCTCCGCCGATGGATCGTTCGCTCTCGGCCTGTAATTGCGTCTGATAATCATCCAGCGTCATTGCGCGTGCTCTCTGCGGTTCAAACCCTGGAGGCAGCAACTGCTTCGAAGCCGCCTGCACGGCGCTGGTGAGTTGTTGCGCAGCATCGTAAAAAGTTGGCGGCTTGCTTACCTGGCCAAAGGTGCCGGAGGCCATGGAGTGGTGATCGTAGTGCGAACCATTAAAGCTTGCCGGAGCCAGCGTGCCACTCAGGCTGAACTGTATCAGATCGCCCTCACCGCGCCAGGCAACAGTGCTTCCACTCTGGAAGCTATCGAAGATTTCGATACCACTCTGCTTCGGACGCAACCACGCACCATAATCATCGACGATGCGATTCAAGAACGAAAAATCGGTTTCCCCGTACTGCACGTAGTTCAGAGCCTTGCCACCCGAAGCATTAACGTCGATGGAAAGCCCGGAACGTCCTGCAACAGTTCCTGAGATCGAAGAAAGCGTCTGCGCAGCGTAGTACTGCTTATGTGCCGTCACGTCGAGGTAGTAACTGGAACTTACTGCGACGAGATGCGCCGTATAACTGCCCCAGACCTCATAAACCAGCTGCACGTTATAGATGAATCCAGAGAAGTGGACATGCTCGGCTCCGTTCTCATCCGTCGTCTTGATGTCCACAGATTTGCCCAGGAGATTTTCAACGGGTACGCGCTCATCTCCAGTCTGACGGCAGACGATCGTGCACCGCCAGTGTTGATTGAGTTCCTGAATGACCTCCACAGAAGACAGCAAAGCATTCTGTAAAAGATCGTCACTGATTTTGATATAGGGAAGAGACATAAGAACCTCTTTTGATCACTCACATGTTTCAACTGCGACAAACAAAACGCTCGCATTACCTTGCGACTGATCCGGCACAAAAAACATTCCACTCATCTTTACAAATCCTGCCTACTTCGTAGCCCTGCCGTGACTCATCGACTGAACACATCGATCAATCGATGGCCACCGCAAGACAGGTGATGTTGTCAGGCCCTCCGGCACGATTTGCCGCTTCTACAAGCTGATGGCAGGCATGTTCAGGAGTAAGCGACGCCATCATAATACTTAAAATCTCAGGATTACTCAGCGGCTTCGTAAGCCCGTCGGTAGCTAGTAAAAAACAATCGCCCATCTTTATCTCAACCGATGTAATCTCTGGAACAACGAAGTCGCCGGCACCTAATGCCTGTGTCAGAATTCCATCCAGTTCAGGAGCATCGCCCGTCAAACCGCTGCGCAGTCGAGCCGCCAGCAAAGAGTGATCTTCTGTAAGACGATGCAGCGTACCGTAGCGCAGCAGATAAGCGCGACTATCTCCGACATGAGAGATCCACATGCGATTGTCTTCAAAATGCGCAGCCACAATCGTCGTGCACATCCCGGAATAGGCAGTCTCGCGGACCGATGCCTGGCGTAATGTGTGATTCGCTTTTTGCACTACGCGATGCAACGATGAACCTCCATGCTTCCGGTCCCCATCAGGAGAAAAATAATCGAGCACAGTATCGCGCGCTAAACGGCTGGCCACATCGCCCGCACGATTGCCACCCACTCCATCGCAGACCACGAATAGCCCACGATCAAGATCGAAGCCGAAGGCGTCCTCATTGAGGCGTCGCCTGCGACCCGTATGACTTTCGCCTGCCGCCCGGATACGAATTTCCATGAAAAATTATGCCCTCTTGCGTTCGTAACCCAGACGCAACACCACAGTGCCTCCTAAATCGATGCGCGCGCCTCTCTTCAAAGGAATAGACCTTCCGGGCAGCACTGCTTCTCCGTTCACCTTGGTTCCATTAGAACTATTCATATCTTTCAACAGAAGGCGCCCGTCCCTCCTGATCAACTCACAATGAAAGCGTGAAACCAGATGTTCCACATCGCGCACCACAATGTCATTCTTCTGTCCGCCATCCTGCACCACAGCGCCGATGCGGACCACGTCGCGATCCAGCGGATACTTTCTCCCCTGATCAAGCCCCTGCAATACTTCCAGCACTGGATGCTTGCTTGAACGGCGCCTACGGAAGAGAAAAAATCCACCACCGAATAAAGCAGCCAAGCCTACAGCACCACCAGTGAAATACAGCCTGCGACGCAGGCTCATGGCTGCGTTGATGCGACTCCGCAAATCGCTGACCATGGGATTGGACGGAGCTATCCGTTCCGCGATAAGCAGCGAACTATTTGCATCGCGGATATGTCCTCCAAGAAAGCTGGCTTCTGCAGATGCCAGACTGCTCTGTAATTGCTTCTCAGCCTCACCTTCCTTCGCCTGTTGCGTCTGCGAGGCTTGCTGTTGTTGAGCCTGCTGTTGCTGCTCTTGTTCCAGCTTCTGCTGTGCCTCCTTATATCCCTGAATCGCAGCGCTGTTATTTGGATCAATTTTTATGACCTGATCGTAGAGCTGCATCTGCTCCTGCGGATCATCGCTCTTTACCGCGCGACTGATCAGTCCTGCTGTCTGCGAACGTGCCTGAGGAGTAGGAACTCCCAGTGCAGCGGCAATCTGCGCTGTCTGCGCCGCTGTATCTGTTGCCGTTGACCCAGGCGCAGCAACGGCCGCCACACTTGGCTGTGCGACTGGAGGCAGTGGCTTTACTACGCCGCCCACACCTGCAGGAATAGCCGCAGCAGCAATTGTCGAAAAGTCAACAGAGTTCACATCTTTGGGAATCTCCAGGCTGAACGCGCCACTGCTGACCCGCGCACCCTGTTTCAGCGATGTCGCCTCTGGCCGCGTATCGTGATAGACCGAAGCAAGGGTGCCATCCAGGAAAATATAAAAATTGCGGCCATCGGCAATAATCGTCTCCAACACATTGCCATGGCTGTTATCAACGGGCTTTCGCGGCTTGCTCAAAGCGCCTATTTCACCAATATGCGCTCCGATCCCGATGGGATACCCCGTACCGAATGTCCCAGCCCCATTGCGCGCATACAAGGCAGGATAAGCATCCTTCTTGTTGGGATCTGCATTCGCGGTTGCTTTTAACTGCAGAACAAAATTCTCATATGAAGTCCCGCTTTCAATAGAACCGGGTCCTTTTTCTCCATGGACCGCGCCGGCTTTCACGCTCCATTCGGCGCTGTGCGGCTTAGTATCGCCGCCAAAGACATGAAATAGTCCTTTTTTTGCGGACGGCTCATATGGAACGTTCTTCCATCCGGCAAGATCCGTTCCATCAAAAATCTGCTTGATATTCAAAGGCTTTGCCCTTACATCGCGCACATCCAACGCCACACCGCGCGTCGATTCGAATGCGATGCAGCCGGAATGCACAGCGTCGTCGTATATATCGGCAGTTGTGCGGCCATCAATTTCTACTTTAATGTGATCACCCAACGCTTCGACTGTGACGCTGTGCCATGCATTCAGCGATAGCGAAGCAGCCTGTGCTGCAGACCGATTGACAATACTTCCCACAGGCCAGTCCTTCGAGGAATCAGATAGGGGAATTCGGTAACCACTTTCCGCAGGTTCGCCATCGCGGCTCGTGCGAATACGCAAGGCTGCGCCCGAGGGCGTTGCGCTTAACCGGTAGTCGAATTTCAACAGAAAATCCGGCAGCGGATATGCCGTTATAATGCGGCGCGAGAAAGACATATCCGAAGTCAGCGTATTGTCTTTCATTTGCCAATCGCCAGTTGCGGTCCATCCGGACATGGTTCCATCAAACAGACGAAGCCATCCACTTTGCAATTCATCGTGACTTAGAGGCTCAGCCCAGGCAGAAAAAACACAATGCCCCGTTGCAATTGCAAGCAATACAATAGCTGGCCATTGATACCATCGATCTTTTACGCGCACAGTCAGCCTATCCTCGCTACTTCTTCTTTACTTGAGACCTGACCGACGTCGGTCAGGCTGAAACTCAACTCATCTTCGTTTTCAAGCGCAATCGTAATCTGCTCTCCGGGGCGTGGCTGCTCAGACAACAACAGGCTGGCAAGCGGCGAAAGCACCAGTTGCTGCAGCGTGCGCTGAGCAGGACGCGCGCCATACTCAGGGTCATACGAACGTGCCGCCAGATATGCGACGGCTTCCGGTGTCACTTCAAGCGTGAGCTCGCGGTCTTCAGCCAGCTTGCGTTTCAGCTTGCGAAGATGCAGATGAACAATCTGCTCAAGCTCGGATTCAGAAAGCGGGTCGAACGCAACGATCTGGCCTATGCGGTTGTATAGTTCCGG
>Ga0157376_10004191_pt1 | contig 10003 bp, 3 predicted proteins | sample M45metaG_FD_121801 | JGI IMG/M metagenome (GOLD analysis project Ga0157376, IMG submission 121801) | Miscanthus rhizosphere microbial communities from Kellogg Biological Station, Michigan, USA - M4-5 metaG | ecosystem: Host-associated > Plants > Roots > Rhizosphere > Soil | place: USA: Michigan... | reverse complement strand
GCCGCACGCTCGAGATGGATCCAGGGCGACACGACGATGTGTTGCCCTGGGTCAGTCATTTGCCACAGTTCCTTGCGACCGCCCTCAGTGCTCTGCTCGAAGACGAATTTGGCAGCGACTCTGAGTTGCGCGCCATTGGTGGCCGTGCGCTGCGCGAGATGACGCGACTGGGCTCAAGCCCGTACTCAATGTGGCGTGATGTGGCACTTAGTAACTCGGAGCATGTTGAGGGCGCATTGCAGGCCCTCGAGCAGCGTCTCGCTCACCTGCGCGAAAATCTTCGAGGACCAGGATTGCGCGAGGAGTTCGACAGAGCCAATCGGTTCCGTCTCGAATCGCGCTAGCTTCAACGCTACGTGGTTGAGGGGTTCCTGCCTTTCCAGGCAAACCAAAACGTAATCCGCTTCATACGATATTTCTTGCCCGTCTTGTACGCAGTGCGGAGGACACGGATGAAAGTCCCATTTTGAAACACCAAGTCGAAGCTGATAGAAGACGCGCGGTGCGGGTTGGAGAGTGAAATATGTGCGCTGCAAGGTTACTAAAATTTATTAGGGTCACTTGAGTAGGCTGTCTTTATAATCACTGCGCTTCAGGAGAAAATCTGAGCGCAGAAGCAGCCTGAAGCATCGGGCCATTCGCATCACTGCACCCTCCTGATCGAACGTTCGAATTGGGGGCCTTCCAGTGCTGCGCAATCGTCTGGTTTCTCTTTCTGCTCTGTCTTTCGCAGGTGTACTTCTTGTGACTGGTTGTGGAGGTACGGCGTCCTCCACCACCACCACCACCTCGCCTCAGCCGCCTTCGACCGGGAGCGCAACGAATCCCACACCAACTATCGCTTCGATCTCCCCTGGAAGTCTGGTTGCAGGATCAGCCCAGCAGACTCTCACCGTTGCCGGCACTGGTTTCGTCAGTTCCAGTGTTGTGACCTTCAACGGTGCATCGCTAACGACGACCTATGGCAATTCCACCTCGATCACGGCGGTTGTGCCCGCATCGGCGATTTCGGCCGATGGGACAGCAAAAGTAACCGTCGTGAATCCTGCCCCCGGAGGAGGAAGCTCCGTGGTCAAGAGCTATGTGATTACCGTGCCGACTCCAGCCGTTACGGGGCTATCCCCACAAACCGTACCCCAGGCGGCCGCAACCACGATCACCGTAAGTGGATCCGGGTTCGAAGCGAATTCCATCGTTGCGTGGAATGGAGACGCTCGCCCCACTACTTATATAAGTCCCACGAAGTTGCAGGTTGCATTGACTGCCGCCGACGTTCAGAACTTCGGCACCGGTCAGGTCTCGGTCGTGAATCCGGGAGACACGCCGACAACTCCGCTGGATCTGCTGATCGTGGCGAGCACGCCTACGATTACTTCATTGAGTCCAAGCTCGATTGCGGCATTCACCGGCTCAAGCGTGCCCCAACCGGTTTTCATTACGGGCAGTGGATTTGCGGCGAATGCAACTGTACAAGCGAATGGGCAGGCCGTTCCCGTTGTCAGCCAAACAGTCACTTCGATCTCTGTCTCGCTCAGTGCCAGCTACTTCGCGACGGCCGGATCCATCAAGATTGTCGTGAGTAATCCTGGAGCGCCCGTGGTCTCTTCAAACACAGCAGTGCTTACAGTGACTTCGCCTGCGACGGCATCGTTCACGATCAACCCGAATGCGACTGCTGCCGGGAGCCGTGACACCACGATCACGCTCAACGGCAACGGCTTTTATCAGGATTCAGTGGTGTATTGGAACAGCACGGCACTCAGCACCAAGTATGTCAGCTCGAACTCCGTGACCGCCGTAATTCCCTCCTCGCTGCTGGCCAGCTTCGTCCAAGCGAATATCAGCGTCTCGACGCCCGAGAACTCGGTGCAAGCGCCATCGCAGCCCTTTGACACCTTTCTTGCCCTTTCGACCAACGATATCGTTTACAACAAGGCAGACGGATTCATCTACGCCTCCGTTCCAGGCTCGGCAGGCAAGAATCTCGGAAACAGCATTGCTGCTATCGATCCCACGACGGGCGTTATCGAAAAGGTGATCTTTGTCGGCAGTGAGCCGAACCGCCTTGCGCTATCGACGGACGGTACACAACTTTTTGTTGGACTGAACGGCGCAGCCGCAGTACGTCAAGTCGATCTCACAACAGGGAAAGCCGGCGTCCAGTTCTCATTGGGTGGCGGTCCGGGTGTTTATAACCCGCCCTATATAGCGGTGAGCCTTGCAGCCGTGCCGGGACAGCCGAATTCTGTAGCAGTTTATGCTACAAACGGAGTGGTCACCATCTTCGATTCTGGAGTGGCACGCCCAAAGACAAGCTCAGGGCTTGAGACTTATTTTGTCCAAAATGTTGGATCGCTCGCGTTCGGCAGCTCGGCATCGACACTCTATGTGACATCAGAGGCGATCGGCAGTTATCTATACAAATTGACGATTGATTCGACCGGTGTGGCTGCCGTGACCCAAGTGGGTCTGGGAAACAGCAATGCCGGGGGGTTCTCAATGCAGTATGACAACGGACTTCTTTATTTCCCAACCGGCGTGGCTGTGAACGCGACGACTGGGGCTCAGGCGGGACAGTTTTCTACAACGGGGTATGGTTCTGATTCGCCTGTGCCCGCGAACGGTCCTATTGTCTCCGACTCGGCATTGAATCGAGCCTGGATTTTCCCGAACAACTATGGCAGCAATAGCGGTGCGCTTCTCTCGTTCGACGAAAAGACCTATAACCCAGTAGCAAGCGTGCCAGTCACGGGCACGGGGACCGCGCCGTACACTGGACCATACGTTCTTAACGATCTGATCCGGTGGGGGCAAGATGGCCTCGCATTCCATACAAGCAACCAACTGTATGTATTGCATGGTCCGATTGTGAAAGACATCTCAAGCTCGCCATCAGATATAGGCACGTCGATCAGCGTCGCAAAGGCAGCATCGACAGGAGCAAACCTCACGTACACCTTGCAGGTACTCAACCAAGGGCCGAACGCCTCACAGGGGGTCACACTGACATCCGTTTTGCCTGACTCCGTCGTGCAAGGAAGCGTTCAGACCTCCCAGGGGTCCTGCATCGGCACTGGCCAGCTTTATTGCGATCTGGGTTCCATTGCCAGCGGGAGTTCTGCCACCATTACGATTGCAAGCACTCCCACGGTCGCTGGCATGTTGCATTTGACGGCGATTGCATCTTCGGTCAGTTATGACCCGGTCGCTTCCAACAACCAGGCGACGGCAAATACAACGGTCACGGGCGATCTGTTCAGCGCTCCGCCGCTGGTCAGTCAGCTTTCGCCTGCGCTGGTGCAAGCAGGGTCAGATTCTTTCACCCTGACGGTGAACGGAAGCGGCTTCAGTTCCGCATCAACTGTGCTGTGGAACGGAACGGAGCTTCCCACGACCCTTATCGGCAGCGGACAGCTAACGGCAACGGTTGATTCTTCGCTGGTAAAACAGCTTGGCTGGTCGTTGGTGTCGGTGTCTACAGCAGCTCCCGGCGGCGGCCAGTCCGCAGCGCTTCCATTCAGCATCTACCAACTGCTGGATGTGCCCGCGAATGCGATGAAATACGATCCATTCACCCGGAAGCTCTATGCTGTACTTCCGAGCACGTCCACGACCCTGACCGGCAACAGCATCGTTGCCATCGATCCGGCGACGAGCAGCGTGGGCACGCCGATATTGGTCGGCAGCGAGCCGAATGTCTTATCCGAGACCAGCGATGGGAAATATATGTACATCGGGTTGAGCGGTGCCAAGGCCCTAGGCCGTTTCAACCTGCTCAATCAGACGCTGGATCAGACTGTCTCATTACCGGCAAATTCCCTAGGTATCGGTGGCGGCAGTGCTGCGGCCATCTCCATTGCGACGGTACCCGGCTCGGACACTAGTCTTGCGGTTGAAGATGATTCCTTCGATGGAATTGGCATCGTCGATATCTCTGGGAACACTGCGAAATTCCGCTCAAAATCAGGCTTCGGTTACAGCGGGGATAACCCAGTCTTCGTTGATCCGACTCATTTCTATGCCTACGATGCATACACGACAGGAGCCGAATTCTACCGCTACAGCGTCGACAGCAATGGAGCGGAGTTGATTGACGGCACTACGCTCGACGGAATGGGCGGCTTTGGAGGGGTGCTCGCCGTCGATGGTGGACTGGTCTACGGTTCGGGCGGCGGCATCGTCAACCCCAGCACAACACCTCCATCGCAGGTGGCCGTGCTGCAACTGGGATCAGGACCGTACAATTCGGGTCTATTTGGAGGCGGAGTGGTTCCCTATGCCGCCGAATCAAAATCTTTCAATATAGGAGTGAATGCGGCGGGAACAGCGCTCACTTTCCTGGAGCGATTTGACACGCAGCATTTCACGCTGGAGGACCAGATCCAATTTCCAACGTCAAATATCAGCAGCGTCTCGGGTACACGCTGGGCACAGGACGGGCTGGCCTATATCATTCCGGCAAGCTCATCATCAATTAATACGCAACCTTCACAGATCTTTTTGATACGTGGGCCGTTTGTGCTCCCGGCGGAGGCGGTCAGTCACTCGGCTCCGACGCTCAGCTCCACAGACCAAAGCACCATAGCCGCGGTAAGCGGCAACTTGACCATTACAGTGACAGGGAGCGGGTTCCTACCCGGCGCTACCGTCTTCTGGAACGATTCGCCGCGCACAACGAACTATTTGGACCACAATCATGTAACGGTGGCCATATCTGCATCGGACGTCAAGTCTGCAGCTACCGATTCATTGACCTGCCAAAATCCGGGGTCTGGAAACTCGAACACGATAAATGTAACCGTGCAGTGATCATCAAAGGGAAGCGCTGTAGGAGGGAGAACCAACCCTTTAGCGCTGAATGATTCCCCCGATTCAGCGGTCACGTATGTGGCCGTTGAATCGGGTGTTTTCTAGCGGGGATCGGTCTGTCATTCAGACGCTCTCGTTTTTTGCGGCGAGAACACCTTCTTAAGGATTTCGCGCAGCGGTTCCTCAGCAGCGGGTGGCGGCGATGAGACCGAGAGCGTGGCCGCGGAGGGGCCGCCTGGCGTCGGAGCATCCGGGTGTATGACCATTGTGACCGGAAGGGGTGTGTCCACTCTCTGCGGATTGTGAAAAATGCTGTGATATCCCAGGCTGCGATAGCTCTCGAACTGAGACTCGCTGAACCATTGGTTGAGGGTAGTCTCGTTCGGAAATTCCACATGCTCTCGGTTGTAGTTCAGAACATCTGCCGGTTCATCGCCGGTAACCCGAGTTTTGATGTAAATGATGGTGCCTTGTTCACCATCCTCGGGATACGTGATGGTGCCCTGCACGAAGTGCGCGGGGATGTGTGGTCGACCTGGGACAGAATCGGAGGTGGCCAGGCCTGGATCCAGTTTGGCAAGATTCAAATCAATCTCGACGCCGAAGTCCACTCGGCACTTGCGAATGGCCGAGCCGATCCCCTCGAAGGAGTTTGAACAATCCTGCTCGGCATCGCATATGAGGATGCGCCTGCAACGCCGCCGTACCAGCTCATAGAGACCCATATTGTCGAAGTGGCCGCCATCAGTCAGGTAGACATAGTGCGACATATCGGTAGCGCGTCCCAGCAACTCACTGAACAGGTTCCATAAAGGAAACAGCGGAGACGGCGAACTGAAGAGTCGAATGGTGCTTGTTATCCGCGGATTCTTGATCCACCAACCCAGCCGTACATTGAACATGGTTAGTAGAAAAGCCATTGCCGGGTCGGAGTGGTATCCCATGTCAGGACTGACCGCAGCGCCCGAGATCGCGACAGCCGAATGCATGGGGATGCCGCGCCCTTCATACGCAAACTTGCGAGTAGACACAAAGCCGTTGTAGCTGTGGTGCTTTTTCCCCTTCGCACCGGAGTCTGAGGTCCAACCCGGACTGTAGCCGGAGTAGAGCGGTGTGAAAGCGAAGCTAGCCCCCTTGCGCTCCTGCCATGCCAAATCCTGACCGAAGGTCAGATTGACTGTAGTGCAAAAGATGGGAAAAGGACCAGGGTAGGGAGAGAGATCCGAGATTTGCTCAACGGGAATCCCGGCGCTCCGGGCTTGTTGAAATTTGGCCGGTAGCAGATCTGCGACGCGAATTTCGCCATCGCTCTGCGCGAATCCAGTAAAGCGATTGGGGCGGCGGTGCGGGTAGGAAGCACCGGAGTAGCAGCGTGCCAGCCGGTCGCGGTAGAACGCATGCATCGAGAAGTCGTTGATGTCCAAACGGAACCCAAACAAGAGGGTGGACGCAAGGAAAGCAAGGAATGTCCAGATCAATCCCCAGCCAGAATCGCCGCCGAAAGCATTCAATATCATCTGCAACATCTGCGACAGGAGAATAAGGATGCCAATGATGAAGATGGGCGGCCCCATCTTCACAAGGATTTTCATGATGAGGCTGCTGCTATCACCTTTCCCGGAACTCTTTTCGCTGTTGCCCGCCAACACACCGCCGACTGTACCGCCGACCCACGTAAACAGAGCCGTCCATTGCTTCCAATGCCAATACTTGGTGGAAGTGCTCCAAAACAAATGGAAGAGGGAAGATCCAAGGAGGGAGAAGCCACCGATGCCGACCCACATAAGGGAGAGCAGAAAGGCCATTGCCCGCAACCGCGCCATAGCTTCGCGAAGGCTGCCGTCAGTGCGACGGCCAACTATACCTGCTCCAAGCACAAGCGCCAGAAAAAATGCCGACAGCACACACACAGGCAATAAGACCATGGCGATCTGTGGGAGTTCCTCAGGCCGCCGGAAACAGAGCCAGAAGATCCCTATGCGAGTTACATAGAGTGCCGCCCATGTGCTCGCCGCGCCCACCAGTGATCCCAGGAAGCACCAAAAAGCACCAAATCCGGGCCTGCTATCAAGCGATGCCAGCCCTGACGACAGGCAAAAGGCGAAGGTGAACAGCAGGAAGGAAATCTCCACGAGAAGAGCGGAATCGTCGGAATGCAACCACGTCGGATATGAATACTGACCGAACAAGGACGGACGGTGGGATAATTCTGTCCGCGTTCCGCGACTGGGGAACCCGTCGGCGGTCTCGCTCTCTTGTTTCCCAGACGCGTCCGTCGCGTGGGCTTGTCCGTTGTTGAACGGCTGAGAGTTTTGGGCAATATGATTCTGCTTCGCGCCTGCTCCCACGAACGACGCTTGATATAAGGCTGGCGAAACGATGCCGGCGATACACGTCAACAGACATAACAGCAATATCCATCGACTGACGCCGCTTCGGTCGGCAGCATTCTTGATTTTTGGCGCAGATGTTTTTCCCTTACAACCTGGATCGTCGGGATCAAGTCTCCCTTGACGCGCGATGCGCAATTCGGAGATCACCAGCCAGCAAGAACAGGCACCAAGACCCACGATCAAGAGCGAAGGCAACAGGTATCCGGAGAACGGAGGCAGTCTCCAGGGTGCCCATTTGTACAAACGATGCAAAGTGGCGAAGCTACCCAGTCCTCGAAGCAAGTGGGGGATGAGGAGGAAAGTGCATATCATTGACACGAGTGTGAGTTGATTGAGAAAGGTGTTTCGCAGCCAGATCGAGACCATCACCCAGGTGTCGGTTGTGAAGAATCCTTTGTTTGGGGTCAGGTAATTGCTGAACCGACGCAACCATCGAATCGGCTCCGGTTGCTGCGTCATCACGCTACTGGAGCCAGCGGCCTCCTGCGGAAGGGGTTTCAGTTGGTGCTGGACCTCTTGCAGGGGCGGTACAGGCGTCGATGCGGCTGAGGAACTTTGCCCCGGCGCGGACAGCTTTGTCGCTGTTCCGTCGCTGAGCAGGCAATTCCGATTGTAGAGCCATGCCGCTAGAAACTGGTGGATGTATCCGCCTCCTGAGACGGTGGATAGGTAGTCAAATTTCTCCAGCAGCTCGAGCTTGGCCAAACCCTGTAGTACTCCAAGGTTGAAAGTCGCACTGCGTATTCCACCCCCGGAGAAACAAAGCCCGCTGCTGTTCGCCGTCCTGGCAAGTCGATAGATGTCCAGGGCAGTTGCGTCACACATCGCTGCTGAGTTGTCGTCGGAAGGAAGATTGCAACCGGCATCACTCTTTCCTCGTGCGATCAGTTCCTGCTCCAGAAGCCACACGCTGGGCGTGTAGCTGGTGCAGGAAGCGGCAATTGATTGCAGCCGAGGACTGATCTCCAAGCGTTTGGCTAGCAGCTGCGACGTCAGCGGTTCTCTGAGAATTCTGGCGCGTTCCCCGCACGTCAGCGAATTGCTGAACGTTTCTTTGTAGCTCGGCAGCAGTACGATGGCGGCAAGGCGCCGGCAATAATGACGTGCGGTCTCGACCTCATTGACGCGTGTGAGCAGGTCACGAATGGCGAACAGCGTTCCTCGCGACGTGTTCTTGCTCTTAGAGGATGCGTCTCCATGTGTCATAAAGCCTCGGTGCGCCTATTTGTGGAGCAAGCAACAAGTATCGTGAACGTGCATCTCCGACTAGACCTCACAGCTCGTGCACATAATGAAGACCTAGTTTTGCGATTTGAAGGCATCGTCGGACTCTGCTCCGAGCCGAGGCTTCCAGGCCAGGCTGTAGTATTGGCCGCGATCACGAGCCCACGGATCGAATGCATTAACGACCCCTTGCAATTCCGGAGTTAATTCAGGGATGTTGCGCAGCAGTACTCGTTTCATGGGAGATACGGGCTGCCTATGGCCGTTGGGGCTTCCGGCTTCCATTACTGCCGGCCCTGGACCGTTGTGGTTTACCCACTCAACACCAAGCGTCGTGTAGAACTCAGGGCGAAACGAGGAAGTAAAGAAACGATCGCTGAAGAGTCTCCGCGACGCATTCAGAATAAAAACGACAAACTGAGTCTCAGAAATGGCAAACCCATGTGGACGCCGGTACTCTGCCAAATATCCGACCGCTGTGTCGACATCTTCAATGTTATCGATCAGGGTCCCATTCGGATGGCCGAGACAGTCGTTAATGGGTGTTCCATCACCGTTCACTTGTGCATCAGTAATGACCTTCGACGCATCGCAAATGTGCTGGCCATAAACTTCGCGGAGTGTTTGAACGGCATCCTGTTGTTCCGGAGCATCGGCCGAACCGGCCGGGACCCCCGGATCCTTGAAGTCGTCAAAGCTCGTTAGTTGACGCAATCCATATTGCCTTCTGAATTCATTAAAACGCGGGACGCCGTGTTCACGGTCGCGGATGATATCGAGCGCTACTACATCAATCTGCTGCGTCTTACTGTCAAGGCGGCCCAACTTCAAGTTTTGCAAGAAAAGCGGCGAATTATGCAACGTGAGAAGGCCCAATCTTTGACGACCCAGGGTTAGGCCCCAGTTTGCAAGCCCCATCGATTGCGTATATGGCGTTGCCTTACCCTGAAATGTTTCGACGACGGAAATACGCTTGGCAATCCTGTTTGGATCAACTTTGAGATCTCGATACTCAAGCAGATCAGGAACGAGCGGGTGCAACCGATATACGGAAACGAACTCCTCTGGGAAATTGAACGGAGAGCCGAAGTGATTTACACCTCCGTTGAGAGATTGCGGATCCGTGATGTCATATCCGTGAGCCGTGCTACCGAGGCCAAAGATTCCGGGCCCAGAAGCGAAGACGGAATACCATTGCGACGATTTGTCGACGTCCTTTGATTTGCCGAAGTTCTGCGTGATGACATCGCGCAACGCCTGGGACAGAAGACCGCCATTTGCGCCAAGGAGCCCATTCCAATTGCCGTTCATGCCAAGGTAGAGGGGATCGTTATAGAGCAGCTGTGGAGTCCACTCGGTGGTATGGATTTTGGCGATTTCGGCTGCGACTACCAGTCGGGCAACCTCGAAAAGCTGGTCTGGAGTTACATCTCGATAGCGAATGACAGTTTTCGGCTGCGCCGGATCGCGAAGGCCACAATCAGCGTTAGGTGTATGTGCTGCGACTCGCCGAAACTCAGCGACAAAAGAGTTGTGTTCGCGCGCGAAAAGATTATGAAGGAAGCTCAGACCGACGG
>Ga0157376_10004189_pt1 | contig 10008 bp, 20 predicted proteins | sample M45metaG_FD_121801 | JGI IMG/M metagenome (GOLD analysis project Ga0157376, IMG submission 121801) | Miscanthus rhizosphere microbial communities from Kellogg Biological Station, Michigan, USA - M4-5 metaG | ecosystem: Host-associated > Plants > Roots > Rhizosphere > Soil | place: USA: Michigan... | reverse complement strand
CGGATGAGGTGCCGGTGAAATGATCATCCCCTCACACGCCTTCATGGCCATGATCGTCGTTGGTGTCGCCTGCGGCTCGGCGATGGCGAGCGGCGTCAACGTCGATGTGGCATTCGCTGTGCTGGTGGCGTGCTGCGGACTGGCGAGCTTCATGAAATGAAAATCACCGGCGCCGACGTCCTCAAGGTGGTGCGCGGCGAACCGCCCGCCGCAGCCAGCATGGACGAGCTCGTCGAAAATCACATGAAGCACGGCGAGATCCTGGCGCGATGGGTCGGCCGCGAAATGCGCAGGCACAGTGGCGTCGTCGTCGGCTGCGCGCTGATGTGGCTCGTGCTCGACTGGATTTCGCGCACCGATCCGAAGGCGCGTGTTGAGGTCTTCGAGGGCTGGCTAAAGGTGCTGCGCACGAGCTGGAAGAAAAACGAAGCGCGCGAGCGGAAAAAACAACGGAAGGCAAAACCATGATGAAAAACCCCGAGCGCCTCGGCGATGCGCCGATCGAGCAGCAGTACATCGACATGATGAACGCGGTGGCGCGGGCCATCGATGAGATGTTCAACGGTGAGCTCAAAGGTGGCGCGCGCAAGACCGGGTTCGTGCTGATGGTGTTTCCGTTCGGCGAAGAGGTTGCCGGCCGCTGCAACTACATCAGCAACGGTGCCGGTCGGGACGATGTTGTTGTGTTGATGAAGGAGATGATCGCGCGCTTTGAGGGCCAGCCGGAAATGAAAGGCCGCGCATGATGGACAGGCCTGATCACCTCGGCATCGAGTACAAATCCAAACGCTGGCAGCCGCTGTGGTCGATCGGCTCGCTCGAATACGATGATTGCGGGCACTGGCTCGACATCAAAATCAACGGCGTGTCGGTCGGCTCGCTCGAGCCGCGGCCGTTCTACTGCGATCGCGGACATTGGATGTTCCGCTGCGATCTGCCCGACGTTGATGGCCAGGATGGCTTCCCGCGCTACTACATGGATCTCGAGCGCGCCAAGGACGAGATCGAAGCCTGGCTGGGCTGGCGCCTGTGGCGCAAACGATGATGGACATCGTCGAACGACTGATTGCGTACCGTGATCGAACTGGACGATCGCGTTCTGGACGCGAGCTGCTGGACGAGGCTGTTGGTGAAATTGGTTTCCTGCGGCGAGAGATCGAACGCTTGGTGTTGCGGCGGCGCATCGAGAGCGATGCTGTGCTGTCGGATGAGGTTGGGAAGTTGCTTGCGCCGAATGCAATCGTCCCGGTCGACATCAAGACGACCGCGATGCTGGTGCAGGAGATCCAGCGGCTGCGCGGTCGGTGACGCTCTACCACCGATCTGGAGGGTTGCTGATTGCGTGGATCGGATTGGGGTAGCGGTGTGCGGTTCTGGTCGCGATTAACGCATGGGCGTTCAATTCTGAGTCGGTGTGGGGCATCGTACGCGCGACCGAAAGTTCAGAGATAAAAATTTTGGGGGAGAGCATTGCGCCCATGCCCGCTGCCTGCGTCGGGGGGTGGCAGGGGGCGGATTGCGGATGTGGCTGCGGCAGTAGGCAAACTCGCGCGTGGGCCGCTGGCCCTGCGACAGTCTCACGAACGTGAGCATGTCATGCGAACGCACCGGCAGCGCTGAGTTTGTGGTGGGCGAACCCAGGGGATGGGTACGCTGCCGATGCGATCGCACGCAATCACTGCAGCGCAGCTCGCACCTGGTCAACGCTCTGACTGTTGGATACTCGCGATCTCGGCATCCAGCTCATCGATCGTCATCCCGCTCGCCTCTCGCTGCGCGCCTGGCGTTGCCTCCTCGCCGAGCAGCAACACCAACGATCGCGCGGCGTGCGCTCGCGCCGTCGCCGGCGCCGTTTTATCGCGCAGCATCGACAATAGAGCGTCACGCACTTCGTCTCTGAGGGGTTTCCTTCGTTGACCAGACACGATGTTTAACCTTCTGCCTCTTGGCCAGTTTCCTTCTGCCTATCACCATCTGGCCTCCATGCTTCCAGCACCTATACCAGTTTCTGATTGCTGGCCCTTTACACTGCTGACCATTCTTCTTGATGGCTGTACAGCGTCTCCACCTCTTGCTGCCTTTCGTTAGTGCTCTACTGGCTCTCCAGGCTGCATTGCCACTACCTCCTGACTTTCCCATGTGGCACCTCTGACTATCGATCCGCAAATCCCACGGTCGTGGGATCGTACTATCCCCTACGATCCCCCTACGATCGTGGTGGGGGGTATAGGGGGGATCGTGAACACACCCCGATCGTAGCCGATCGTAGGGGGATCGTAGCGCGATCGTAGCCTCAGACGACGTGCAGTCCTTCGACGATGATCTGTGTGTTGCGTGATGGTGGTCCGTTCGCCTGCAGCACGATGCGCTTGGCCTTGAACAGCCGGTCCATCGCCTTACTGAACTCGCGCGCCGTTACCCTGGGAACCACACCCTTAGCCTCATCACTCTCGGCGAAGATCGCCGGGGCAAAGCCGCGGCCAGGCTTATCGAAGACATGGCGGCTCTGGGCATTGCGCTCGCGCAGCAGATCGATGAACAGATGCTCGACCTGCAAGAACCTGGCCTGCTGCACCAGGCTGTCACCGCCGCCCTGCACCACATACACGCCGTCCTGCCAGCGCACCGTCGAGGTGCTCTGTGGTGGGCCGTAGTTGTTCTTCAACCACTCCAGCACGCGCAGATCATTGTCGATCGATGGTTCCTCATCGCCTGGGTCACCACCGTTGCGTTTGCTTTTTTGTTTCACGGCAAACTTTTTCAGCACGCACCTCGCCCGACACGAATTGTGCCATGCGGTCGAACCCGACAAACCGGATCCCGACCGGATGCCCTCGAGCGATGGGTGCGTGAGCATCAGCACGCCGGCGCCGGGTGCGCCCATGAGTGCAAGGTGGCGCATCCTCGAAATGAACTGCCGGGTGTGGTCGCGCCTGATCTCGGAACCACCGAAGAGATCCGCGACCGTATCGAGGATGATCAGGTCGGGCTTTAACCTCGCCACATCGGCGATGAGCCGCTCGAGCATCCTGGTGCCGACCAACGCATCCGTTTTCCGATCGAGCACCATAAGCTGTGGTTTGTCCTCGTTGACCCATGACGTGAGGTGTAGGTGCTGCAATAACACGCTGCGTTTGCTGCCGTAGTGGACTGCGATCCTGTCCAGGCGGCGCTCTGCCTCACGGTCGTCCTCCTCGCACGAAACGTACAGAACGCATCCACCCTTCGGCAGCATGCCAAGCCAGTCACGATCGTGATCCGAGATCGCATTGAGCGCCATGACGGCGGCGAGCTGCATCGCCAGGATGGACTTGCCGATGGCGCCCTCACCCGACATCAGCGACACATTGCCGGCTGGAATGTGCCCCTCAACGATCCACTCGCGCGGCGGTATCGGATCATCGTTGGCCAGCAGGTAACGCAGCGGCTCGAGTGGTTCGGTATGACCATTGCCCTTGTTGTTATGTGACTTGGCCTTGCGCTGCGCCTTCCTGCGCTCGGCATCCTTCCACCGCTGATCATCGGGGGTGATCACTTCGCCGGGAAACGGCACATCGGTCGGCTCGGTCATTGGTCTAAACCCCCGCGAGGTTGTCGGCAAAATCGGTGCCGGTGACGCCCGGCATGACGATCGTTGCCCGCTGATGCGATGTGGCATTCCAGCGCTCGGCACACGTCAGGGCGGCGTCGATGCCGGGGACCATCTGGCGGCCGTCGCGCTCGATCAGCGGGTCATCGTCGGCACAGATGACGAGATGGCCGACAGCAAACAGCACGGGAAGACGTGCGATGGCGCCGGCAGAACCAAGTGCCCACACCGGCTTAAAGCCGGCCTGGTGCAATGCTAGACCCGTCTCAAGTCCTTCACAAACGTAGAGCCTGGGACAAAACGACAGGCAGTCCCAGAACGTGTCGTGGCGCGAGGTGATCATCATCGCCGCATTGCCGACCGGGCCAAGCATCATGCCTTCGGTTTTCTTGTTTTGATCCAGATCAAGAAACAGTCGCTGCACGGCCTGTGGGCGGAAGGTCTCGACGTTTCGCATCAGTGCCACCAGGGCGGGCTCACGCAGCTGTGCGTTGGGACAGCGCGGATGGAAGCCGATGACGTCGTTTGCTTTTGGCGGCAGCACGAGCCCTCTGCCGCGGAGGTAGACCTCCACCGACGTGCCGGCGGGATCTAAACATGCATCCCAGATCTTCATCGCAAGCTGGCGATGACGATCGGGATCCGCACGCCTCGCCTCGACCAGGCTGCGCGGTTCGGAGCTGGTTCCGTTGACTGAAGGATTGTCCCCGTCAACGTCTTCACCCCACAAGCCACGGCCTCGCAGCGCAGCAATGATCTCGAGCGGCTCGCAGCCGGCAAAGCAACGCACCTGCACGGCGTCTCTGCCGTCAAACACGATCATCGAGGGGTCGACATCATCATGCGCCGGGCAACGGCACTTCCATTGGTTGCCTGATCGATGACCACCGAGCGCGCGGGCGATCTGGGCGGCGTTCATGCGGCGGCCCTTTCCATCTCGAGCTGCTCACGCAGCGCAGCAAAGCGCTCGGCGTCTGCGCGTTGTCGCCTGCCCTCACGCCACGCCATTTGCACGCGCATGCGATCGACAGCACCAAGGGCGCGCAGCGCCCGCATGCGGATCGGCCCCAGGCCTGGATCGGGCGGTGTCGGCAGGTGGCGGTCTTTGTAGATGTTCACGAAACCTCCATCATGGACTTGACGGTCTTGATCACATCCTCTGGTTTGTCGGTGAGCGCGATGGTCTGCCCGTCGTTGGTGTGGATGACGGCGCCACCACCCTGGTTGATGTTCATCGACACGATGTGCTCGAGCCAGATCCACACCGTGCCCTTGGTGAGTGCCGACGTGCCCTTGATGACGTTCATTGCTTGTCTCCCTCGCTCGGATCACTGCCGCCGTTTTGCGGCAGTCGCCGCAGAAGCGCGGAGATCGCCTCCGTATCCTGCTCAGAGATGTTCGGTTCTTTCGGTGGTGGTGGTACGATCGGCGCCCGATAGGCGACGTGCTTTGCCTCTTCGACCGCGCTCCTGATCAGCATGTCGATCGACGAGAGACGCGACACCAGCTCGGTTGAGAAGTTCATGAAGTGATCGCGCTCGGTGGTCGCGGTCTCGAGCCGCGAGGTGAGCTGCGCGATGCGCTCGCGCATCAGCATGGTGTCGGCGCTGAGCCGGTCGTTGGCCTTGAGCAGATCGTTGCGCTGGCTGACGATGCTCGAGAGCGCCAGCACGCCGCGCTGGGCCTCTTCATCGGTCTGGCTGTTGCCGTTGAGTAGGGTTGTCGTCATGTGGCCTCCTGCTTCAGTAGATCGTTGATCGAGCGCAGCTCGCCGGCCGGCACGAAATGTGCCCAGCGATGCGGATCACCCTCGCGCCACCATTTCTGAATTTTGACTTTGTCTGCCGGTAGCCAGCCGGTGATGTAAAAATCCGGCAAGTAGCAGAGCACGCCGATGTAGGGACGGACGTCGGTGTCCTTCTCCATCGCGATGAGATCGGTCTTGCCGCGGCTGCAGTTGGTCTTGACCTCGTACCAAACCCCGTTGATGCAAACGTCGGGCGCATCGGGGTTGCCGACCGTGCCGGGCCAGTAGCCTTTGCAATGTTTCGCCACGGCCAGCTCGCCGCAGGCACCCTCGATGTGTGGCGTCCAGTTGTCCTTGTTCGGCCGGTTGTTGCCCTGCTTGCTTTTCTTTTTCAGCGAGTCGATCTGGCGCATGCAGCCAACGGTCGTGGCTTGCACGATCTCGTGCCAGGTCAGCGGGACGTGGATGCACTGGATGCCGAGACCGGTGATCATGCCGACACGCTGACGCGAACGGCGCCCCAGGTTTTCAGGATGGCGAGCGCATCATCGAAGTTGTCGGCGACGGCATACCGGTGACCCTTCATGCGCAGCGAGTGCATCCGCACAGCCTGCTCCGCGGTCAACTTGCCGCCCTTGCGCTTGAGCTCGAGGAAGTAGACGCAGCCGGGCGTGACGTCGTCGATCGCCGGCGCGAAGAACATAAAATCCGGCCAGCCACTGCTGGCGCCCATGCGCTTGAGTCTGGCGCCGGTGATCTTGGCGCGCTCGGGATCGCCGCGATATTCGCCAAACGGCAGATGCGTCCAGTCCCAGCCCTTGCTGCCCCAGCGGCGCAGGATGTTGGCGATCAGGACGTGCAGGTTAAATTCTGGAGCCGGGCGTACCTTGCGCTGGCGCTTGGCAAACAACGTGAGCTGCCCGTGCTGCATGCTGCCACCTACGCAGCATGACGTTTGGCACTGCGCCGGTTGTTCTCAAAACTGAAGAGCCAGAGCGCCTCGCACTCGTAGCCGCGCTCGGCAAGCTCCTCGGTGATGTCAGGCCACAGCGCTGCCGGGATCTGACCGCGCGATCGCCAGTTGAACACCGCCTGCGTGCTGCGGTTGAGGAGCCTTGCTGTCGCCTCGACGCCGCCCAGGCGTTTAACGATGTCGTCGAATGTGTTGGCGAGCCGTCGCATCCAGATTGTAAGCCACACAAATCTGAAAGGCGTCAATTCGCGATCTGTGCTCTGCAGTGATGTCTGGTGCCGACGAATGATCGGCAAAAATATATTTGGGATAGCCGTTTTACGACAGGACTGCTGTCGTGCGCACTCGTGAGCATGACACAGCATTGGTGATCATTACACAGCAGTCGTGATCACAGTTGCGGCCCAATGGTCCGGCGGTAGCAAAGTAATCCGTACATATTTGGTGCGTTTGCAATTTGCCAGAGGTGTGCTCTCATCGCGTGTGTTGGACGCGCAATAAATCTGCTCCGCGTGTTCCGACAGGACGCAATACCAAACGGCTTAACGCGAACAGGCGAACCCGACGACGCGCGCAGCAGTCATTGCGCGCGAACGCGAGAGTGCGCCCCGGTGGAGGACAAGGATGGTCAAGGCCAAGCATGCGCGCCGCCGACGGCACAGTAACGGTCACGGTCACGGTCCATGGAAACCAATCACGATCGAACAGACCTGCGAACTGCTGCATGTCAGCGTCGGGCACTTCCATCGCCGCATCAAGAAGAAGCTCGAGACAAAAAAGCCGGGCCGGCGCCTGCTGGTCAATGCCTACTCGGTCGATCGCTATCTGAGCCGGCGCGATGCTCACCGCTAAGCAACTCAGCCTGCGTGGTGAGATCGGTGCCTCCGATGTGCCGACGATCGTCAACGGCACCGCCGAGCAGCTTAACGCCAAATGGCGCCAGCTCGTCGGGCTCGATCCGCCCGAGGATCTGTCCAACAGCTGGCCAGTGCAGCAGGGCAGCTACATGGAGCCCTTCATTCTCGACTGGCACCAGAAGAAGCTCGGCTACCCGCTCGAGCAGCGCGGCGAGGTGCTGCGCCACAAGCGCCTCGAGTTCCTCACCTGCACGCTCGACGCCTACGATCGCGTGCGCGATGCGGTGATCGACAGCAAATGCACGTCCTGGTCGATCGACTGGGCGACACAGTTCTACACGCCGCAGCTCCTCGTGCAGCGCGACTGCATGGACGCGAGCCTGGCGATCATGCTGATCAGTGTCGCCGGCCGCGAGCCGGAAGAGGTCGAGATCGAATTTGACCAGGACTACTACGACGAAGTGATCGCGCGCATCGAGGCGTTCAAGATCTGCATGGAGACGATGACGCCGCCGGTCGCGCTGCCCAAGCTCGTGGCGCCGGAAGAGTGGCGCACCGTCGATCTCAACACCGACGTGACACCGAATTATCGCGACGAGATCATCGGACACCTGATGGACTGGCGGGCAACCCACCATGCTTGTCATGTCCATGAACAGGCGGCCACGTTAGCCAAATCCTTGGTGCCGGAAGACGTCGGCCGCCTGTTCTTCAAGGACATCGCCATCCGGCGCAACAAGAAGGGCAACCTCTCGATCAGGAGCCGCGACGATGAATGAAGCGCTGACAACACAGCCGATACGACCGCCATCAACGGTGACGCAGAGCGGCACGCTGATCGATCTCTTGCGCGCGGCCGTCGACAAGGGCGCCGACGTCGCCACGCTCGAGCGCTTGGCCAAGCTCTACGAGGCGGCCGAGGCGAACGAGCAGAAGAAGGAGTTCAGCAGCGCCCTGGCTGAAGCAAAGAAGAAACTGCGCCCGATCATCAAGGACGGCGTGATCGCGCTCCAGGGCGGCAAGTCAATCAAGTTTGAGACCTATGCCGCGATCGATGAGGCGATCTCCCCGATCCTCGGCGAGCACGGCCTCTACGTCACCTTTCCTGATCCCGTGGTGGCCACCGAGCATCGCAAGCCTGACCGGATCTACGTCACCTGCCGGCTGTCGCATCGCAACGGTTACTACGACGAGGCAACGCTCGATGCGCCGCCCGACGTCGGACAGAACCGCAATGCCGTCCAGGCGATGGGATCCACCATCACCTATCTGCAGCGCTACACGGTCAAGAAGGTGCTCGGCCTGTCGGCGGCGAGCGAGAAAGAGCCCAAGCAGCCCCTTGCCAACCGGGCAAACATCGCCGCGCCGGCCGATCATGGGCGCGAGTACGACCCGAAGAAGCCCGAGCTGATCCCGCGCATCGACACGCTCTGGGAGGACTGGACGCCAGGACTGCTCAAGATGATCAACAGCGCGCCGGCAGACATCATTGTTCAACAATGGATGGACGCGAACAAATCGCAGCTCAGCGAACTGGCCAAAGACATCCCAGCTCACCACGCCTTCGTTCAACGCGAGATCACCAAACGCCTACGCAAGTTGCGAGACACCAATGAAACTCAACGTGGTCAAGGGAGCGCTGGTGCCGGCAAACGATGATGCCCGCCAGGAGCTCAACAAGAAGGCCAAGGTCGGTGGCGTGCTCGAGGTCGAGATCGTCAACGAGCGCAACACCGGCTTCAACGCCAAGGTGTTCACCACGATCGCCGAGATCGCCAAGATGCTCGACGTCGATCCAGACGAGTTCCGCGCCGAGATCATCTACGAGACCGGCCGCGGCAAGGACATCGCGCTGCGCGCCGGCAAGGCGGTCGTCACCGTGCTCCCGTCGATGTCGAAACATTCGATGACGCAGGCCGAGCTCGAGGCGTTCTGGGAAGACGCACGCGCATACATCCTCAAGGAAGTGATGGTCAGCCTAGACGCTGATCAGCAGGAGCGCGCACTCGAGATGCTCGGTGCAACACGCGAAGACGAAAGGAAGGCAGTCAACCCGTTGGCTGGGGGCTAACGGAGGTTGAGATGATGCTGAACGTATTGACGATCTACGCCGCGCTCGCGATCGGCGGGATCCTTGGCTACCTGATGTGCAGCCTGGTGGTGATGGGCAAGGAAATGGACGATGGATAACGAGACGAAGCTACTGTGCATCGAGCGTGAGCTGCGGTTGCGCCGGCGGGTCTACCCGCGCTGGGTCGCGGAGGGCCGCATGAAAATCCGCGATGCCGAGCACGAGATCAAGACAATGGAGGCGATCGCCGATGACTATCGCGGACACATCCAACGAGACGCGCCCACGCTCTTCGCCGGCGGATCAGGAGATGAGCCTCGGTGACCAGATCAGGTTCGTGGTCTTTGGCCACAACCTCGATGACGTCGCCGGCTGCGCGATCGGTCTGCTGATGAACTGCCTGGCACTCAAGGCCGACGACAAACAAGATGCGCTGCGCATTCTCGACACCCTGCACGGCGAAATGCGTAAGGCGCTTGCGCGCGACTACGACGAGATGGTCGCCACCATGGACGAGCAACCGGAGCAGTGATGAACCGCGCACACCTGTTGCGCATACTTGGCGATCCCGACGAGGACTATGACTCGTTCGAGAAATGCATCGTGCGCGCCATCGATGCACTCGATGCTCTCATCCCACATCTGGAGGATTTTGCTCGGGACGAGGATGACCAGGTCACGCGCACGGGGCTGCGATCCCAGGCGGCCGTTTGCAGTTCGCTGCGCGACAGCCTGCGCGACTGGGGGCTCGGCATCCCCAGGCACGAGGTG
>Ga0157376_10004187_pt1 | contig 10011 bp, 7 predicted proteins | sample M45metaG_FD_121801 | JGI IMG/M metagenome (GOLD analysis project Ga0157376, IMG submission 121801) | Miscanthus rhizosphere microbial communities from Kellogg Biological Station, Michigan, USA - M4-5 metaG | ecosystem: Host-associated > Plants > Roots > Rhizosphere > Soil | place: USA: Michigan... | reverse complement strand
TACGCAATTTGCCAATGCGTCCGCGTCGACGCAGACACCGGATGAAACATTCGTGCTGACCTTCCGGGACAACGGTCCGAAGCGCGGGTCCAAGTTTGATACCTGGACGATCAACAATAAGTCCTGGCCAGAGATAGAGCCATTGATGGTGCAGCAGGGCAAGCGCTACAGGCTGGTCTTTCGCAACGGCAGTGGAGATCAGCATCCGATGCACCTGCATCGGCACACCTTTGAAGTAACGCAGATCGGTAAGAAATCAACCAGCGGACTGATGAAGGATGTCATCAACGTCATGCCGCTGGATACCGTCTCCGTCGATTTCACCGCCAACAATCCTGGCGATACGCTGATGCACTGTCATCAGCAACTCCATATGGATTACGGTTTCATGCAGTTGATCAAGTATTCGGCATAGTTTTGATTGTTTGCCTTGTGACGCTATTTACCTTGTTCGGATGAGAGTTTCACCACTTATGCAGAGATTCAGGAATGCAATACTCTTAGCGGTAGGGGCCGGATTTTTAATTTTTCAGCCCATGCTCAGGCCTATCTATGCGGCTTCTGAAGGCGCTACAGCCGGCGCCCGATCGCAGTCATCTGGCGCTGCGGCAGAGCCAGAGAAACCAGGAGCCGAGGCCTATGCGAACCATTGCGCCATATGTCACGGTGAACAGCGCGAAGGCATCCTGCCGTCTTTTCCGCCTCTGCTTGGCATTACTCACCAACTGACAGACCCGCAGATTGTCGATCTGATCCACAAGGGCAAAGGCCGCATGCCGGCATTTCCTACGGTACAGAACGACGAACTGACCGCATTACTGCGCTATCTTGCCAGTCCTGGCCCATCGACTTCTGCGGTGACCTCCAACGCGAAGGATAATGCTGCGGGCGTTCACTCTTCTGGCTTAGTCGAGGCTGGCAACGCGCTCTTCCGCCAGAACTGCGCCTTTTGCCATGGCCGTGACACGATGGGCGGAGAGACCGGTCCTGATCTAACCCGCTCGAAGCTGGCGCTATCGGATGTGAACGGGGACAAGATTTCAGAGGTTGTACGCGACGGGCGTCCAGAGAAGAAGATGCCTGCGTTCCGATTCTCCAGCGAAGAATTGCTCAGCCTGGCGGCGTTCATTCATTCGCAGCAGGTCAAGGCCGCGTCCAAGAAGGGCGGACGCCGTGGCGTCGATGTCTCCGACTTGCAGACCGGCAATGTGGATATGGGCAAGCAATACTTCAACGGCGCGGGAACGTGTGCGAAGTGCCATTCAGCCACAGGAGATTTGGCGGGCATAGCGAATCGTTACGAAGGTCTTCAGCTGGAGGAGCGCATGCTCTATCCTCGCGGGGCCAAGAGCCACGTGACGGTTACGCTCCCGTCTGGATCGAAAATAACGGGAACGCTGGCGTATCTGGATGAATTTGTTGTTGGTCTGCGCGATAGCGATGATACATATCACTCCTGGCCGACAAGCAAGGTGAAGTATGCGGTCGATTCGCCAGTGAATGCGCATGTGGATCTTTTCAGCAAGTACACAGACGCCGACATCCATAACTTAATGGCTTATCTGCAGACGTTGCGTTAATTCGTTGGCACAGTGCGATGGATGTATCGAAGGATTTGCTGCCTATATGAAGTTTGTGAAACACCTATCGGTTCTCGCTGCGGGCGTGCTCTCGTTTTCGCTGTTGCCTGCGCTGACCGCGCAGAGCCTGGATGCGGCTCAACTGCTGAAGCCTTCGGCGGACAGTTGGCCGCAGTACCATGGTGATTATTCAGGTGAGCGTCACAGCCACCTGACGCAGATTACGCCGCAAAATGTCGGAGGGCTGACTCTAGCCTGGGCCTTTCAAACCGGTCAGACCGCGGAGATCAAAGCTTCGCCGTTGCTTGTGGATGGAGTGTTGTATTTCACTGTGCCGGACAACATATGGGCAGTCGATGCACGATCGGGACATGTGCTCTGGCACTTCAATAAGCCGACCACGCAGGGCTTACATATTGGCCAACGCGGCGTCGCGATGTACAAAGGGTGGCTCTATTTCATGACGCCCGATGCTCACCTGATTTCGCTGAACGCCAAAGATGGCACTGTGCGATGGGATGTGGTGATCGCGGACGTGAACCTGGGCTACTGGACGACGATGGCTCCGCTGATTATTGGTAATCATGTGATCGTCGGTGTCTCCGGTGACTTCGATAACTTATCTGGCTATCTGCGCTCTATCGATCCAGAGACTGGCAAAGAGCAATGGCAGTGGAACAGTACGCCTCCGGCAGGTACTCCGAACAGCACGACCGGAGGCATGACATGGATGACCGGCACCTACGATCCTGCGCTCAATCTTGTGTATTGGGGAACGGGGAATCCCACGCCGGTGCTGAGTGGTGCAACCAGGCCGGGCGATAACCCCTACACGTGCAGCGTTGTCGCCATCAATCCAGATACCGGAAAGCTTGTATGGGGCTTTCAGGTGTCGCCGCACGACACGCACGATTGGGATGCTGTTGAGACGCCAGTACTTGTAGACGCCGACTTTCATGGACAGCCGCGGAAGATGCTGATGCAGAGTTCGCGGAATGGCTACTTCTTTGTTCTGGATCGCGTTACGGGAAAGAGTCTTCTTACTGTGCCTTATGGGCCGGTGAACTGGGCGTTGGGAACAGATAAGCAGGGGAGACCGATTCCGAATCCAGCGAAAGAGCCGGCGCCCGATGGACGCCTGATCGCACCGGATGAAGGAGGCATGACGAATTACCGCTCGCCCAGTTTCGATCCGGAAACAGGTCTGTTTATCGTCGATGCCCATCCAAGTTACAGCATCTATTTTGCGAAGCCAGCGGATGGAAACTATGGATGGGCGGGCGCTGACTATGGGCTCTGGGGCAAAGGCGTTATCGAGGCCATCGATTACCAGACGGGAAAAATTCGCTGGAGCCATGAGGTCGGTGCAGGAGGCGCGGGCGCCGGTGTTCTTACGACGGATTCAGGATTGACTTTCACCGGCGATGCCTACGGAAATGTTCTGGCGCTGGATACGCACAATGGCAAGACTCTGTGGCACGCAGGTATGGGGGGAGCAATGCAAAGCTCTCCCATTACGTATGATCTGGATGGCCGCCAGTATTTGGTGACGAGCAGTGGCGGCGTATTGTTCGCGTGGGTGCTTCCACAAAGTGCGATGTCAACGAAGAGCAGCAGGGCACATAAATGAGCTGTCTCATGGATGAAAACCATAGATTGCGAGATCTGGCGGGTCGTCGGATATGTGCCTTGATATTTTTTCTGAAGGATCACAAAACGATATGAAGCTCCTGAAAAGTGCATTGGTAATTGTGGCAAGCGCGTTGGCGTGGAGCATCTTCCCCGGCTTGCTACCCGCTCAAAATGTGGATGCGGCCATGCTGCTCAAGCCGCCCTCCGACAGTTGGCCCAGCTATCACGGTGATTACTCTGGGAGGCGCCACAGTAAACTGACGCAGATTACGCCCCAGAATGTAAATGATCTGACTCTTGCATGGGCCTTTCAGACGCAGCAGGAGGCTACGATCAAGTCTTCTCCGCTGTTAGTCAACGGCGTCTTGTACTTTACTCTGCCCGACAACGTCTGGGCAGTGGATGCCCGCTCAGGCCATCAGCTTTGGCATTACACCTATCCACCGAATAAGGGCGACCACATTGGTCAGCGTGGCGTGGCCATATATAAGGACTGGGTATTCTTTACCTCACCGGACGCCCACCTGGTTTCTTTGAATGCAAAGGACGGAAAGGTGCGTTGGATCGTGCAGATCGCCGATGTCGAGAAGGGCTATTGGGCGACGGAGGCTCCGCTTATCGTGGGCAACCACGTAATCATCGGAGTTGGAGGCGATATGGACAATCTCCAGACTTTCATTCGCTCCGTGGATCCGGAGACCGGCAAAACGCAATGGCAGTGGGATGTAACTCCGCCCGCCGGTACGCCGAACACCGCTACCGGAGGCACGACATGGATGGCGGGCACGTACGATCCGGATTTGAATCTCATCTATTGGGGAACGGGCAACCCAACTCCTGTTCTTACTGGCTCTACGCGCCCGGGAGACAACCTCTACACCTGCAGCATTGTTGCCCTCAATCCTGATACAGGGAAGCTGGTTTGGGCCTTTCAACCCTCGCCGCACGATACTCACGATTGGGACGCTGTCGAAATTCCTGTGTTAGTCGACGGTACCTTCCACGGACGGCCGCGAAAGATGCTGATGCAGGCTTCGCGCAATGGCTACTTCTTTGTGCTGGATCGAACCGACGGGAAAAATCTGTTGACTACGCCGTTCGGGCCAGTGAACTGGGCGTCAAAGATAGACAAAGATGGTCGCCCGATTCCAGATCCTGCAAAAGAGCCGGCACGTGACGGCCGCCTGATTGCACCTGATGAGGGTGGGCTGACGAACTTCCGCTCTCCCAGTTTTGATCCACACACAGGACTGTTCATTGTGGACGCTCACCCCAGTTGGAGCCTCTATTTTGCAAAGCCTGAAGATGGTACTTACGGGTGGGCGGGCGCGGATTACGGCTTGTGGGGTAAGGGTGTCATCGAAGCCATCGATTACCAGACAGGCAAAATTCGTTGGAGCCACGAAGTTGGTCCTGGAGGATCGGGAGCGGGCGTTCTGACGACGGATTCTGGGCTGACCTTTACTGGCGATGCTCTGGGGAATTTTCTGGCGCTCAATACCGCTACTGGAAAAACGCTGTGGCATGCGGGCTCAGGAGGAAGCATTGCCAGCTCGCCAATCACCTATGAACTGGATGGTCAGCAGTATCTGTTGACCAGCGGTGGCGGCGTAATGTTTGCCTGGAAGCTTCCAGCGATAAGGCGTTGAGAAACAACGTACGTTGAACCATTGCCGAGCTTCTTCACGAGAGAAACGCATGTGGGCCATCGTGTCTGCTTATTCCAGAATGCATCAACTTCCATGTTGACCATCTGGCGGGAGATCGTGAATAGTTCATACACATTGGCGTATTCATTCAGAACCATAAATTTTCGTTGTTCCCTGGGTTTTATAGCAAGTCTGATTGCTCTAATGAGCGTGTGCGTTCCCAGCGGATGGACGCAATCGGGCAGTGCTACGATCCAGGGTACTGTCGCCGATGTGGCTCACCATCCGGTTGCTGACGCATCTGTCATGCTTGAGCAAAAGGACCATTTGGGTGCTATCGAAACAGAAACAACTGCCAACGGAGTCTTCGTTTTCTCTACCCTGCAAGCTGGGATCTACAAGCTCCACTCAGAGAAGTCGGCATTACGAAGCCGCACAACGGATGCATTTCTTCTGTCCGCAGGAGACCAAAAACATATAGATCTGGTTCTCGAATCTTCGGGAGCGCCGCAGTCCAATACTATTTCGTCCGGGGCTATGGAGTTCTCCGACCAGCCGAATTTTACTGTGGCAGGCGTAACAGATTGGACTGCTGCTGGTGGACATGGTGCGGATACGAGGCTGCGAACGAGCGAAGATCTTGCTCGTGAAACACTCGTGCTTAAGCTGGGTAGTGCGGAGCACGGCTCAGATGCTTCAGCCGATAGTGCGAAAGCAACCATCGAGTCCGAGAACCGGCTTCGTGCGGCTCTTCGCAAAGACCCCACAAGTTTCGAGGCTAACCATCAACTTGGTGAATTCTATTTGCATGCGGGCCGATACTCCGAGGCCTTTCCACTCCTGCAATCTGCATATCAGATTGATCCAGCGAACTACGCCAACGAATACGATCTGGCTCTGGCCCTTCAGGGAAATAAGGACTTCTCCCGCGCCCGGGATCATGCTCAAAAGATCCTACTGCATGAAGACAATGCAGATGCGCATCGCCTTTTGGGCGATCTCGACGAAGAACTGGGCGATCCTTTGGCGGCTGTACGCGAAGACGAGAAAGCCGCGCGGCTTGATCCGAGTGAGCAAAATTATTTTGAATGGGGCTCGGAGCTGCTGCTTCATCGCGCTGTCCGCCCCGCAGCAGAGGTCTTTGGAAGAGGAGCCAAAACGAATCCAAAGTCAGCGAGGTTGCTGGCTGCGTGGGGCGTGGCGCTTTTTGCCAGCGGTGAATATGACGAGGCGGCCAAGCGTGTCTGCGATGCTTCCGACTTGAATCCATCCGATTTTGCCCCGTATGTTTTTCTCGGCAAGATAGAGATGGCTGCGCCCTCATCCCTGAGTTGTGTTCAGCCAAAGCTGGCGCGGTTCGCGGAAGAGCAGCCAGGGAATGCCCTGGCAAATTACTATTATGCGATGGCCATTTGGAAGGAGCAGAAACCGCCAGCCCTTCAACAGGTCGAAGCCCTGCTTACAAAAGCCGTGACCACCGATCCCAACTTTGACGAGGCCTACCTGCAGCTAGGCATTCTCTATTCGGCTGAGCACAATTTCGAGAAGGCCATTGGCTTCTACAAAAAAGCGATTCGTGCAAACCCGCAGCTAAGTGACGCTCATTATCGGCTGGGAGTGGCTTACGAGCGCACTGGCGAACCGGCAAAGGCCAAGCAGGAATTCGAACTGCACGATGAGGTTGAGAAGCAAGAGGCGGACGCGATCGAGCGTCAGCGACGCGAGATTAAGCAGTTCCTGGTGGTTTTGAAATTCCAGCCAACATCTTCTGCGCATGAATAGATGGTTACAGAAAGAGTAGCTGCGATTTTGATCTGGCAAATCCAGAAGGGAATTGATAGCATGCCGATTCATGTTCAAATTACTTGCCGCGATGCTGATTTTTCTTGGGGCTGCCAACGCCAGCGATCTTCCTAGCAAAAAATATCTAGACCTGCCTGCGATTAAGACCATGGTCGCGGCTGCCGAGGCGAAGGCTAAAGAATTGAATGTCGACGTTACCATCTGTGTTGTTGACGAAAGCGGCAATCTTCTCTTTTTGGAAAAAGGTACTGACGCAACGCTCAATACGATTCAGTTTGCGCAGAAAAAAGCCCGGCATGCTGCCTTTTACGGAAGCCCATCCAAGGATGGAGCGGACACGATAAAAAGGGGCAACGTCGAGGCCCTCGCGTTTCCCAATTTCTTCCCAAACCAGGGCGGCCTGCCTGTGCGGATAGACGGCAAAGTCCTGGGCGGAATTGCAGCGAGCGGCGCGAAGTCTGAGATAGACGAGCAAATTGCGCAGGCAGGTCTGGATGCGCTCTTGAAAAAATAACGAACTATAAGAAGAGATTTCGATTACTTTCCAGAAGCACCTTTCGCAGGTTGCGGCTTGAGCGTTGAGATGATGCCATCACCTTCACGAATGGTGAGTATCTGATTCGCCTTAACCTGTTTGAACTGTTCGATCTTTTGTGTAGTTGGCCACTTCACCTCGATCAGATCGATTGTATCGACCTTCCCCAGGCCGAAGTGCAGGCGCAGATCGCTCTGCGACATGACGCTGCCGCCACTGTGGACTTCATCCATCTGCACATGTTTGTCCGTGATGACTCGCACCCGCGCTCCGATCGCGGTGCGATTGCATTTGGTTCCCACCAGCTTGATCTTGATCCAGTTTTGTTTGTTCCCACCTTCATTGCGGAGTAGCGATGGAAGATCGTTCATATTCAGGATGAGTGCATCCATGTCGCCATCGTTGTTGTAGTCTCCAAAGGCAGCACCCCGGCTGGAGAAATGCTCGCTGATGCCAGGCCCCATCTCTGCTGACACATCTTTAAAGCGGCCATTGGCGAGATTCTTGTAAACCAGTCGCGGATTCTTGAAAGTCTCTCCCAGGTTGTATTGATCTATCTCCGGGTAGACGTGCCCGTTCACCTGCATGATGTCGGGCCATCCATCGTTGTCGTAATCAAGGAAGCCACAGCCCCAGGCTACATAGCGAGTGTTGATTCCAACCCCGGAAGCGAAGGTGACGTCGCTGAAGGTTCCATCGCCATTGTTGTGATACAGATTGCATGCATCATCCGAGAAATTAGTTTTGAAGATGTCGAACCAGCCGTCGCAGTCATAGTCGGTAACGGCGACGCCCATCCCGGCCTGTTCGTGTCCGTTGTCGCTGTAGGCGCAGCCAGCCATGACGGCAATATCGGTGAAGGTGCCGTCATGATTGTTCTGGAAGAGAATGCTGGGCTGGGAATCAACTGCGACATAAATGTCAGGCCATCCGTCGTTATCAAAATCATAAGAGACAGAGGTGATGGAGTATCGCGGTCCGGGCTTCAGAATGCCTGCTTTCTCTGAGACATCGGTGAAGGTGCCGTCACCATTGTTGTGATAGAGGATGTTTGTATCGCCCGGAAGTCCACGCGGACCACAGAGAATGGGAACACCTTTCCACTGACAGTAATGCGTATCGTTGACAGTTGGAATCTTGTCGGGATCTAGCTTGAGGTAATTGCATACAAACAAATCGAGATGTCCGTCGCGGTCGTAATCGAGAAAAGTGCAGCCGGCACCCCAGCGGACTTGTTCCTGAACAAGCCCTGCTTTGTGGGTGACGTCAGTAAAGGTGCCATCTCCGTTGTTGCGGAAAAGAATGTTGTGTCCCCAGAAGCAGCAGAACAGATCGTCCCATCCATCATTGTTGTAATCGCCCACACAGACGCCAGTCTGCCAACCGGTGCGTCCCAGACCCGACTTCTCTGTGACATCGGTAAAGGTTCCATCGCGGTTGTTTTTGTATAGATGCGAAGTCGGCGCCTTTCCTGCTGGCCAGTTCGCATCTAGTCGATTCCCATTTGTCAGATAAATATCCAACCACCCGTCGTTGTCGTAATCGAAAAAAGCCAGACCGCTGCCTTTGGCTTCGATGATGGACCGTTTGTGATCTACGCCACCCCACACATTGGGAGTGCTCAGCCCCGCTTGCTGCGCCACATCCACAAATTGCACCGGAGATGTCGTGGGAGTTGCTACTGCTGCTTCTACGAGCGTTGAGTCTTTCCACTTCCAGAGTGGAGTCGCAAGAATGTCTGTGAGCGTACTGCCAAGTACGAAGAGAGAGGAACCGAGGAAGCGCCGTCGCGGAAGATACATAAAGATTGCGATGATTATAAAGTTAGAAAACCCACTTTGGCAGCAAGCCGCATCAGTGCATGGATTGCAACATGTCCAGGGCTTGCTGCGCCCCTCGATTCTCAGGCTGCAAATGAAGGAGTTGCTGCACAATATCTATTGCCTGCTCCCTGTTGCCTTGCATCGCATAGAGACGTGCAAGGTTGAGATAAGACTGGTCGAAGTTTGGAGCAATGCGGATGCAGCTTTTGAATTGCGCTTCGGCTTTGGTGAAATCCTTATTGCGGACAAAAAGAACGCCAAGGTTATTCATCGCTTCGGGATAGTCAGGACGAAGCTCCAGTGCCTTCTGTAGATAGTCCGAAGCCTGCTGCATCTGATCTTGCTGCGCGTAGAACATTCCCAGGCTGTAATTGATCTCGGGATCATCAGGCTGCATTTCGAGCGCGCGATGCAGATACTCTTGTGCCTTTTCAAAATCTTTTTGCCGCCGGTAGATATTGCCGAGATTGAGTAATGCAATCGCGTAGTTGGGTCTCAGGCGAAGCGATTGCTGGAAATTTTTGATTGCTTCGTCAGCTTGCCCCTGCTGTGCCGCAATCATTCCAAGATTGTTCCACGCTTCAGGATAGTCCGGACGCAGCTTCAATGTCTGCTCAAGATATTGGCGTGCCTGCCGCAAATCGTTTCTTCGCAGGCTGAGGGTTCCCAGGTTGTAATATCCTTCGGGATCATCTGGCTTCTTGGCTATGGATTGCTGAAAGGAAGAGGCTGCCGCATCCAGATAGCCATGTTGAAACAAGGCCACGCCATAAGTGAAATCATTGCGTTGAAATCCATCCTGGTAAAGTATCCCGTTAAATGGCAGCGCTTTTTGCATGCGCTCGGCTGCTGTAGTCGGAATGGATTTGATGTCCTCCAGTAGCCGTTGCGGGTCCACCGTCCCTTGATACAACTTAACGATCGTTCCTTCTGTATCGAGTAGAAACGAGCTTGGAAGAGCAAGGTTTCTGTGGCGGTCAAATAGGTAG
>Ga0157376_10004183_pt1 | contig 10013 bp, 8 predicted proteins | sample M45metaG_FD_121801 | JGI IMG/M metagenome (GOLD analysis project Ga0157376, IMG submission 121801) | Miscanthus rhizosphere microbial communities from Kellogg Biological Station, Michigan, USA - M4-5 metaG | ecosystem: Host-associated > Plants > Roots > Rhizosphere > Soil | place: USA: Michigan... | reverse complement strand
TGGCGTTCGATCTCGCCGGCGGCGAGCTCGGAAACCCGGCCGCGCCCCACGCCGCCGCGTTTGCGTACGCGCGCGAGCACGACCTCGCGTGCACCTGCCATGCCGGCGAAGGCGCCGACGCATCGTACGTCCGCGAGGCGGTGCACGTCTGCGGCGCCAACCGGATCGGACACGCCACGCGCTTGTTCGAGGACGAGTCGCTGACGCAGTACGTGAACGACCGCCGTATCGCGCTCGAGATCTGTCTCACAAGCAACGTCCAGACGCACGCCGTAGAGTCGTACGAGTCGCACCCGTTGCGCCGCTATTTCGATCGCGGGATGAACGTCGTGCTCAACACGGACAACCGGCTGATGAGCGGCACGACGTTGACGGACGAATACCTCTGGGCGGCAAAGTCGCTCGGCTTCAACTTCGACGAGCTCGCGCAAATCGCCGTCAACGGTTTCGCCAGCGCGTTCCTGCCGTGGCAGGAGCGTGAGTCCCTCGTCCAGCGCGCGCACGCCGAGATCGACGCGATTCGAAACGATGGACGGAGCTGACGTGAGCGGACGCGACGAGCCGTTCGGCACGCGGTCCGCGTTCGTCGCCGCGGACTTCATTCGCTCGCGACTCGAGCAGCAGCCCGGCAAGATCGCGATCGTTCTCGGCTCGGGCCTCGGCGGCCTTGCCCGACGGATCGAATCGGCGGAGAGAATCGAGTTCGGCGACATCCCGGGCTTTCCTGAGTCCACAGTCGTTGGCCACGCGGGCGCGTTGATCTGCGGACGCCTCGCGGGAAAGGCCGTGCTGGCGCTCTCAGGCCGTTTTCACGTCTACGAGGGTCACGGGGCGCGGCTGGCAGGTTTCCCGATCCGCGTGATGCATGCACTCGGAGCCCGAACCTTGATCGTGTCGAATGCCGCCGGCGGAGTGAACCGCCTCTGGCAAGCGGGCGACCTCATGGTGATCCGCGACCACATCAACCTGACGTTCAGGAATCCACTGATCGGTGCCGTGGAGCAGGGAGATCTCCGCTTTCCCGACATGTCGGAGCCGTACGACTCAACACTAGCCGACCTCGCACACCACGTCGCGTCGGAGCAGGGCATGTCCCTGCGCGACGGCGTGTACGCTGGGCTTCTCGGCCCCGCCTACGAGACGCCGGCCGAAGTGCGCATGCTCGAACGCCTCGGCGCGGATGCGGTCGGGATGTCAACGGTGCCTGAGGTGATCGTCGCCCGTGCGCGTGGAATGAAAGTGCTCGGGATCAGTTGCATCACCAACATGGCGTGCGGTATCTCGGCCGCGCCGTTGTCGCACGAGGACGTACTGGAAACGACGCGGCGAGTCGGAGAGAAATTCGCGGGGCTGGTGGAAGGGATAGTCCGCTCTCTTTGAGGGCGAGGCAATGGCCCAGCGACGCAAAGGCAAACGCGCGACTGCCGAACAGCGCGACTGCCTAAAGGCGCGGCTGCCAGACGGCGCAACTGCCAAGAGGCGCAAGCGGCCTTCGGCCGAGGAACGCGCAACATTGAATGGAACGCTGTTACCAAAGCGTCGCCGAGGAGACGCTTCGCGCCCAATCACAAGGTCAAGACACGCCCAGCGAAAGGCGCGAAGCGCCCATGCGCCACTTGGCAGTCGCGCCGTTCGGCAGCCGCGCCCCTTGGCAGGTGCGCCTTTCGGCCGGTGCGCGGTCGCCTTTTTGCGCGGTTGCCTTTTGCGCGGTTGCCTTTGCGCGGTCGCTTACCGCCCCGCCACCCGAGGCGGCGGGGGTAAACTCCTTACTCGCGCCTTAAAGTCCTGGAATGCCCGCGTATCTGACGTCAGCGTCCGAATGATCGCCGGATTGATCTTCGCCACTTGAGCCCGCGTGTCGTTGATGCGGGTTTCCTCGAGCGGGTGATCGGCGAACCAGGCGTCGAGCGCGCCCGGCTGCGATTGGCGCTCGGCCAATAACTTCTCGAACATCTCCGGCATGCCGTTCGGGTTGATGCCCGTGCGAACCAGTTCGTCGACGCCGGCCGCGTCGGCCTGCGCTTCGTCGTCGCGGCTGAACTTGGCGAACACGGCGCTGCCCGCGATCTGGATGCCTGCCTGACCGAGGCCCGAGTTACAGACGCTGGTCAGCGCGCACAGTACGCCGGCGCCGACGTTCGCGCCCTGCATCTGCTCCATCTGCTTCACCGAGTGTCGAAGCACGACGTGTCCAATTTCGTGGGCGACGACCGAAGCAAACTGATCGAGACGGTCTGAGCGCTCGACGACCCCTCGGTTCACGTAGATGTAGCCACCCGGCAGCGCGAACGCGTTGAAGTCGTTCGTGTTGACCAGGTAGAAATGCCAGTCCAGGTCACCGCGCGCCGTCACGTGGGCGATGGAGTCACCGAGCGTGTTCAGATACCGGTTGATTGCCGGATCCTGGATGATCGGCAGTTGCGCGTTGACCTGCTGCGCCTGTTGCGCCCCGATCTCGACTTCCTGCTGTTGCGAGATGCCGCACGCCGCCGACATCCCCCCCAAGGCGGCCATTGCCGCCCCCGCAACGAATCGTCTCATCGTTAGTATCCTGTCCGACTGAAGTGTTCGGTCGTCCCAAAGGCAAAACATATTCCCGATGAAGCTTCTAACGGTCGCTCGCGATCTGCGCCGGCGGAAAGCACGAGAGCGGCAGCACCTGTTCGTCGCCGAAGGCGTGCGGGCGGTGGATGAGCTCCTGCGCTCCTCGCTTAAAGTGTCCGGCGTGCTCATCGGGCCTCAGTTCGAGGATCAGTCTCGCGCGGCGGCCATCCACGACCTGATTGCCAAGCGATCCGTCCCCGAACAGCGCGTCGACTTTCGAGAGTTCGCCTCCGCGGCTGAGACCGATTCCCCGCAAGGTATCCTGGCAATCGCCGAAGCGCCGGGCTGGGTCTTGTCGGACATCGAGCTCCCGGCAAAGGTCCGCATCCTCGTCCTGGACGGGCTGCAGGATCCGGGGAACGTCGGCACCATCATTCGAACAGCGGAAGCGCTTGGCGTCACAGCGACATACGCCCTGCCCGGAACGGTTGACCTCTGGAACCCCAAGGTCGTCCGTAGCGGGATGGGTTCCCACTTCAGACACCCCTGTTTGTTTGGTACCTGGGATGAGCTCGACACGTTCCGGGCGAGCCGGGGAGGGGGTTTTTCGGTTTGGGGGGCTGACGCGTCCGGGACGCCGCTGTCGGCGGCTCCCGTACCCGATCGTCTCGCCTTGATCGTCGGCAACGAAGGCGCGGGCTTGTCGGCCGAATCCCGCACCCGGCTCGATCACACGGTCGCGCTGCCCATTTCGGCTAATGTCGAGTCACTCAACGTCGCCGTGGCGACCGGAATCCTCCTCTACGAGCTGAGAGCGTGAGCGCGTCGACCTATCTGCTTGTCTACACGTTCGTGCTCGGAGCCTGCATCGGCTCGTTCCTCAACGTCTGCATCGTCCGCTGGCCGGAGGAGCGGTCGATCCTCCGGCCGCGCTCGCGGTGTCCGCGTTGCGGGAATCAGCTGAGCTGGATCGAGAACATTCCCGTGGTCAGCTGGCTTCTGCTGCGCGGAAAATGCCGGTGCTGCGACGAGCGCATCTCGGTGATGTACCCGTTGGTCGAGCTCGCGGTGGGTCTCGGATGGATGGCCGCGGCATGGCATTTCGGGTTCACGTTCACGGCGTTTCGCGTCGCCGTCTTCGGCACCACGCTCCTCGGCGTCGCCGTCACCGACGCGAAGCACTATCTGATTCCCGACGGCTTCACTCTGTTCGGACTGGTTTTCGCCCTGGTCACGTCGGTCATCGCCTTCTTCCAAACCGAAACTCAGCTGTTCGCCACTCCGTACGATGCACTAGTGGGTGCGTGCGCCGGCGCGGGGATGATCGCCATCGTCGGCTGGCTCGGCGAAGTCGTCACTAAGCGCGAAGCAATGGGCTTGGGCGACGTGACGCTGATGGCGTTCGTCGGTGCGGCGCTCGGGCCGGCGCGCGCGCTCATCACGGTGTTCTTCGGCGCAACGCTTGGCGCGCTCACATTTGTGGGCCTCGTCATTCCGGTAGCGTTGATGCGGCGCGGACATGCGCGCGAGCAAACCGAGCTCGCGCTCGGATCAGCGCCGTTCGAGATGCCGCTTGTGCCATTCGGTGTCTTCCTTGCGCCTGCCGCGCTCCTCACGTTGTTTTTTGGAGACGCGCTGCTGGCGTGGCTCACTCGCGGGTAGTTGTCATCCTGAGCGAGCGTAGCGAGCGAGGGATCTATTGTCCTTACCTGATTATCGGACCGGGACAGTAGATCCCTCGGGCGCTTCGCGCCCTCAGGATGACGGGAAAAACGCATGATCGGTGAATATCTGAGAAACGAAACCTCCGGTGGCGCGCTTGGCCGCTTCACGCGCGACCTTACCGCCGATGCCCGGGCTGGCCGCCTCGAGCCCGTCCGCTGTCGCGAACAGGAAGTCTCGCGGGTCATCGACATCCTCCTTCGTCACGGCAAGAACAATCCAACCCTCGTCGGGCCGGCCGGCGTCGGCAAGACGGCGATCGCCGAAGGATTGGCTCAGCGCATCGCCGCCGAGGCGGTGCCGATCGTCCTCAAGTCCGTTCGGCTGCTCTCGCTGGATCACGTCGCCCTGCTCGCCGGCACGACGTACCGCGGGCAGTACGAGGAGCGCATCCGGGCGCTCGTCGCCGAGACGACGGCCGCCACGGACGTCATCCTGTTCATCGACGAGCTGCACAATCTCATCGGTCAGGGCACGGCGATCGGCGCGGCGATGGATGCGGCCAACATGCTCAAGCCGGCGTTGGTGCGCGGCGACTTCCGCGTCATCGGCGCGACGACGAGCGACGAATACGAGCGGTGGGTCGAGGGCGATCCGGCGCTCGAGCGGCGCTTCCAGAAAGTCGTCGTGCGCGAGCTCGGCGAGCTCGAGACGCTGGAGATTCTGCAGGCGCGCAAGGAACGACTGGAGAGGCACCACAACGTGCTCATCTCCGACGAGGCGCTCCGCGCCGCCGTGAAGTTGACCGACGCGTACGTCACCGACCGCATGCGGCCCGACAAAGCAATCGACGCCATCGACGAAGCCTGCGCACACATGCAGGCGGTGATTCAATATTCCGAACGCACTGAAACGCTCATCCAGCGCCGCATGTCGCTGCTCAAGGAGCTGGCGCGCATCGAGCGCGAGGACGAGAAGCGAAAACCGGCCGACCGGGGAGGGACGTCGCGGGAGTCGCCGAGCGCGTTCGAGCGTTTCGGCGCCGAGCTGGAAGCGTTGTTCGTCGGCGCGCCGGCGACGACGACCCCGGTGAACGGAACCGAGGCGCAACCGGCCCCGGTCCCCGAGCGCGCGCGTCCCTCGATGCTTGCGCCGCTCGAAGCGGATCTGGGACGGCAGTTGATGGAGGAAGGCGTGGTCATTCGCGGGCACGACATCGCGCGCGTGGTCGGATTGATGGCCGGCACCGACGTTGAGTGGCGCGAAACCGACAATACATGAGACGAACCATCGCGCTGTTGTTGCTCGCGGCCTCCGCCTGTCGCGGCGGTGACGCCGCCGGAAAGGGCCCCTACGCCGACAAAGTCGAAGCCGACGTCCCCAAGATCGAACAAGCGCTCGGCGTGAAGTTCAAGACGCCGCCCAAGCTCGAGGTTCGATCGCGCGACCAGGTCCGCGATTTTCTGCTGCGGCGCCTCCGCGAGCCGGATGTCCAAAAACAGCTCGCGAATCAGGAGGCGATCTACAAGCTGCTCGGCATGGTTCGCGACACGATGCACCTTGGCGACTTCTACGTGAAGGTGCTGACCGAACAGATCATGGGATTCTACGATCCCAAGACCAAGGTGTTGTACGTCGTCGATGGCGCGCCCGAGGAATACGTCGGCATCACGATCATGCACGAGCTCGTGCACGCGCTGCAGGATCAGTACGTCAACCTCGACTCGCTCGAGCAGCCGACGGACAACGACGACCGCTCGCTCGCCGCGCAGGCGATCGTCGAAGGGCAGGCGACGTACGAGCAGGCGTACATCATGGCCGGCGGGGCGGGCAACATCGCCGCGCAACTTCCCGGCGGTTGGGAGTCGATGCGCCAGACCATACGCGAGATGCAGGCGACACAGCCCGTGTTCGCCTCGGCGCCGACGGTGATCCAGGAAACGCTCCTCTTCCCGTACATCAACGGCGCTGACTTCATTCGTCGCTTCAAGGCACGCGAGCCCGGCAAGCTGCCTCTCACCGATATGCCGATCTCGACGAAGCAGCTGATGCACGATTCGGCGTTCTTCACGAAGGCTCGTGATGTGCCGAGCGAAGTCACGCTGCCGTCGATTCCAGGCATGGTGGACCAGAACGCGTTCGGCGAGTTCGGGACGCGGCTCTACCTCTACCAGCACACGAAAAATCAGGACCTGTCGATTCGCGCATCGAATGGCTGGGACGGTGACCGCTACGCGCTGGTGAAGACGCCGAGCGGCTACGCGCTCGTGTGGGCGACGGTGTGGGACACGCCGGGCGACGCCGCCGAGTTCATGTCGGCGATCGATCAGGTGATGCGCGAGCGGTTCAACGTCCGTCCGCGCGTGAAGGGTGAGCAGCGACACTTCGATACCGACAAGCGGGTCGTCGAGGTCGACGTGCGCGAGGTGGACGGCCGCCCCGTCGTGTTGTACGTCGACGTCCCGACGGCGGTGAGTCCGTCGTCGCTCGTCGATTTCGCCAAGGTGAAGGTGACGCCGCGGTGACCCAACCCGCGGAGTCGGCCGGACGAGTCGTACCCGCGCCACAGCCGGGTTCGATGCCGGCAATGGCGATCCCGCACGACGAGGCTGTCCGGCAGGCGCGGCTCGACACGATGAAGCGACGGGCGACGTTGCTTCTGGCCGGAGCGACGGTCCTTTTTGTCATCACGCGCGCCTTCGAGTCGCGGTACCCGTGGATCGGCTACATTCGTGCGACGATGGAAGCGGCGATGGTCGGCGGACTCGCCGACTGGTTTGCGGTGACGGCGCTCTTCCGGCATCCGCTCGGCATTCCGATCCCGCACACGGCGATCGTGCCGTCGCGCAAAGACCGCGTTGGTCGCACGCTCGGCGCGTTCGTGCAGCGGAACTTCCTGACGAGAGAGGTCATCGAGTTCCGGCTGCGTTCACTACAGGTCGGCCGGCGTCTCGCCGAGTGGCTCGCCGATCCGGCGAATGCGCGGACGATCTCGCGAAATGTCGCCGTAGCGCTCAGCTCGGCCGCGGAGATGCTGCGCGACGAAGACGTCCAGGAGATGCTCGACCGCAGTCTCGCCAAGCGCGTCCGGACCATGCACCTCGCTCCGCTCATCGGCAAAGTGCTCAACGTGATGACGGAGGACGATCGGCATCAGGAAGTGCTCGATGAGGTCATCGTGCTCGCGTCTCGCACGGTGAACGAGAACAGTGACCTCATTCGCGAGCGCATCGAGAAGGAAACGCCGTGGTGGATTCCTTCGGCGGTCGACGACAAGATCTTCAAGCGCGTGCTCGGCGCGATACAGCGACTGCTCTCGGAGCTGAGTGTCGATCGCGATCACCCGCTGCGCGAGCGTTTCGATGAAGGGCTGCATCGGTTCATCGAACAACTGAACACATCACCGGAGCTTGCGGAACGCGTCGACGGCTGGAAGGAAGATTTCCTCGACAATGAGGCGGCGCGGCGCTTCTCGCAGTCGATGTGGGAGGAAGTAAAGGAGGCCCTCGCGCGATACGCGACGAATCCCGGCGCCGCCACGCCGAATGCGATCGAAAAGGCGCTCGTCACGTTTGGCGAGAAAGCGATGGACGATCCGGAGCTTCTCGCCAAGATGGATAACTTTGCCGTGGATGTCGCCGTGTTCCTTGTCGCGCGGTATCAGGACGAGGTGGCGGAACTGATCTCCTCGACCGTCGCGGGCTGGGACCCCGAGCTCACCTCGCGCCGCGTCGAGCTGGCGATCGGGCGCGACCTGCAGTTCATCCGCATCAACGGCACGATCGTCGGCGGGCTGGCGGGCCTGGTCATCTATCTGCTGTCGAAGTTGGCGCCGTAGCGGCAGGGCACGGTTGCGCGCCGCTTCGCCGACCGGATATTTCACGGGACTTCCAGCGGGAACCGGCTCTTGCCCACCAGCAGCCCCACCAAGATCGGAAAGTACGACGTCGAGGAGCGCATCGGTGAAGGCGCGATGGGCGTCGTCTATCGCGCGCTCGACCCAATGCTCAAGCGGCGCGTCGCGATCAAGGTCATGGGCGAGGCATTCGCGCAGAACGACGATTTGCGCGAACGATTCCTGCGAGAGGCGCAGGCGGCCGGGTCGCTCCAGCATCCCAACGTCATCACGATCTACGACTTCGGCGAGGTAGACGGACACCTCTACATCGCGATGGAGTTCGTCGAGGGGCAGGACGTCGCCGAGCTGCTGACACATCAGGCGCCGCTGAGCCTCGTCGCCAAGCTCGACATCGCTATCGGGGTCCTCCAGGGACTCGCGTTCGCGCACAGGCGCGGCATCGTCCATCGCGACATCAAGCCGGCGAATATTCGTGTGGACGCGGAAGGCAACGCACGCATCATGGATTTCGGGGTGGCGCATTTCGCGTCGTCGAACATGACGCGAACCGGCGTGATGATCGGCACGCCCAGCTACATGGCTCCGGAGCAGATCACCGGCGGCTCCGTCGGCCCGCAAGGCGACGTCTTTTCGCTCGGCGCGGTCCTGTACGAGCTTCTCACGGGAACGAGTCCGTTTGCCGGTGGCTCCCTGCAGGCGGTGATGTACCGAGTGTTGAGCGAGACGCCCGCTCCGCCGGGATCTATGGTCCCCGGGCTGACATCCCAGCTCAACGAGATCGTGCTCCGCGCGCTGGCCAAGGAGCCGTCGCACCGGTACATGTCGGCGCTCGACATGGCGAACGATCTGCTCGCGGGGCGCGCATCACTCGATGAGCGTTCGTCATCGCCAGGCACGCTGTCTCTGCGCGCGACGATCGAGTCGGCGCTCGACGAGCGGCGAACGAGCACCTTCAGACGTGTGCGTCGCCGGCGGTTCGCGTTGGGCGGCGGTGGAGTCGTTGCCGCCGTCGTTCTCGTGCTCAGCGGATGGCTGCTCGCGCGCCGAACTGGCATGCCGTCTTCCTCGCAAACGGCAACTGTCGCCGCGCCCGGCCGCACCGATTCGGCGGCTACGGCTCCGGCGAGCGCCACGGTGTCTCGGACCCCCGCGCCACCGCCGGAGCAGGCGCGCCAGGCGCAACGGCCGGAGACGCAACCGGCTACCAAGACTCGTCCGACCGCTCCCGCATCGGGGGTCGCTCGCGGCAAATCAGGCGTCGCCGACACCGGCGTAACGACGGCGAAGCCAATTCCGAGCTCGCCGCAACCGCAGACTGCCGCTCGTGCCGATGTCACGCCGGCCGGCAATCCGCAGCCGGTGATAACGACTCCGCCGCCGGTCGCCACCGCGATACCAAATTCGCCGCCGAATACTCCACCCGTGACGAGCAGTTCCACGGAGCCGTCGGGAGCTTCGGCCGCGGCTACCGCCGCCGCGGCGACCGCCGAGATCAACTCCGTTATCGACGCCTACGCGCATGCGATCGAATCGCGCGATCTCGGCGAGCTTCGACGGGTGTATCCAGCGATGACAAACGACCAAGCATCGGCGTTCGCCGACTTCTTCAAATCCACTCGGACGCTTCGTGCGTCACTCGCGGTGAAATCCTCGCGTACCGACGGTAACCGCGTCACGGCGCACGTTATAGGCACCTACGAATTCACGACAACGTCCGGTCGCAGCCAACAACAACCCGTTTCGTTCGAAGCGGAGCTGCGCCGGGAAGGTGCAGCTTGGAAGCTCAGCGCGATTCGTTGAGCCGAGCCGCCGAGCCGCCGAGCCGCCGAGCCGCCGAGCTAGAAGCTGAACTCGAGGGACGACGTGTAGCTGATGTTCGGCCGCATGCCGCCGCGGTTGAGCGGGACGAGGACGTTGGCGACGAGTGTGAATCCATTCGGCAGTTGGT
>Ga0157376_10004182_pt1 | contig 10014 bp, 10 predicted proteins | sample M45metaG_FD_121801 | JGI IMG/M metagenome (GOLD analysis project Ga0157376, IMG submission 121801) | Miscanthus rhizosphere microbial communities from Kellogg Biological Station, Michigan, USA - M4-5 metaG | ecosystem: Host-associated > Plants > Roots > Rhizosphere > Soil | place: USA: Michigan... | reverse complement strand
TGCCCATGAAGTACGGACGCCAGCCCGAACCGATGTCGCCGAAGAACCAGCGGCCGGCAACGCCGAGTTGCACGCTCTCCCACTGGTGGCCGTCGCGCGGAGAGCTGCTCTTGAAATCCATGTTGTTGATGGCGTATTCGAAATCAACCGCGAAGTTCGGGTTGACCCACACGCCTACACCGATGCCGCTGTACAGGTTTCCATCGGTCGTACGTTTGCTGTCGGGTTCGATGTAGCCGATACGCGGTGCGATGTACCAAACGCCGCTTTGAGCTTCGGCCACGCCCACGCCGCCCAGGGTCAGCGCGACAAGTGCGAACAGGATATTGCGTTTCATCGGGGGTCTCCTCTGCATGAATATCGCTCGCAAGGACTGCGCCGCGCACGAATCCGGCGCCACGGTAGCCCCTGTTTTAACAAAAAGTTATTAAGGCTTGCAACGATATCGATCATTCGGGACCGGCGACATTGGACCAAGGGCCCATGGACCACGGCCCGGCAAGTGCATACGTGCCGACCCGACTGGGGCGTTGCTGAACAAGTCTGCGTGCGCGAGAGCTGGACTCGGCACTCATGATCGGGCGGACTCGAGAAGGCTGAATCACTTTCGTGACGCCCATCTGGTCACCAGCCCGCGCAGGAATACGTACGGGACGATCGCAAGAATGATCGCGACGATGATCGCCTCGTCCGGATAGACCGCGGGTTGCCCGATGATCTCGTATACGAAATCGAGGCCAAGGGCCACCAGAAAGACACGGCCGATACTTTTCCAGCCGTGCTTGAGCGATTCGCGGCGATGCCCGCGGTGGGTAAACACCGCCCAGAGGTACGGAGGCTTGCCGCTTTTCGCATCCTTCAGGCCGTCGACAACCGCCAGAATGATCGCCATCAGCGGCTGCAGAACGAGCCGGAACGTCATCGGCCCGGTCAGTCGGTCGGCCAGATCTTGCGAGAAACGCGCGAGGATATCGCTTTCCATCATTAACGCCTGCGGCATCGAGGCGAGCTAATTCCCGAGATGCTCCAGCGCGCTATCCATCGCCTTGCTGGATATCTGGATCAGTCCGCCATACGGACTGTCGAGTTCGAGGATCAGGAATACAGCGTCGGACACGCTCAATGCCGCGACCAGCAACATGGCGATGACCGTGCGGTTTCCCGGTGCGAACAGCCCATAACTGAAGAATATGACAGCGAGCCAGCAGACGACGACGACGAGCAGCGGCGTCGAAACGTCGGTATTCGCCTGCTCGGCCAACTGCCAGCGCATCTGGCCGAGCGATATCGCCTTCTGCAGGATGTGTGGCTTGAGCGAGCGCTGCACGTCGGTCTTCGGATCCAGACTCTCGATCGCGATGTAGAGTTCAGTCCCGTCCACGGTGCTGGGGTCCAACTGCACCGGCACGGAAGTGTCGTCCGGCCAGATACCGTGCCGCATCGATTCGACGTTGTGACGCAAGTCGGCCCGAACCGGAGCCGCGTCGCTGCCGAAGCCCGCGATCATCCGGTCGAGGAGGATGGCCGTCGCCGCCATTTGTGTCGTCACGTTGCTGTCGGCGTAATACTGGGTCTGGGCCGACGCGAGCAGCAGTCCGAGGACGAGCGCCGACATCGTGCCAACCAAGCCAGCGGCCAGCTTGATCGCGCTCTCCGCGCCTTCGGTCAAGTGGTGCTGCGGTATTGCGGCGCGCGCTCGCATGGCCAGTATCGCCGCGCCGAACACGCAGACGAAGACGAGCGTACTGATCGCGACAGCAGAACCGAGGAATGTCATTTCCGCTCGTCCGTTTCCGTGCACCCGAAGTCATCGGCGCCGCGCCGGTCGTATCGCCGAGCGATACTGATCGCATGCGCTCGCAGAATTGCCGGGCCGGGACGGCATCCTTGTCGTCCAGCGCGAACCAGTGATGACGCGACGCAGATCGTGCGGCCTCGCTGCGCTCGCATTCGATCACGCCTTCACAATTGCGGCGTGTCGAGTTCCATCAACTCTTCGGGGGATAATTCATGAAGAGTTTAGCTACCGCGGCATTGATGTGTGCCTCGGACTCCTGTGGCGTCGAGTTCTGGTCGATGGTGCCTTCGGCGATACCGCGCCAGACCGCTTCGCCCTTGGCCCGATCGACGAGATCGACCACCAATGTGCCGACCCTCACTTTGCGCACGTCGACATAGTTGCCGCCGTAGTAGCCGCCGCCGTAGTAGCCATAACCCCAGCCGCCGCCCCAGCTGCTGACCGTGGTGTCGGTCCGCAGGCGAACATGCGCATGCATGACGAGGTCGCCGTCACTCGGGACACGAGTGATTCCCTTGGCCGCCAGTTGTGCTGCGACCGCCTGCCGGATCCGCTCCGCAATGAACGGATCGAGTTCCGTTTTGGCATCGCTGATCGTTACCGTCTTGTAGACGGAGAAGTTCGTGCCGGGGTGATAGTCGGCGCGAACACTGATGCTCGGTCCACAGCCGACGAGAACGCAGGCGAACGCCAGCGCAACGACGAAACTTCGTATCGTGGCGAATCGCAACGTCATCTTCCCCTCCTGTTTTGGGTCACTGGATTCCGGCGGACGCTCGGTTCAGTTGTAACCCTTGCCCTGCAGACACGCGCGGCGCGCGGCGTCGTACGCGGCCTGCCCGGACTGCTGCTGTTGCGATGCCGACGCGTTCGCTTGCGCTGCCGCACCGCGATTCCTGTTGCGCTGGGCGACTCCGCCGACGACCGCACCTTTCGCTGCGGCGTTGCCGACATCGTTGCCACCAACCGCGCCGACAGCGGCTCCCGCTGCAGCGCCCTTGGCCCGCGAGCCACTGCCGGTGACGGGCGCCGCCTGCGCGGTCGCCGCTTGCGGTGGGTTCGCCGGGTTGTAGCCGCTCTGCTGGATAGCCACGTTCTGGCACTCGGCCTCATCGGCCTGGGAAGGGGCCTGGCTGAAAGCGGCACCGGAAAACAGCAGTGCCGCACCCGCCACCGAAACAATCATCGAAAACTTTCGCATAGGTATCTCCAGAGTCAAGCGAGGCGCCTGTGTGCCGTCATATTTCAACTTGTGCACATGCGCACACCTAGAAATTGAAGTTGTACGCGAACTCGGGTCCGTAGAATTTCAGGCGCGCGTCGACGTCGTGGCTGCTGAAGTTCACCTTCAGGTACTTGTAGCCGATTACCCAAGCACCGTTGCTGGTCGCGTACGTGAACACTGCGTCGGCGCCGACCGTGCCGTCGCTGCTGCCCCAGGAGCCATCGAGGCGCCCGGTGAACGACCAGCGGTCGGACAGTCTCGCCCCATAACGCGCCCCGAGCATGAAGTCGGGATAGTCCTTGTCGATGCTGATCTTGCCTCTCGGCAGCGCCGGATTGTTCGGCACCAGTTCGAAGTCCAGGTTTGCCCAGATATAACGCAGGCCGCCTATGACCTCGAAACCTTCGTGGCGCACCGGCCCGGGACTCCATACGCCAGCCAGTTCGAAGACTCCCGCTTTGAGATCCGTATTGGTGCCAAAGAACCTGCCGTCGCGATCGTTGCTGAGCGGCAGATACAGGATGTCGGAGAGGATTCCGAGGTCGTCGCCCTGGCCTTCCAGATGCAGCGGGATTGTGAAACCCAGCTTCGGGGACCAGCCGGAAAACTGCGTCGTACCGCCGGTATCGATCGGCGGCACGTCGATGTTCAAATTGCTGCCGATCGCGGGCAGCCAGGCATAAGGGGCAAGCGACCAGCTCCAGTCTTCAGCCGCCGCGCCAATCGGCACGCCCGCAAACAGAAGAGCCATTGCCATCTTCGTCATCGCGTTCTTGGTGGTGCGCATGTTCGGAGCTCCTGTATCGGTTTTGGGCTGAATTCTTGTCTGGCTGATTCGCATCGATTACGGCTGGACCGGCGGCGCCGGTGACTCGCCCTATTTCGCAGGGTCATCGACCGCAACGTAGACGACGTCGTTACCCGACCAGGTTTGCTGGTAATAGACGCTGCCGCAATGGTAGTAACCGCCATGCCAGTACGAAGCACAGCTGGGCGGCAAAGCGTAGTAGTACGAGCCGATTACCGCCGCAGTGGTAGCGGCTACCGCGCCGATCGCAATACCGGCAGCGATCGGATGGTAGTAGCCACCCCAGCCCCAACCGCCACCCCAGCCGCCATCGATGTCGACGTTGACGTTGTTGCCGGCATTGATGTTGCCGTTATTGATGTTGTTGCGATTGCCGTCTCCGCGAATGTCGTTGTTGGCGTTGTTTCCGCGATTGCCGTCTCCGCGGTTGCCGCTGCCGGCGTCGCCGCGGTTGCCGCCGCCCGTGGAAGGCCGGTCCATCGTGCCACCGCTCGGCCGGTTGCCACTGCCACCAGCCGCGCCACGATCACCGGTGCCCGCACTCGGTCGGCTGCCGCTGCCACCCGCTGCACCACGATCCATCGTGCCTGAGCTGGCCCGGTTGCCGCTGCTGTAGTTGGAGCGGCTGCTGCCGCCATAGCTCGAACGATTGGCGCCGGACACCGAACTCTGGGCGCGGCCTCCGCCGCCGCTGTATCCGCCGCCGCCGCGGCTGCCGCCGCCACCACCGCCACGCCCGCCGCCGCCGCCGCCGCGCCCACCACCGCGCGCATCGCTGAGTTCGGGGATTCCGAGGACCAATGCTGCGCAGATGACCATCAGGATAAGCGCGACGCGCCTCGCCGTCGAACCCGCGCGCGAATTTTCTTGTTTGTTAATCATGTTCGGTCTCCTGGTTACGGCGCGGCGTCGCTGAGGGCAGCCGGATCAACGAATGGAATCTTGTTCGTGCCCTTTGGAGGCGTAAAGACGAACGTCGATGCATCGATCTTGGGATTCAGATTCCAGCGCATCGTCACCGAGTACTGCGGATCGCCAACCTCGTAGCGCGTCGTGACCACCATCCTCCGCGGCAAGGGCTTGTCGCCTTGCGCGACCCACAGCTGCCAGTCGATATTGCCCTGGCGGAACGCCAGGTGATCGCAGTCGGTGCCGTCGATGTTCGAGTCGCCGACCAGCACGCCGCCGCGCACGGCTTCCGTGAGCGATCCCTGATAAATCTGATACAGCATGTCGATCATCGGCATTTCGATGCCGGCGCCGAGCAGGCGATCGACCAGCTTGCCGATCGTGTCCGGCGCCTTGACCTGCGAATAGGCCTCGTCGTCGGGCGAGTACAGCGTCAACGTGGAGCCGTCATAGATGAACAAGCGATCGCGATAGTCGCCGGAAAGCTCGACGCGCAGCTTGTTCTGCAGCTGGGCAGTCAAGGTTGCGTGCTCGTTGTTCTGCAATTTGTAGCCGAACGCGACGACGTCGTCACGCGTGGACTGACTGTCGATCGAGAAGGATTTCTGCGTTTTCAAAAAGGCTGTCATGCGGTCGAGTACCGCTTGCGCCTCCGGCGAGATTACCTGGGCAATCGCGGGGGAACCCGGAGCGGGTGCCGCCTCTTGAGCGGCAAGCGGCACTGCGAGAAGCAACAGTAGCGCCGACAACAACGGTACAACAATCGACCTATGACGTGACATTCTCATGATTTCTCCTCGTCAATTACGCAGTTCAGGCTGGCAACCCTGCCGTGCACACAGCATACGCGGTCCGCAGGCACCGATGCCACTGGGTGCGAGGCTAGGCCGCAAAGACTTTCAGCGAAATTGGACCTTGATCCTATGGCGCACTGGCAGCGCAGCACGAGCGTGGTCCGTCCGACGATCGTCAGCCCTTCGTCAGGTGTCGCCTTCGCCCTGCCTTTTTTGAATGAACGAGACCGGTCAATGCCTTGACGCGATCATGCACGCGCCAGCTGCGTTCACGAAGTACGCACAAACGCCTGCGCCGCAACCGTTGGGACGGTTGCGGCGCAGATAAACGGTCCTTGATTCAGGTTGCTTTGGTGCGAACGTCAAGGATTGACGACGACATAGACCGGATCGCTGCCTTGCATGGTCTGCTGGTAGTAGACACTGCCGCATTGGCTGTAGGTCGCGCCGTTCTGGACTACCGTCGTGCAGCCAGACGGCAACGCATAGTAGGAGGAACCCACGACTGCTGCCGTCGTCACGGCGATCGCGCCGATGGTCGCAGCGACAGCCAAGCCGCCGTTGCCGTAGCCGCAGCAGCGGTTGTTGTAGCCGCCATCGATGTTGACGTTGACATCGTTGCCGACATTGATGTTGCCGTTGTTGACGTTGTTCCTGTTGCCGGAATTGTTGACGTTGTTGGTCCTGTTGCCGGAGTTGACGTTGTTGCCGCTGACGTTGCTCCGATTTCCGCTGTTGGCATTGGCGGTGCCGCTTCGATTTGCCGTATTGGCGCTGGCGCCGCCACCACTACGGTTCGCCGTGTTGGCGCTGGCGCCTCCGCCGCTACGGTTTGCGCTGCTGCCTCCTCCGCCGCCACCCGATCGATTTGCGCCGGAGACCGAGCTTTGAGCCATCTTGCCGCCACTTCCGCCCCCGCCACCGCCCCCACCGCCTCTTCCGCCACCACCTCCACCTCCACCTCCACCTCCGCCTCCACCACCGCGGCCGGCATCGGCGTCAGAGATAGCCAGCGCCAGCGCGAGGCCGGCGACGATGAGGCAGAGAGCCGATGCGCGCGACTTGCTCTTCTGAATCGAATTGGTTTGCATGCTGCTCATGTCGGTCTCCTTACGGCGCGCCATTGATAGCCGTCGTTTTGCTGAATTGAATTTCTTTCGCATCTTTCGGCGGCGTGAACACGAATGTCGATGCATCGATCTTCGGTTGCAGATTCCAGCGCAGGACCGCCTGGTACTGAGGATCACCGACCTCGTATCGCGTCGTGATCACGAGCTTGCGCGGCAGCGGCTTGGCGCCCTTCTCGACCCATAGCTGCCAGTCGATTGTCGGCTGGCGGAACGCGAGGTGGTCGCAATCGGCTCCGTCGATCTCCGAGTCGCCTACCAGCACGCCGCCGCGAACCTCTTCGGTCAGCGTACCTTCGCCGGTCTGGTACAGAACGTCGACCATCGGCATTTCGACACCTGCATCGAGCAGGTTGGTGATCAGTTTGTTGACGCTGTCCGGTGCGCTGGTGCGCGCATAGACGTCGTCATCGGGCGAGTAGATCACGATCTTCGTGCCGTCATAGACAACGGTACGGTCGCGCAAGTCGCCGGATACCTCGGCACGCAGCTTGTTCGGCGACTGAACGGTGACCGTCGAGTGCTCGTTGTGTTGCACCTTGTAGCCGAACGCTACAACTTCGTCGCGCGTGGAATGGTTGTCGATCGAATAGGTCTTGAGCGTTCGCAAGTAGGCGGTCATCCTGTCGATGACTGCCTGCGCGTCCGGCGAGATAACCTGGGCCGATACTTCGGTCTTGGCGCCTGTCGCTGCTTCCTGTGCGGCCAGCGGCGCTGCCAGGGTAAAAAGTAGTGCCGACAGGAGCACGGTCCTGTTGCGTGATTTGTCCACGATGCCTTCTCCTCGTGTTCGCAAGATCGGTTCGGCACTGCGCTTGACGCGGGTCGGCGTCACAGCCGCGCGAAGCCCCAAGGATGCCGAGCATTCAAGGCTACCCGGCGTTGCGCGCTGGCGATATGGGACCAAGGTCCGATTGGGCATGGACACTCATGACCTGAATCAAGAGGCGCAGGCTTCGAATCCGGATCATTGGCTCCGGACCGGTGCTTGCGGTTCAAGCGGAGGCGCCCTCCAACCCAGGCGGAAGTTCTGACAGAATGAGCGGAAGGCGCTTTTCCAAACACCCGGTTATTGACTTTCTGAGGAGTCAGTCAATGTTCCCTTATCGTCGTTTCCCGATGTCTTTGTTGCTCGCGCTTGCCGCGGGATTTGTTCAGACGGCGTATGCCGAGGTGGATCGCGCGCTCGACAACGTGTCGGTCAGCGTCGGCGCCTTCGCGAACAATTCATCCGCAAGCTTGCGCGCGGACGGAGCGATTCTCGGTTCCGGCACGACGGTGGATTTCGACCGCGATCTTGGCGAGGACGGGACGAAGGCCCTGCCCTACTTCGACGTCACGTGGCGTCCGTGGGAACACCACGAATTCGAACTGAGCTATTTTTCCGAATCGAATTCCCAGACCCGCACGCTCTCGCGCAACATCGTCTTCAACGGCAAGGAATTCATCATCGGCAGCCAGCTCGGATCGAAGTTCTCGGTCGATTCAGGCAGCCTCACCTACCGCTACTGGGCCTGGACCAGTGACGATGCAGCATTCGGCATCTTCGGCGGCCTGCAGTGGTACAGCATCAGCCTTGACGTCAACGGCACCGTCGGCGTCGTCGGTTCCGACGGCGGCGTGACACAGACCGGCAGCGCAAGCGCAAAGGTGTCAAGCACGCTTCCGGATCCGTCGATCGGCCTGTCGTACCGCTACCAGATGGCGGACTGGGCCCGCATCGTTGCCGATGGCGGTGGCTTCAAGGTCAATGTCGAGAACGTCGACGCGACGTTGTACAACGCCCGTATCGGCGTCGAGTTCTATCCATGGACGAATTTCGGCGTGGTCACGCAATATACATACAACAAGATCGAGGCGGACGTCGATCGCACGAACTTCCTCGGCAACGCGGACATCAAGTTCAGCGGCCTTCAGGTCTTGCTGAAGGCGCGTTTCTGACAACCGTCTGCCGACTGCTGTTGTGCAACTCGCGGTGGATTTGATTGAGTATCTGCGCAACCTGATCGGCGTCACGCATTGGAACGAAGCCGCCTATAATCGGGCGGCTTTTTTCTTTTGCGGCACCGGGCGCGGCGGGGAGATGTGCATGACCAATCGACGCGGGAAAGTTTTCCGGCACGCTCTGGCCTGGGTCTTTACAGGTCTGGCCGGTGCGATGCTCGCGAACGCGCACGCGGCCGATTGCATCGGACTGGTCCTCGGCGGCGGCGGCGCGCGCGGCGCGGCCCACATCGGCGTGCTCAAGGTGCTCGAACGCGAGCACATTCCGATCTGCAAGGTCGCCGGCACGAGCATGGGCGCGATCGTCGGCGGCATGTACGCGTCCGGCTACAGTCCCGAGCAAATCGAAACCATACTGGGCCAGATCGACTGGAAGGACGTGCTCAGTGACGACCCGCCGCGCGAGCAGCTCAGCATGCGGCGCAAGAACGAGGACTTGGAGTTCCTGCTCGGGTACGAAGTCGGCTATCGCAATGGCCGCATCGTCACGCCACAGGGACTGATCCAGGGCCAGAAGCTGCTTCTCCTGTTGCGCAAGATCCTGGCATCGACCTGGAAGGTCGACAACTTCGACGACTTGCCGATTCCGTATCGCGCGGTCGCCGCTGACATACTCAGCGGCAAACCGGTTGTGTGGAGCAAAGGCGATCTGGTGCTGGCGATTCGTTCGAGCATGTCCGTACCCGGCGCATTCGCGCCTCTGCCGGTCGACGACTATCTGCTTGTCGATGGCGGCATCTTCGACAATCTTCCGATCGACGTCGCACGCGCTATGGGCGCCGATCGGCTGATCGTCGTCGACGTCGGCACGCCGATCGCAAAGCGCGATGACCTGACGAATCCGCTCGCGATTCTCAATCAGGTTATCGGCACGCTGTCGCAGGATCGAATAAACAGTCAGCTCGCCACTCTCGGCAAGAACGACGTCCTGATCAGGCCGGCCCTCGGCGACTTCAGTTCGGCGGCATTCGATCAGGCAGAGATGGCCATTCCGATCGGTGTGCGGGCCGCGGAGCAGTCGCTCGACCGACTGCAGGCGTTCAGGGCATCTCCGGCTGTTTACGCCGAATTCACGGCGCGCCATCAATTGATCGCATATTCGCCGCCGACGATCGAGTTCGTCCATGTCAATTCCGGCGAAGCCGGAGCAACCCGGTTAGTCCAGCGCGAGTTGCAGGCGCTGGTCGGCCAGCCGCTGGATGCAACGCGGGTCGACCAGATGCTCGATTCGGTCTATGGCTCGGGGCGCTACCAGACGATCCGCTACCAGGTCGTCGATCGCGAGGACAAGGTCGGACTGGAGATCACCGCGACGGACAAGCCCTGGGGTCCGAACATCGCGCAGTTCG
>Ga0157376_10004181_pt1 | contig 10015 bp, 6 predicted proteins | sample M45metaG_FD_121801 | JGI IMG/M metagenome (GOLD analysis project Ga0157376, IMG submission 121801) | Miscanthus rhizosphere microbial communities from Kellogg Biological Station, Michigan, USA - M4-5 metaG | ecosystem: Host-associated > Plants > Roots > Rhizosphere > Soil | place: USA: Michigan... | reverse complement strand
ACGGGCAACCCTTCGTAAAGCGAATCTAATGCAGAAGATAAAACGATAGGGATACTACCTAAATATAATGCTTCCCAGGTTCTATAACAATCAAAAGCATCTCCAGGAGGACTAAATACAAAGTGACTACGGGCTACATTCTCTAAAAATTCTTGATTTGAGATCAAACCTTTGACAGTGTGACAAAATGGTTTATCACTCAAGTAATTAAACCAATGACCTCTTATAGAGTTACGTTCGACTGAAATATTCAAATAACTAAGATGTTTTTTCTCCCATGATCTGCTGCGGAATTCATTCATATTCTGAATATATCTTTTCCAATTAGCCTCATCATTCCGTAAAGATGGCCTCCTACGTGCTCCTATGTGGAAAAAGGTATATGGCCATATACCAAGTGGAAGAGGGGTGATTTTAGGATGGCTGCATTTATCAACATCAGCACTAAAAATGCGAAGCACTTTTGGATCCTCTAAAAGAGGAGGTAAATACTGGCACGGGCTATCAAATCCACTAACTTGTATGAGCAAAATGTAATTGTTTTTTATTTTTGGATGATGATTTTCTATAAAAAAATTAACTAGAGATTCTTGAACAAACACAATATCTGCATACATAACATCCTCAGGATTAAAAGGAGTCTGCTCGATAATGTTGATACAAGCATGATCGGCAAGATTTAAAAACAGTTCAAATGTCACATAATTATAGGCATGAGCTTCTAAATAATTTTGCTCTAGGTATCTCTGGGTTTCTATAAGGGAAAGTGCACCTTCACAAAAAGGTGTTTTAGTACATATCATGCTTATTAGTAATAACATTATATTTTTCATTAATTACCCTTCTCCGTTGTATTCCTCTACTGGTCTTGTTTCCTTATATCGATACAAATACTTCTCCCACAAACTAGGATAGTTATTTTGGACAAGCTTATCAAACTCAGTTAATTCTTCTTGCTTGAGTTTTTTTGAATGGAATTTAAAATCTTTTCCATGAGTTTTGGATCCAAAACGATAGCTATTATAAAAATTCAGGCAAGTTTCTTTATGGAACTCTAAGTCATGCATAAAATCTGCAAAAAATTGGTCAGATGCTCCTAAAAAAGATAGAATATTTTTATAAACACTTTCTGGTTGCAATAAAAGCTCTTCGTAATAGAGCAAAAGTTTTTCTCCTTTAAACTGTTCAAAATATTCTAAATTCTCAAAATACCAAGTAATGACTGCATAATAGGGGGGTAGATCGTTAAAAATTACATCATTATGGCGTTTCCCAATGGCCATTTTAATAAATAAAAAATTATCAAACATCCGTAAAATGCTTTCTTTGTAGTCTCTGATAATTAAGATTAGTTTGTCTTGTTCATAACCTCGCCAAATAATTGAATTTGGAGTGTGTGCGTGAATAAGAAAATAGGTATTCCTGTTTATAGGTTCACCGAATACATCAAATTGTGAGTTGCCTGCAAAAAGAGTTCCATTTTCTTCCAAACCACTTACAGGAGACGCCTTAGTTAGATATCGAATTGAATACAAAAGCCAGTGAGTTCCACACCGTTGAGGAGTTAAGACAATCACATTTTGAGAAGGCGTCGTCTCTTCACAAAATATGCTTGTCGGAATAAATAAACTAACAATTACAAATTGCAAGATTTTTAGATGAGCAATAAAACGCAATTGTAGTATCGATTTTGTCATATAGCAGAGCCTCTGAAACGGTTCATTCCTTAACTGTTATAAATAATAACCGATTTATATTAAAAGCTTGATTTATCAGGAGTAGGATTGGACTCAGATATTGATCTCTTTTTTATGATCGAGTAGTTCACAATCTAATGGTTTACTTTTTGACTTCATACACTATATAATAAAGAATATTTTTACCGTTCAGAGTTACAAAAAATCCAATTCAGGATCTACCAAAGAGCTGTAAGTATTTAAAATCTCTTGTCGTAGGATTTCTGTTTTTTTTTCTTCTCCAAAAGCGTATCTATATACCTCTTGGCGTATTTTAGAAAAATCTTCTTGGTCTGATGGCAAATGATACTCTATAAGCTTATAAATATCGTTGTAGCGGTTAAGGGGGATTTCAACCCCACAACGATATAAATAAAGCCCCGGGTCATTTTTTGCATCCCGGCCACTCTCATTAAGAAAAAACATAGGTTTATTAAATATCAAAAAGTCATAGCCTATGGATGAGACATCCCCTATATAAATGTCGGAAAGATCCAGTAGGGGATAGATAGGTGGAAAATGGGTTACAAATTGCACTTGAGGATGATTTTCATATCGATCAATCAAATGTTCTGTTTTCTTATTTTCCAACAGATAGGGGTGTAGTTTAATAATTAAAGAGTATTTACTGGGCAGATAGTCTATTAAAGGAGCTATAGCTGAAAAAAAAGAGCAAAAGTTCTCACTATCTTGCCATGTAGGAGCATAAAGAATCGTTTTATGGTTTTTCAATTTTGAAAAAAAAGTTGAGAGAAGGATTTGATAAAAATCTTTTCTTTTTTGATAGAGAGTATAGCGAAAATTACCCGTAATCACTAAAGCTTTTAACTGATCAAAAGCTCCTTTTATCTGAAAAAAATCGACCATTTTTTTTCCATAAGCTAGTGCCATTTCTTCTTTCGGCAATCCCTCTAAGGGAAGTCTATACCCTTTATCAGAATTCCCATGTGGACACCAAATAGAATGTAAACGCTTACGCAATATCCTTTCAGAGAGAAAAAAAATTTCTTCAATCAAAATTTTTGGCAAAGTAGAAAAAAGGATGTCATAATTAGAGACAACTAATTCCCCAACTTCTCTATAATCGCAACGAATGATTTCCAAATCTGGATAATAGCGTTTTGCAAGTTTTTCGATCTCTTCTTCTGTGACCATCAAAGGAATCAGCATAAGCATACAAACAGCTGCTAGATGATCTAGCTGATGCTCTTGAGAGCCATAAACTAATCCAATGGCGTTCTGTCTACTCTGCATGTCTAATTTTCATATTTTTCACAAGTTATCACAGAACTCTTTTTTTTCTGTTTTTCCCTATAAAGTTTTAATATTGGATTATAAGAGTTGATCGCTAATTGATGCTTTGTCTGTTGTAAATAAGTATTGCGTTGACTTTGAAAATTAGTGCGCACCAATAAAGCAGAAAACTGATCCTGTAGAAGTAATATTTCGCTATAACCTTCATCATCTAATGCCAATAATTCCTCTATGGGAATATTTTTTTTAGAAAATGGCAAAAGATCCACTAGCTGTTCTTTAGTTTCTAATCTAGCACTTTTTAAATTACTCAAATTTTCAAAAAGAGTAGAACGCTCTTTGATAAGGACTTCCCAATTCTTCTTATTATCTAAAAAAAGATCTAACTCCTCTTGATGCATATTAGCTAAGACCTCTCGCATGAAAAAAACTTCTTTTTTCATAATGAATCTCAATTGTTCGCTCAACTCTTTCCATTTATTACCGGACATAATACCTCCAATCCTATCCTATATATTAGCAATTTGCATGCCAAAAAAGTTAAGTCGTTGAATAAAAATTAGTTGTAATTTTCTATAATAGAAGGTAACCTGCCTATGAGGAAAAAATTGCCTAGTAATCATGGAAATTATTGCCCTAAAAAAATGGTTTCAACAAGAAAAGCGCCTACTACCTTGGAGAAATTCTCCTACACCCTATCAGGTTTGGATCTCCGAGGTGATGCTACAACAAACGCAAGTAGCTACCGTCATCACCTATTTTGAAAGATGGATGAAGCACTTACCCTCTATTCAAGCTGTAGCAGAAGCTCCTTTGGAAGATATTATTAAACTATGGGAAGGGTTGGGTTATTATGCAAGAGCTAGACATATTCACACTGCAGCTATTTATTTAAGAGATCATCACAATGGAGAATTGCCCTCTACCAGAAAAGAGTTAGAAAAAATAAAAGGACTCGGTCCTTATACAGTAGGGGCGATTTTAAGTTTCGCCTTCCATCAAAAAGCCGCTGCAGTTGATGGAAATGTATCCAGAGTGCTTGCTCGCTATTATTTGATAGAAAACCCCATCACGCATACAAAAACCCAATATCAACTTCGAGAGCTAGCAGAAAGATTACTTCCTGAAGAAGAACCCTGGATAGTAACAGAAGCTCTTATTGAACTAGGGGCGAAAATTTGTCAAAAAACACCTCAGTGTTCAATCTGTCCTATTCGCCCCTCATGTATGGGATCATTAACAGAAAAAGCAGCTTTATTGCCTACTCGCGCAAAAAAAATCACCTATATTTCTTTAATAAAAAAGGCGACTATTTTAATACATAATGGAGAGATTTTACTGAAAAAAGGTAATAAAGGAGAGGTGATGGCCGATCTCTATGAATTTCCTATGTTTGAAGAGGGAGTTAAAGCGGCATTGGGATTAGCTGCTTCTTTTATTCAAAACTATCCAATCGTTAAATACAACTATACGCGCTATCGAGTTACCTTAATAGGCAGCCTTTGGGAGGTTAAGAAAAAAAAGAGAGTGGAAGGATTCTCTTGGATCTCTTTAGATCAAGCCAATAAACTGCCTTTTTCTTCTGGTCATCGACGACTTTTTAACCTTTTTAACTCAACCTACTTTCTTACCCTTATTGTACTTAGTTTGGGTTACCCTTCCTTCTTTATCAAATGTTTTCTTAACTCCCTCTAATTTATCATTTACAAAGAGCTGTTGTAACCTAGGTTTGCCATTATCATAGTACTTATTCAATTTCCCATGACGCAAGCCCTCTTTATATTCCCCCTCAAAAAGTAAGATACCTTTTTCATTCCAGGCACGCGACAGACCATGCAGTTTCCCATTTTTATATTCTGTCAACCCTTGTAACTTCTCATTGTCAAAAAATTTCCTCTCTTGCCCTTCCATCTGATCTTCGATATATAAAACTTCTCTAAAAAGATTACCATTTGGAAAATATTCCCTATAAGGACCCTCTTTTTTATCATTTTGAAAGCTCATTTCTATAATCACTTTATCTTTAGGAGCAAATACTCTAGCCAGGCCTTCCTTTATTCCGTTTTTATAAAAAGTAGTGGTTAATTTATATCCAGATGGATCGTATTCTATTGCCTCAGCATGGGGTTTATCATTAACAAATAGGACTTCTAAAGCTTTTACTTGTCCTAGTTTTTCATTGTTGGGATAGTAAATTTCGTGTATCCCTTCTCGTTTATTATCTTTAAAATGATAGATAATTTCTTTGCCATCTTGAGTCTTTTCAAAAAACCTGCCATTCAGCTTTCCACCTTCATAAAAAGCCTCTTCTATTAATTGACCCTTATTATCCCATGCCGCTTTTCTACCCTCTAACACCCCATGTTGATAACTAATTAAGGTTTGTAGAGCTCCATTCAAGTAAAATGTTTTCTGCTCTCCTTCTAATTGGCCCTCTTCATTATAAAAAAAATGGCGAGCTATTTTTTTGGCAGACTTTTCTGGATAAAACTCTATTTGCTCACCTATCGGGTGTCCATTTTTATAATAAGTGGTAATTAAAGGAAGTCCATTCTCTGCCCAAGTTTCTACTTTTCCTTCTAAAAGATCATTTTTATATTGAGCTAAAGCTTTTAAAGTTCCATTTGAATAAAACTCTTCATGCTTTCCTTCCTTTTTTCCCTGTTCAAAATGAATTGATTCACGCAATTTATCTTTTTCATACCAGACTCTAGCTAAACCTTGCGCTAAACCTTTATCATAATAGGCCTCTACAAGTAAGTCTCCTTGCTCACTCCATTGGCGATGCCAACCATCTGGTTTATCTTCAATAAAAGAACCACTTAATTTCATCGTGCCATTGTCATACCACTCTTTTTTATAAAAATCTAACTTTCCATCTTTATAAAATTCTTCCCATTCCATCTTGCCAGAAGGATACCATTTTGCATTCTTACCTTGCTTGACTCCTGCTTTTAATTCTGTCTGAAGGGCTAATTTTCCATTTTCATAATATTCTTCGTAAAGACCTTCTTTGAGATTGTTTTTATAAACTACCTGCATTTTTAGCTGGCCATTTATATAATACTCTTTTTGAACACCCTCAAAATGACCCTTTTCATAATAAAAATCACTTTTCAATTGGCCATTGTGAAACCATTCACGAAATTGTTTGTCCCGATTATTTCCTATTAAACTATATTCAGCTACTTTTTGCCCTTGCTCATTCCATTCAACAATAGGCGCCAATAGTTGTCCTGCTTTATCAAAATCAGCTAAAAAAGCAGGTTTTTCATCTGAATAATTCTTCCAATGTTTTCCTATAGGTAATCCCTCATGATATTCTCCTTCTCCATTCACCACTCCTGTATCAGAAAAATAGAGTTCTTTTCCCTCTTTTTTGCCATTTTTATAAGTCACTTTATAACTTTCCTTACCATTGGGATGATAATTTAAATGTGTACCTACAGGCTCACCCATTTTAAAGTCTTGCACTTCCTTAATCACATGATCTTCATAATAACTAATCACTGCGGGATTCTGTCCATTCGAGTGGAGTTGGCCTTTTAAATAATGTGCAGTTAATTTTAAAGCGCCATTAGGATACCACTCAAAAGCCATACCTTCTGGTAGACCCTCTACATGAGGGATAAGAACAGATCGCACTTCTTTAGGATAATAGCGAATTAAATCTCCTATTAAAGCGCCTTTTTCATAAGAAGATTCCTCTTGCTTACTGCCATCTTCATAATAAGAGATCATTTGCCCATGGCGCTCTCCTTCTATAAAATGTCCTACGGCTTTTAACTGCCCGTTGGGATAGTAAAGACGAAGCTCTCCATGATAAATGCCTTTATTGAAAGAGAGCATTCTCTCTATCTTTCCATCTTCATACAAAACAATACTAGATCCATGCGGAACTACCGTGCTCTTCCATTCTTTATATCCAGCACTATCTTCATTAGTATTTATTAAATCTGTCTCTTCTTTCATCTGTCCATTAGGGAAAAAAAGAATTTGCTTCACAGGCTGTATGAGATCATCTACATCCTCATAAAAAACTACCCGTGCTGGCTGCCCCTCGGGATAGGTTTCTCTAATTTCAGAACGCCAGTGAGGCTGTCTTTGTTTTAAAGTAAAGGTTTCCGTAGCCTGAAGCAAATGAATAAAAATAAGAGAGAAAATAAGTAATAAATGCATAATTCTATCCTCAGTAGTAATAGACCTCTTTAATAATTAAGGTCTAATATAAAAAATTGAGGATAATCTAAAATGATATTTAAAACAAGCACCGCTACTCTTGTCATCCCGTAAAAAAACAGTCAAGATTATCTTTCACAAAAAAATTAAAATGTTTAAGATGCTTTTCATGAAAAATATCTTATTGCCATTTGGCTACTTAAAAAAAAGCACCCTGGCCTTATCCATATTAACGGCTGGATCATTGCTATTTTCACTCTCTAAAATGAAAAATTTTGGAAAAGATTCTACGTTTGATTATTTTACAGCTAACACTCTCTATACTAAATGGAAGGCTTCTCCAGAAAAGGTTGATCTATTACCTCTTGAGAGCCTACTCAGCCGCAAAAAAGATCTACATAGCAAATTTGATGCTTCTATTGCTCAACATCTTTTAACTTTGGGAAAGGCAGGGATAGCAGAATCTTATGTCATGGCTGTTTTCAATAGAAACAAAGAAAGCCCTCCTTATTTTATACAATTTGCTACCATTTCCTTGCGCATAGCAAAAGAAGAGTATCTACTCGCTTTAAAAGAGAGCACTCAATTAAAAAAAGAACTTTCTCAAAAATCTTCTTCTCTATTGCACGCTTACAACTTGGTACGTATTGCTATACTTGAAGGGAAAACAGGTGAAATCTCAAATGAATTAAAAGCTTGGGAAGAGGTATTAGAAAACGAACATTTCCCACTGCTAGAACAAAGCATACAAGCTGATGGGCTTTCCTTATTAGATTATATTCAACATAGAAAGCAAGTATCGTTACAAAATATAAAGAGAACATCATGTTAAGATTTATTTTACTTATTATCCCTTCTTTTTTAATAGGTAATAATTACCTAAATAATAAAAATTTCATCCAAAACCAGACACCTAAAGTATTTCTCGCTTTAACCGTTCACTCAACACCAGAAGTGACTATGCGCTGTTTAAACAGTGTCAAAGAAATTGTAGACTATGTTTGCATTTGTGATTTTAGCCCCTATTCCCATTCCATTAAAGCCATTGAAACTTTTCTTCAACATCATCATATTCCTAGCAATATTTATAAATTAGAGGCCTCTGACTTAACCCTCGATCGCAATATCACGATGCAACAGGCCAAAAATATGATTGCCCATACCGGGATTTCTCCTGATCAGACCTATCTACTAGCACTAGATAGTAATTTAGTTTTAAAAACAGAAGGCATATTTAATAAATCAGATTTAATAGAGGACGCCTATCTTCTACTAGAAGAAACTCCTTATCTATCCTACTTCAACCTTCATTTATTGCGATCTTCATTAAATTGGGTAAATGAGGGAGTCTTACATCATAAATGGACAACTGATACATTCGTTCAAAAGAAAAAACTAAAAACGTTAAGAGTAAAAGCAGATAGAGATAACAACCATCTCACATTACAAGAGCAAAAAGAGCTGATGATAAAAAAGCTGGAAGAAGATCCTCTTAATGAAGCGACTCTTTTTTGGCTAGCCAATATTCATAAAGCAATGGGAGAATATTGCGAAGCAGCTACCCGATTTAAAGAGAGACTATATCAACAAGGCGATAAAGAAGAGTTCTGGTTTTCTCAATACATGTTAGGAGTATGTTATGAAGAATTAAAGGCATGGGATCAGGCTCTTTTTTGGTATTTAGAGGCTTTTCAAACCAATCCTGGACTAACAGAGCCGCTACAGAGAATAGCTACCTATTATAGAATTACCAATTACAACGATTTAACTTATCTTTTTGTAAAACACGCCCTGCAACTTCCTGCTTCTTATGATCAAATATTTTACGATCCATCCCCCTTCCAAAAATATCACTTAGATGGAGAACTCTCTATCTCTGCATTTTATACTCGTTATCGACAAGAAGGATTGGAAGCTACAGATAACCTCATTTTAAACAAAAGCACATCTTATAGCTTGAAAAATCAGACTTATTACAATCAACTCTTTTACATAGAAAATTTACCACAAGCTACTTTTCACCCTATTCAAATGGAACTTCCTCTTATTCATATATCATTTAAAGAGCGCTACCTACCCTTAAATCCTTCTATTGTAAAAACTGAACAAGGATATAAAGTGATACTGCGCACTGTGAATTATACTCAACAGGCAGGCTCTTATTACACAGTAGATCCTCAAGGTCTCTATCGCACAAGAAACTACTTCATCGATTATGATTCTCATTTTCGTCAATTATCTAGTTATGAAATTATCGATAATTTAAATAGAGAACCAAAAGCTTCAAATCTTGTTGAAGGATTAGAAGATTGTCGTCTTTTTGAATTAAATGGCTCTTTTTGGTTTACTTGTACCACGACCAAGACCAGCCCACATGCATTTCAAATCTCAGCCTGCCAACTAGAAGAGCAACCCTCAAATAGCAACCTTTTTGTTAAAAAATTAGTGCCCTTACAGGGACCAGATCCCTACCGCTGTGAAAAAAATTGGCAACCTTTTGTTCAAGATAATGTTCTACGGCTTATCTACTCATATGATCCATTTATTATCTATCAACCTGATTTAGAAACAGGTCATTGTGAGCTTGTGCTCCAATATTCTCCTAAAAACGACTTCTCTCGTTTTAGAGGCTCTGCTCCTCCTATAGAAATAGATAATGGCTATTTAATGTTAGTTCACGAAGTGGTCCAGCGCGAAGGCTCATCTCGCATCTATTTACATCGTTTCCTCTATTTAGATCAAAACTTTACCATTCAAAAACTCTCTCGCCCTTTTACTTTTTTACATCAAGGGATTGAATTTTGCTGCAGCATGACTCTTGATCATTCTCAAAAAAATCTCATCTT
>Ga0157376_10004176_pt1 | contig 10018 bp, 12 predicted proteins | sample M45metaG_FD_121801 | JGI IMG/M metagenome (GOLD analysis project Ga0157376, IMG submission 121801) | Miscanthus rhizosphere microbial communities from Kellogg Biological Station, Michigan, USA - M4-5 metaG | ecosystem: Host-associated > Plants > Roots > Rhizosphere > Soil | place: USA: Michigan... | reverse complement strand
CCGGCCGAGCGCCTCGGCGAGCCGGTCGGCGTCCTCTCCGGCGGCAACCAGCAGAAGGCGCTGCTCGGGCGCTACCTCCTGCACTCCGGGGTCGAGGTGCTGCTGGTCGACGAGCCGACCCGCGGCGTCGACGTCGGCGGCCGCGCCGCGATCCACGAGCTGTTGCGCGAGGCGGCCCGCCAGGGCCAGGTCGTCCTCTTCGCCTCGAGCGAACTCGACGAGCTGCTGGAGCTTGGTGAAACGATCATCACGATGCGCTCGGGACGCGTGATCGCGACCTATGCCGAGGGCTCCTCGCGCGAGGACCTGCTCTCCGACCTGACCCACCGCGAGGGGGTGGCGGCGTGAGGGTGGCGATCGAGCAGCGCTTCGGGCCGCTGGCGGAGTGGCGCAGCCTCCGCGGCCTGCTGACCGGGGCGGCGGCGCTCGCCCTCGTCGTCTTGGTCGTCTTCGGGCTCACGACCGAACGCTTCCTCACCGTCGAAAACATCAAGGCGATCCTCAGCTCGGCCTCGATCGTCGGGATCATGGCGCTCGGCCTCACCTTCATCACCCTGATCGGCTCGCTGGTCTCGCTGGCGATCGCGCCGACGGCGGTGATGGGGGCGATGGTCTTCCTCGTCGAGCTCCACTTCGGCCTCGTCCCGGCGCTCGCGATCTCGATCGCGGCGGGGGCCTTGGTGACCGCGGCACAGGGCCTGATCGTCGGCGCCTGGGGCGCCAACCCGGTGATCCTCACGATCGGCGCCGGCTTCCTCGTCAGCGGCGTCACCGCCAAGGCGTCGGGCGGCGTGATCGTGCAGCCGACCGGCGGCGGCTGGTCGACCCTCAACTCGACCCCCCTCGGGGTGCCGCTCGGCGTCTACGTGATGGTCGCCCTGGCGCTCGTCTACCAGTACGTGCTGAAGCGGACCGTGCTCGGGCGGCGGGTGACGCTGATCGGCGAGAATCGCCAGGCGGCGCGCGCCGCCGGGATGCGGATCGCGTTGATCACGGCGATCGCCTTCGCCCTCGCAGGCGCCTCCTTCGCGCTCGGCGGCGCCTTTCTCGGCGCCTTCAACAAAGGCGCCTCGGCGCAGTTGGAAGGGACGCTGACCTTCGACGTGATCGCCGCCGTGCTGGTCGGCGGCACGCTCGTCTCGGGCGGGCGCGGCTCGGCGCTGCGGACGCTGGCGGGGGCGATCGTGATCGCCACGATCTCCGACCTGCTGCTCCTGCGCGGACTCGACACCGGCGCCCAGATCCTCTTCAAGGGCGTGCTCGTGGTCCTGGTAGTGATCGCCACCTTCGTCACCTCGGGGAGGGATGCGGCATGAGCGCGGCGCGCCGGCGGGCGGCGCGGTGGCTACGCCCGGAAGTCCTCACCCCGGTCGTCTCGTTCACGGTCGTCCTCGCCGCCTTCCTGCTGACCCCGGCCTACCACGGTCACGAACTGAGCGACTTCGACGTTTACAACACGCTGCAGGGATTCGCCTCGCTGGGGCTGATCGCGCTGGCCCTGGGGCTGACGATCATCGCCGGGGAGTTCGACGTCTCGGTGCTGGGGATGCAGGCGCTGGGCGGGGTGCTGGCGGTGAAGGCGGGAGCGTCAAGCGGCCTGCTCGGGGTGGTCGTCGCGACCGCGGCGTGCGCCTTCCTCGGCGCGGTCCAGGGCGGCGTCATCGCGCGACTGCGGGTGCAGTCGATGCCGGTCACGATCGGCTCCTACATCGCCCTGCTCGGCCTCACCAACGTCGTCGCCGGCAACGAAACCCTCACCTTCACCAACACCGACGCCTCGATCTGGATCAACCAGACCGTCGCCGACTTCTTCTCGCCGCGCAGCCTGATCGCGCTCGGCGCCTTCGCCTTGGTGATGCTCGTCTGCGGCGTGACTCGGATCGGGCCGGAGTTGCGGGCGCTCGGTGGCGACCGCCGCGCCGCCCGCGCCGCCGGGGTCGCCGTCGACCGCCGGCTGGTGGCGCTCTTCGCCGTGTCCGGGGCGCTGCCGGGCCTCGCCGGCGCGATGCTCGCCTACTCGAACGCGAGTGCCCAGCTCAACCCCGGCCTCGGCCCGCTGGTCCTGGCCGCCGCCGCGGCGGTGCTCGGCGGGCTCAGCCTGCGCGGCGGCCGCGGCCTGCTCTGGGGGCTGCTGCTCGGCGCCCTCGCGGTCTCGCTGCTCGAACAGGTCTTCGCGATCACCGCGCTGCCGACCTCGAGCGCGCAGATCGTCTTCGGATCACTTTTGCTGGTCGTCGTCGTCGTCGATGCCCCCGATCTGCGCTCCTCGCTGGCGCGGTTGGGGGCGCGGCGCACCTCGATGCGCCAGGTTCCACCAGAGAGATCAAACCCAAGGCGCAACGGAGCTGAGATATGACCGAAACACCGCAATCGGGAACCTTTGAGACCGTCATCGACGGGATCCACTTCGCCGAGTGCCTGCGCTGGCGCGACGGCCTCCTCTACTTCGTCGACATGTACGGGGACGTGGTGCTCTCCTTCGATCCGGAGAGCGGCGAGCGCCAGGTCGTCGCCGAGGTCTTCCACCCGGGCGGGATCGGCTGGCTGCCGGACGGCCGGCTGCTCGCCGTGGCGAGCGAGGACCGCACCGTCTTCATCGTCGGCCCGGACGGCAACGAGCCTTATGTCGACCTCAGCGAGGCCGCGCCGGGGTGGACCAACGACATGTTCGTCGGCCGCGACGGCCGCGCCTATGTCGGCAATTTCGGCTACGACCTCTTCACCGAGGAGCCGCGCCCGACCCAGATGATCATGGTCGACACCGACCGGACGGTGACGGTCGAGCCGGGCGAGCTGACCTTTCCGAACGGGACCGTGCGCCGCTCCGACGGCAAGCTCGTCGTCGCCGAGACGTTCGCCCCGGCGCTGGCGCTCTTCGACGTCGGCGCGGACGGGCACCTGACGCCCGCCGGGCGGATCGAGCTCGACCAGGACCTCAACCCGGACGGGATGTGCATCGACGCCGAGGACGCGGTCTGGTTCGCCTCGGTCCACTCGCGCGAGGCCGTGCGGGTGACTACCGACGGCGCGACCGAACGCTTCCCAGTGAGCCAGAACGCCTACGCCTGCATGCTCGGCGGCGCGGACCGGCGGACGCTCTACGTGGCGACGGCGCCGGACCACGAACCGACCGACCGGCGGGCGGCGAAGCAGAGCCGTATCGAGGCGATGCGGGTCGAGGTGCCGGGCGCGGGTGGCGACGGGATCGGCACCTGATGGGCGGGGTCGGCTTCGACTTCGCCGGGCAGACGGTGATCGTCACCGGCGCGGCGCGTGGGATCGGGCTCGAGTTCTCCCGCGTCTTCGCCGGGGCCGGGGCGAGGTGGTGATGATCGACCTCGATGCCGAGGCGCTCGCCGCGGCGGCCGCCGAGGTGGGAGGGACGGCGGCGCCCGGCGACATCACCGACGCGGCGGCGGCCGAGCCGATCGTCGCCGAGGCGGTGGCGCGTACCGGCCGCGTCGACGTGATCGTCAACAACGCCGGCCTGCTGCGCGACAAGGTCCTCTGGAAGGTCACCGACGATGACTGGGACGCGGTGATCGGCGTCAGCCTCACGGGCACCTTCCGGCTCACCCGGGCGTGCGTGCCGCACTTCCGCGAGCGCCACTTCGGCCGCGTGATCAACATCAGCTCCTACACCGGCCTCCACGGCAACGTCGGCCAGGCCGCCTATGCGGCGGCGAAGGCGGGCGTCGTCGGCTTCACCAAGACGGCGGCCAAGGAGCTCGCCCACTTCGGCGTCACCGTCAACGCGATCGTCCCCAACGCCCGCACCCGCATGGTCGAGTCGATCTCAGGACCCCAGCGCGAGATCCTCGAATCCCAGATCCCCCTCGGCCGCTTCGGCGAGCCCGCGGAGATGGCGGCCACCGCCGCCTTCCTCGCCTCCGACCAGGCGGCCTACATAACCGGCGCCGTCGTCCCCGTCGACGGCGGCCTCTCGATGTAGCTCGCTTCGAACCGCCGACCTCCTGGGTGCGAAGGCCCGCCGCGTGCGGGCCCTTCGTCGCTTCGCGACCGTCCCACGGATAGACGGGTCGCCATCCGTGCGGGAATCGCGGACGAAAGCATGCCGAGGCCGTGACGCGTCATCGCCGTTCGGCCGACGCGATCAGCGCCGCGCACGCCTCGAGCGCTTCGAAATGTGGGGATTCGTCCTCGCTGACGCCGGCGAGGATCTCGACCTCCGCACCCTCGAAGAAGTTGCCGATCAGCGCGGCAAGGGCGCGTGGGGGCATCGGCATCTCGACGCCGCGCTCGGTCTGGAGGCGCGCCAGGCGTGCCTCGATCAGTTCGCGCCAGCGACGTTGGGTGGCGCGCCAGCGCTCGGCGAGCTCAGGGTCGGCAAGTCCGGCAGCCCACAGCTCCCAGAGGATCCGCACGTAGCCGGAGTCCATGTCCTCGCGCAGGTAATCGCAGGCGCTGCGCCACTGCGCGGCAAAGGTCCGGCCATCGCTGAACATCGCCTCCTGGCGCTGCAGGAGACGGTCGGTGAGGTCGTCGAGGACGGCGAGCAGCAAGCTGCGCTTGGAGCCGAAGTGGTAGTGCACCAGCGAGAGTCGCGCCCCCGCACGCTCGGCGACGGCACGCGTCGAGGTGGCGGCGTAGCCCTCCTCGCGAAGCAGGTCGCTGGCGGCGGCGAGAAGCAGCGCTCGCGTCGATTGTCCCTGAGCGACTCGGAGGTCCTCACTCGGGGCCGGGGTCGCACGCATGTCGGGATCAGTGGTTGACATCGGGCGGCAGTATACGGTAGAAGTTAGTTGGTCGTCCGACCAATTACTTGAGACAAGCGCATCTTCGACAGATCCCCGAGCCGGGAGAGCAGATGACCGTCACTGAGCAGGTCACGAACGAGCAGGGAGATACGGACGAGCAGACCCGCGCGCTGTATCCCGACGATCAGGGCTACGTCGAGCGCGACGGCGTGCGCGTCTTCTACGAGGTCTACGGCTCCGGGTCGCCGACGATCCTGTTCTGCCCGACCTGGTCGCTGGTGCACTCGCGGGTCTGGAAGATGCAGATCCCCTATCTCGCCCGCCACCACCGCGTGATCGTCTTCGACCCACGCGGCAACGGCAAGAGCGACCGGCCGCCGAACGTCGAGGCGTATGCCGAGTCGGAGTTCGCCCACGACGCGGTCGACGTCCTCGACGCGACCGGCACCGAGCAGGCGGTCGTCGTCGGTCTCTCCCGCGGCACCCAGCGCGCCCTCCTGCTCGCGGCCGAGCACCCCGAGCGGGTTCTTGGATTGGTACTGGTCGGCCCCTGGTTTCCCGCCAGCCGCTCGCTTGGCGGCGTGCGCTACCGGGTCATGTTCCACCCTTGGGTGCGGTGGATGTTCACGCGCAGGCCGATCACGACGCGGAGCTGGGCGAAGGTCAACGCGGTGCACTTTCGCCGCGACTTCCGCGACTTCGTCGAGTGGTTCGCGGGCATGGCGACCAGCGAGGCCCATTCGACCAAGGGATTCGACGACATCGTCGAATGGGGGCTCGAGACCGATCCGGACACCTTGGCCATGACCGTGCTCGCCGACGCCGCCGCGCCGGTCACCCGCCGCGACCAGTTGGCGCTCGCCCGCCGCGTGCGGTGCCCCGTGCTCGTGATCAGCGGGAAGAGGGACAAGGTGACGAGCCACGCCGACGCCAGGGTGCTGGCGAAGGCCACGGGCGGAAAGCTGGTGGCAATCGAGGGCGGCGATCACCTCCCCGAGGGGCGGCAACCGGTCGCGGTGAACCTGGCGATCCGCGAGTTCGTCGATCCCCCTTTCCGCCGCGATCCCACGGTCAAGCGGTCGAGCGGCCGCCGGCGGGCGCTGTACGTAAGCTCTCCGATCGGCCTCGGCCATGCCCGCCGCGACGTCGCGATCGCCCGCGAGCTGCGGGCGCTGCACCCCGAGCTCGAGATCGACTGGCTCGCCCAGGACCCGGTGACGCGCGTATTGGAAGCGGAGGGCGAGCGCATCCATCCTGCCAGCAGGCATCTGGCCGGCGAGTCGGCCCACATCGAAGCGGAGTCGGCCGAGCACGGCCTGCAGTGCTTCCAGGCGATCCGCCGCATGGACGAGATCCTGGCCGCCAACTACATGGTCTTCGATGATGTCGTCACGGAGACGCCCTATGACCTCTGGATCGGCGACGAGGCCTGGGAACTCGACTACCACCTGCACGAGAACCCGGACCGCAAGCGCGCGCCGTTCGCCTGGCTGACCGACTTCGTCGGCTGGCTGCCGATGCCCGAGAACGGCGAGCGGGAGGCATTCGTGGCGGCGGACTACAACGCCGAGATGGTCGAGCACGTACGCGAGCATCCGGAGATCCGCGATCGGGCGATCTTCGTCGGCAACCCCGACGACATCGTCGACGGGCGCCTCGGCCCGGACCTGCCGGGGATCCGGGAGTGGACCGAACAGAACTTCGACTTCTCCGGTTACGTGACCGGCTTCGACCAGATCGAGACGGGAGATCGTGAGCGCCTGCGCGCCGAGCTCGGCTACCAGCCAGACGAGCGCGTCTGCATCGTCACCGTCGGCGGCTCGGGCGTGGGGACGGAGCTGCTGGCCCGGGTCATTGCGGCGTTCCCTGCCGCGAAGAAGCTCGTTCCCGGGCTGCGGATGATCGCCGTCGCCGGGCCACGGATCGACCCCGCGACACTGCCCGCCGCCGAGGACCTGGAGGTGGAGGCCTTCGTCCCGGACCTTTACCGCCACCTCGGCGCCTGCGACCTCGCCGTCGTCCAGGGCGGGCTGACCACCGCGATGGAGCTGACCGCCGCGCAGCGACCGTTCCTCTACTTCCCCCTGCGCCACCACTTCGAGCAGCGCTTCCACGTCGCCCACCGGCTCGACCGCTACCGAGCCGGCCGGCGGATGGACTTCGAGCACTGCACCCCTGAGGTCATCGCGCGCGCCATCGCCGAGGAGATCGGGCGTGATGTCGACTACCGCCCGGTGGAGACCAACGGCGCGTGCCTCGCGGCGCAACGCATCGCAGAGCTACTCAACTGAACACAGGAGGAGAAACACCATGCGATCCATCCCACCCGAGGACGTCCCGGTCGTCATCGCCGACAACGGCGTCGAGGTCCGATTGCGCGACGAGGACGGTCTCTCCGTCGGATTCGTGCGACTGCCGGCCGGTGCCGACCTGCGCCCCGCCACCAAGGGGCTCCCGGATGACCTCTGTCCGTGCCCGCACTGGGGGTACATGATCAAGGGCCGGGTGCGGATGCACGCCCTGGACGGGCATCGGGACTTCGCTGCCGGGGAAGCGTTCTACTGGGCCCCAGGCCACGCTCCCGAGGCGCTCGAGGACTCCGAATATGTCGACTTCTCACCAACCGAGGAGTTTTCGCCTGTCATCGACCACATCACGTCGGGAGCCGGCGCATCGGCGTGACAAACGTTGGCGCTGGGCGGACCGATACGGCCGCCGTGGGTGGCCCCGCGGTAGCCGACTGAGCGACCCGATCCCCGACTCGAACCGGCCTCGCGTTCGGGCACTTCTGGCCCGAAGTTCCCAAATCGCACCGGCGTCGAAGGCACCGAACCAGTCGCGGGAAGGGCAAGACGAAGCAGGGCTTGCCGATCTACCTCGGCGTGCGGGAAGGGCCGACGGTGACCAACGTGCGCGTCACCTACAAGGACGTCATCCGCGGGAAGGCGAGCGGGCCGAGCAGCATGAAGGGCGCCATCGTCGCCGGCGAAGGCAGCGGCCTCCCCGACTACCTGGGGGGCAGGTTCCCGTTCACGGCGCACCCCCTGACGACCCGCAGCGTCTCCGTCGACCGCCGGAGGTCGGACTCTGGCGCTTGAGCGCCCCGTGGCATGCGCGCCCACCTCTCGGGTCGATCCTCCCCAGAGGCGTCGCTCCTCCAGGTAGACCCTGACACGAGGGCCGTGCCCGCGTTCTTTGTCCTGGACATCCAAATCGACGGGCTCGGCCCTGATGGGAGGACAGAGTTTTGAGACAGCATCTGAAGATCGCGATCCTGGTCGGCGTCCTGGCGCTGGTGGCGGCACCCACCGCCGCTCTGGCGACCCGGCCGGCCGAACCCGGGAACGGGAACACGCCGACCGAACCGGGCAACGGGCACAAGCCCACCGAAGGGGTGAACGGACCGCAGTATTCGCCGGAATCGCCACCGCCGACGAAAGCGTACGGCTACTACTGCCAGGGCGAAAGCAAGAAGCATGTCGCCGGCACGCCCGGAACGCCGTTCAGCACCTGCGTGAAAGCCCACGAAACGGCCGCCGCCCACCCGAACATGAGCCCGGGCCGGGCATGCAAGCACCTCCCCGGCAAGCACGTCAAGGGCGAAAAGGGGACGCCGCACTCGCGCTGCGTCGCCGAAGTGATCAAACAGCGAAAGGAAGAACGGGAAGCCGCCGCCTGAGCGGGCCGGCCGGGCGATTCCCGCGGCGGCGCGGGCATCGCCCGGCGATTCCGGCGTCCCCCGCATGGAGGGCAGCGGGAAAATCGCCACGCACCGGGGTCGTCCGGGATAGGGTCGGTGTCCCACGACTGCAGGAGGCTTGTCCCATGTACGTACGTGCCGTCAGGTTCACCGACGTGTCTGCCGACCGCATGCAAGAGCTTCTCGCTCGGATCGAAGAGTCTGACGGGCCGCCCCCGGACGTGCCCTCCACCGGGATCACGATCCTCGCTGATGGCGCCCAAGGAACCGCGGTGGTCCTCCAGTACTTCGAGACCGCAGAGGACATGGAGGCAGGCGCCCGGGTGTTCGACGCAATGGATCCCTCGGAGACGCCCGGCACGCGTGCATCGGTCGACATTTGCGAGGTGAAGCTCGAGCGAACGCTCGACTAGTACCGCCTGGCGCTCGGATCGAGACTGATGCGCTATCGCTGGGACGCAGATGAACTTTGAGACGTCCCAGGGATGTCAGGCCATCCCTCACACAGCTGCGCTATTTATCTGACGGGGCCGCCTGAGATGGCTGGAAGATCTCAATCGGATTCCCGGACGGGTCGTCGAGCAGGATCTGCCTTCCTCCCGGTCCACTCAGCACGTCGTTGCGGAAGCTGACGCCGGCGGCGCGTAGGCGCTCCACCTCGGCGTCGATGTCGTCGACGATGAAGTGGATGCGATTCCAGCCGCCGGCCTCGGGCTGCCGACCGTCCGGCATCGGCCGGGCGGCCGAGCTCTTCGGCCCGCTCAGCAGCAGTCGTAGATGTCCGCGGACGACGTCCGCGAAGGCCGGGGCGGCGCTCATACGAACCTCGAAGCCGAATACCCCGGTGTAGAAGTCGACCGCCTCCTCCACGTCGTCGACCATATAGCGAACGCTTACCAGGTCGTTGTCGGTCACTCTCAACTCACCTCCGATCTACGGTCGGTGCCGGCTCCTCGGGCGACGCTCCTAATTCAGCGTCCCGAGAATCTCGCCGGCGGCCCGTTCGCCGGATTCGACGCCGCCGTTCAGGTAGCCCTGGAAGTCGATCGAGGTGTGCTCGCCGGCGAAGTGACAGTTGCCTTCCGGCTGTCGCTCGGCGCCCGCGAACAGGGTGTATTGCCCGACCTTCCAGTAGGAGTAGGAGCCCTTGGTCCAGGGATAGGCGGTCCAGAAGTCGGTGGTCGCCCTGCCGTTCCAGTTGGCGATCGCGCCGGGTAGGACGGGCTCGATCTGGGCGAGGAAGCGAGCGGCCTGTTCGGACGGGGTGCCGGTGCCGAAGCTCGCGCCGACCGTCCCGCCCGTGTAGTCGACCAGGATGCCCGCGGTCCCCGGCTGCGCACGCGTCACCTCCCAGGTGTTCTGGTAGCCGGTATCGGCGTAGGTGTCGCCCTGATTGCCGAGGTCGTTCCAGAACCGCCGGGAGAACTGGACGTGGAGCTTCGAGTTGGTGCCCATGCCGAGCTGCTGGATCGCCATGTTCTTGACCGCCGAGAAGCCGGCCTTCGAGTAGTCGACGTTGCGCAGGATCGAGAACGGGAGCGCGAGGACGACCTGGTCGGCGGTCACAGTGCTGGTGCTCCCGCCGGACTGGAGCGAGAGT
>Ga0157376_10004175_pt1 | contig 10018 bp, 9 predicted proteins | sample M45metaG_FD_121801 | JGI IMG/M metagenome (GOLD analysis project Ga0157376, IMG submission 121801) | Miscanthus rhizosphere microbial communities from Kellogg Biological Station, Michigan, USA - M4-5 metaG | ecosystem: Host-associated > Plants > Roots > Rhizosphere > Soil | place: USA: Michigan... | reverse complement strand
GCAACCAATTGTCGTAAAGACGGACGCGTACCGATGGGACAGTGTGAGCCTTGGGGAGGTGATGCTGCGCCTCGATCCAGGCGAGGGCCGGATTCACACGGCTCGCCAGTTTACCGCGTGGGAAGGCGGCGGCGAGTACAACGTTGCTCGCGGCTTGCGGCGCTGTTTTGGGCTGAAGACCGCTGTGGCCACCGTGCTTGCTGAGAATCCTGTCGGACGCCTGATCGAAGACTTCATCCAGCAGGGCGGTGTGGACACTTCGTTGGTCCGCTGGGCTCCTTATGACGGAGTCGGACGCGTGGTGCGCAATGGCCTGAACTTTACGGAGCGCGGCTATGGAGTGCGTGCCGCAGTCGGCTGCTCCGACCGCGGGCACACGGCCATCTCTCAGGCGAAGAGCGGAGATTTCGATTGGGAAGCGATCTTTGGACCGAAGAATGGATCACGCTGGCTGCACACGGGCGGCATCTTCGCAGCATTGTCGGAATCGACTCCGCAGGTTGCAACCGATGCGATGGATGCTGCTAGAAAATACGGCACCCTTGTCTCCTACGATCTGAATTATCGCGACTCGCTGTGGAAGTCGATTGGTGGCAAGGCCAAGGCGCAGGAAGTGAACCGGGAGCTGGTGCGCAAGGTCGATCTGTTATTGGGCAATGAAGAGGATTTTTCCGCGATGCTGGGCATTGCGCTCAAAGGCGTAACCGAGGATTTTGATGAGCTGCCGATTGGCAGCTATGAAATCATGCTGCGCGAAGTAGCCGAGGCATATCCTAACCTTAAGATGGTTGCCACGACGCTGCGCACGGCGCAAACCGCCAGCCGCAACGCATGGGGCGCGATGGCGATCTACCAGAACGAGATCGTGCATGTGCCGCAGCGCGATATCGATATCCTGGACCGTGTAGGTGGCGGCGATTCGTTCGCCTCCGGACTGGTCTATGGAATCCTCTCCGGCAAGCCCGTCGAATGGGCTGTCCGCTGTGGCGTGGCACATGGCGCACTGGCAATGACCACGCCCGGCGATACCAGCATGGCCACACTGGCAGAGGTAGAGCGCGTGATGAAGGGCGGCTCCGCCCGTATCGCACGATAACCAGCATTTCAAGGGAGAAAGAATGTCATCGGAAATCAAAACAGAGTTGGAGCGGGTTGGCTTGGTTCCTGTACTCCGGGCCAGGTCGGCTGCTGAGGGACATGCAGTTGTGGAGGCTATGCTCGCAGGCGGTGTCACGGTAGTGGAAGTCACCATGACCGTACCCGGTGCGATTGAGCTTCTGCGCGATTTGAAGAAGCAACACGGTAGTAAGCTGCTGCTCGGCTCGGGAACAGTCACCACGGCTGCACAGGCTGCGGCCACCATCGAGGCTGGCGCGGAGTTTGTCGTGAGCCCGAGCTTGCATCCTGACGTGATCGCAAAGACAAAAGAACTGGGTAAGATCTCCATTCCCGGAGCATTGACGCCAACCGAAGTCATTACTGCCTGGAATGCAGGCGCGGATTACGTTAAGGTTTTCCCGTGCTCGGCAGTGGGCGGAGCCAGCTACCTGAAGGCGCTGCGCGCGCCGTTCCCGGAACTGCAACTCATCCCAACGGGTGGCGTTACGCAGCAGACTGCGGGAGACTTCCTGAAGGCAGGAGCGCGTGCGCTCGGCGTCGGCTCCGACCTTGTCAATACCGAAGCGATTGCGGCAGGGAAGCCCGAGATCATTAGAGATGCAGCGAGGGCTTACCTTGAGATCATCCGGAATGCCCGAGCCTAGCTGGTCAGACCTCTTTGCTGGGATGCGTACCTCTTACCGGTACGTATTCCCGCAAAAAGTACATGGTTGTGTTTTAAAGAATTGACAATCGTTTCTCTAATAAAAAACAATGCTCATCGGTTAACGATACGCAGCGTCAGAAACTTCCAAAAAATACGGCTGCACAAAATCAATGGGAATCTTAGATCGATTTCGTTTAGATGGTAAAAAGGCTCTAGTTACCGGTTCGGCAAGCGGGCTGGGCGCGGCAATTGCAATTGCACTTGCAGAGGCTGGAGCAGCAGTTGCGTGTCATGGAAATCGCCGGCCAGCTGATGCTACGGTTGAGCAGATCAGGAAAACAGACAGACAGGCGCAATCGTATTCCGCAGATCTCAGTGACGCCGATGGCGCTGAGAAATTGTATGACGCTGTCAGCTCGAATTTTGGATCACCGGATATCCTCGTCAACAACGCAGGGATGATCTATCGCAATCAGGCTGAAGACTTCGAAGCCGAGGCCTGGAATGCCGTCTTGCAGGTCAATCTTACGAGTGTCTTCCGCCTCTCTCAGTTGGCTGGAAGGGCGATGCTGCAGGCGGGGCACGGCAAGGTCATCAACATTGCTTCGCTCCTGTCGTTTCAGGGTGGCATCCGTGTGCCAGCTTATGCAGCTTCCAAGGGTGGAGTGGCCCAGCTTACCAAAGCGCTGGCGAATGAGTGGGCCGGTCGCGGCATACAGGTCAATGCCATTGCTCCCGGCTATTTTCGAACAGAAAATACATCGGCGTTGCAGCAGGATGAGACGCGCAATCGCCAGATCCTTGACAGGATTCCTGCACAGCGCTGGGGCGAGCCTGAGGACCTGGCTGGCGCGGCTGTGTTTCTCGCTTCTGCCGCAAGCGATTACGTCAACGGGGAAGTGCTGGTAGTCGATGGTGGCTGGATGGCCCGCTAGGAAACGCATGAGCGAGATCAAAGTATCCCGATTGAAAGATGTGAAGCCCTCCACTCCGGAGCAAGGATTGCAGCGTCAGGTACTGGCCTTCAATCCGAATCTGATGCTGGTGCGCCATCTGATGGAGAAGGGTTGGCAGGGTGCTTTGCACAGTCATCCTCATGATCAGTTGGTGTATGTCGTGCGCGGACATGTTCGCTTTACCGGCGGCTCATCGACGATTGAAGCTGCAGCGGGCGACAGTTTCATTGTTCCCGGGGGCGTCGATCATCAGGCTTCGGCGCTGGAAGAGTCTGAAGTGCTCGATGTTTTTAACCCATACCGCGAAGATTATGGATTGCTCGAAAAGTAGGAAGTTCGTAGCCATGGAATCTGAAGGCCGGTTGATGCGAAGCAAAAGACGGGGCAGTCTTTCACTTGCAGCATCCTTTTGTTTGATCCCCTTAGCCCTGCACGCAGAAGGCAAATTGCGCTCGCCCTGGGATGGACATCGGGTGCAAGTTACCAACGCATCGTATAACTGCCCGTCCATCGTACATCTCTCTCCTGACCTCACAACGAACGGTTTCTACTCCGACAGCAAAGCTTCTGTTATCGATCCGGTGAAATGGAAGGCCTATTCTGAAAGTGCCGGGCCCTATAAAGAACTCGGCAATCGGATCACTGACGCCGCCGATGCCTATCGCACCACGGGAAGCCGCGAGGCCGCTACCTGTGCCATCCGGCACATGGAAGCAGCCGCTAAAGATGATGTTTTTACCGGCAAGATGTCGTCGGGACAGGCTTATTACGTGCAGGGCTGGACGATTGGAGCAATTGCGATTGCTTATCTCAAGCTGCGCGATAGCGGTTTATTAACAGGTGCACAGAAGAAGGAAATACCGCGCTGGATTGTGCAAGTCGTTCAACAAAGTCAGAACTACTTCGACACACAGCGTCAGAAATCAAAAGGCGATGCGCAGAATAACCATCTCTATTGGGCCGGAGTGGAAGTAGCCGCCGCCGGCATTGCTGCCAATGACCGCAAGTTATTCGACTGGGGAATCGACACCTATCATGCTGGCGTCAGCCAGATACAAACAGATGGATCGCTGCCGCAGGAAATGCGTCGAGGACAAAGGGCTTTGCATTATCACTTGTATGCTCTCGCGCCCCTCGTCTATCTGGCTGAGTTTGGCGAAGTAAATGGTTTGCACTTATACGCGGAGCGCGATTTTGCGCTTAAGAACTTAGTCAACCTTTGCACGCAAGGGCTGGAAGATAACAGCTTCTTTGTAAAGGCCACAGGCATTGCGCAGGATACTCCGAACGGGCCCCCGGCCGCGGAGCAAATCAGTTGGGCCGAGACTTACGTCGCGCGCTTTCCTGATCTGGAGCTCTCTAAAATTCTGGTGCAAGCGAAATCTTTAAGTTATATGTACCTGGGTGGTTTGCCGCCCGGTTAATGGCGATGCAGGAGGAAGATATGAGCACAGTTTTGATGCCGCAGGATGTGGCGGAAGTTAGCAAACACGCCGATCCTTATCAGTTGCAGAGCATCGATCGCGTTGTGAGCCTGTTGGATATGCTAAGCGAAAGCGATGTGCCGCTCAGCCTGGCGGAGATTTGTACGCGGATGGGCTTGCACAAAAGCACCGCACACCGTTCGCTCATTGTGTTGGAACGCACTTCCATGATCGAGCGGACACCTGAAGGCAAGTTCCGCCTCGGCATTAAGCTCTACGAATTGGGAAACCGTGCTATTGAGCAGATCGACTTGCGAGAGCGAGTACAGCCATTTTTCCGACGGTTGGCAATGGAGGTAGGAGAGACCGTTCACTTGAGTGTTTTGCAGAAGGCGAAGGTGGTGTATCTCGATAAGGTTGAGCCGAATCGCAGAGTGTGTATGACCTCGAAGACCGGTACATCGAATCCTGTGTATTGCACTGCGATGGGAAAAGCAATGCTTGCCTTTCTGCCTGAAGATATGCGTGAAGAGGCTCTAAGCAAGATCAAGTACGTACGCCTTACCACTAAGACGCTTTGTAACCGCGAGGCACTGTTGAAGTCGCTCGAACGGGTGCGCAAACGTGGTTTTGCCATTGACGATGAAGAGATCGAAGTTGGCGTACGTTGCGTCGGAGCGCCGATCTTTGACAGCAATCGTCACCCGATTGCTGCCGTGAGCGTTTCCGGACCGGCCTCGCGTATCACTGTGCAAAGTGTGCCTGCCATTGCGGAGCGCCTGATCCGTTCCTGCAATGAAATTTCGCGGACACTGGGTATCCACGATAAAAGACGGTCTAGATACGGCTCACCACTTTTTCACCACTACAGCAACTAGTCGTAGAAGTACAAGTACAAGGGACATGGAGGGCAGGGAATGAAATATTCAATTTCGCGGCGTGACATGTTGAAGGGAACAGGGGCCTCGCTCGCGGCATTAGGGATCAATACTGCAATCGTTCAACCAGCATTTACGCAGGAGTCTGGGTCTGCTTCATCTACCTCTACAACTCAGGACGCAACGCGTGCACAGCGCATGCAATGGTGGCACGCCGCGAAGTTTGGCATGTTCATTCATTTTGGCGTTTACAGTACCATCGGCCGCCACGAATGGGTCATGGAAGAAGAGGCGTGGCCTATCGGTCCCTACACGCAGCACGCATCTATTTTCAAGCCTGCTCCGGGTTCAGCGCGCGCATGGGCCAAATTGGCAAAACAGGCGGGCATGAAATATATGGTGCTTACTACGAAGCATCATGAAGGTTTCTGCAATTTCGATACGAAGTTAACTAACTACTGCGCACCCAAGCAGGGACCGGGCCGGGATGTTGTCCGCGAGTATGTGGAAGCCGCTCGTGCCGAAGGCCTGCGTGTAGGTTTTTATTATTCGTTAATGGACTGGCACCATCCCGATGGTGCAAAGTGCGCCACGGATGAAGCCGCGCGCCGCCGTTTCGTGGATTACACGCACGGTCTTATTCGCGAGATACTAACGAATTACGGCAAAGTCGATGTGTTGTGGTATGACGTTGCCTGGCCTCTCGATGCCAAGGGCTGGGAGTCCGAACGGATGAATCAGATGGTTTTTCAATTGCAGCCTGAGATCATCGTGAATAACCGTAATCATCTGGAAGGCGATTTTTCTACTCCGGAACAGAAGATTGTGGCGGAGACCAGCGGGCGCGCTTGGGAATCATGCATGACGCTGAATGACAGCTGGGGATATCAGCGTGCGGACGATGATTGGAAATCCTCTCGCACCATCGTGCGCAACCTGATTCAATGTGCGCGTGACGGCGGTAACTATCTACTGAACATTGGACCCAAGCCTGACGGCTCGATTCCCGAAGAGTCTGTCCGCGTCTTGAGCGAAGTGGGACGGTGGATGGATGTGAACGGAGATACGATCTATAAGTCAGATCATTGCCAGGTACGCCGTTCCACTTATGCTAGTTTTACGCGTACGGGAAATACTCTCTATATGCATGTTCATTTCTGGCCGGGCGAGTATGTTGCAATCAGCGGCTTGAAGGTCAAGGTGAAATCTGCCCACTTATTAAAGACTGGCGCCGATGTAAAGTTTACGCAGGATGAATTTCAGACAAAGTTCACCGGTCTGCCGGAAAAAGCGCCGGATTATCCAGTGACGACACTCGTTATCGAATGCGATGGCGAGCCAACTCAGGATACGGATTTTGTCCGTATCAATAAGCCGAGAGGCAGCGTGTAAAAATAATTTATAAATAAGAAAGGCACGGTAGAAACCGTGCCTTTTCCTGTTTCATATAGAGAGTTATTCTTTCACCTTCACGACAAATGCGCTGAATAACGTCCCAGGAGCAATGATCATTTGATGCGGCGTTCCTGCGGGAACGTGCACGATGCCACCAGTCGATATGATCTGCGACTTTCCATTACGTATACTTGCGCCTTTGGTTTCACCATCTTTATCAGTCTTCGGATCGACGACCGTGCCGCCAGTAATCAGCGTTGCCTGCCCTTGGGTAACGACAATCACATCGTCAAAGTGCGCATGCACCTCGGCTCCGCCACTGGTTGTACGCACAGAGAGCTTCAGTGCGTGGCTTCCATAATCGCCGAGCGTTGAGCCACTGCTTCCAGCAGCTTTTGCTTTGACGCCCAGATCGGCTAACTGACTTTGCAGATCTTTATTTGAGAAATACTCTGCTTTACTGCTCTGTGCCAAGGCTGGAAAACATAGCAGCGATAACATGACTACTGGTATAAGCCGTATCTTCATTGTCTCTCCTGCCTATCGAAGGCTTGGAATTGGTACTTGATCCATATCAGCATAATCCTGGTTTTCGCCACCCATACCCCAGCAGAAGCTATAAGCTCCGGTGCCCATTCCGGCATGGATAGACCAGCCAGGAGATACAGCTACCTGATGATTCTGCACCACGAGATGACGCGTCTCCGTGTCCGGACCCATGAGGTGAAATACTCGATTTCTCTCCACCAGATTGAAGTACATGTAAATCTCCGAACGCCGCATGTGTGTATGTGGCGGCATCGTATTCCAGGCGCTTCCTGGGTGCAGGTGCGTGACTCCCATGACCAGTTGGCAGCTTTTTGCTCCATCCATAAAGATGTATTTGCAAACGGTTCTCTTGTTGCAGTTCTCTAATGTGCCTAAATCAGTCGGATTTGCCTCTTCTTTACGGATAAGAGTTACGGGATAACTTGCATGAGCAGGATAACTCAATAGATAGAAGACAGCAGCAGTAGAAGCATTTTCTGAGCTAAATGAGATGCCGGGATTGCCTCGTCCAATATATAGACAATCTAAAGGCTCCAGCGTATGAGTCTTTTCCTCAACGGAAACGCTGCCACGGCCGCCAATGTTCAATACTCCCAGTTCACGCCGTTCGGTGAAGTACTTCGCTTTGAGTGCATCGGGTGTCGGCAGTGGGAGTGTTTCTGTAGTCGGGATTGCCATCCCGATCACAGCCCGGTCGAGATCAACATAAGTAAGTTGAATAGTGCCGGGATGGAAAAGTGAATCGATTAAAAAGGCCTCTCGCAGTTCGTTCGTAGTCATCCTGGGATAACGAACAGGATCGGCAATAAGATGCATTTTCATATCTTCCCCAATTATGTGGTCGTTGAGATTTTATTCGTGCTTTTTAGGAAGTTGCTTCAGCAGCCAGCGGACATATTCTTTACCACCAGCCAGATTGTCATAGCTGAGTGGTAACTTTCTGCCGTCGGCATACTCGTTGTAAAGCCAGGGGTCGACAAAGCCGATAACCACACCTTTGCCATAATGTGCTTCTGCCAGCAGAATGTCACCTTTGTTGGTCCAGATAGCGGTGGCCGGCGACTGTAGTGTCAGCGTACAGATCTCTTTCATAAACAACTTATGCGGAGACTTGAATACGGGCCCCTCTCCCTTCACATCTATTTCACCCATGGAGAAGTTATCGCCATCTACAGCATTGTGCAGGACGCTGTTGAAGTGCATACCAAAACGCTTCGCCAGAATATTGAGGTGTTCAATGTCTGCATGGCTTGGATCGTTTTCCATCATTACGAGCATGCCTCCTTGCTTGACCCAGTCTGCAATTTGTGTGGCATCTTCGCTATTCATGTAATGGGGGGTCGGGTTCCACTTGGGATTGTCCGGCGAAACAATCAGATAGATGTCGGTTTTACGAAGGTCTGAAACCGTTGGTTTCTGATAAAGCGTCTCCGTTTTAAAACCATAGCTGCGAAGCAACGTTCCGAAGAGAGAGTATCCACTATTGCTGAAGTCGTTCCATTTGTAGTGGTAGGAAACCATCTGCCCGGTTGCATCCTTGCGCGTCTGGCTATTGAACCACGCATCCAGTAGAACCGTTTTGCTGCGCCCTATGGCTGCAGTCGGAGCAGATTCCATCTCAGTGCTTGCCATTAGAAATGTCCCGACACCCTTTGGATCATTGTCGATGACTTCCTGTCCAACATAGTAGGAATAACTGCCATCATTCCCGCTGCCAGTCCCCAGACCGATGGCTTTTACCGTGCCTGTCAGCGTGATCTGACCGTCTGCGTTGGTTTTTACAAACTGCTTGAGTATTCCCTGGTAGGCTTGGGATGCATTCGTTGAAAAACGAACGGGAAGATACCCGAGTCGTACTCCTTTGGCCAATGCATAAGTGAACATGCAGGAAGCAGAAGATTCAAAGTAGTTCCCTGTGTCCCCTGGCTTATCCATTACTTGATACCAAAGACCGGTTTGCCTATCCTGATATTTACTTACAGCTGTTGCCAGTCTCTGCAAGATAGCCAGAAGCTGAGTTCGTCCGGGATCATTCTCGCTGTAATAGGGAAGCGTATCGACGAGCGCCATCATGTACCATCCCATACCGCGTGCCCAGAAATTAGGGGACATGCCTGTGGCTTTATTTGCCCAACGTTGTTGTCTGGCTTCATCCCAGCCGTGATACAGCAGGCCTGTTTTGGAATCGCGTGTGTGTTGTTCCATCAGAACAAATTGTTTGGTGATGTCTTTGAAATCCTGGGGCTCGTGAAAGGTAGCCGCAAACTGTGCATAGAAAGGCTCTGCCATGTATAGCCCATCCAGCCACATCTGGTGCGGATAGCGCTGCTTGTGCCAGAAACCTCCATCTGCGGTTCGCGGATGTGTATTGAGTTGCTGGCGCAGCAGAGCAGCAGCTTTATAGTATTTGGCATCCTGCGTTACTCCGTAGAGCAACAACAATTCTTTGCCGAGAACTAAGTCATCTAGAGCATTGTTTTCTGGCTTATAAGTAGAGATAGTTCCATCTGGATTTACAAATGGATCGATGGAGGCTTTGATGTATGAATAATAAGCGCCATCTGCTGTGTGATACCAGACAGCATCCATACCCTGCAGTAGCACGCCCAACTCATAGTTCCAGACCCAGGGCTTGTCTTCTCCGACAAAATTGCCTTTTGGCCATCTGCTAACCGTCGTATTGGCCATTCGCTGCGACCAGGGTAGTTGCTGGGCATGCAATAGTTCCTGAGGAAAGCCGATGCAGCAAAACAAAATAATCAAGAGCAGAAATTGGCTACATGTATCAAAGAATGGCTTCTGGCTACTTCTGGAGCGTATTGATCCTGATGCCGACATAAAAGGGCGTCGATTTAGAGCATGCCTGTGCTGAGTCGTTTGCGTCACAATAATGGTGTATCAAATGCGTCGCTATGTGTCTGTATTACTAAGCCGCTTCGTCCCGCTATCTGAGACATAGTTCAATTAGTTTCCAGGAGATGGTTTTATCCGACAATGCGCTTTGTTCCTCTACATGCTCGTATTAACGGATTAGTAAATAGCGAGCCCCGG
>Ga0157376_10004174_pt1 | contig 10019 bp, 6 predicted proteins | sample M45metaG_FD_121801 | JGI IMG/M metagenome (GOLD analysis project Ga0157376, IMG submission 121801) | Miscanthus rhizosphere microbial communities from Kellogg Biological Station, Michigan, USA - M4-5 metaG | ecosystem: Host-associated > Plants > Roots > Rhizosphere > Soil | place: USA: Michigan... | reverse complement strand
CGGCGGCAGTGGCGGGGTTGTTCGCGGTGGCGACGTTAATGATGGTATATGTTGTCATTTGCTGATAGAATCCCGACATGAGTTTTGCCGCGGCCTCATCGTTGACATTCCACCAGCCTGCCACGACGGCGGAAGCGCCGCCCGCTGTAAAGGCCCGGGCGAGGCTTTGCACACCGTCGCCTGTGACATAGCGGCCGTCACCGGTGCGACAGGCGCTGAGTACGACCAGGGACGGATGCTGGTCGAGCCCGCGCAATTCAAAAAGATAGAAGGGAGCGTCATACAATTCGATATGCGGGGCGTCGTCACTGTCCCGACCTGTGAAGGCGTGCGAGCTGATGTGCAGGATGGATGAACCTGTCAACGCTTTGCGGAAGTTGGTGGCGGTTGCCAGGCTGTCGATGTACCATTGCCCGTTGCCGATGGCTGGTTCGATCCCCAGGCGTTCCGCTTTTGTCGCCTGCAGTCCGGGCAGATCGCGGCCGTTGGCGGAGATAAAGAAACCGGAGAAGCCGTTGCCGCCCCGCCCTTGTTTCTGCCAGAGAGTTTTGAGGCTGTAGCCGTAGGAGATAGTTGTGTGGCGGATCACGAAGGGCCAGCCGGTCGGGGTGGATGAGGCAGCCTCCGGCAGGATGAGTCCGTTTTCGCCTGTTGGGCCAGGGGGGGTGGCCGTTGGTGACGCGAAGGGCGTCTCGATCAGGGCTTCGACGGGGAGTAAGCTGAGTGCGCCATCGGGCAGAAGGATATATTCCTGATCAGGCTGGAAGGGATGCGCAGCGAAGAACCGATCGTAGATGGCGGCGGCTTCGCGGTAGTATGCCGTCGGCTGATTGATCATCCGATTCGCTCCGCCCCCAAACCAGCGAAGGGTGAAGGACCGGAGGCTGTCCTGCCAGCCCCTGTTAAGCAACAGCCGGGAGACAAAGCGCACGCCGTTGTGGTCGCACTCGACGGTGTAGAGCAGCGTATCATCCGCAAAATAATTTCGCGCCACGAGACCCGGTGGGGGTAGGACGACCGTACTGTCGCCGATGCCGGTCAGCTCGCGGGCCGTCTTTGTCTTCCGCAACTTTGCCAATTCCCAGCCGGTCTCGCGAAGCTGGGTGGAAGCGGTGCTGTCGCCGCCGCCGAGCATTTCTTTCTGATAATAGGCTATCGCCCGTTCCAGCAGCCGGATCCGGCTGCCGATGCTGTCCTCGCTGACGGCACGGAGCTGTTGTTGCTGGAGTTGTTCGTCGAGCAGTAATTGCGCCTTGCTGCTTTCTAAAAACCGGAGCATGGCGGCGGCATATTTTGTCTCGTTGTGCCGGCTCCAGCAGGTGAAGATGAAATCCAGCGCTTTCCCATAGCGCGACCGGGAATCGGAGACCCAGCGTTCTTTGGAGCTGCCGGTGATCAGTTCCGTCCGTTCTATTCTGGCGGCGACAAAGGATAGTTCGTACAAGCGGATGGTCTCGCCGGCATCTTTTTGAAGACCTGCAAGTATATATAACGCGTCAACCAGCGTGTTTTCGGCATAGAGGTCGCGGGAGTCGAGTGCCGCGACCGGGCGTCCCGGCAGCAATACCGCCAGGCAGGAATCCAACCAGCGGGTCGCGGCGGCAGGTTGTTGCATTCCGGCATAGAGGGCACCCAGCCGGAAGAAAAGCTTGGCGCGATCTCTACTGCGGGCTTCGCCGGGCCGGAGCGCCAGACGCGCCTGCAGCCGGTAGGCTTTCTGGTAATATTCGAGCGCCCTGGGTGTCTTTCCCTGAAGATCACCGGCAACCTGGTAGGTGGTCAATAACCAATAGCCCGCCGACGGATGGTCTTTCGCCGACTCGAGGATCGCGATACTTTGCGTTATCGCGCGGATCGCGCTGTCTTCCCGTCCCATCTGCCGCCAGGCGTCAGCGAGTTCCGAGTAAAGCAGACCGGCAATCGCCGACCGGGGTCCGGCCATTGCGAGGCCTTTGCGGCAATATTCCAGTGCGGATCGTGGCCGGCCCATATTTCCGGCGGTATTGGCGAGATTGCCGTAGACGCCGGCCAGGGCTTCGTGGTCACCCAGGGCAAGCGCGAGGGATGCGGCTTTTTGATGAATAAAGAGCGCCTGTTCATAGTCGCCGAGGCGCGTGTAATTATTTCCGAGGGGCTTGAGCACCGTCTCGAGCAACAGTTCGCCATCGGCGATCTCGGGATGCGCCCTGGCAAAATCATAGGCGGCGGAATAGGCGTCGATGGAGGGAACGATGGACCCCGTGAGTAACAAACTGTAGCCCTCGTTTGTCAGGAGATCGAGCCAGGCTTGCTGTTCTTCGGCACTTTGCGGTGTTCGCCAGGCTTGCCGAACGGCGTCCATGAGCCGGCGGCTGCGTATTGTCGGGGATTGGGCGGGGAATTGGAGTTGTGCGTAGATCCAGCCGGAGAGATCGTTTTTTGCGCGGAATGCCGGGAGTTTTGACGAAAGTGTCGCGTCGTCGCCGGCGGGAGACGGGGATTGGGCGAGGGCCCAATGAGAAATGAGTAGTAAGAAAGGTATGGTCAGGTATTTTTTCACAGCTTAAATCCTGCGTAGAGGAAGAAGCGATCGGTGACGTCGCCTTTGAGCAACCGGATATATCGGGCGCCGACGACGGGTCCATGCCGGACCATGCCGAACTGGAGATCTACAAAGGGTGCTGCGTTGACGCTGCCCAACCAGGTAACGGACGACCTGGTTGTTGTTACGGCCGTGTGGACGTTCAGCGGGAGGAGTTGCGTGACGAAATAGGCCCGGTTCTCGGTGGTCGTCTGTTCGGAGATGTTTATCTGGGCCATGGCGCCGACGCCAACGCCGACATATTTGCCGAGATTGTAGCGGAAATGCAAAGGGGTTATCTCAAAGCTGTTGCGATTGACCGTCGTGCGGGTCTGTCTTCCGGTGATCACGAAGGGGAGTCCGCCGATGAGGGTGTCCGAATTATCTTTTACCACCGCGCTGGTGAATGCGTCCTGCTGCAGCAAACCCACGAATGCTTCTACCTGGAAATAGGGCCGGAATGGGGAATATGGCGCCAATACATAGCCGAATTGCAGCGGTCCCTGCGCGGAATAGCCGCCGTTGCCCGGGAGCAAACTATAACCCGCCATGATCCCGGGTGAAAGCCCGTTGATGAAACGGGTCATTGCCTTGTTTGTTATCGTAGGTTTCTGACGATCGAATGAGATCGCGGCCTGGGTGCTGAAGGGGATCTTCTTTGGTTTCTTCTTAAACCGGATAGCATATTCCACGAAGCCGGTGGTACTATCCTTGTCGCTCACGCCTTCCTGCTGCAGGCCGGGGAGATAGATATTATCAAAGACAAAATAGAGCGAGTCTCCGCGGCGGAGGGTATCGATGCAGCTCTGACGGGCATAGGCGGAATCACGCCATTTAACGGCCGGACTGATCTGGTTGACCCGGATGGTTTGAGGGTCCAGTTGAGGAGGGATCGCAAGCCCGATGGAGATGTGCCGGGCGGGGCCGCGGCCGGTATTCTGAAATTCGATGCGGTAGAGGAGTTCCTTTTTTTGCTTGAAGAACCGGTAGTTGACACGGCGGGATCTCAGCATCATCCGATTGGGGTCATGAGAAGAAACGACCTGCATGTCCAGCGCGTAGAGTTGTGGCGGCGCTGTGGGATCGTCGGGCACCAGCATAGCTGAAAGCCCTACGGTTGCGTTGGTGTCCTGCAACATTTCGGGAAGGGTGTTGATGTCCATGAATACGAAGCGCTCCGTCCCGCTGGTCAGACCCTGAAAATGCAGGACGGTGTGGCTGGAATAGGTGTTCTCCAGCGAGTGCAGCATCGACTGGGCTTCGCCGGTGAAATTTGGCAGCGGGGCGTCGTTGCCGTCGTCAATTCTGCCCGCAGTGGTTATGCGTGGCAGGGCCTCCTGAGCACCATAAGCAAGGCTCTCCTCGTGTGGCAGGGGCCGGCGATCGAGGCTCGCCATGAGGGACTCCAGCGTATTGCCTTGTTCGCGGTGATAAGTCCGTTGTTCGGCGAGGGAGAAGCCTTCGTGGCGCAATTGCCGTTCGTTATAAAACAAGACGATGCTTCCGCTAAGGCTGTCCGAATGCCGGTTGCGATACCCGAGGATGGCTACAAAATCTTCGCCGGGTTTCGGATACCGATTGATCTTCAACTCGAGGTCGCCACCGCCATGAAAGAAATGCGAGGCCCAGGCATCTTTGCCGAGGCTTTTCTTCCTGATCTTTACCGGCCGGGGACGGGTCGGCGGCGCTTTCCCATCATCGTAATTGTTGGTTGCAAAGAGGCGGACGTTGAAAGTGCCGGTATCGTGATAGGCGTAGACGGGTTCCCTGTCGAAACTGAAATGACCGTCGCCCAATTCCCAGAAATAACTATAGAATGCGGCGGGGGCGCCGACGATCTGGCGCAAGGGTCTGAGTGTGGCGGAAAACCTGACGCTGTCGCCCGACTCCTGGATATGCAGTGCGGGAGCAAGGGTATCCTGCGAAAAGGCAGGAAGGCAAAGGACCAGAGCGAGACAAAAGATGGTCAGCTTCATACGATAAAGATATCAACGGAGTCGTTGTTTTGTTACCTTCTTTTACGCTATTTTATGGATATTCGCCAAAAATATCCGGAATGCCGACACACGCCGACCAGCGCTATATCGAAGGTCTTTTGCATAACGACGGTCAGACGGTGAATGAAATATACGAAAAGTATGCCGGAGCTATCCGGAACTTCATCTGTAAGAATAATGGCTCGGTGGATGATGCGGCTGACATCTTCCAGGAAGCGCTGATCGATCTGTATAACCAGGCCCGGTTCAAATCGTTGCAGCTGAGCTGTCCGTTCGAGGCGTTCCTGTTGCTGATCTGCAAAAGAAAGTGGTACAATCTGCAAAAGAAAAGGGGGGTCCTGCGGGTAACAAATTCCACAGATGCCGTATCTACCTTTGGAGAAGACGTGTTCGCGGCTGCGGAACAGCTGGCTGTGGAAGAGTCGCGGAATCGCGTTTTCCTGGAACAGTTCGCCCGGCTTGGCGAAAAATGCCGGGAGATCATCCAGCTTTTTCTGACCGGCGAGCCGCAGGAGCAGATAGCCGAGCGGCTGAAGGTGAGCTATGGCTATCTCCGGAAGAAGAAGTCCGAGTGTATGGCCACGCTATTGTCCAATATACAAACACAGAAATTGTAATCTATGGCCAGTTATGATAAAGAATGGATCGTCCGATATGTCGACGGCGAATTGGATCCGGCTGAGAAGGCCGGCTTCGAGGCGGCGTTGCAGACCGATGCGGAGTTGGCGGCCGAGGTAGCACTTTACCGAGAGGTAAGGGGTGCGCTGGCGGAGCGGCTTCCCGCCGATGCGACGGGTGAGGCGTTGAAGGAAAGAACGGCGCAGCTGAACAGGGAATATTTCAGAGAGGAACCAATCAGAAAGGAATCTGACAGAGAGGATGCTATTAAGAAGGAACCTATCGGCAAGATTTCTAATTTTCGCTGGTTGCAAATGGCCGCGGCTGTGGCTTGTATCGTCGTTGCCGTCGAATTGCTCTGGCCGGAAGGTTATGCGCGGAAGATCGAAAAGCTGGGTCAGACAGAAATGATCGGGATCACGGAGAGAGGGAGTCAAACGGACACTCTCCTGCGGGGAGCGGCCATCCTGTTTAATGAGAAACAATTCTCCAAGGCGCTGGTCATCCTGGATCAGGTGGTCGCCACGGACAGCAGCAGTCAACTCGCGCTTTTTTATCGGGGGATAGCGGCCTGGCATACGGGTGATCTCGAGCTGGCGCGAGGCTCGCTGCAGCGGGTGTATGAGAATGGATCGCTGTTCCGCAACGATGCCGCTTATTATATGGCGTTGACCTATGCGGGAGAAAAAAATGGGGCGATGGCGCGGGAATGGTTGCAAAAGATCCCAGCGGCGGATGACGAAAGACTGAAAGTCAAAGAGTTAGAGAAATTGCTCAAATAATTCGACTCAAATAATCAAATAATTTGAAAAAAGGGGGGTAACAAACGGTAAGGCGAGCTGATCTACTGGTGAAAGGGCACAAGCCCGATTCTTAACCAAAAAATCAGTAAGTATGAAACGTTTAATTATTGCAGCCCTCGTTATCGCCGCCCTCGGGATCTCTACCACTACAAATGCACAGTTGCGGATTGGCGCCGTCGCCAATGCAAGAGTAAGTTCGGCGGCCAGTGTCAATACGCCGGCTGTCACGAATGCCCTCCGGACAAGCAGCAGTGCCGCGGTGCACACTTCGAATATCGCCACGGTGAAGGCAAGTCAAACTACGGAAGCGGCTACGGACAAGGCTGTTCACGCATCTACCGTTGCCGTTCATGACGGCGAGGCCACGGCCAAAAACCCCTCCGGCTTAAATGCCGCTGCCGCCAATAGCACCAATGCTTCCCTAACTACCAAACCGGTACGCGCCGGTGCGGCGGTTAGCAGCTCGAGCAATGTGTCCGTTCATTGATCCGCCCTTTAGAGCCGGGGCAGTGTATACTGTCCCGGTATTTTTTTGAAAACCAAAATACCCTACTATGTTTCGTTTCCATTTACTTTTTGCGCTATTTTTCGCCTGGGGCATTTCCCAGGCTCAGGACTCCAGCAGCCTGCACCTCAATGCCGGTGTGCTTTATAATTCGGGACTCAACTATTTCGGCCGCGTGGACAGCCTCCACAGCAAGGGTATTTGTCCCTTCGTCGGAATTTCGCTGAAGAACGGGCTTTATATCAATTCCACTTTTGTATTCGTGAAAAACGCATTGCAGTCGGAATATGCGGCTACCTTGCTGGAGGCCGGATACAATTTTGGAGGCCCCGGGAAATCATGGGCGGGGAATCTTTCTGCTTCGCGCTTCTTTTATCAGCAGGATATCGGGTTGGTGGAGTCGGCCGTCAAGGAAATGGTCTCGGGCAGTCTTACGCAATTGAACAAAGTGGCCAATGTTACGCTCACCACGAGTTTTCGGTGGAGTAACCGGATAGACTATAATGTGCAGGGCGGGCTGGACCATCTTATCCGCATCCCGGGTGTGCTGAGCAAGAACGGAGTACTTGTGATCGATCCGACGGCGACGATTTCGGCGGGGACTCAAAATTTCACGACCACCTATTACCAGGAAAAGCGTTTTCTGTTGCTCCCGGCGGAGGAACAGGAGGTAACGACCAATAGCACGAGGTTCGCCGTGCTGGCGACGGAGTTCAGTTGTCCGATAGTCTATGGACTCGGGAAAACAAAGTGGATGCTGACGCCGGCCTATGTGATCCCGCAGAATCTGCTGATCGGATCAGAGACCGGTTCGAATTTGTTCTATATCACGGCGATGGTAAAAATTACCCTGTAGACGATCCGATAGGGCCACGCTATTCCACCACGGTAATTTCAATGCCCCGCAACCGATGGATTTGGAGTACGCCCCCGGCGGCCATGGGAGTCCATCGATAGCCTTCCTGTTTTTCATCGCTTACTTCGCTCATGGGTTTGCCGTTCAATAAGACCTTTGATGGCCGGATGTGCATCCTGACCAATTCAATGCCCGTGCTGTCGTACGTTCTGTAGTAAAGCATGACCTTCGTGACATCGTCCACATTCACATACGGCACCAGGAATTTATTCGCTTGTCCTTTATAGTCGGCCTGCTGGATCACGGTGGTACTCGAGAGGATATGATCGGCTGATGCAGGAGCCAATTCGGGACAGGCGGCCATTGCGCGGAGATAATGGCGAACATAATCGCCATAGCCGTCGGTCAGCCAGTTCTCATCCTGGGGAAAACGGTTCTTGCCATCGACATCGACCATGTAGGTTGCCCATGAGAGTTGCCGGATGGCATTTGTTTTTCTTGCGGTGTCCCCGGAAAGTGCACAATAGAGCAATTCCGTTGCCCCTTGTCTCGAAGTATGACTTTGCGCCGGGGTCTGATAAACGGTCTGTTCATTGACCACCGTCACCCCATATTTCTCCCAGGTTTTGTTCCCAAGCGTTTTATACACCCAGGCAAAGATGCCCTGTACCTGCCGCTGCCAGTACGGAAAATATTGCCGGTGTTCCAGTATAAACCTGGCGAAGGTCGTAGCATTGATCTGGGTATCGCTCCAGCCCTGGACATCTTCAAAAAAAGGTCCCCAGCGATCGTTCTTCAAAGGAAATTTCTTCATCCAGTCGAGAAGGATATTGAATGCCGCCTTGTAGGCAGCCGCATGCGGCTTGTCCAGCTGTTGCAAGGAGAGAAAAAGTTCCATGGTCGGGCACCAGTTGGTCGTATAGGCTGCTTCTCCGACGATGGTCCCGTCGATGTTGTTGTTCCTGAGGCTGCCGGTTTGCCCCGTGTATGCATTTACTTTGAATGGCAGTGGCGAATGTTCTCTGTCGCCGGGTTGCAGATGGGCAGCAAGCGTAGCGGCGATCCGGATGGCGGCGGCGAGATATCTTCCGGAGGTCGACTGCAGATAGAAATCCCTGCCGCTCAATTTATAGAGGTTCACCAGTTCCAGCCCCAGCGACCCGGCCTTGTCCGGCTGCAGATAGCCGGGACCGATGACCATATCCCCGTCGTAGATCCCGGAATAGATGAGGGTATTATAAGGAAAAGGAAGGTTAGGCCATTTGCAATTCGCGGGGGAAAGCGAATGGGTAAGATAGTAGTCCGCGATGAACTTCATGTTCTGTTTGACCCGTTCGTTACCCGTATAGGCGTATAAGAGCTGCCAGGAAGAAAGGGCCATCTGCAGCTGGTCGCCGCCCAGTCCGCGGGCGTCGTTGTAACCGGGCTTCCAGACCTGGTGATTCATATAATAGGGAAGACTATTAAGGTCGAGGCGCATGGTATCCCAGAAATTCCATAGGAGCCCGAGGATATGATCATAAGACATGCCCGGATCATCGTCGTACCAGGGTACGAGATGCCCGTTGTTGTCGGTGCGGATGTTGTGATAGATCAATTTTTCCTGGGCATCGGCTGCGCTTAACACGGAAAGGCAGACTGCAATGGAAAGCAGTTTTGCTTTGAATGAGGGATTCATATTGTGCAATACAGTTAGTTCTTAAAGATAACCAATTTCTCGTATTAGTTGGACCGACGCATATGCGCTAACCCTTAAAACCTTTCATGGCTGAGAGAGAAGGTTATTTTTGTTGATGAAAAATTCCATCCTATTGAAAGCACTAGTGCTCCTGATCATTGCGAGCAGGGCTACAGCGCAGAGTTGTCCCGCCGCGGGCACGATCACCCTGAACAGCTATGGCAACACTTATTACCCCGCTTCGCAGGCGAGCGTCAGCGCCGGTGCTACGAGCATCGTCATCGGCAACGCCAGTACTTCGGGCTATGGCACGACGCCTATCAGCGCCTATGATATCGTGCTGATCATCCAGATGCAGGGGGCGCAGATCAATTCTGCGAATACCACGTCGTATGGCGACGGAACGGGAACGGGCAGCGGCTATCTGAACAATGCCAACCTGCTGGCCGGGCAGATGGAATATGCAGTAGCGACGAATGCCGTAGCGCTGACAGGCGGTACGCTGAACCTGCAGAGGGGCCTAACCTACTCCTATAAGAATGCCGCTTATGGTACGGATGGTCAGTACCGGTATCAAGTGATCCGGATCCCCCTGTACAATAATTTGACCCTGGGCGCGACTATCCAGCCACCTCAGTGGAATGGGACGGTTGGGGGTGTCATCGATCTTTATGTCGACGGGACGCTCAATATGAACGGCTTTAACATCGACGCTTCGGGGACGGGGTTCCGGGGCGGGGGCGGCGTGGCCCTCGGCGGTGTGAGTTCGGGCGCCAACACCGATTTTGTCGCTCTGTCCACGGGAAAGTCCGGTGGTTCGAAGGGGGAAGGGATCGCCGGAACTCCGATCTATTCCTACTCGCTCAACGCCACGGGATTGACCTCGGCAACGGTGGAAGGGTATCCCAATGGCAGCTATAACCGGGGGGCGCCGGGGAATGCCGGAGGTGGCGCTACCGACGGGCTACCTTCGAACAACAGCAATAATGCCGGGGGCGGCGG
>Ga0157376_10004171_pt1 | contig 10021 bp, 10 predicted proteins | sample M45metaG_FD_121801 | JGI IMG/M metagenome (GOLD analysis project Ga0157376, IMG submission 121801) | Miscanthus rhizosphere microbial communities from Kellogg Biological Station, Michigan, USA - M4-5 metaG | ecosystem: Host-associated > Plants > Roots > Rhizosphere > Soil | place: USA: Michigan... | reverse complement strand
GCATTACCCGCTTATCTATTATTGGTGACAGGTTTCCTGGCCTGCCTCCAAAAGGATGCGACCATTACCGGTCTCCTGAGGGTAAGCCCCTGCTTTTCAACCACTGATACCATAAAATTTGCGGGTTTTATCAGCAACAATAGCCATACTATATGGGTATTACCAGTCCGTACCAGCAGGTGGCATACAGAACAAATGATGATGCCCTCAAAATCGTATGCCAGCTATTGCAAGGCTGTGTACAGGTACGCGCAGGAGACAAATCAATAATAACAAGTGCATTTATTAAATAGAACGATTTCATAGAGGGTGGTTTTTTATTAGCAAGCTCCGGGGTTTTTACCCGGGAGCAATTTTTTAAACCCTGTCGCATCGTTTTCAATCACCGCCATTACTAAATTAAAAGATTACTATGTATGATCAATTCATCTTCCTACCGCATTTATCATATGCAAATAAAGACCAGCAATGGCACTGGCGGTAATCAATATTATACATCCAATCTGCCGCAGCTTGTTTTGGAGATAGCAAAGTACAACTGGCTGAACTATTTTATCCATACTGCAGCGTGGACGGTATTGTATCTTTTTCCTGCAATGCTTTCCATAGCTTTCCGGATTGCACCAACTAATTTATTTTTTGAGCCGCTCAACCTGGTATACCTGTTGTCATTCATGCTGGTTGTCATTTTCTCTTACCTGAATTATTACTGGCTGGTGCCGGCTTTTTTAACCAGGAAAAATCTTTCCCTATATATTTTATTTGTAGTGTTTTTTACTGCTATGATTGTTGGTTTTCAATACCTGGCAGAAAAGGCTTTTTTGGGTGTTCAGAACAATTCATTCGAATTGTCAGGTAACCGTATCTGGTCTGAAATAAGCTATACTTTCTTTTTACTTATCATAAGTACATTTTCATCTGTGATCATGCATTTGCATAGCGTTATAAAAGCGGGCAGAGAAGAAATAAAAAATCTGAAAATAACGGCACTCAATACCCAAATCAATCCGCATTTTTTATTTAATTCCCTTAACTGGATCTACCTGCTGGCCATTGAAGAATCTGCAGAAACGCCCAAGTCTATAGTACAATTATCAGGTTTGATGAGGTATACTTTAAAAGAATCGGGCAGCAATTTTATTGATCTCAAAAAAGAACTCGATTATATAAAAAGTTACGTGGCGCTGCAAAAAGGCAGGTTGGGTAATACAGTGTCTTTACACTGTTCTGTTCCGTCGTACAAGGGCTCCTGTAAAATAGCACCGTTGATTGCTATGACATTTATAGAAAATGCTTTCAAACACGGTGTAAACCCCGATGAAGATTCAGCCATCAGTATTGATATTTCTATTGTAAACAACAGATTTTGCCTCCAGGTTATTAATAATGTAGTTTCCTCTCCGGAAAATACCATTTCCGGTGGCGATGGAATTAAAAATGTACAGCAAAGACTAAACATGCTTTACCCTTCCATGCATGAGCTGGAAATACTGGAAGACTGGAAAATATACTCCGTAAAACTTTCAATAGATATGCTATGATTAAAGCTGTTGCCCTTGATGACGAACCACCGGCGCTTGAATTAATAAAAAAATTCTGCAGGCAAACCGGCTATATTGATTTGGTTAAAGTCTTTACAAAAACAGACGAGGCATCCCGCTACCTTAATAATTACCCGGTAGATCTCCTGTTTCTTGACATCAATATGCCTTCTGTTTCCGGGTTAAAGTTCAGAAAATTGGTACCGCCGGATACAATGGTAATTTTTGCAACCGCCTACAGTGAATTTGCTGTAGATGGTTTTAACCTGGATGCACTTGACTATCTGCTGAAACCATTTTCCTACGGCCGTTTCAGGCAATCAGCAGAAAAAGCAAGGGCCAATTATGCATTTGTTCACCAGCGCAAGGCCGGTGGCCCTGCAAACATTTCGCTGCGGGTTGATTATTCTCTAATGAAGGTATCGCTTTCAAATATCCTGTATATTGAAGGTATGGATGATTATATCCGCATTTACGTGCAGGATCAAAAACCGGTTATTACCCGCATGACCATGAAAGCGCTGGAAGAAAAATTGCCAAAAAATGAATTTGCCAGGGTGCACAGGTCTTACATAGTGCCTGTAAACAGGATCAATTTTGTAAGAAACAAGATCATTTATATTGACAAATACGAAATACCGCTGGGCATCTGTTATGAACAAAATTTTTACACGGTGATTAACAGTACAGGCAATATTGTTACTGCTTAAAGTTCCCCGGTGTTTCAGTTACGAAGGCAATCCATCAAAAGGACCTGAAAAATAAGTATAGGTGATATCCGTATCATGCTGTACATATACCTGCACGCGTGCATAAACAATGCTTGAACCGGTAACTTTTACATATTTGATCCTTTCTCCGTCAAGTGTTTGCTTTTGACTGTCCCATCCAAAAGGCCATCCACCACCATAACGTACTTTTATCTGGGCACCCTTTGGGTTAAAAAAACTCACCCAGAACTGGGCATTCCATCCGCTTTCTAAAGTGCGCCAGTCGCCACGTTGCACATGTTTTGTTTTTGTAATCCCTGCCATAATAAATGTTTTACAGGTGAACAATGATTTGATTGATCTGCAGAACAATAAAATTACAGGTGTACAGAAAAAGAAACGATACAACTTTAGTGGTATTCTTTTACATTCCTTATTGTGCGGTATAAATTAATTCCGTGAGAAGTTTTTTGAAATATTCATATACTTTATTGATTTGCGCGAATATTCCAGCAACCCTTCTTCTTTTAATTCTGTGAGAAGCGTGGTTACAGTTTGCCTGCTGCTTCCTATCAGTCTTGAAATTTCATCTTGTGTAAGATAATTGGGAATTTCTGCATTATTAGCCGCCGCTGGTTTATCGCCCAATGTATTGTACAAAAGGTCTTTCATAAAAAGAAGCAAACGCGATTTTGTATCTTTCTGGATTATATTGATCAGCCTGTTTTCAAATTTCCGCAGGCGCCAGCCTACCAATTTTGTATATTTTAATGAGAGTGCCGGATTATTCTTTAGCAGGCGTACAAAGTTTTCTGTGGTAAATGAACAAAGGCTGATATCTGATTTAATGGCCTGTGCAAACTCGCCGCCAAGGCTGTTTTTTTCAAGAATAAATTGCCCAAAAAAATCGCCTGGCTGTAATATGTCTTTGGTAACCACCAACCCGGAATCATCTATCTGGCCCAGCAGAATGTATCCTTTTTTTATAAAATAAATGACATTGTGGTTAAACGCTTCAAAATAAACATACTCGCCTTTCTTTACTTCTTTGTAATTATCGGCCACGTCCAGTTCCTTATATTCTTCATCTGAAAGCTCAGACCATAAGCTGCACTTTCTTAATAACACTACCTGATCATTTGCGCTCATAATATTGTTTTCAAAATGGTTACCAATAAGATAGATCTGCATGAAAATATACTACTAATTCCGCGGCATTTGTCGGCCAGTGGTCATTTGCAGCCAATACAAAAGGTTTAACATTTTTTTTAGGCTGTCCAAAAAACAGTCGTGATAACTATACCTGCCTTGCATAAAAAAGGCTGTCAACTTTTATGTATAACAGCCTTTTTACCAGTTTCCAATTATTATTTCTATTTGCCCGATTCCGTATACTTTTTAAAATTATCAAGGATGGCCTGCCAACCACCTTGCTGCATTTCTATTGGATTGGCGTCTTCTGCTTCAAATTTCTCCACTATATCTGTTGAGTTGCCATTGGCGGTGAAATTTACCTGCACTTTTCTGCCATCGCCCATGGTGTATTCAATATATTCATTACTTTTTACCTTATCATACACACCACCAAAATCAAAACCCATACTGCCATCCTTTGCTTCCATTCTTGAACTAAAGCGGCCACCGGCCCGTAAATCATTTTCTGCCCGCGGCGTATGCCAGTCATCGGATGCGTTGCACCATTTGGTAATATGCTCCGGTTTTGCCCAGTATTCCCAAACCTTTGCTACAGGTGCATTAACAGTAGTTTTTACAGTAATGACTGTTTTTTCTTTTGTTTCCATGTTAGATAGATTTTATGGTTATCGCATTATTTTTGACAGTGCAAACATCATCAAACTTTTTAAAACAAATACTGTGCTGGAACGACAATTTCAGGGTTGATTGCGACAGGATGCTTTTGGGATTGGTAAAGACATTATGGTTGTTCGACGGGGGTAGAAATAAATTCAAATAACGGTTAAGTTTCGTGGGAACCTTTGCTGCAAAATTCGCCGATTGGCACCAGGCATACCTATGGCATGCGAAAATGCAATTCATCAACGTGCTACCCACCAGATGTTCCGATGGAATACTGCCCGGCTACCTGCGGTATATGCAGACGCAATTCATCGACTTGTTAGTCACCAGATGCTCCGATAGAACATTGTTGGCACGGTTATCTGCGACATGCGCCGATCATCAACATGTTATATGCGAATGCTCTGATAGAACATTGTCAGGCTAATTTTTGTGCTTCCTGTAAATCTCTGAGGCGTTTTTAGAAATGATGTACCAATCCTACTCCCAATGAGCCATCCTGGTACATGGGCATCACTATTGTACTTACTTCTTTATCCTTAAATAATTTTCTTTTAATAACAGGATAAATCCAGTAAGCGATTTTAGTAGACATGATACCAATGCCCGCGCCTGCCACTACATCACTTAACCAGTGTTTATTATTGTACATGCGCAGAAAACCGGTACCGGCTGCGGCTGCATACCCGGCAACGCCATACAAGGGAGAAACATCTTTATATTCCTGACGCATAAATTCGGCAGAAGCAAATGCGGTGGACGTATGCCCCGATGGAAAGGACATTGTGTTGCTACCGTCTGGTCTGTTTTCTGCCGCAATAGATTTTACGGGGAAAACAATGGCCGACTGAATCAACTGGGACATGGCAAATAACATGGTTCTGTCCCTGAAATTATTTTTACCTTTTATGCCAGCAGCGTTTAAAGCGTATACCGCCACGCCAGGCGCATAAAGCAGGTAATTATCAAGGTGCATCTGTTTCTTATTGGACCGCTCTGTGTAAAGCTCTTCTTTTACCTTACTGTTCAACCCTTGCAATCCATCGTTGTGCATCGAAGTAACGCCATACACCACCATTACTGCCGGAACAATAAATTGTTTGTAAGGAAAAACACGTTTTTGCGGAGGCGTATTCCACCGGATGTTGGAAGAGAAACTATCAATCTTGTTTTTTACTGAAAGGCTATCAGTGTATTGGGCATAACCGGGTGTGGCCAATATTATTAACAGGCCAACAAAACAAAGGGGTGTTGTTTTTTTCATCTAGCTGTAAAAGGTTGAAAATATGATAAGGAAATTGTAGCCCAAACAGATTTTATGCTATAAAATTGTCCTGAAAAAAAGCATTAACTTATTCTTAAGACAATAATGTACACAATTTTCAGCCGGTTTCCCAACTGATTCAAAATCAATCCCATTCCCTTCCTAAAGCTTCACAACCGTGTCAACCAATTACGTGGCAGTCTTCTTTTCGATCCTGTGCCGAGAAAATAACGGAATTTGAAAAAAATGGTTCAGTGGTGCAGAAAATAATATTCTTAAAATTGATTGCAGGCAAATGTAGCGCAGGTCTACAGAAATTAATGTTAGAGGATAGTCAAAATATTCACCATCCGGCCTCGCGCTATACGAAGTCTCCGACTTCGTACTATCTATGTTCTTCCTGAACTTTGTTCAGCATTTAGCGCGGCGTTACTATATCCTCATCACTCCCCTCTCTTCTAAGAGGATTTCCCCGCTATAAATCCCATAATTCTTTCCTTATAAACAAGTCCAATAGGAAGCAGGGCTTTTTCCATTTCCACAGAGTTGCCAAACACCGCTTTTATGTGTGCAAACGCTACAATGTAAGATTTGTGTATGCGTATAAATTTATCGGCAGGCAATATGCTTTCCATTTCGCCCATGGTTTGATGGGTAATAATAACGTGCTCTGCTGTATGAATTTTAAGGTAATCCTTCATACCCTGCACATAAATAATGTCGGCAAAACTGATCCTGAAAAACTTGCTATTGGATCTTATAAAAATATGCTCGCGGTAAAATGGCTGTATTTCGTTGGCGGGCGTTCTGAAAATTTTTCCGTCTATAATTTTGTCGATTGTTTTAGAAAAGCGTTCAAATGAAACCGGTTTTAGCAGGTAGTCGATTACATTAAATTCATAGCTTTCCAGTGCATACTCGGGGTAAGCGGTAGTAAACACCACCAGCGGAGGATTGGTAAGAGAGCGGAGAAAATTAAGCCCTGTCATTCCGGGTAATTGAATATCAAGGAATATCAGGTCTACTTCTTCTTTTTCAAGCGCATCCCTTGCTTCAGGTGCATTGCGGTAAACCCCTACCAGGGAAAACCGGTCTGCTGCTTTTTGCAAATGACTTTTAATGACATCCTGGGCCAGTCTTTCATCTTCTATAATGATACATCTTATCAAGGGAAGCAGTTGTTAGGATTAATGATACGGTAAAGGTATTGTTACTTAAAATGATATCAAGGGTATGTGTATCGGGATACAGGCTTTGCAATCTTTCCTGGGCATTTTTTAGCCGCATTTTGCTTTCTTTTCTTTCCCCTTTTTCCGTTTGAATAATATCCAATGCATATGCTTCGGGATAAAGCAATTCAAGTACACTTTTGCTGTTTTCCAGGCTCTTGCCACGGATGCGTTTGGCCTGGGCTTCCAGCTCCAGACTGGTATTGTTTATGACATTTAAGGCAATCTGGCCGGGGTTTATTTTCAGCGTTATATAAATAAAAGGTTTGGCAAAAGACGTGTCTATAGCATGCTTGAACCCGTTTTCAATAAAGGAAATAAATAAGAAGGGTTCAATCATAATCCCTTCGGCGCTGCCTTCTACGGTAAACTGTATATCGGCATCGTACCTGATGCGTTCTATTTCAATATAATTCCTGATGAACTCAATTTCTTTTTCAAGCGGAATTTTTTCTTCATTGCATTCATATATCATGAAACGCATGATGTCTGAAAGGCGGATAACCACTTCGGGCGTTTTTGCGGGATTGTTGAGGCTGAGCGAATAGATGCTATTGAGGGTATTAAAAAGAAAATGCGGATTTAATTGCGTGCGGAAATAGCGAAGCTTGTAAAAAGTGTTTTCCTTCAGCAGGCTTTTCATATTATCTTCTTCATCCAGCTTTTTTCTTAGCCAGGCAATGGCAATTGCCAGGCAGGTATTGATAATTATCCAGGCGCTCTCCCGGATAATGGTGCGGACCGAATACGAAAAATACTTTGTCCAGGGCACATAATCAAATGCCGGGTCTATTTGAAATAAAAGAAAAACCAACAGGTGCATCAACAAAAAAAATGAAACGGTGAAACCCCAGAAATACACGTATCGTTTTGTAAATAAAAAACGGGGAACGATTATCCTTGCATACAAAATATACAGGGGCAGGGCCACCAGGCTTACAGCCAGCAATAAAAACCAGGAAGAATAGTGGCGTGGGAAACTGCCCAAACTGTTTACAACCGGGTATGTCAAAACAAAAACTACCCAGCAATACATTTCTGTTTTTGAAGTACCCTTTACAATCCGGTCGTTATCGAATTCCATCTGGCAGTAGTTTAGGGATGAATGAATTTATTGAATTTTGCCGGTATAAACGCTACCGTTTAACCTTATTGCAAAGCTACTATGCCGGCCAGCCGGTAAAAATTATTTCGACCAACACGGAATTGGCTTCGATGTACGCTAACCACGAAGTATTGCTATCGGCCCTAAAACATCCCTTAAATAATAGTGGCTTTAAGCTGCAGAGAAAGTTGTTACAATTTTGAGGAGCGGTTTACCTGTCCTTTTTTTGAAGAACGTAAACCAGCATTTCACGCCTGGTTACAAAGCCCAGGGATTCATACAGTTTAATAGCCCTTGCATTTTCGGTAAGCACATGAAGAAAGGGTGTACGCATTTGTGCCTTTATGATAGCTGTCATATGCTTCATTAGCAAAGTGGCATACCCTTTACCATGATAACCAGGTTCTGTGCAGACAGCACTTATCTCCAGGTATTGCCCGGCATGCATTCTTTGCCCTGCCATGGCCACCAGTTGCTCATTGCAGAATATGCCGTAATAATTGCCCAGCTCAATTGTTCTTTCATGAAAAGGACCCGGGTTGGTAAGCCTGGTCAACGCCAGCATCTGGGGTATGTGTTTTACCTGCAATGGAAGTATTTCGTGATGGTTTGTTTCTGCGGGCCCATTATTCCCGTTCAGCATTTGAAACACTTTTACTTTGTTCTTTACCGTCCATTGATTGGTGACGGTAATATCGCCCGGCGAAACAAGTGCAATGGTTCTTTTTGCCGGAATAAGTTCATACAGCGCATTGAAACCATTTTGGTTAATTTCTTTTAAGCCGGTAAAAGGCGCAATACTGGCAGGGAAGCATTTTACACGGTCGTTTCCTTCGGCAACATTTTTATTACCCGTTAACAAGGCATTCCATACGGGGTTGTCGAGAAGGTGATCCATTGATCAAAAATAAAATAAATATTCCTGAGGGCGCCTGCGATATTCGGTATAGTTGTTACAGCTCCCGTGTGCTGCGCTCCCTATTTTCTAATCAGCATACCGTCTCCGTGAAAACGCTTTGCCGCTGTGTCGCCGTAGTTAAACTGACACACTATGGAAAGCTTAAATTCCCTACATTTGTCGCCTGTTATTGGTTCCGGTTAGTTTGTTGCTAGCCTGGATTAAAAGGGAATCCGGTGTAAATCCGGAGCTGTCCCGCAGCTGTGTGAAGCTTCACATAAAAGTGAAACAACTTATTCTACAGGCCACTGTGGCGTTATCGCTTCGGGAAGGCAAAATAAGTTGAGCTTCTAGCCAGAAGACCTGCCATAACAAATATGATTTATCAGCTTTCGTGGAAAAAGGCTGGGAAACAAAATTGGCCGGCAGGCAAATTTTCATCTGTTTTTGTTTCTATTCTTTTTCCATTGTATAAAGAACGATACAGTGCTAGTCCGATGTAAAAATTATACGGCGTCTTTTTACAAATACGGAAGACAATAACTGTAACCAAATACAATGAAGCCTTAAATAGCATAAAAAACCAGGGGCAACCCCATGCTTAGTATAGATTGATGCGCAAGAGAAATATACATATACGTCAGGTACACGCAATAACAATAAAGCAGGGTATTTCCACTGTTTTTTTGCTGACGGCTTCCTGTTCACTGGCGTTGGCCCAGATTACCGACACTGCAAAAATTCTGAAGAAGGTCACCATAAAAGCAATAAAAAAGCAAAATAGTTTTACCACCGTTACGCCGGTGCAATCGCTGAACCGCGAAGCGCTTCAAAATATCAGCACCACCTCTGTAGCAGATGCTGCGCGCTATTTTTCGGGTGTTCTAATAAAAGATTATGGCGGTGTGGGCGGGTTAAAAACAATCTCTGTAAGAAGTCTTGGCGCATCCCATACCGGCATCATATACGATGGCATTCCTGTATCTGATGTACAAACCGGGCAGATTGACCTGAGCAGGTTTTCTTCCACTTTTGTGCAAACACTTTCTCTGCACCAGGCAAGTATTCAAAATTCTTTACAACCAGCAAGAACATATGCCAGCGCCTCTGCGTTGGCCATTACTACCAGTACATTCAATCCCGCAGATCAAAAACAATCCTGGCAGGCAGGAATCAAAGCTGGTTCATTTGGTTTATGGCAACCTTTTGCCGGCATTTACCAGCCTTTAAAAAAGAATTGGGCTGTTAGTCTTAATACAGAAGCAGTGTTTTCAAAAGGTGATTATCCTTTTTATGTTAACAATGGCAATCTTTCAGAAAAAACCAATCGTAGCAATTCAGACGTTCAGTCCTTTCAGGCAGAAGCAAATGCCATAAAACAGTTTAAAGACAGTTCAACACTACAGACAAAAATTTGGGGTTATGTGTCAAAACGGGGTCTGCCAGGTGCTGTTAT
>Ga0157376_10004170_pt1 | contig 10022 bp, 9 predicted proteins | sample M45metaG_FD_121801 | JGI IMG/M metagenome (GOLD analysis project Ga0157376, IMG submission 121801) | Miscanthus rhizosphere microbial communities from Kellogg Biological Station, Michigan, USA - M4-5 metaG | ecosystem: Host-associated > Plants > Roots > Rhizosphere > Soil | place: USA: Michigan... | reverse complement strand
GGGGCAGGCGCCGTCTCCGCGACTTTAGGCAAAGCCGAAGTCGCTGCCGCCGAAGTCGCCGCCGAATTGCTGTCGGTCGTCGTCGGCGACGGGGACGCTGCCGTCCCCGCCTGAGTAGGGCCCGTCGCCGGCTCCTCCGGGACCGGGATCTTCTGTTGCTGGTTAACGATCTCCTTAGCGATGGCGTTGCGCTGCTCGATCGAGCGCGCAATCTCCGGGTCGGCATTGACCGGGTTGACGCCCAGCGGTGGCGCATCACTGGCCACGCCAGTGCGCCCCAGGGATGCCGTTGCCGGCATGCGGGCACCTGCCCCGCCCATACCGACAACATCCTGCACACGGGCTACCTGGCCGGCATCAGAGGGGCTCGGCGGGGCGTCCCTCGCCTGCACGATCGACATGGCGTTCTGCACGGCCTCGCGCGGCGTGCGGGCAGCGATCTGAGTGCCGGCGCCGCCAGGCGCGTTGGGGTCGAAGTCGGCAGGCAGCACACCCAGGCGCGACAGGCGCAGGCTTGGATCGAGATTGCCGCGCTCGGGCCCGGTGTCGAAATGCATCAGGTCGCGATTGCCGGTGCCGCCTTGCTTGGCAGTATCGAAAGCGCCGCCCCAGGCAATCTGCTCGCCGTTCTTCTGGGCATGCGTGTAGGCGCCGCGGGCGAGCTGGGTGTAGAGCCCGGTCTTGTCCTGGCCTTTGCTCAGAATCTCGTCGCCGTTGGGGTCGATGATCTTCACGTCGACCGCGGCGTGCCGGCCGTGAAAGCCCCTATCGCCTTCGCGTTGGCCGGAAGAGATCCGCACCCGGTAGCCGTCCGGTAGCGCCAAGGCGCCGGCATTGACGGCATCGACCAGGCGCGGATTGACGCCGCGCACCATCGGGTTGCTGCGGTTGACGGCGGCCTGATCGAGCGGGTTGAGCTCGCCGGGGTCGTAGACGCCGCGCTCGCGGCCTGCGGACGCGACTTGCGGTGCCGGGCGCGACGGCGGCAGCGGCACGTCAGCCACTTGCGGCGTGTCTGCCGGCGCGTCGGTCTGTGCCACTTGCGTTGGCGATGACGGCTCGCCGCCTAGACGCGGCGTGCCTTCAAACCCTGGCGCCATCGGCATCGACGGCGCATTGTCGAAAAACGCCTGGGGGCTAGGAGAGGCCCTTAGCTGGGCGTTGCTCGGGTCTGGCACCGTCCGCATCGCAACGCCTTCCATCGGCCGCCCTGGCTTGGCGCCTTGGGCCAGCTCGGTCCACGGCACCGGCGGTCGCTGGTCCTGCATCGGCAGGATGCTTGCCGGCGGCCGCGAGACTGCGGTGGGATCTGGAACTGGCGCAGCTGCCGTCTCCTCGGGCGGCAGATCGCGCGGTGCCTCTGGCGCGTAGGAGAGCCTGGTCGCAGGCGCAGTGCCGTCCTCTGCCGGTGGCGTGTCGGCAGTGGCAACGTAACCGGAGGTTTCGTTGGATGCGCGCGGGCCCACTGCGGGTGCGGCAGCAGGCGGCGCAGTAGTCACTGCGGGCGCGCTGGTGTCGGTTTGATAGCCGCCCGTTCTGGGGACGCCACCAGCGATGCCGGCTTCCTGCTTTGCCTGCTCGGCTTCGGCCTGGCGCAGGCGCCAATTAAGGCCGGCCTCGCCAATGCTCTCGCCCAGATACGTCAGGCCTTCCCCGACATTTTTCGGCATGCCTTTCTTCTGCGCCGCAAGTGCTTCCGCAATCTTGCGACGATGCAAGAGCGCCTCGTAGCCAGTTGGCTCGTTGCCAAAGAACGAGAATAGCCCTGCTCCGCCAGGACCGAAAAACCCGGGAGTGTCTTCGCCTACCCTTGCCATGGCGTCACCCTGCCTGCGCGGTCGAGAACACGTTGCCCATCACGCGCCTCGGCTCGATGTACTTGATGCCGGCGCGTGTCTTCACCGCGCCCTTGTCGAGTTTCTCGACATCCTGCGCCATCGGCCCGACATGGCGTTGCTTGGTCGGATCCTGCTTGTAGCTGTAGCTGTAGATCGGCAGGACTTTCTTGTTCTCGTCCTTGTCGGTGTCAGCAGCATGCGGCGCCTCGTCGTGATCGACATCGGTCGCAAACACTGAGCCCACCTTGACGATGTCTTCCTTCTGGCGCTCGTCCGACATTTTCATCATGCCGCCAAGCATTCCAAATATTCCGCCCATCAATGCTTGCTGTTGTTGGCTCTCTTGCTTGTAAATATCCATATCCTGCGAAAATCTAGTGTTAATCAGCCCTGCAACGTCAGTAGTTGGGATCTGATTATTAGGCGTATTGACGAAGTTAGGATTATTTATCTGCGATCCACTTAACAATGCTGAGATTTCATTGATCGGCTGGTTGCGAACACCAAACTGTTCATTCATAAACTGGTTGCGGGCCATATTCTGAGCGTTAAAGGCGCTCTGGCCCTGCGCCACTTGCTGCGCCAGGCCGGCGTTCTGGAATTCGCCGCGGGCGGCCTGCTGCTGGAAGGTATTGGTCTGCGCCTGGTTGGCGAAGGCGCCGCGACCTTGTGCTTCCTGATAAGCCTGCGCGGCGGCGGTGTTCGCGAACGTGCCGCGGGCTTGCTGCTCGTTGAAGTCTTGCTGTTGTGCAGCGTTCTGAAAGCCGGCGCGTTGGGCGGCCATGTCGTTCATACGCTGTTGTTCTTGGCCGCCGGCCGCCGTCACTGCCAGGCGCGCGTCGTTCGACTGCCTGTTGTAGTCATCCATCGCTGACGTGTAGGCCTGCGAGCCGTACTGGATGCCCTGGTCGGCAAGACGCTGCTCGATGTTGCTGCGCTCTTTCGCGAGCTGCGGATTGAGCCGGCCGTAGAGACTGTCCTCGACGCGCTGCCGATCGGCCGAGAAGTTATCGGCGGGACCGTAGTCGCGTGTGATCGCGCCAGCGTCGCCAAATCCAAACACCTGTCCTGGCGTCGGAGCGAAGGTTGATTGCTGTTGGCCGGCGTCACCAAACGTCGTCGCCGCCTGCGGCACGCCGCTAATCTGCGACGGATCGCCGGCGGCCGGCGCATTGTTCAGATCGATATTGCTGGCGAGCCATTGCGAGAGCCGACTGCTCTGCGCGTTCGCCATGCCGGCCAAGTTGTATTTTGCGGCGGTGTTCTGGTCGTTGATCGCTTGCTGCTGCGGCGACAGAACCTGCGACGCGGTGAACGTCGGGATATCGACATTCAGGCCGGTGTAAGGATCATTCCATTGGTAGTTGCCGGTTACGTCATAGTTCAGGTCGCCGTTAGGCGTGATCTGATTGGTGTTATTGAGAAACGCATTCGCAATCGACGTCGCGACGTTCGTGCTGGTCGAGGCACGCGCGGTGTCGACTGGATTAGGCGGCTGCGGAGGATCTGGTTTGCCCACGGGTCACCTCAATACGGCGGCTGTTGCTGACCGCCGACAGGCGGCGGCGTCTGCGGCGACTGCGCCGGCGGTATGCCAACTTGCGGCGGCGGCGCGAAGCCGGCACCGCCGGGGAAGGTGGCGCCCGGCTGTAGGTTTTGGTTCATTGCGCCTGGCATTAAGCCGCCAGGCTGCGCGCCAGCCCCAGGCGGAATAGCGCCCGGCACGCCAGGGACGCCAGGCGTTTGCGGTGCCGCCGTTGGCGACGGCGCAGTCGGCGCCGCCCCCATGCCGGGCGGCACTTGCGTGCGTGGCCGTGGGTTCTGAATATCCATCAACGCTTGCGTGATCGCGTCGCGCTGGGCGCCGGCGCCGACGCCGGTGTACTGCCCCGGCGTTTGCAGCTGCGGCGCATTGAGCGGCAGTGGCGAGGACGTGGGTCCATACGGCATCTAGAAACCTCTCCCTCGCATGGCGCCGCCGCCAGGATTGGCGATCGCGCCTGGCGAAAACATTTGCCGGAATGGCTGCGCCGTGCGCGCCGGCATGGCGTTCGACGGCATCGGCGCCCCTGCCGCCGGCGGCGGCGCGAATAGCCCGCTCGCGGGCGGCGGCGTAAAGCCGCCTGGCATTGCCGGCGGCGTAAAGCCCATGTTGCTGGGCGGCGGCGCGAAGCCGCCGGCCATGTTAGGTGGCGGCGCGAAGCCGCCTGCTGCCTGCGGCGCCATCTGCGGCCGCGGCGCGAACGAGGTAAAGCCGGGCGCGAAATTCGAGTAGCTCACGGGACCGCCACGCATCCCGGAGAAGCCGCTCGGCTGTTGCGCCATCAATGCGTTGGTTACGCCACCGCGTCCGTCTGCCATCAGGCGGCCTCCTCTAAATTGGCGTCGACCAGGTGATGGCCAAACCGCCTGTTGAAGCGGTTGCCGGCCCAGTCCTCGTAGGTCAGACAGCACACCACGCCGTCGCGATCGCGACCGAATAGCCGCGGGATCTTGATGAAGCTGTAGTCGTAGGCGGCGAGCTGGCGCAGCAGTCGCGTATCGTCTGCCGGCGTGCGCTGGATCACCATTTGGCACCCGCACTGCAAGAACGGGTACTGATAAAACCGCGCAATGGTGCCGCGCGTCAGCCAGCGCGCCGTAGTCGATGCCCCCGACACTTCGATGATGCCGGCCTCGGGGTCATAATTGTGATAGACCAGGCCCGCGATCAGCTTGCCGTCTTCATCGATGACGCCGATCGCTTTGGCGTTCGATCCAAAGCCACGACGGCAATGCGGGATCAGCTGCGCGACAAACTGCGCCACCACCTCGTCATGACCGTAGACGTAGTCCAGCATCACTGTATCCTCACCAATCGCCAACGCCGGGCCACCAGCCGCTGCCGCCGTGCTCGTCAGGCGGGTGATAAAACTGGGTAGGTTGTTCTGCTGCCCACGCATCGCCGCGCGTCATGTCTTTCGGCTGCGGGCGGTTGTTCCAGGCGTCCTGCGCTTGTTGGTTGGAGAGCATTCGCGCTGCGATCGCGTCACGCCGCGCGCCAACGTCGTAGGGTGTGCCGTGCGAGAGCGCGCGTAGCGCCTCGACATCGATGCTGCCGTTAGCGTTCTTGCCCAGCACAAGGTTTCTAGGAATGTTGCTGCCGCCGTAGACGCCGTCGCCCGGAAAATTACCGCTTACGTCCGTCATGCCGCCGCCGCGCGTTTGCTCTTGCTGCGGTGGCTTCCATTCCTCGGGCATCAGCAGATCTTTGGCGATCATCTCATGCGTGAGGCCGCCCTTGGTCGCATTCCAGTCAGCGACGGCCTTCTCGGACGGCGCGTAGCCTTGGATGTACGCGGGAGCAAACAAACCGCCGGCGGCGCCGTGTGGGTTGTAGGTAGCAAACAAGTTGCCACGCGGCACACCAAAGGCGTCGACCGGCACGCCGGAAGGATCTGACGGATCTGCTGCGGCCTCGGGCGGCGGCGCGGCGACCTCTACTGGTGCGGCCATAGTGTCCTCACACGTTGGTGCCCATCGGAGTGTGGATGGCGTCGATGGCGATGAGCTCGACTACCGGCTTGGCTTGCTGCCCGATTGTGACTTGCACGATTGGAGCGTGGGTGTAGCCGGTGAGCCCAACCGACACCCACATTGTGTTGCGGACGGCCGATAATCGCGTTGAGTCCTGGTCCCAGCGCGCGTGATCCCAGTGCCCTTGGTCCCACACCTCGAGCGGAGGAACGTCTGGCCCGGCCGGCGGCGGCTGCGGCAGCGTGATGTCGTAGTCAACGGCACACGACACTTGCGGTAAAAAAGGCTCTTTCGAGCTAGTCTCAAACGAGCACCTGGCCTGGTGCCACGTTGTCATTTGCAGGCGCTGACCGAGAGCGCCCCAGCCCCCCACCAGCGTGGCGACGTAGGGCTTGCCGTCGTCGTAGCCGGTACGATCGGCCTGCATGATGATGCCGTCCTGCGTGCCGAAAAACATGTCGGCGCGCATGCGGATAAAACAGGTGGCGTCCCAGCCGACGAAGCGGGCCCAGGCCCCGGTCGTGACGTTGATGATGCCGCAATAGCGATTGCCAGAAGATCCGCCCGGCCAGGCCACGAACACCGCGCCGTACTCGTCCCACTTCTTCATCGTCCACGGCGAAGAGCGCTTGGCGGCGACCTCATCACGCCACATCTTTTTAATGTTCAGTGAAATGGTCGACAGCTCGAGCTGGGCGCCTTCCTTGTTGATCGCGGCCGAGATCGGCACGATGCCTTCCGTCGTTTCGATCAGAAGGTCGCCGCCCAGCTGCATGTGGGCGTTCATCCCCATCGGGGCCGCGACTTGGTAGCGGCCCTCCTGGCGCCAATTGGCGGCGTCGCTGGGGTTGGAGCCGCTAAAGATCAGGAGTTCGCCAAGATCAGTCGCGAACACACATTTGTCGTCGGTGCCGTCGCCGGCGTCGACAGACCAGACGGCGCCGAACAGCAGCTTGCCGCCTTTGCTGGCGGCGCCTGATAGCGGAATCATCGCCAGCACGCCGCCCACGGCATTGAGCGGCAGATACCATGCGTTCATGGTGCCACCCTCGATAAAGAACAGGCGGTTGCGGTACTTCCAAACGTAGGTCAGATTCTGCGCGACGGTGCCGGGTCCGGTGATGTTGGAAGGCTTGCCGGCGGGCGGCGTATAGCCGGCAGCGAGCGTCTCCCAGGTCAGGCCGTCATAGCGCAGCACGTCGTCGCCGGCCTCGTTGCACACCACCATGTAATTGTCGGCGGCATTGGCGAGCTGGGCGGCGACGTAGTTGCCAGAAGTCTGCCCTGACTTGATCAGGATAGGAGCGTTGCTCGTCACGTCGTAAAGAGAGGTGGCGTTGCCGGCGAACATGCGCTGCTCGTTGCCGGAAGCATACTCAAATGCCGAAATCACCGGCTGACGTGCCGTTGTTACCAGCGTCCAATAAGTCGGGTGGGCGGTGCGATCGGCGGCAAAACTGCCAGTGGCGGCGCTAGTGTGAACGACAGCAACTTGCCAGATTGAGCTGTCTCCAACGTCGCGGATGCGTTCGCCCAGCGAGTTATACGCAATCCCGTTCTGCCAGGTCAGTATCGACTTATCCGTCGTTTGCACATAAGCGATAGGAAACGACGCTCTGAGTTGAGCAAAGGTCAGCGGGATGGCCCCAGTAGTGTGAGCAATTTGCACAATCCAAAATGTGTCATCAACCGCATCTCTTACCTTTTGACTTGGTCGGTATTGATGAAGGTTCTGCCAATCTGAGACATTGGCTCCGGGGTGTAAATCACACCAGCGGATGCTGCCACCACGCAGCTTGACCCCCCTCATAGTCGGCGCCCAGTTGTCGCAAACCACAGCAGCGCCAGGCGTCATGAAGGCGAGGTTTTCACTCTCGATAATGCCGCGCGTCGGCGCCGGTATCGTAACGGCCTGCGCTTGCAGCGCGACTTGCTGCGGCACCGGCTGGCGGCGAAAGGCCTGGTGTACACTCATGCTCAGGGCCCATTGGTCGGCGCTGGCCAGGGATAGGCAGGGCTAACGCCGCGCATCATCGGCACGCGGCCAATAATGATCGGCGCCGGCTTATCGGCGCCGCTTAGGGCATTGAGGGCGTCGCCGTAGGTCGACATGTCTTCCGCATAGGCCGTGCCTTTCTGGCTCTTCCAACGCCAGATCATGGCGAGCTTCAGTAGCCGCTCATCGAGCCGGAACGTGTCGGTGTCGGCCAGGAAGTTATCGCCGCTGCCGCCGCTCGTAAGCGCAATGCAATTCTTGTCGAGGTAGTTGAAGGTTGCCGTCTGGCCGGTCGTCATGATCGGCTGGATGTGGATCTTGCCGCCGTAGATCGTCCACTCGCCGGCGCTGTCGTAGTAAGTCGAGGCGCGACGTTGCAGCCACTCGTCCAGGTCGGGAACGAAACGCATCGGCCACTGCGTTTGCGTCGAGCGCCAGACGTTACTCTTGAGCAGCATGCGCTTGTAATTGGCCGGCAGATTGAAGGCTTCGGTGACGCCGTCCCCGGTCAGGGTCGCCATCGTCGTTAGTGCGGTCCATTCGCGCGTGTCGTAGGCAATGGTCTGCGCCACCTCGTTGGCGAGCGTGACCATCTCCTGCATGGTGCGGTTACTGGCAATACTGGAGAGCACCGACTGCGGCACCAGAACGCCAACGACCGGACAAACGTTCTGGATGACGGTCAATAACGTCATTTAGGCGACCTTTTGTGGCCTTGCGTCCATTGCCATGCGGATCAGCGTCTTGCGGTTGATCGAGCCTTGCGGCGTGTGCCCGGTATTGGCGTTGATGAATTCACGCAACTGATCGACCGACATGTTCTCAAACTCGCTCTCGGCGGCCTGGCGCTGACTGGTGAACTTGGCGTCCTCTTCCAGGATGGCGTTGCGGGCCTTGAGCTGCTCAAGCTGCTCCATCAATTGGAGGTTTGGTGCGCCCTGCTTGGTTTCTGCGATGTACTCGATCGCCTTGTTCTTCAGATCGCGACCGAACATGCCAAGGTTCTTCAGGGGCTGTCCGTCGATCTCGGCAAGGGCCTCGAGCGTGTAGATGTTAAGGGCCTTGAGCTCAGAGCGTTTGGCCTCGGTCAGGAATGGCACATGGTCGAGAATTGTGCCCGACTTGGTTTGCGTGGCGCGTTCCTTGAACTGCAAATACTGCTTGCGAAACTTCTCCGCGTAGGTGATCTGGGTTTGCTCTCCGGTCATCGGATCAGTGAGCCAGCCCGATGCTTTTGCCAGCGCCGGGAACACATAGACGGCGTCGCTGCCGGGGAAGCGGACCCTGACAATCTCCTGATCGTTGAATATTTTGCGACCCTCGGCCGCGGACTTCACCGGATCTTCCTGCGGATAATTTTCGAACACCGGCACCAGCGCGTCGTCGGGATCTCTAGTCGTCGCCATGTTTATCTGCTCCTGAGTTTCGAGAGAGCCGCCACCCCCACGCTCGGGCGAACGTGAGGATGGCGTCCCGCTTACCTGACAACGTAGAGGCCTACGTTGCCGGGTTAGAGTCGTATAGCCGCCAGTTAAACTGCGGGTTCGTCATCGTGACTTCGCCCATGAAGCCGATGAACTGGGCGATGGCGTCCTTGTCGATCGGCATCATGCCTTCGCCGTCGAACACCTTGTCGAAGTTTCGATCGGGGTGATAACGAACGCGGAAGCTATCGGTGTTGATGCCAAATGTCGTGTTTGCCGGCATGTTTGAGCCGATACCGCCGTCAAGCACGATCTCGGCGCGCTTGCCGCCGCCGATATATTCCAGCGCCGAGAAGCCAAGTTTGCCCATCGACGTTTCATTGGTTTGTCGTTGGATCGCGACTGTCGCCGCGTCGTAAGCCGCGTAGTGTTCCGGGCTCATGATCAAGAGATCAGCGTAATCTTTACCGCGCGACTGTTTCGTCATGACGTAGTTCAGCATCGGACGAATGCTCGTCGACGAGGCTTGCGTGCCAAGCGCCGGCGCCATTGTCTGAATGTCGTAAGTCTTGGTCTGCCAGATGACGTTGCTGCGGGCGATGCCGCCGTAGGTGCCGGTGTTGGTAACGATCGGCACGGCAGTGGCGAGGCCGGTAAGCTGCTTGCCGCCGTTGGCTAGTCCGTCGCTGTAGAGCGCGGCGTCGAAAGTATCTTCCAGCGAACGCTCGGCTGCACTGATGTAATTATCGTAGACATCGATCAGCTGATTAGTGCCGGAATTGTTGAGGATCTCCTGCATCGACAAGATGACAGGAATGACCACCATCTTTGGATCGTAGACGGCATCATTGAATAAATCGAGCGCGGGGTTTAGGAGCTGATCGAATCCAGAATACCACTGCGCGGTCTGTTTTGCGATCTGCAAAGTTTGTCTGATGCGCGGGCCTGAGTAAGTTTGCCAGAGGCCTTTGCGTTTCAGGACGGCATAGAGCGCATTGTTATTAGAAACAAGGTCCTGATACTTCGGTGATCGCTGTTCGAGCGACATCGAAAGTATTTGCTGATAAGCGGCAACGGTGTTGATGTCGGCCATGACGGCCATCTCCCCATGTTAGCCCAGCACGGCGCGAACGGCGTTCGCGGCAGCTTCGCGGGCTGTTGCAGTCGTTTTGCCGTTCCCGCGCTGCCTGTCTGAGAGGCCGGAAGAGGGTGCGCCGGAAATGGACTTGTCGTGCTGCCGGGTCTGAG
>Ga0157376_10004169_pt1 | contig 10022 bp, 8 predicted proteins | sample M45metaG_FD_121801 | JGI IMG/M metagenome (GOLD analysis project Ga0157376, IMG submission 121801) | Miscanthus rhizosphere microbial communities from Kellogg Biological Station, Michigan, USA - M4-5 metaG | ecosystem: Host-associated > Plants > Roots > Rhizosphere > Soil | place: USA: Michigan... | reverse complement strand
GGCGAGCGTGACGCGCGACCTGCCGATGATCAGCGAAGCGCTCGCGACGAACCCGGCGTTCACGCTCGCGAAGTAGTTGTCGAGAACCAGGCGAGGCCGGCGAACGCGAGCGCCTCGAACACCGCGGTCGTCTCGTTCGCATCGTGAACGTTCGCGAGCGCGCGCGGGATGTGAAGCATCACGACCCACGCGAGCATCATCGCGCCCGACGCGATCGCAGCGCTGCGCCGCGTCTTCGGGATCAAGAGGCCCACGCCACCGGCGATCAACGCCGCGCCGGCGAAGTACGTCCAGAACACGTGACCCGGGATCCAAGCGGGTACGAGCATCGCGACGAACTGCGTCCACTTGAAGTGCTGGATCCCGCCGAGGATCAAGAACGCGGCGAGACACGAGCGGCCGAGCGCCGTGAACCGACGGTCCGTCACCGCGAGGGCGCCGCCGAACAGGACGATGCCCTTGCCGAGGATCGTCCAGGTCCCGCCGAGCGCGACATCGTGGAGCGCGGGCGGCAGGTGGATCAGCAGCGCCGACGCGAGAAACATCGCGGCGAGCACGCGGCCCGCATCGCGCGGTCGAACCTCGAACAGGATCGCCGAGCCGCCGACGACCATGACCGCACCGACGAGGATCGCGAACACGGGCTGCGCGGGAACCCACGCGGGCCACGCCGGCATCGCGCGGGTGACCAGCTTGTCGAGCACGACGGTCTGGACGCCGAACGCGATGATGCCGATCGCGAAGCACCGGCGCCCGAAGCTGGCGAGCTGGTCGATCATCGCCGCGAGGATATGTCCATTCTCGGCTGGTACAGGCTGGTACGCGCTAGGTCGTGAACACGACGGTCTTCGCACCATCGAGGATCGCGCGATCGTCGAGCACGACGGCGACGGCGCGCGCGAGGACGCGGCGCTCGATGTCGCGACCCTTGCGCACGAAGTCGTCGACCGTGTCGGCGTGCGTGACGCGCTCGACATCCTGCTCGACGATCGGCCCTTCGTCGAGATCGCCGGTGACGAAGTGGGCGGTCGCACCGATCAGCTTCACGCCTCGCGCGTGAGCCTGGTGATACGGCTTCGCGCCTTTGAACCCGGGCAAGAAGCTGTGGTGGATGTTCAAGCAGCGGCCCGCGAGGCGCGCGGCGAGGCTATCGGACAGCACCTGCATGTACCGCGCGAGCACGACGAGATCGGTGTTGGTCTCGCGGATCAGCTGCCACAGCGCGACCTCTTGTTCGAGCTTCGTCGTGCGAGTGACCGGCATGTAGTGAAACGGGATGTCGGCGAAGTCGATATGCGCGTAGGTCTCGCGCGGGTGATTCGCGACGATGCCGACGATGTTCATGCGCAGCTCGCCGATGCGCCAGCGATAGAGCAGGTCGATCAAGCAGTGATCGAGCTTCGACACGAGGATCATCACGCGCTTGAGGTCGCGCGTATCGCGCAGCGCCCACGTCATGCCGAACCGCTTCGCGACCGGCTCGAAGCCCGCGCGCAGATCTTCGATCGCGACGTCGGTGCCGAGCTCGACCCGCATGAAGAACTTGTCGGTATCGCGATCGCGAAACTGACTCGCGTGGAGGATGTTGCAGCCGCGCCCGGCGCAGTAGCCGGAGACCTCGGCGACGATGCCGCGCGTGTCGGCGCACGACAGCGAGAGGATGAACGTCTGGTCGGCTGGCTCGGCCATGAACCGCGACTGTAGATCAGTCAGTTCGCATCCGACATGTGGGCGCGCAAATCGCCGCATCCTGGACCGCGGATTTCCCCACTAGAGGGGATGTCCAAGGTCTTGTTCGCGTTCGCGTTGCTCGTGGGCTGCGGCAGCAACGCCGATGATCTCGGCGTCGGCGCGCAGTGCACGATGACGAGCGAGTGCAATACGTCGCTGCACGAGTCCTGCCTGACTCAATTCAAAGGTGGCTACTGCGGCCTCGCGGGATGCACGCACGACACGGATTGTCCGACCGACTCCGCGTGCATCCTGCACACCGACGGTAACAACTACTGCTTCCGCACGTGCGCGACGAAGGACGACTGCAACGCGAATCGCGATCCGATCAACGAAGCGAACTGCTCGTCGAGCGTGACGTTCGTCGACCCGCAGAACAGCCGCAAGGCGTGCGTTCCGCCGAGCTAGCGCGGGCATTTGCCCCGCGGGGCATTTCGCGCGTTTAACGGCCTCGGGCGCGATGGGTCTTACGAGCCTATGCCTCGCTTACTCCTCGCTTCGGTTCTGCTCGCCGCGTGCACCAGCAACAACGGTCCCTCTGCCATGGAGGCGTGCACCGAAGAGCAAGACGCGCTCTGCGCGCTGCGCATGTCCTGCTCGGCGTATTCGCTCGCGCACGCGTACACCGATCTCGCGGCATGTCAGACCCGTGGCGTCGCTGCGTGTCAGTCCGCGCTCGCCGCATCGGGCACGGGTCAAACTCCGACGGGTGTCGAGGCATGCGCGGCGGCGTATCCGACCGAGAGCTGCACGGACTTCTTCAACGGCAATCCGGTCACCGCGTGCGTGGCGCCGGCCGGCTCGAAGGCGAACGGGATGGCGTGCGGTGCCTCGGGCCAGTGCGCGAGTACGTTCTGTTCGATCCCGCACACCGCGATCTGCGGGACCTGCGCCGCATTGCCCGCCGCGGGCGCGACCTGCGAGGACGCTGCCGATTGCGGTCGCGACCTCGCGTGCGTGATCCCCGCGAACGCGACGACGGGAACGTGTGTCGCATATGCGGCGTCGGGCGCGGCATGCCTTGCCGACTCGCAGCCGTGCGGCGCGGGCCTGTCGTGCGTCGGCGAGAACGTCGCAAGCGGCACGATGGGCACGTGTCAGGCGGCCGCCGCGACCGTCGGCGCTGCATGCGATGGCTCGAGCAAGACGATGGCGAGCTGCGACAACGACCTCGGCCTCGTCTGCATCCCGGCGGCGAAGGGCAGCGCGGTCGGCACGTGCCAGAACATCACGCTCGCCGCGACGGGTGCAGCGTGTGGCGACGTCGGTGCGATGCCGATCACCGGGTTCGCCGCATGCGCGGCCGGTGGTCAGTGCATGAAGGTAGGAACGGCGACGACCGGAACCTGCGTCGCGCCCGCGGCCGATGGCGCGGCTTGCGATAACGACCCGACGATGGGCCCGCCGTGCATGACCGGTGCGAAGTGCGTGGTACCCGCGAGCTCGAGCGGGACCGCCGGCACGTGCATGACGCCGAACGCGTCGTCCTGCATGTGAATGTCATCCCCACGGGCGATGCTGGCAGCATGGAAGAAGCTGTCGAGCAGACCTCGGACCCGCGCCTGTGGAAGAAGGGCGGCTGGACCGCGCGGGTGATCAAGAACGAGAACGATGAAGGCTGGGCGGTCGAGATGACGCGCGATGGCGACGCCGATCCAGTTCTCGTCAGCCCGTGGACGATGGGCCGCGACAAGGTCAACCCGAAGCCGATGGGGCATGCGGACTTCGCGAGCCTCGTGAAGGGCGCGAACGACGTGCTCGTCCGCCATCAAGCGGCGCTTCGCGCGAAGCTGCATCGCTCGATCACGTGCCTCGGTCCTGCGGGGCAACGACTTCAGGCCGATCTCGACATCGAGCCCGACGAGGACGATCCGCACGCGATCCTGAAGGTGATCGACATCGCGACGGACGAGGTCGTGCGCAGCGGCCGCGCGAGCCCCGCGTTCAAGTTGAGCGAGGCGAACGTGCAGAAGTTCGTGCGAACCGGCGAAGCCTAGAACGACTGGTCGCTGAAGCTGAACATCCGCAGGTGCGGAGTGGTCGACAGTGGTTCGGTGACGAGCACACCATCGGTGCTGCCGCTGTTGCGGTGCACGAGGTGCGCGCCGGTCTGGCCGTAGCTCGTCGTGAAGATCGAGATGTGATTGACCGTCGCGAGATCAGCGGTGATCGCCGCGACGATCTGCGCCTTCGTTCCGAGCGTGAGCGACGAGGAATGGATGCCGAGCGACGGGTAGTCGATCGAAACGCCCGTGTGGAAGCCCTCGGCCCACGCGGGGCCGGCGGGCATCGCTCGATCGAGCGTGCCGGTGTGAACGTCGTCGACACCCGTCGAGCCGTTCGTCGCATCGATCGCGATGTCGTAGATCGCGTTGTTCATCTTGATCTGGAGATGGACGTGCGCGTCGTCGTCGTTGCAGCCGCTCGTCGATCCGGGCGGGACGATCGCGACGAGATAGCCGTCGAGCCGCCCGAACGTGCCCGACGATGGCAGCGCGGTGCCGAAGTTGCTCGTACATGCCTCGCGAGTCGGCGTGCCATCGGAGCTGTTGCTGCCACTGCCGCTCCCACTGCCGGTTGCACTGCCGCTACCGCTACCGGCAGCATCACCCATGGCGACGTGGCCATCGCTCGGCGAACCGACCGAAGCATCCGCACCGGTGCCTTGCGACGGAGCGGCGCTACAGCCGACAAACGCGATCGACGCGATCAACAGCGAACAGCGTCCATACATCGATGACAGGCTAGACGCATCCGCGTGGCGGCGGCGCAGTGTCGGCCAATACGCTGTGACACGACGTGCCCTTCATGAGACGCACGCTGCACGGCGATAGCGAACGCGCGTTCACGCCTGCTGCGCGCGCGCCGCTACTCGGATAGGTATTTCTCGAACGCCTTGAAGTTGTAGGGGCGACCCAGGAAGTCCTTCACGAGATCCGCGGCGTCTTTCGCCCCACCTTGCACGAGGATCGTGTCGCGATATTTCGCCGTGACGTCGGTGTTCATCAAGCCGGCCTTCTCGAACGGGGTAAGAAGGTCCTTCGCGATCACGAGCGACCACATGTACGTGTAGTACATCGACGAGTAGCCGACGAGGTGGCCGAAGCTGTCGTAGAAGTGCGTGCCCTCGACGTACGCGAACGGGGTGTACTGGGCCTGTAGCTTCTTGGTCAGCGCGAGCGGATCGACCTTCGCCGGATCGGCGCGGTGAAGCTCGAGCGAGAGCGCCGCGTAGAGCATCTGCTGGACCGTGCCGGTGCCTTCACCGAAGTTCCGCGCCTTGCGCATCCGCGCGACGAGTTGCTCGGGGATGACCTGGCCCTGCGCGTTCTTCGCGAACAGCTTCAGCGTCTCGTAGCTCCACGCCCACTCCTCGAACATCTGCGAAGGCGCCTCGACGAAGTCCTGCTCGACGCTCGTCCCTGCGATCCGCGCCCAGTGGTGCTTGCCGGCGAAGGTGTGGTGCATCAGGTGACCGAACTCGTGGAACATCGTGACGACGTCCTCGTGATCCATCAGCGCGGGGCCGTGGCTCTGCTTCGGATCGGGGAGGTTGCACACGAGTGCACCCGCGGGCAGTTGCTTGCCGGCGATGCCGTCGAGAATCGCGAACTCGGCCGCGTGCTTGAACTTGTCGGCGCGCGGATGCATGTCGAGATAGATCCGGCCGAGCTTCTCCTGGCCGCGCATCACGTCGAAGACCTGGACGTCCGGGTGCCAGACGAGCGGATCGCCGGTGACCGGCACGTAGGCGATGTTGTAGATCTTCGACGTGATCGCGAGCAGACCCGCGAGCGTTTCGTCGTACGAGAAGTAGCTGCGGACCTCCTCGGAATCGACCGCGTACTTGTCCTTCTTGACCTCGAGCTCGAGCTTGGTCTTTTGCCAGCTCGCGACTGCGGTCGCCTTCGGATTCGTCTTCTTGAGCTGCTTGAGCAGCTCGTCGTAATCGCGCTTCGCGCGCGGTTGCGCGAGCTTCGTCACGCGCGTGATGAAGTCGGCCTCGGCCGTGCCGCCCTTCAGCATCTTGTCGGCGCTCACCGAGTCCGCCCAGTTCTTGAAACCGAGCATGTGGGCGCGCTCGGCGCGCAGCGCGAGGAGCTGCTTCAACAGCGCGTCGTTCGCCTTGTCGCCGCGCGACTGGAACTGGACGAGCAGGTCCTTGCGCAGCGCATCGTCGTCGGCGTAGCTCTCGATCGGAATGTAGTCCGGATAGTCGGTCGTGATCGTGACGACGCCGTCGTGAACCGGATGCGCGGCGACCCAGTCGGCCGGCATGCCGCCCAGCCGCTTCGGATCGACATCGAGCTTGCGCGTGTCTTCCGCGATGTTCTTCTCGAAATTCTGGCCGACCTGCACGATCTGCTCGTCGAGCTCCGAGGCGTGCTTGCGCTGGGCGTCGTCGAGCTCGATGCCCGCGAGCTTGTAGTCGCGCAGCGTGAGGAACATCATCCGCTTGGTCTCGGCGTCGGCGTTCTTCACGTCGACCGCCTTCAGCGCGTCGTACAGCCTCTTGTCGAGCGTGACATCGGAGAACGCCTTCGCCGCGTCCTGCTGGCATGCGCGTGCTGCATCGCGTGTCGCCGCGTCCGGGCTGACTTCTTTCCACAGACCGCCGCGCTCGGCGGCGTTCGTCATGTGGCGCTCCATCTCGTTGTAGTCCTCGAGCGTGTGCGCGCCCGTGTAGACCTGCGTCCGCGCGGTCCCGGCGGCAGCGAGCTCGCCGGCGCAGTACGCCTTCAGCTCGTCGGCTGGACCGAGTTTCACCGGCGCGAGCTTCGCGGCCGGCGGTGGAGCAGCTTCGGCGACCTGCGGTGCCGGCGCGACCGGAGCGGGGGCGGGCGCGGGCGCCTTGCCACCGCACGCCGCGAACAGGACACACGCGATCAGCTTCTTCATACCCACGGCCATACACGGTTGATGAAGTCGTGTCAGCCGTATCGTTGCGAGCGTCGCAGGGTGTCGCTAGGCGAGCGCGTGGAGGATCTCGATGTAGCCGTCGGTCCCGTGCACGCGGATTTGCTGGCCGTCCAAAATTCGCCGGGTTGCGTGCTCGACACCGACGACGGCGGGCAGACCGTACTCGCGCGCGATCACCGCGCCGTGGGTCATCAGGCCACCGACCTCGGTGACGAGGCCTTTGATCGCGACGAACAACGGCGTCCAGCTCGGATCCGTGAACCGCGTGACGAGGATGTCGCCCGGCTCGAGATTCGCGTGCGCGAGGTCGAGGATCACGCGGGCGCGACCTTCGACCGTTCCGGCAGAGACCGGGAGGCCGACGAGCGCGCCGGCCGGAACGTCGTCACGTTTGTACGCACCGCTGAGTGCATCGCCTTCGGAGGTCAGCACGCGCGGCGGCGCGAGGAGCTGGAACGCGCGGAACGCTTCCTTGCGCTGATCGATCAGCGCGACGCCACTCGCCTGGCGGAGCTCTTCGAACGTGAGAAAGAAGCAGTCCTCGCGCTCGCGCAGTATTCCGGCTGCGACCAGGCGATCGGCTTCGCGCAGCAGCGCCTGCTTGTACATGAAGTAGCGGCGGACGATGCCGTACTTGGGATACTCGCGATATCCGGCGAACGCGCGGAGTCGATCGATCATCTTCTTCGTCTGAGTGGCCTTGGTTTCGCCGTCGGGCAGCGCGCGCAACCGAGCGAGGACGTCGCGCTCCTTCGCCTCGGCTTCACGCAGGCCTCGCGCGAAGTGCTGGTCTCCCGCGCCCGCTGCGAAGTTCGCGATGTTGCCGAGCAGCGCCGGCAACAGCGTCATCGGGCGTTCGCTCCAGCGCGGGCGCGTGATGTCGATCTCGCCGGCGCAGCGCATGCCGTACTTCGCGAGGAACGCCTCGATCGCGTCGCGCGCTTCGCGGCCACCGGGGATCGCGGCGAGCTCGCCGAGGAAGTCGTCGCGGTCGACTCGCGCGAGGAACGCGACGACCTCCGTGTGCGGGCGGATCACGTCGGCGACGTGGAGCAGCGCGAGGCCCATCTCGGACGTGACGTTGTTCGGGACCGACTGCGCGAGCGTGTCCCCGGCGCGCTTGTCGCCGAGCCACGCGAACAGCTGATCGTTCAGCCACGTCATCGCATCCATCGACGCGATGATCGCGGGCATCATCTCCGGATCGCCGAGCTGCCGCTTGCGCTCTTCCATGTCGGCGAGGATGAAGTCGAACAGCGCCGGACCGGAGCGCGTCGAAATCTCTCGCGCCGATGCGGCGAGCGAAGCCTCGGTGCGCGCGATCAGCCGCGTCACGATCGCCGGATCGATGTCCTCCGGTGCGGGCGCGAACGCCGGATTCGGCGGAACGGGCTCCGCCGTCGTCGGGACGAACCCGCTCTCGACCACGCTCTGCAGCGCATCGCCGAGCAGTGGGTCCGCCGCGCCGAGCTTCGCGACCATCATCGCGGCGTTCCCAGGCGAGGCGAGGGCGCGCGTGATGTCGACGAACAACCTGCCGCCGGCGTCCTTCATCGGCGCGGGCGACGTCAGCTTCCACACCGAGATCCCGAGCGGCTTCATCGCATCGGTCATCATCTGTTGATGGCCGACCGACACGTAGACGTGCGGCGCACCGTCGGTCTCGACGGGGAGCGGGAACAGCGTCGTGATCGCGCGGCTCTGGACGAACTGGAACGCGCCATCGGCGAGGCACCACTCGATGTCCTGCGGGCGACCGAACTGCGCTTCGATCCGGCGCCCGAGCCCAGCGAGCTGCAGGGCCTGCGCGCCGGTCAGCGTCTCGGGATGCGCGGGCTTCGCGACGATCGCGCCGGCGCGCACCTTGTAGCTCTCGGGCGTCACGAGGCCCGAGACCAGGGCTTCGCCGAGCCCGCGCACGGCCTCGATCGCGACGACCGTGCGGTTCCCACGGATCGGGTCGGCGGTGAACATCACGCCGGCCGCATGCGGTTGGACCATGCGCTGGACGACGACGGCCATCGCGACCTCGTGGTCCCCGAACCCGTTGCGCTCGCGGTACGCGATCGCTCGTTCGGTGTCGAGCGAGGCCCAGCAACGCTGGACGTGCTCGAGGATCGCGTCGCGGCCGACGAGGTCGAGATACGAATCGTGCTGACCCGCGAACGACGCGGTCGGCAGATCCTCCGCAGTCGCGCTCGATCGCACCGCGTACGCCGCGTGCTCGCCGAGCTCGCGCAACGCGGCCGTGATCGCGGCGGCGATCGCACCTGGCATGTTCACACTTCCGCTTGCAGCGACGAACGCCTCCGTCGTGATGCAGAACCCGGGTGGTACCTGGATGCCCTCGATCCGCGAGAGCGCCGCGAGCTGCGCGCCCTTGCCGCCGACGAGGGCGATCTGCGACGCGTCGATCTCATGAAACCTCAGCACGTAGGTCATGTGCGCGGACCCTACGCAGGTCTCGGTGAAAACACAGCCTTGTGACTTCGCCGGGTTTTTGAGAAATTCAGGCTGGGAGAGCATGCCGAAATCGAAGCTCGATCGTCGCGGATTCCTCGCCGGCTCCGCAGGCCTCGTCGGCGCCGCTGCGCTGGTCGGCTGCAAGAGCGATCCGCCGCGGGTGGACCCTGCACCGGCTCCACCCCACGTGCCGGCCGCGCCGCTGTCGGCGACGACGATCCGGGTCGCGAGCGTGCCGACCGCCGTCGAGGGCAACCTGCTACCGACGCTGATCGAGGAGTTCCACAAGATCTCCGCATATCGCGTCGAGCTCCAGACGAATCCAGACCTGTACAGCGCGGCCCGCGCGGGCAAGGTCGACCTCGCGGTCTCGCACTACGGCCATCGCGATGCCGAGACGTTCGTGATGGACGGGCTCGGCGAATTCCCGCGCATGGTGTTCAGCAACCAGATGGCGCTCGTCGGTCCAGCCTCGGACCCGGCGAAGATCCGCGGGCTCGACGATGCCGCCGAAGCGTTCCGCCGGATCGCGTCGACGAAGAGCCCGTTCGTCGTCAACGAGATCGACGGCATTCGCTACCTCGTCGAGATCCTGTGGAACGCCGCGGGCAAGCCCGATCGCAGCGGCTGGTTGCGCGAGCACGGCAAGGAAGACGCGCTGCGCGAGGCCGACAAGCTCGCCGCGTACACGTTCTGGGGCTTGACCCCGTTCCTGCGCACCCGCAAGACCGAGCACGTCGCGCTCGAGCCGCTCGTGCTCGCCGATCCGCTGCTCCAGCGCATGCTCGTCACGATCGTCGTCAAGCCCGACAAGATCGACGGCGTGAATCGCGATGGCGCGCTCGCGTTCCAGTCGTTCTTGCTCGCGCCCTCGACCCAGGCGCGGATCCGCGAGGTCCGCTACTCCG
>Ga0157376_10004168_pt1 | contig 10023 bp, 10 predicted proteins | sample M45metaG_FD_121801 | JGI IMG/M metagenome (GOLD analysis project Ga0157376, IMG submission 121801) | Miscanthus rhizosphere microbial communities from Kellogg Biological Station, Michigan, USA - M4-5 metaG | ecosystem: Host-associated > Plants > Roots > Rhizosphere > Soil | place: USA: Michigan... | reverse complement strand
CTCTCCCGGCCCGCACACTGCGTGGCGTCGATCGGCTCGTCGACCGCGACGATGACCTCCGCCACGGAGATCGCCTCGGCGCCTCGGGCCAGGCGGTAGCCGCCGCCAGGACCGCGCACGCTCTCGACCAGGCCGTGTCGGCGCAGCTTGCCGAACAGTTGTTCGAGATAGGACAACGAAATCTTCTGCCGCTGCGAAACCCCGGCCAGCGTGACGGGGGCCTTGGTGCCGTGCATGGCGACGTCGATCATCGCGGTGACGGCGAATCGTCCTTTGGTGGTCAGGCGCATGGTCGGTCACCTGTCATGAGTTGGATTGGGTCCATCTGGGTATTCCTGGGTTCTTCCCGCTGCTCAGATCCGCTATTGGATGTCGATTTTAACAATCCCGACTAACTTAGTCAACTAATCGGCCGCCGAGTTCAGTCAATCGTTGTCGATCATTTCACTGATGCGCTTGGGGTCGAATCCGGCCGCCGTCGCCTTGGCGTCCCCGAAGTCAGTGCCGCCCTCCTTCAGACGAGCGACAAGGTCCTGCAGACGGGCGTCGGTCGCTGCGGCATGGTCAATAAGCCTGTGAATTGCCTGGACCATCGGGTCGTTCATGTCGGCCGCAATCGCGTAGGCCGAAAAACCCAGCTTGGCGGCGTTGCTTTCGCGCCGCTGCGCGTCGTCGCCGGTCAGGATCCTGGCCGGTATGCCCACTGCCGTCGCACCCGGCGGAACATCGCGCACTACGACGGCATTGCACCCTATCTTGGCGCCATCTCCCACCAAAATGGGTCCAAGGATCTTTGCGCCAGCCCCGATCACGACTCCTTTACCCAATGTGGGGTGGCGCTTGCCGGCTTTCCATGACGTCCCGCCCAGCGTCACACCGTGGTAGAGGGTGCAATCGTCAGAGATTTCAGCGGTTTCGCCGATGACGATTCCCATCCCGTGGTCGATGAAAACCCTGCGCCCGACTTGCGCCCCCGGATGAATTTCGATCCCCGTCAGGAACCGACCCCAGTGGGCGAGCCAGCGGGCGAGCCAGCGCAGGTTGAGGCCCCACAACCGGTGCGATACCCACCGGTGCCAGACCAGCGCGTGCAACCCGGGATAGCATGTCAGCACCTCCCACCGGGTGCGGGCGGCAGGGTCGCGGTCGAATACGACGGCGATATCTTCGCGAAGGCGGCTGAACATAGGTGGCATTTTGGCATTTCCGACTGCCCTACTCAACTATTGGGACATCCCTCGCACGATCAACCCCCATGCCCTGCCCTCTGCAGCGGTTTGCCCCGGTCTCGCCAATTGACTACTATCGGCCGACCTTATTCGCAAGGCACGAGCGACGACGGAATGTGGCCGATGTCCCGACTTGCGCTCACCTGGAGGAAACATGTCCCTGCATTCACGCTGGCTCGTCCCGCTCGTCGCCGCGGCCGCGATTGCGCTGCCGGCCGCCGCGCAGGAAGTCACGCTCAAGGTCCACCACTTCTGGGCGCCGACGGCGATGCCCCCGTCGATGCTGCTCACGCCGTGGTGCGACCGAATCGCCAAGGATTCGAACAACCGGATGAAATGCCAGATTTATCCGGCGATGCAACTCGGCGGCGCGCCGCCGCAGCTCATCCAGCAGGCCATGGACGGCGTCGCCGATATCGTCTGGACGCTTCCCGGCTACACAGCGGGCCGGTTTCCGATGATGGAGGTGTTCGAGCTGCCGTTCATGTCGCAAAGCGCCGAGGCGACGAGCCAGGCGGCGTGGGAGTACTACTCGCTGTATGCATATAAGGAATTCCCCGGCATCAAGGCGCTCGCCGTCAACGTGCACGACAACGGCTACATCCACACCGTGAACAAGCAGATCAAGGTGATGGCGGATTTCAAGGGGCTCAAGATGCGCGCGCCGACGCGCCAGACCAACAAGCTCCTCGGGGCGCTCGGCGCAACGCCCGTGGCAATGCCGTTGCCAGCGCTCGGCGATGCGCTGTCGAAGGGAGTGGTCGACGGCTACATGCTCCCATGGGAAGTGATTCCCTCGATCAAGGCGCACGAGTTCACTAAATTCGAAAGCGAGACCGATCCGAAGGTACGGGCGCTCTATACCGCGGTGTTCATCCTCGCGATGAACCAGGCCAAGTACGACAGCCTCCCGGCCGACTTGAAGCGCGTGATCGACGCCAACTCGGGCGCGGTGCTGTCGAAGACGATGGGTGTGCAGTGGGATGCCTCCGCGCCGCCGGCGCGAAAGCTCGCCGTCGATCGCGGCAATGCGTTCTACGTGATCCCGGCCTCCGAGCTCGAGAACTGGCAGAAGGCCACGGCCAACCTCCCGGACGAATGGGTCAAGGACGTCAGCGCGAAAGGCCAGGACGGCAAGATGCTCCTGGACTCCGCGAAAGACCTGATCAAGAAGTACGAGAAATAGCTCCTTGACGGAGTTCGCGACCCTCAGGCGCGCGCCGACCGATCCGATCGGCGCGCTCCTGTTCCGCCTGTGTCGCGTCTTCGCGCTGGCAGGCGGGTTTGTGCTGGTCGCCATGATGCTGATGTCGCTCGTCAGCATCGTCGGGCGCGCCGTCTTCAACAAGCCGCTGCCGGGCGACTACGAGCTCGTGCAGTTGGGCTGCGCCATCGCCGTCTCCGCCTTCCTGCCGTTTTGCCAGATGCGCGGCGGCCACGTGCTGGTGGACTTCTTTACCGCGAACTCGCGCCCGGCGGTACGGGCCGCGCTCGATACGGTCGGCGCGCTGTTGTTGGGGACCGCAGCCGCGGTCTTCACGTGGCGGCTCGCGGCCGGCGCGATCGGCATGAGGGTCGCCAACGATCTGACCACGATCCTCGAGATCCCGACGTGGTGGGCGATGGCGCTGATGGTCCCGTCCTTCGCGCTGTTCGCCGCCGCCGGGTTCTACACCGGGTGGCAGCACTGGCGCGGCGCCATGCGGAGTAGCGAGGCAACCGACGAGCGTGCTCCGACGTGAGCGGGGTCGAATTCGGCTTCCTGATGTTCGGCACGATGCTGGTGTTGCTCGCGCTGCGCGTGCCCATCGGGATCGCGATGCTGCTCACCGGCGTTAGCGGCTATGTCACGCTCACCGGCTGGACGCCCCTCCTCAATTACCTCAAGACTGTCGCCTACTCGCGGTTCTCGGTGTACGACCTGTCGGTGATCCCGATGTTTCTGCTAATGGGTCAGCTCGCCAGCCGCGGCGGCTTGTCGCAATCGCTGTTCAACGCTGCGAATGCGGTCATCGGTCACTGGCGAGGCGGCGTCGCGATGGCGGCCGTCGGCGCCTGCGCCGGCTTCGGCGCCATCTGTGGAAGCTCGCTCGCGACCGCCGCGACGATGGGCCAGGTGGCCTTGCCCGAGCTGCGCCGGCTCAAGTACGAGCCCGCGCTCGCCACGGGCACGCTCGCCGCAGGCGGTACGCTTGGGATCCTGATTCCGCCTTCGATCGTGCTGGTCGTCTACGCGATTCTCGCGGAGCAGAACATCGCGAAGCTGTTCATGGCCGCGTTCGTGCCCGGCATCATCGCGGCCTTGGGCTACATGATCGCCATCGGCGCCTACGTGCGAGTGAAGCCCGGCACGGGTCCTGCAGGCAAGCGGCACACGTGGCCACAGCGAATCTCGGCGCTGCGCGACGTCTGGCCAGTGCTCCTGCTGTTCGTGGTGGTGATCGGCGGCATCTACGGCGGCCTCTTCACGCCCACCGAAGCGGCCGCGGTCGGCACCGCGGGCGCACTGATCTTCGCGGTCTGGCTGGGCGGCATGCGCTGGGACGGGATGCTGGAATGCATGTACGGCACGGCCGAGGCAACCGGAATGATCTTCCTGATCCTGCTCGGCGCCGATGTTCTCAACGTATTTCTCGCGCTCACGCAGATGCCCGCCGAGCTCGCGCAGTGGGTCGGTCGCAGCGGACTGTCGTCCCTTCTCGTGCTCGCCTCCATCATCGGCATCTACGTCGTGCTGGGCTGCCTGATGGACAGCCTGTCGATGATCCTGTTGACGATCCCGATCTTCTTTCCAATCGTCATGGGTCTCGACTACTGGGGCCTCAATCCGACCGAGAAGGCGATCTGGTTCGGCATCCTCGCGCTGATGGTCGTCGAGATCGGCCTCATCACCCCGCCCGTGGGCATGAACGTCTACATCATCAACAGCCTTGCACGCGACGTGCCCATGGCGGAGACATTCAAGGGAGTGGTGCCGTTTCTCATTTCGGACGCGATCCGCGTCACGCTGCTCGTCTTCTTCCCGATCCTGTCGTTGTGGCTCGTCCGCATGTTGACGTGACGCGCGGCAGCATGCTCAGCGCAGCAGGACCGCGGCGATCACCAGGCCGATCGTCACCAGGGCGAACATCAACGCGTACGCGACGCCCAGCACGAGCGCACGCGCGGCGATGCCAAGCCATCCTCCGCCATAGACCGAGTGCGTCGACCACGCGAGATAGACGAGCGCCCATAGCACCAGGACGCCAGTTAGATAACCGTTCGGCGAAACGGCGATGAGGCAGCCCACGACGAACAGGAACGCATGGTTGTGCGCGGCGAACACGAGGTGCTCGCCATAAAGACGAGGGCGCGCCGGGCAACGCCGCTGACGCCCGAGGTAGAGCGCTTTCAGCAGCACCGCGAATGCCGGCAGGAGCGCGAACATCGCATACGGGCCGTAACGCAGCGTCCCGGCGACGATCTGCTCGAGCTTTTGCGGGCGAGTCAGACCGTTGAAGCGGGCGATCGGCTTGCGCAGAATCCCGGTCGTGGCTCCAAGCTCGCCCAGGCTCACGTTGAAGTCGTCGTCCAGCGTCACAAGCTCGCCCGATTCCACCCTGGTTTTGGGCTCCTTCCGCGGGTCGGACGAAACGGTTTCGTCGATCTCGACTGGTCCCGTCGCGAGACGCAGCGTCGCGAAGAGCACGAGGCTCGCTACGAGGAAGAGCCGCGCCGGGCCGATGTAGCGCTGGCGGCGCCCCGCGAGATACTCGCGCGTGAGAAATCCCGGCCGGAACAGGAGCGCCGCAAGCGTTTTCCAGAACTTGCCGTCGTAAGCGATGTACCGGCCGGTCGCTTCGCGCATGAACTGCGGGAACGTCGGCAGCCTCTCGCGCGTGTTCTGGCCGCAGGCCGGGCAAAACGCGTCGGGCGCGCGCACACCGCAGTTGGCGCAGCGGTAGGTGGGTTCCATCGTCAGCGCCTCGAGAGGAGCTGATCGACGCGGGCGAGGATGCCGCGCAGGATGTTGACCTCCTCCTTCTCGGGCGCGGCCCGAGAGAAAAGCCGCCGCAATCGCGGCAGCAGGCGCTTCGGCATTCGCGGGTCGAGGAAACGCATCGCGGCGAGCGTCGCCGTGCCGTGCGCGTACAGCGCCTCGATCTCGTCGACGGTGGCGGGTCGAAACTTGGGGGCGCGCCAGACTTCGCCGCCGGTTGCGGCAACGCGCAGCTCGTACGCGACGACTTGCACCGCGGCTGCGAGGTTGAGCGACGCGTAGTCCGCGTTCGAAGGAATGGTGGCGACGATGCCGCAATGCGCGAGCTCGGCATTGGAGAGCCCGGACATCTCGGTGCCGAACACCAGCGCGACGTCGCCGTGCGCGGCGTGCGCAATGGCTTCGGCGGCAGCCTCACGCACGGCCAAGACTCGGCCCGCGAATTCGCGCGGCCGCGCCGAAAGTCCCACGGCGGCCACACAGCCGGCGATCGCAGCGTCGAGTGTGGCGACGACCTCTGCACGGTCGAGCACGTCGGTGGCGCCGGACGCGAGCGCGATGGCCTCGGGATCTGGAAAGCGTCGCGGCCGGACGAGCACCAGCCGGGCGAGTCCCATCGTCAGCATTGCGCGAGCGGCAGCGCCGATATTGCCCGGATGGCTGGGCGCCACGAGTACGATGCGCAGTGCCTGGAGACGGTCGGCCGCCGACATCACGTGCCCGCCCGGCCGTCGGAAGGGCACGTTTCGCGCGACGCCGACGCGGGCCTCCAAACGGCAGAGGTTACAATGACGCCATGCATCCGATGCTCACGATCGCCGTGAAAGCGGCGCGCCGCGCCGGCAACGTCATCAATCGCGGCGCCAGGGAACTCGACCTCCTCACGGTCACGTCGAAGGGCCCCAAGGATTTCGTGAGCGAAGTGGACCGCGAAGCGGAGCGGACGATCGTCGAGACGCTGCTCGGTACCTATCCCGACCACGCGATTCTAGCAGAGGAAGGCACCGCCAAAGGCGCCAACGCCGACGCGGAAAACGTCTGGATCATCGACCCGCTCGACGGCACGACCAACTTCCTGCACGGCTTTCCGCAGTACTGCGTTTCGATCGCGCTAGCGCACCGCGGTCAGATTGCGCACGGCGTGATCTACGACCCGGTGCGTAACGATCTCTTCACGGCCTCACGCGGGCGCGGTGCTTTCCTCAACGACCGTCGCATCCGCGTCTCCAAGCGCCAGCATCTGCGCGACTGCCTCGTCGGCACCGGCTTTCCCTTTCGCGACGGCAGTTATCTCGATACCTACATGCGGATGATGAAGGCGATGATCGAGCAGACCGCCGGCCTGCGCCGCCCCGGCGCCGCCGCGCTCGACCTCGCATACGTCGCGGCCGGGTTCTACGACGGGTTCTGGGAGGTCGGGCTCAATGCGTGGGACGTCGCGGCCGGGAGCCTGCTCATCCAGGAGGCGGGCGGCCTCATCGGCGACCTGGCCGGCGATGGCGAGTTTCTGCACGGCGGCCAGGTCATCGCCGCCACGCCCAAGATTTTCGCGCAGATGGTGACGGCGCTGGCGCCGTTTCGTACGGAGCTCGTGCGCGAGCGCTCGAAGAAGGCCCCCGACCCGACCCCTTGAGCGCATGTCCGAGGAGGAGCCCCGCATGTCACGCACCATCGTCCGTTCCGTCGTCATCGCGTTCTGCCTCGGGCTCGCCGCCACGTCGCTCGCGCAGGAGTATCCGGGGAAGCCGATCAAGATCATCGTGCCGTTCGCGGCCGGGGGCCCCGCCGACGTCTACGCGCGCTTTATCGGCGTCCGGCTGCAGGAAGCGCTGGGGCAGCCGGTCGTCGTCGAGGATCGCCCGGGCGCGGGCTCGATCATCGGCACCGACGCGGTGGCGAAGAGCGCGCCGGATGGCTACACACTGCTGATGATGTCGAACACGCAGACAGTCAACGAAACGCTGATCCCGAACAAGCCGTACCAGCTCATGCGCGACTTCGTGCCGGTCGCGCCGGTCAACTATTCGGATCTGGTGCTCGTCGTGCATCCTTCCGTCGGGGCCAACAGCGTCGCCGATCTCATCAGGATTGCGAAGGCGAGTCCGGGCAAGCTCAACTACGCATCCTCCGGCCCCGGTACCCCGTACCACATGGCCGGCGAGCTCTTCAAGGCGATGGCAGGTGTGGATATCGTTCACGTTCCGTACAAGGGAAGCTCCGGCGCGCGGACTGATATCCTCGGCGGGCAGGTGCAGATGATGTTCGATGCCGTGCCGACGATGAGCGAGCACGCGAAGAGCGGACGCGTGAAGGCGCTGGGCACAACCGGCAAGGCGCGCTCCTCGGTGCTCCCCGACATCCCGACCATCGACGAGGCGGGCGTGGCGGGCTACGAGGCCGTGATCTGGCTCGGCATCATGGCGCCGAAAGGCACACCGCCGGCGATCGTCAGCAAGCTCAACGCGGAGATTACGAAGATCCAGAACCGTCCGGACGTCCGCCAGGAGTGGGCGAGCCAGGGCGCGCTGCCGATGCCGATGACGCCGGACGAGTTCGGCCGCTATCTCAGCGCCGACGTCGTCAAATGGGAGCGCATCGTGAAGATCTCCGGAGCGAAGGCCGACCAGTGACGTTGGCGCAGCGGGAGGGCGGCAGCACGCTGCAACTGCTGTCAGGCGGCGCCGCGCAGGGCATCGTCGGAGCGATCGAAGAGGCTTTTCGCCTTGCCACGGGCACGCGGGTGCAAGGCACGTTCGGTGCGGTCGGCGCGATGCGCGACAAGTTGCTCTCGGGTGCGCCGTGCGACGCCATCATTCTCACCGCGCCGCTCATCGCCGAGCTCGAAGTCGCGGGGCACGTGCAGGCGGGCACCGCGGCGCCGCTAGGACGCGTGCGCACCGGAATCGCCGTGCGTTCGGGCGAGCCGCTGCCCGCAGTCGCCGACGGTCCTGCCTTGCGTGCGACCCTGCTTGCCGCGGCGGGACTCTATTTTCCCGACCCGGAGCTGGCCACGGCCGGCATCCACTTCGTAAAGGTGCTGCGCGAGCTCGGCATTCATGACGCGGTCGCGCCGCGCCTCCATCCCTTTCCGAATGGCGCCGCGGCAATGCGCGAGCTCGCGCGCTCGACAGCGGGGGGACTCGTAGGCTGCACGCAGATCACCGAGATTCGTCACACGCCGGGCGTCGTCCTGGTCGGGCCGCTGCCCGCCGGCTTCGAACTTTCGACGGTCTACACGGTCGCAGTGTGCAGACGCGCGGAGGAGCCCGGGCTTGCGACGCGCCTCGCCGAAATGCTGTCGGGCCCCGCCACGCGTTCGCTGCGGGAGGCCGCCGGATTCGACTGATGGAAGGCGCCGAGCGACGGCCAAGCGCGTGATCGGCAGCGCCTGCCGAGGCGAGGCCCCGTGGTAAAATAGTTGTACGGTAGCGTACATCGCCTACCAGCGGTACCCTCCCCTCCGCCGCCCTCCGTACGCCGCTGCGGCACGACGAGAGACTGGAGCCGTTGTCCGACCGGGCGCGCCTGGATGCCACTATGAGCCTGGAAGCGATCAGCATTGCCGACGAATATCCTCTGCCCAAGCGCAGAGTACGCTGGGTCGGTCTCATCTTCTTCATCATCCTGCACGTCATCGGCCTCGTCGGCACGCCTCTCTATATCTACCATCGCGGTATCACGGGCCCGGAAATCGCGCTATTCCTCGGGTTCTGTGCGGCGACCGGCCTATCGATCACGATCGGCTACCACCGCCTCTTCACGCACTCCGCGTTCAAGGCCTCGCCCATCGTGCAATTCTTCGTGCTGCTCTTCGGCGCGGCGACGTTCGAGGAATCCGCGCTGAAATGGGCGTCGCAGCACCGCCAGCATCATCGCTTCACGGATACCGAGCATGATCCCTACGGCGTCAACCACGGGTTCTGGCACGCCCACATCGGCTGGATCATGTTCTGGCGCCATCGCACCAACTACAACAACGTGAAGGACCTCCGCCGGTCGCGCCTCGTGTCGTGGCAGCACGATCATCATGCCTGGTGGTCCGTCGGCGGAGGCGTCGCGCTCCCGATGCTCATCGCGTGGTGGATCGGGCATCCGCTGGGCGGATTCATCATGGCGGTCTGCCTGCGCATCATCACGGTCCTGCATTCGTCGTTCTTCATCAATTCGTTCGCGCATACATTCGGCACGCAACCGTACGACCGGTCGAACTCGTCCCGCAACAACTGGCTGTGCGCGCTGCTCACGAACGGCGAAGGCTTCCACAATTATCATCACCGGTTCCCATCGGATTACCGCAACGGTCACCGCTGGTATCACTGGGATCCGTCGAAGTGGATCATCTTCGCGCTGTCGAAAGTGGGCCTCGCCTGGGATCTGCGCAGAACCTCCGACCGGCGCATAGCCGAGGCCACTGCACACTAGGGCCCGTTCACACCTGTCCAAAGGTGCCAACGGGCGTCAAGGCTCATCCCTAGGGCTGGCGCTGATCGCCGCCGAAGAATTCGCGCATCATGTAATCCTCGAGCGCGGCATTGTCGGCCGGACGCGCCGACAATGTGACCCCACGGGTCGCGCGTCGCGACACCCAGGTAAAATCGCCGGGCTCGTGCGCACGAATGATCTCGATGATCCTGCGGACCACGGCAATGCGAATGTCGGCGTTGGTTCCCTTGCGCACTTCGATGATCTGCCGTGCGACGCGGCCGATGTCCTGACTCCAGCCGTTGAAGTAAAACTCCGCGTCGTCGTAGCCGATGCGGCGGATCTGGAACATCCCGCCGCCGCGCTTCGGGTCATCGCCGAATGTCGGCGTCT
>Ga0157376_10004167_pt1 | contig 10024 bp, 7 predicted proteins | sample M45metaG_FD_121801 | JGI IMG/M metagenome (GOLD analysis project Ga0157376, IMG submission 121801) | Miscanthus rhizosphere microbial communities from Kellogg Biological Station, Michigan, USA - M4-5 metaG | ecosystem: Host-associated > Plants > Roots > Rhizosphere > Soil | place: USA: Michigan... | reverse complement strand
CGGCCGCTACCGCATCGTTTCCATACTGGGGAAAGGCGGCATGGGCGAAGTCTACCGTGCGGACGACCTGACCCTGGGTCAGTCGGTGGCCCTCAAATTCCTGCCCATATCGCTATCGGGTGACCCCGATGCGGTCAACCGGTTTCGGAATGAAGTCCGCGTGGCGCGCCTGGTGTCTCACCCCAATGTCTGCCGGGTTCACGACCTGGGCGAAGTGCAGGGCCAGTTTTTTCTGTCGATGGAATATATCGATGGGGAGGACCTGGCCTCACTGCTGCGGCGCATCGGACGGATGCCGGACGATAAAGCCCTGGAGATTGCCCGTAAGCTATGCGCCGGACTTGCGGCGGCCCACGAAAAAGGCATTCTCCATCGCGACCTGAAACCGGGAAATGTGATGCTCGATGCCAGGGGCCAGGTGCTGCTGACCGATTTCGGCCTGTCGGGAATCGCGGAGGAATTGGGCGATGTTCGCAGCGGCACACCGGCGTACATGGCGCCGGAACAGCTTGCCGGCAAGGAAGTGACGGTTCGCAGCGACATCTACGCACTGGGATTGCTGCTGTACGAGGTGTTCACGGGAAAGCGGCCGTTCGACGGAAACTCGCTGGCCGAATTGATGGCAGCGCAGCAGGCCCACACACCGGTCAGCCTGACGAGCGTTGCGCGCGACCTGGACCCGGCGGTGGAGCGCATCATCACGCGCTGCCTTGAGCCAGACCCGTCGCGCCGGCCCCGGTCGGCGCTGGCGGTCTCTGCAGCGTTGCCGGGAAATGATCCGCTTGCGGCGGCACTGGCCGCCGGAGAAACGCCGTCGCCGGAGATCGTCGCGGCGGCCGGCGAAGATGCCGGGTTGAAGCTCGCGGTGGCGATTCCGCTGGCGGCGGCAGTGCTGATTGCGATCTTCGTTCACGGCTGGGTAAGCGCACAGCAGAGCATGCTGGAACGCGTAAAGCCCGGTATGTCTCCCGAAGTGCTGCAGTACCATGCGAAGCAGATTATCCGCGCCGCCGGATACGGCGAACGTACCGATTGGGAACACGGCTTCCTCTGGGACCGCTCTTACGCAGGGTGGGCAGAGAAACACGACAAATCCGTCAAGTGGTCCGAAGTAGCGCGGGGCCGTGCGCCGGTGCTGCGCTACTGGTATCGCGAGAGCGCCGAATCGCTATCCGGAATCTCGTTTCACGACGATCTGCTCACCTTGGGGCTGACGACGCCTGACGATCCGCCCGAGATCACCTCCGGGATGATTTACGTTAATTTGGACCCGCAGGGACACCTGATCGAGTTTCGTGCGATGCCGGCTCAGAAGATGGACGCCCCGGCGGGGACGGCAAAGGTCGATTGGGCGCCACTGTTTCGAGCGGCCGATATCGATCCGGGAGCGTTGAAGCCCGATGCGCCGCTGTGGAATTTTCTGGAGGCCGCGGATACGCGTGTGGCCTGGACGGGGACGTGGCCTGATTCCGACCGTCCGCTGCGAGTGGAGGCCGCGGCGCTCGGCGGCAAACCGGTCGCGTTCATGCTCTCCGGCCCCTGGACCAAGGCAGCGCGCATGCCTTCGACGGGCGGCGGGACGGACTTGAAGCTACTGGTGTTGATCATCATTGCGCTGACCGTGCTTGGGGCATCGGTCTGGTTTGCCTACGAGAATCTGCAACAGGGGCGCGGCGACCGGCGTGGCGCCCTGCGGCTCGCGGTCTTCATGTTCTGCGCGCTGATGACTCTTTGGTTGACGCGCATGCATTACAGCAACACCAGCGGCCTGTTGGGATACTTCCTGCTGGAGTTGGCGACTGCCACGTTCTTTTCGACACTGGTGTGGACGGTGTACCTGGCGCTCGAGCCCTTTGTGCGGCGCTACTGGCCGCAGACTCTGATATCGTCCACGCGGATCCTAAGCGGGCGCCTGCGGGATGGCGCTGTGGGACGCGATGTATTGGTGGGATCCGCTGTGGCGTGCTTCTGGCGCATCATGTTCGATGTGCACCGGCTATTCGGACCTGCGAACCAGACGCCCAACATGCCGTCGGAAGACCTGATCCTGAGCGCCCGAGGCGCTTTGCGCGAGGTGCTGGAGAACGTTCCTCATGCGGTCCGCGACACGCTTGTGTTCTTCTTCGCGATTTTTCTGTTACGCATTCTGCTTCGCAAGGAATGGCTTGGAGCGCTCGCCTTCACACTTTTGTTCGTCGGCGTGGCGATTTCGTCAGGAGCTTCCAAGACGGACCTTTTCTTCACGGCGATCATTTACGGGAGCTTCGCCCTAGTTACGATGCGGTTCGGGTTGTTGGCGCTGGCATCGCTGATACTGATGGATGGAACTCTCGGGGATATGCCCGCCGGGTTCGATACGGCGGTATGGTATTACCCATACTTCGTGACTATGCTTCTCAGTACGAGCGCGATCGTTCTGTGGGCATTCAAACAATCTACTGCGGGGCGGCTTGCGTTATCGCCGCGCAGGTTACTCCATTAGGCACAACGAGAGGGGTAAATACCCGATGTGATAAAATCAGCAACCATGAAACACCATTTCCTCGGGGGCAAGGGTACCTTGCTGTACTTTTGTCTGCTTCAAGTGAGCGTCTCCGCAGCGTTTGCCCAATTACCGTCCTCCAGCACCCGATGTCAAGTTTCAACCTCCCCGGTTCCCGTGCGAGCCGAAGGTCTGACCGAGCGTCTGGGCGATATCGTTCTGCAATGTTCCGGCTCTAATCCCGGGGCGGTATTCAGCGGCAATTTCGCACTATTCCTCCCGGTTGGCGTAACCAATCGGGTAGACAGCAACAACCAGACTCGCGATGCGGTCCTTTCGGTGGATCTCGGCAGCGGTTTCGTACCCACCGCGATCGCCGGGCAAGTATCGGGCAACAGCATCACGTTCAACGGAGTCTCCTATACCACTCCCACGAGCGGCAATGTCGGCCTCAAAATCTCCAACGTGCGCGCCGCCATGAACCAGCTTGGGCTGACGTCCGCAGTGCCGGCCCAGATCACGGGTTCGCTCTCTTCGAGCCTTCCGGTGGATCAATCTCAGCTAGTCCTGGCATATTCGCAGGCGGGTATGCTCGCCTCCATGTCCGACGCGGGGATTTCGTGTTATGGATCGCCGATTCCCGACACGTTCGATCTTGCCAGTCTGTTCGCTGCAGGGACAGCCTTCTCGTCCACACGCGTCACCGAAGGCTTCGCTTCCTCATTTGAAGCCAGGGGTACCGGAACAGATACCGGCACTCGATTCCTGGTGAAGTATAGCGGCTTCCCCACGACGACACGCCTCTTCATTCCGGATGTGGTGGCCGGTTCGGACGCCCTTCAACCCACCTCGGGCGGCGATCTCAACATACCCCAGGCCGCAGGCCAGTATACGCCCGGTAGCGGCGCCCTGGTGCTGGTGCGCGTCCCGGGCGCCGATGCCACTGGCGCCGGCGGTTTTGCGGTTGCGCCGCCACAAGGCTCCGCACCGGTCACGCTCAATTCGGTGAGCGAAGTCGTCCTCAGCAACGGCTCGGGTTATGCGGTCTACGAAGTTGCCGCAGCTAACCCGAATGTGCTGGAATCGGCGCAGTTCCCCACGTTCATCGCCCTTCCGCGCGTCACCGCACCGGCCATCGCGCAGGAGACTATCGCGCTGGCTCCGGTGTCCTCCGTCGCTACCGCTTCGGCCACCGCACCCATCCCGCGCTTCGCCGCCGTCACGGTACAGAACGATTGCAAGGTGCTCGGTGACTGCGTGGCTCCGGTTGTCCTGCCGCCCAAACTCTTCCTCGATGCCTCGCCCATCCGGATCAGCGCCATCGGCGCCGGTGGCGCGATGACTAGTGATCCCGGTAGCTTTAAAATTCGCAATACCGGGAACGGCGATATGCCCTGGAGCATCTCCGTCATTTACCAGGGGGGCTCGGGCTGGCTGACCTTCGATCCGGCGTCGGGAACCAATGGAGCTACGGTTAAAGTTACGGCGAACACCAAGACTCTGACGGCCGGAATTTCGCTGGCTACGATCATCGTCAACGCCGGAGCCGCCGGCAGCCAGAGCATCGCGGTCATCCTGAACGTCACGGCGCCGGCGCCCCCGCCTCCCGTGACGCCCAGCGTCATCGTCAGCCAGGTGTGGAACGCGGCTACTCTGCAAGTGGCGCCCCTGGTTGGCGGTTCGCTCACTACCTTGATGGGATCGCACCTCGCGGGCAAGCTTGTTTCCGTCACATTCGACGGCATTCCCGCCACCCTCCTCTACACGTCCGATACGCAGATCAACCTGCAGGTTCCACCGGCTATCGGCTCCAAGAACTCCACCAGCCTGGTGGTGACGGTGGATGGCGTCAGCAGTGCGCCAACCACGGTCCCCATCGCCGCGGCATGGCCCGCCGTATTCGCTCACGGGATTTTCAACCAGGACAACCGGGAGAATGCGCCAGCCGCCGCAACGAAACCCGGGGACATCCTGCAGATCTTCGCTACGGGGATCCCGAAACTCGCTACGGTCAGCGTTCAGATCGGCGACCGCAAGAATCTGGTCCCGCTCTACGCTGACGAGGCCCCGACCGCTCCCGGAGTGCAACAGGTGAATGTTGCGGTCCCGGCGGGTGTGACGGGCGCTGTTCCGCTGCAGGTGTGTGCCGTTACGGGCGGCCAACAGTATTGCTCCCCGTCCTACTCGATCGCCGTTCAGTAAATGCGCGCGGCCAGGGGTCGCAGGCAGCGATCCCTGGCGTGCCGCATGCTACATTTTGAAATTGAAACATTACCCCGTATTCCTCGATCTCAAAGATCGCCCCGTGCTCGTGGTGGGCGCTGGGAAGGTCGCGCTGCGCAAGACGCGCGGACTCCTGGAAGCCGGTGCGCGCGTTACCGTCGTGGCCCCGGAGTGCGAGTCCGAATTCGAAGATCTGCCGGTTCGACTGGTGCGGCGCCGCTTTCGCGCCTCGGACCTGGCAAACGCCCTGCTGGTGTTCGCCGCCACCGACGACCGGCTGACCAACCATCGCATCGCGATTGCCGCAAAGGGCCGCGGCCAGTTTGCCAACATTGCCGATTCGGCGGAGGAGTGCGGCTTCCTGGTGCCCTCGCGGGTACATCGGGGCGAGGTACATATCGCGATCTCCACCGGGGGAGACAGTCCGCGGCTGACCGCGGAACTGCGTAAGAAACTCGAAGAGATACTATAGACTCGGAATGCTTCCGCCGATCATTTCCGCGGAGAGTGTTCCGGCAGGCCGGGAGGTCTGCCGCACGGTCTTGTTAGAATCAAACCATCCCGATGCCCACTCAGGCCCGCACCGCTAGCGCCCGTCAATTCTTTGGACGCGGCGGGACGTTGTCCAAGTGGCACCCCAATTACGAATTCCGCACCGGCCAGGTCGAGATGGCCGAAGCCGTCGAATCCGCGCTATCCGATAAGCGGCACTTGATCGTGGAGGCCGGCACGGGCACCGGCAAGACGCTCGCGTACCTCGTCCCGGCGCTGTTATCCGGCAAACGCATCATCGTCTCCACAGGGACCAAAACCCTGCAGGAACAGCTCTTTTTCAAGGACGTCCCTTTCCTCCAACAGCACTTCGCTCGTCCCCTGAAGGTCTGTTATATGAAGGGGCGGAATAATTACGCCTGCCGGCAGAAGATCTACGATGCCGAGAACACCCCGGTGCTCACCGGCCTGGAAGAAGTTGCCGATTTCGAAATCATCCGCGAATGGGAAAAGACGAGTGAGATCGGTGACCGCTCCGAAATCAAGACTCTGCCGGAATCGTCTACGGCCTGGGCCAAAGTGGATGCGCGGACCGAATTGTGCAGCGGCCAGAAGTGCACCAATTACGACCGCTGCTACATCACACTGATGCACCAGCGGGCGCTTGAAAGCGACATCATCATCGTCAATCACCACCTCTTCTTCGCCGACCTCTCGTTGAAGGACGAGAACTACGAGGGTGGTATCCTGCCCGATTACCACGCGGTAGTGTTCGACGAAGCCCACGAAATCGAAGACGTCGTGGGCCAGTATTTCGGCGTCACCATCAGCAACTACCGCTTCCAGGATTTGCGCCGCGACCTGGGCGTGGTCAGCCGGATGAAGAAATTCGGCACGCCGGAATTGGACCGGATTCTGCAGCGGCTGGATGAACTGACCGGGCATTTCTTCGGCCTGTTCGGCGAGGGTGACCGGCGCGTCGCATTCACGGGACGCGATGCCTTCCGGGAGGACAATGAAGAAATCTATACGGACCTGCTGGCGGCGCTCGAACTGATCGGGTCGCACCTGAGGCTGCTGCAGAATCCGCCCGAGGAGATCATTCCGCTGTTCCGGCGGACCCAGGAACTCAACGAGGGTCTGCGCTTCCTCATGGAAGAGGACGACGAGAATTTCGTCTACTGGGTGGAGAAGAGGGGTCGCGGCTGCTTCCTGCAGGCGACGCCCATCGATGTATCCGGTATCGTTTCCAAAAAGCTGTTCAACCGGGTGGATACGGCGGTGCTCACCAGCGCCACGCTCGCCGTGGCCGGCGGGTTCGATTTCACCGAAAAGCGCCTGGGATTGGAGAATTCACGAACCCTCGTGGTACCCGGACACTTCGATTACCAGAAGCAGGCGCTGCTCTATGTGCCGCAGCACCTGCCGGAACCGAAGAACCCTGCCTTTACCAAGATGGCGGCGGAGGAAGTGGTCAAGATCCTGGAACATAGCCGCGGGCGCGCGTTTGTACTCTTCACCAGTTATCAGCAGATGCGGCTGGTGTACGAAAAGGTGTCCCTGGAAATCGACTACCCGACACTGATGCAGGGGACGGGCCCGCGGAATGCGCTATTGGAGGAGTTTCGTGCCACTCCCAACTGCGTACTCTTCGCGACCTCCTCCTTCTGGCAGGGCGTAGACGTGCCAGGCGAACAGTTGAGCTGCGTTATCATAGATAAACTGCCTTTTGCGGTGCCGAACGATCCCGTGGTGAATGCCCGAATCGAGGATATTCGCAAAGCCGGGGGCAATCCGTTTTACGACTACCAGATTCCACAGGCGGCCATCGCCTTGAAACAGGGATTTGGACGGCTGATTCGCAGCAAGAGCGACCGGGGTGTGCTGGTCCTGCTGGACAACCGGATCACCAAGCAGAGATACGGCCAGGTGTTTTTCGACAGCTTGCCGGATTACGGATTCACCACGAAGCTGGCAGATGTGGAGAAGTTTTTCAATGTTTGAAGTGACGATCGAAGAGACATTCGCCGCCGGCCACGCCCTGCGAAACTATCGCGGGAAATGCGAGAACGTGCACGGACACAATTACCGCTGTCAGGTGACCCTGGAGGGCGACCAGTTGGACTCCATCGGGCTGCTGGTGGATTTCGTGGAAATGAAGCGCGTCGTCCATTCCGTGCTCGACCGGCTGGACCATCAGTGGCTCAACGAGTTTCCGCCGTTCGACGTGCTCAACCCGTCGGCCGAGAACATGGCCAAGTACATTCACGACGAGGTTAAACAGGGCTTGGGTGTGCGGGAAGGAGTGCGCATCGGCGCAGTCAAACTATGGGAGACCGACACGGCAAGCGCCACGTACCGTGAAAGGTAGGCCAAGCGGGGTTAGTCTCATAGGCTAACCCCGTCTGCCATTACTCGGAAGACCTTATTTGCCGTAATACGCAGCGTTTTTCGCCGTGAAGTCCGACCATTTCTCCGGCAGATCGTCCAGAGCGAAGATGGCCGACACGGGACAAACGGGGACGCACGCTCCGCAATCGATGCACTCTACGGGATCGATGTAGAGCAACTCGGCATCGGCGTGGTTCGGCTCGTCCTTCTTCGGATGAATGCAATCGACGGGACAGGCATCGACGCAGGCGGTATCTTTTGTTCCAATACAAGGTTCAGCGATTACGTAGGCCATTGGCGTTTTTTCCCAGCACCCATAAATAACACAGCGGGCGGGGAAATACAATTCGTAGGTTGCCAATCCTAATTCGCTGCCGCAAACTGTAGTTTATGCCTGCTAAAGTCCGCAAAGCCGTCTTCCCGGCCGCAGGCCTCGGGACGCGCTTTTTGCCCGCCACCAAGGCGCAGCCGAAGGAAATGCTGCCGATCGTCGACAAGCCCATCATCCAGTACGGCGTCGAAGAGGCGATCCATTCCGGTATTCAGAACATCATCATCGTGACGGGCCGGGGCAAGACGGCTATCGAGGATCATTTCGACGTCAGTTTCGAACTGGAATATCTGCTGGAAACACGCAAGAAGAAGGACCTGCTCGCCATCGTACGCAACATCTCCGACATGATCGATGTCTCCTACGTGCGGCAAAGGGAGGCGTTGGGCCTGGGCCACGCGGTGCTGCGCACCAAGGAACTGGTGGGCGACGAACCGTTCTCCGTAGTCCTGGCGGACGATGTGATCGAGGCCGAAACGCCTTGCCTGCGGCAGTTGCTGGACATCCACAGTTTTTTCTGCGCACCGGTGCTGGCTGTCATGGAAGTGCCGCCGGAGAGCATCTCATCCTACGGCTGTATCGATGCCGAGCCGGTGACCCACAACGGACGGAATGACCGCGTCTACCGGATACGGGACCTGGTGGAAAAGCCCAAGCCAAACGAGGCGCCATCGAACCTGGCGATCATCGGGCGCTACGTGCTGACACCGGAAATCTTCGATTCGCTGCAGGCTATCGATCCGGGCAGCGGCGGCGAGATCCAACTGACCGACGCACTGCGCCACCTGCTCAGAAGCCGACCGATTTACGCCTATCGTTTCGAAGGGACGCGATACGACGCCGGCGACAAGCTCGGCTTCCTGAAGGCCACCGTAGAGTACGCCCTGCGCCGCCACGATTTGGGCGGACCGTTCCGTGAGTATCTGAAGGGACTTAAACTATAGCGGCGGGCCACAGGTACGTTTCAGCGGAAACGCACCTTCACGTCGGGTTTGTTCTCCAAATGAGTGGTATCCACGAAGCGCACGCGCGCCGGGGTGGACGTCATGACGATGGACTGCGTGTGAACCCCATCGCCCGTGAAGCGGACGCCTTGCAGCAGGTCCCCGCCGGTGACGCCGCACGCGGCGAACACCAGATTGCGGCCGGGCGCGAGCTCAGACGCCGTGTAGATACGGTTGACATCCGTGATTCCCATGGCCTGCATGCGCTCCTTCTGCGCATCGTCCTTGACTACCAGCCTGCCCTGGATCTCGCCATTCAGGCAGCGTAGCGCGGCCGCGGTGAGGACGCCCTCCGGAGCGCCGCCGGATCCCATCACGGCGTGCACGCCGGTACCCGCCACGCTGGCGGCGATTCCGGCGGACAGATCGCCATCGGAGATCAGACGGATGCGCGCGCCGGCCTCGCGGATGTCGGCGATCAGCTTGGCGTGGCGCGGACGATCGAGGACGACCACTACCAGATCGTCCACCCCGCGTCCCAAGCGCCGCGCGATGTTCTTGAGATTTTGTTTGACGGGCGCGTCCAGGTCCACGGCGCCCTTGGCGGCAGGGCCCACCACGAGCTTTTCCATGTAACAATCCGGCGCGTGCAGCAGGCCGCCGCGCTCGCTTGCAGTCAGGACCGTGATGGCTCCCGCGCCTCCGGTGGCGCACAGATTCGTCCCCTCCAACGGGTCCACCGCGATATCCACGGTCATCGCCCCACCGTTTGTGGCGGTACCCACGCGTTCACCGATATAGAGCATGGGCGCTTTGTCGCGTTCGCCCTCGCCAATGACGATGGTGCCTTCGATGGCCAGCGTATCCAGGCACCGGCGCATGGATTCCACTGCCGCCTGGTCACTGGCGTTGGGGTCGCCCATGCCCATGGTGCGGGCCGACGCGACCGCCGCGTCTTCCACTACGCGCAACATTTCTAGCGAGAGGTCGAACATGTGGTAGCTTTCTCCTGATGGACAATCACACAGTCTTGGTGCTGTCGGCCGACCTCGCCGACCCTGATTTGAAGCTGTTGGCGCAACTGCCTCCCGAAACCAGCATTGCCGTTGGCAATTCGGTGGAGGCGTTTGAGCGTTTGGCGGCGGACGCCACGGTAATTCT
>Ga0157376_10004165_pt1 | contig 10025 bp, 8 predicted proteins | sample M45metaG_FD_121801 | JGI IMG/M metagenome (GOLD analysis project Ga0157376, IMG submission 121801) | Miscanthus rhizosphere microbial communities from Kellogg Biological Station, Michigan, USA - M4-5 metaG | ecosystem: Host-associated > Plants > Roots > Rhizosphere > Soil | place: USA: Michigan... | reverse complement strand
GGGCACCTCGCGATCGCCGATCGCTTTCGCCGCGTCCCGGTTCTAACGTTGTGCGCGGACGCGGAGTGGGATCGCGCAGTTTCCTCTTTCGGTTTGGTATTCGATGGACCCAGACCGAAGCGAGAAAAGAGCACGACTCCGCGGCAAGTGCTTGAATGGATTTGGCTCCCCGACATGGGCTCGAACGACTACTCTCGCTGACATGGAGATGGCAAGTCAGCTCAGGGTCTAGGTGGCCGATCGCCGATCCAGTAACGCGGTCCCGGCCCATTTCGCGCTGCGCGGTCGGTAGGATTGGCGAGCTGGCAGCGCTCGAGCGATAGGCAGCCGCAGCCGATGCACTCGGTGAGGCCCGTTTTAAGGCGTTGCAGCTCGGCAATGCGCGCGTCGATGCGCGAAGTCCAGGCACTCGACAGACGTGCCCAGTCGCGTCCGGTGGGCGCTCGCTGCGGCGGCAGCTTCGCGAGCTCCGCCCCGATCTCCTCGAGCGACAGCCCCACGCGCTGAGCGAAGACGATGAACGCGATCCGGCGCAGTGCCGCTCGCGGAAAGCGCCGGTGGCCGGCGCCCGATCGCTCGGACCGGATCAAGCCGCGCTCCTCGTAGAAGCGCAGCGCCGAAGCCGCGACGCCGCTCCGGCGTGAAATCTCCTGAATCGTCAGCAGCTTGTCCATTCGAAGAGTCTAGCGTATTCGGTACTTGACTTCAAGTTAACTTTAACTTGTATATTGGCCACGCGATGAACACTCCAGAGGATTGCGACATGAACGATGCAGCTGCGGCAAGCATGAACGAACTACGGATTGTCATCACCGGCGGCACTTCCGGCCTTGGCCTCGCCCTCGTGCGCGAGGTCTGCCGGCGCGGCGCCCGGGTGGCCTTCCTGGCGCGAACGCGCGAGCGCGTCGAGCGCGTAGCGCGCGATCATCCGGGTACCCATGGCATCGTAGGCGATGTCGCACGGAAGGACGACATCTACCCTCTCGCGATTCAGATCAGCACCGCGCTCGGCGGGCTGGAGGTGCTCGTCAACAACGCCTCGAGCCTGGGGCCCACGCCTCTCGCGCTCCTCGGCGACACCGCGTGCGAAGATCTCGCACTCGCGCTTGAGACCAACGTCCTTGGGCCATTTCGCTTGACCAAAGCGCTGCTCGGCGCTTTGACCGCCTCCGCCCGCGAGGGTCGCGGCGCCGTGGTGCTCAATGTGTCGAGCGATGCGGCGATCCACGCCTATGCGCAGTGGGGCGCCTACGGCGCGTCGAAAGCGGCATTGCGCCACATGAGCGCCATCTGGGGCGAGGAGCTCTCAGCGGAAGGCGTGCGCTTTCTCTCGCTCGATCCAGGCGATATGGACACGCCGCTGCATGCGCTCGCCGTGCCCGACGCCGATCCGTCGACGCTCAAGCGGCCGGAGACGGCCGCGCGCGAGCTGGCCGACGCCATTGCGGCCGCACTGGCGAAGGAACGTGCATGATCGCCGCGCGCCACGCGGTGCAGCGGCCTCCGGGCGCCCGCCTGCTCGTCATCGATCGGCACGGTACGATTGCGCATGCCGCGCGCTCGCGCCTCGTTGATTTTCTCGAGCCTGGCGATCTCGTCGTCTCCAACGACGCCGGCACGCTGCCTGCAAGCTTGCACGGCGTGCATCTGCCGAGCCGGGCTCCGATCGAGGTGCGGCTCGCCGGTCGTTCCTCGTTCGCTCGCGAAGATCTTCGGTTTGCGGCTGTGGTGTTCGGCGCCGGCGACTGGCGCTCGCGCACCGAGGACCGTCCACCGCCACCACCGCTCGCGCCCGGCGATCGGCTCGCGTTCGGACCGCTCGTCGCAGCAGTCGATGGCGCACAAGGACACCCCCGTCTCATCGCGCTGAAATTCGAAGGTCCACCCGATGCCGTGTGGGCAGGTATCGCGCAGCACGGCCGTCCGATTCAGTACGCGTACCTCGATCGGGCGCTTGCATTGTGGGACGTCTGGCCGCCGATTGCCGCTCTTCCCGTCGCCTTCGAGCCGCCTTCGGCCGGCTTCGCGCTCGACTGGAGATTTCTCGCAGCGCTACGCGATCGCGGTGCGGAGTTCGCCACGATTACGCTAGCGGCGGGCATTTCGTCGACCGGGGAGGCCGCACTCGATGCGCGCCTGCCGTTCGACGAGCCCTATCGTATTCCGGCGACGACCGCGTCTGCCATCGGTCGGACAAGAATGAAAAACGGCCGCGTCGTGGCAGTCGGAACGACGGTCGTGCGCGCGCTGGAGCATTCCGCCGGCCGTGGCGGCGAAGGCGTGGCTGACCAGCGCGTCGGCGCGCACACGCGGCTCTCCATCGTCGATGCGATCCTTTCCGGGACCCACGGACCGCACGAGAGCCACTATCAGTTGCTGCGGGCGTTCCAGCATGACGACGTTCTCGCTCGGGCTGAGGCGGCGTTGGAAGCCTCGAGCTACCTCACCCACGAATTCGGTGACTCGGTCCTCATCTTCTGCGGCCAGACGCGTTCTTAGGACACGCGCCTTCGCCCACCCGCGCTCCCACGGCGACGCGTATAGTCGCCGCATGCCCCACGTCTTCGAGCCGGCCGCGAGCGGTCGCTCCAAGTGCCGCGGTTGTGGCCGCGCGCTAGAGCGCGGCGAGATTCGCTTCGGCGAACGTCTGCCCAACCCCTTCGGCGACGGCGAGATGACGCTCTGGTTCCATCCGCTGTGCGCGGCGTACAAGCGGCCTCAGCCGATGCAGGAAGCGCTGGCGCAGTCGACGGGCACCATCCCGAATCGCGATACGCTCGAGCGCGTTGCGCAGGGTAGCCTTGCATTGCCGCGCCTTGCGCGCATCGACGGCGCGGAGCGTGCGAAGGGCCAGGCGATGTGCCGGCAGTGCCACAAGCCGATCCCGCGCGGTCAGTGGCGTATTCGCCTGGGATCCTACGACGAGGGGCAGTTCAGCCCGTTGGGCTTCATCCATCTCGCGTGCGCGAGGGACTATTTCGAGACCGCCGACATTCTCGAGCACGTCTTGCACTTCAGCCCGACGCTCGGCGAAGCGGAACGGGAGGAACTGCGCAGCGGTCTCGCATCGCGCTAGGCGCCAGCAGATACCCGTCGCGTCATGAAACTACATAGGTCGCCGCGCGAGGGTGTCAACCGAATGCCGAAATCTTCATTGGAACCGTTGTCTTGCTGGCCTGGGTGGCCGCCGTCTCGGCGACAAATTGGGCGAACTCGCTCGGCGTCAGCGGTCGACTGTAGTGATACCCCTGAAGGTGATCGCATTTCATGCGCGTAAGCATTGCCGCCTGGTTCTTCGTTTCCACTCCCTCCGCGACAACTTGTTTGTCCAGCGCATGCGCCATCGCGATGATGGCGGTCACAATGGCCTCCGCATCGGCGCTGGTCCCGAGATCGGAGACGAAGGAGCGTTCGATCTTCACCGTTTTCAGAGGGAAGCGCCGCAGGTAGGCAAGCGACGAGTAGCCGGTTCCGAAATCGTCGAGACCGAGCGCGATACCCATGCTGTTCAGCTGATTCAGCGTTTCTTCGACACCGCTGATCGAGTCGATCAGCAGGCTCTCGGTGATCTCGAGCTCGAGGCAATGCGGCGCGACTCCCTCGGCGCGGATGATCGAACGGATATTCTCGACAAACCCCTTTTGCTTGAACTGGCGCGCGGAAACGTTCACCGCGACATGCGGCAAGGCGATGCCCTCGCTGCGCCAGGCGGCGTACTGACGGCAGGCCTCGCGCAGCACCCATTCGCCAATCGGTACGATCAATCCAGTTTCTTCTGCCAGCGGAATGAATTCCATCGGCACGCGCCAGCCACGATCCGGACTATTCCAACGGAGCAGCGCTTCGACACCCGAGATCCGACCGCGGCGAAGGTCGAGCTTCGGCTGATAGCACAGGCTGAATTCGCCGTGTTCGATTGCGCGGCGCAGGTCCCGTTCCAGAGTGACGCGCGCCCTTGCGGCGACGTTCATTCGCTCCTCGAAGTAGACATAACAGCCCCGACCGCTCTCCTTGGCCCGGTACATCGCCGTGTCCGCGTTGCGCAGAAGTTGGTCGGCCGACGCTCCGTCCGCAGGGTAGAGTGCAATCCCGATGCTTGCGCTCAGAAAATGCTCGCTGCCAGCGACCGTAAACGGCGCCGCCAACGCTTTGAGGACCTGTTCCGCCACGATCTCCGGACCACGAGCTGAGAGAATCCGCGGCAGAATGATCGTGAACTCGTCTCCGCCGAGCCGGGCCACCGTATCCGTCTCGCGGGCACATTGTTTCAGGCGTTTGGCTGTCTGCTGAAGCACGTCGTCGCCCGCGGCGTGCCCCAGGCTGTCGTTGATGCTCTTGAAGTTGTCGAGATCGATGAACAGCAGCGCGAATTGCTGGGGTTCGCGTTGCGACTGCGCCAGGAGCCGCCCGAGCTGATCCTTGAAATAGAGGCGGTTCGGCAACGCTGTGAGCGCATCGTTCGTCGCCAGGGCCTCGAGTTGTCGCTGCGACGCCTTGAGCTCGGAGATATCGGTGAAGACGCGGACGAAGTTGACGATCTTGCCCGACTCATCCAGTACGTTGCTGGCCGTCACCCAGAGCGGCAACTCGCTGCCATCCCGGCGATGACGTAGGACTTCTGCGGTGAGATGGCCCTCTCGCAGCTGAACCTCCAGGCGCGCCGCGGACTGTTCAGGATCCAGGGGGCGAAACGGAGACTCCGCAAAAATCCGTCCGAGCATCTCATCGGCGCCGAAGCCGGTGATCCTGGAAAAGGCCGCGTTGACCGTCAGCACGCGATCTTCCGCGTCGGTAACCACGATCGCATCGGCAGTGGATTCGAATACCTTCGACCCGAGGCGCATCTGCGCTTCGCCCGCCCTTCTCTGCGTGATGTCTTGCGTGGTCGAGAGCAGGCAGGCGACGCCCTCGAACACGAGCGGTTCCGCGGAGACCTGGCAGATCATCACATCACCGCATTTCTTGCGAAATCGGACTTCGATGTCGCGGACCCGGCCGTCGCGTGCGAGCCGCGACAGCAGCGTGTCGCGCTCGGACGGATCGACCCAGTACCCGATCTCGAGCACGGTACGCCCGAGGACCTCGTCGCGCGTATAACCTGTGATCCGCTCGTAGCCTTCATTCACATCCATGTAGCGGCCATCTTCGATCGTCACGATCGCCATGCACACCGGATTTGCCCGAAAGGCCTTGGCAAACTTATGCTCCGATGTGCGAAGCTCACGCTCGGCGAGCTCGCTTGCGGTGATCGACGTGTTGTAGCTGACAACGCGGGCCCGAACAAGAACGCCGGCGACGGCCAAAGCCGCCGCTGCAGCGGCGGCCGGCGCCCAGACGAGCGTGATATCCACCGGGATTTGCGGAAGCGCGGACACCAACCCGCCGACGACCGCGTATGAGAGCGCGATTAGCAGGATTAAGGCAAACGTCGCCGCGGCAAGGTAGCGAAATCGCAAGGGGCCGTCCTTGGGTAAGGTCTCGGAAGCACAGCGCAATTCTCATGCCAGTGGAATAGTTGCCCGGAGTCGATGCCGCTCACCGGTATCCGATACCATCGGGTAATTGCAAGAGCCGCCGGCTACTGGCACTTTCCACCGGCGGGAGGCCAATTCTTGCCATCGCATGACCGAGGGAGTCTCATGCTCGCAATCATTGACGAGAATCGCCGGCGCATGATGGCTGCGACGGTCATGGCGCTCGCCGCTGCCCAGGTACCCAACGTCGTGGCCGCAGACGCTCGCGCCGGCACCGCGAATACTTCGCTTGGGACGCTTAAGCAGGTCGATGCCGGTTTGCTGAACGTGGGTTACGCGGAGCTCGGCCCGGCGAGCGGCCGCCCGGCCATTCTCCTGCACGGCTGGCCATACGACATCTACGCATTCGTTGATGTCGCACCATTGCTCGCCTCGGCCGGCTACCGCGTGATCGTTCCTTACTTGCGCGGCTATGGCACGACACGCTTCCTTTCGCCTGATACGTTCCGGAATGGTCAACCGTCCGCGCTTGGCGTGGACGTCATCGCGCTCATGGACGCCCTCAAGATCGACAAGGCACTCCTGGGCGGGTTCGATTGGGGTGCGCGGTCGGTCAACATCGTCTCGGCGCTTTGGCCGGAGCGCTGCAAGGCCACAGTGTCCGTGAGCGGGTATCTGATCGGCAACCAGGCCGCGGGGAAGATACCGTTGCCGCCGAAAGCGGAGTACGAATGGTGGTACCAGTACTACCTTGCCACCGAGCGCGGACGAGAGGGTTACGATAAGTACCGGCGCGACTTTTCGAAGCTCATCTGGCAGCTTGCGTCTCCGCAGTGGAAGTTCGCCGATGCCACTTTCGAGCGCAGCGCGGCGGCGTTCGACAACCCGGATCACGTCGCCATCGTAGTCCACAACTATCGGTGGCGACTCGCGCTGGCCCAGGGCGAGCCCAGGTACGACGATCTGGAAAAGAGGTTGGCAGAAGGTCCAGTGATAACGGTACCCACCATCACCCTTGAAGGCGATGCCAATGGTGCCCCGCATCCGGACCCCGGCGCGTATGCGAAGAAATTCTCGGGCAAGTACGCGCATCGGCTCATCTCCGGTGGCATCGGGCACAATCTGCCCCAGGAGGCGCCACAGGCGTTCGCGCAGGCCGTCATCGACGTAGACGCCTTCTGACGGAGCTTTTCATGAAACCACATCTGTTCGTGGCGAGCGCGATGCTCGGTATCGCCGTTGCAACCCCGGTCGGATCGCTCGCGGCAGAACGCACCATGCACCCGATAACCTCGCGCGAGACCAAGCTCCCCGTCGAAGGCATGTTGGCATCGCTCGCCGGCGCCACCACCTGGCTCAACTCGCAACCCCTGATCGCGGAAGGCCTGCGCGGCAAGGTCGTGCTTGTCGACTTCTGGACGTACACCTGCATCAACTGGCAGCGCACGCAACCCTACGTTCGCTATTGGGCGGAGAAGTACAAGGATCAGGGATTGGTGGTGATCGGCGTCCACACTCCCGAGTTCGGGTTCGAGAGGAACGTCGACAACATTCGTCCCGCGCTCGAGAGGTTTCGGGTCGGATATCCGGTTGCCGTCGACAGCGACTACACAATATGGGACGCCTTCGGCAACCGCTTCTGGCCGGCCGTGTATGTCGCCGACGCAAAGGGCAACATCCGCTATCACCACTTCGGCGAAGGCGAGTACGAGCGAACGGAAGAGGTCATTCGAGAGCTGCTTCGCGAGGCCGGATACTCGGCGAAGGGCAACGATGCCGTCAAAGTCGACGCGCGAGGCTCCGAAGTCGCCGCGGACTGGGAGAACCTGCGCTCAGGGGAGAATTACCTCGGTCGGGACAAGGCGGAGGGTTTCTCATCCCCCGGCGGCGCCCTGCTCGGCAAGAGCCGCACCTATGCGGCTCCGGCAGCGCTCCAGCTCAACCAATGGGCGCTGACCGGCGATTGGACGGTGAGCGCCGGTGCGGCAGCGCTCGACAAGGCCAAGGGAGGCGTCGTCTACCGCTTTCACGCGCGCGACGCGCATCTGGTCATGGGCGCGTCGGCTCCCGGATCGCCGGTGCGCTTCCGCGTGCTCCTCGATGGGCGCCCGCCCGGCAGCGCGCACGGAACCGACATCGACGAGCAGGGCTACGGCACGGTCACGCAACAGCGGCTCTATCAGCTCATCCGGCAGCCGGGCCCTGTTGCGGATAGACTCTTCGAGATCGAGTTTCTCGACCCTGGCGTGGAAGCCTACGCCTTTACATTCGGTTGATGCTGCCCACGCGAAGGAACCGCATGCTGACGAACCCTATTTGCCGAAACCCGATCGCGCGCGTGCTTTTCTCCGCTCTGCTCAGCGTCGCCCCGCAGGTCGAAGCGGATTCGGGCCCGGCGATCATGGATCGATTCGCCACCGTCGACGGCGTCAAGCTGCACTACCTCACCGCAGGCAAGGGCAGCGCCGTCATCCTGCTGCATGGCTATGCGCAGAACAGCCATATGTGGCGGCCCCTCATGAAGGAGCTCGCGAAGACTCACCTCGTCGTGGCACCTGACCTCCGCGGCTTCGGCGATTCCGGCAAACCCGAATCGGGCTACGACAAGAAGACGATGGCGCAGGATGTGCACGCGTTGGCGCAGTCCCTCGGCATCAGCAAAGCCGACGTGGCCGGGCACGACATCGGCTTGATGGTCGCGTACGCGTACGCAGCGCAGTATCCTTCCGAGGTCGACCGCCTCGCGCTCATGGACGCTTTCATTCCCGGCGTCGGCGACACTAGCGGCCTCTTCCTGCTGAAAGACCTGTGGCACTTCCACTTCTACGGCCCGACGCCGCTTGCGCTCGTGAAGGGTCGGGAACGCATCTACTTCGAGCATTTCTGGAACGATTTCGCCGCCGACGGCACGAAGTCCGTCTCCGAGGCCGATCGGCGCTTCTATGCGCAGAAGTATGCGCAGCCGGGAGCGATGAAAGCAGGGATGGAGGTGTTTCGCAACTTCGACCAGGATGCCAGGGACAACGCTGCGTTCGCCGCGACCAAGCTCACCATGCCGGTGCTGGTGCTCGGTGGAGAGAAATCCGGCGGCGATTTCCTGATCACCCAGGGCAAGATGGTCGCGACCAACGTCGAGGGGATGCTCGTCGTCGGCTCGGGGCATTGGCTCATCGACGAGGCGCCGGGCCAGGTCATTCCAAAATTGGTGGAGTTCTTCGGGCGATGAAGACGGTGGGGGCAATCAGATCCAGGCCATCCGCTCCAACCGCCAACGGCTACCGAGGCGCTGCAAACCACTTCTGGATCGCCGTGAAATCCCCGACTTCCGGTCTCGCGACAGGGTCGGGGAAATTCGTCGGATCGAATGCGGCTCGCGCGCTCTCGTATCCCAGCCGCCGATAGCTCTCGAACTGGCTTTCGTCGTACCACTGGTCCGACGTCGGTTGCTGCGGAAAGTCGTCGTGAGCGAGCCGATATTGGCGAACATCGGCAGCGTTGAGCGCGGTCACCGACGGCTTCACCCATACCACCACGCCGTCGCGTTCTCTTTCGTCGAGCTTCAGCATCCGCAGGTGGTCAAGCTGATAGCGGATGGTTCCCCATACGACATGAGTGCGCGACGTCTCGTTTTGATCGAGCGCGCGAAACGCGTCGATGCTAAGGTCGATCTCGACGCCGAAGTCGATCCGGCAGCGCCTGATCGCCACGCCGATGTCGCTGAACCCCAGCCGTGGATCGGCGCCGCAGTCGCAGATGACGATGTAGCGGCAGCCGCGCTCGACCAGCGCGTAGAGGCCGGTGTTGTCGAAATGTCCGCCGTCCGTGAGATAGCAGTACGTCCCGAGCTCGCCGGTATTCGAAAGCGTCTCGCGCAAGATGTAGAAGGGCCACAGCCGCGCGTGCGGTTCGTTCCAGCGCCGACCGGAAGGTGTCGGCGCCCAAAACCCGAGCCGCACGTTGAAAAGCGACAACAGCAACGCGAGCGCCGCGCTCGGAGTCTGGGAGCCCATGGTCGGGCTCACCGCGGCGCCCGACACCGCGGCGGCGGTTCCGAGCGAAAGATCCCCGGACATGTAGTCGGCCGTACAGCGGAACCCCACGCGCGCCGAGCCGCAGTGATAGCGCGACATCACGAAGTTCTCGGCCGAGCGCTGCGACATCGCAAGGTCGGAGCCACCGACCAAGCTCAACGTCGTATTCACCAGATGGTACGGCGCGCCTTCGTCGTGATTCCACAGTGCGGTCATCTTGATGTCGTCGCCGGGGGCGGCGTCCGTGATTTCTTCGTTCTCCCGCAGTGCGTTCGACGCGCCCAAGTACGCGCGGGTGAGGCGTGCCTTGTAGAAGCCGTGCATCGACAGGAGATTGGGATCGGCGAGCCATCCGATCGCGATCACCGCACCGATGAGGAGCGCAATCCAAAGCAGCGCGACGAGTACCGGCGCCAAAGCCAACTCCGGGCGAGTCATGACCGAGAGCTTGCTCGCAACGCACAGCGTCGCACTGAGCGTTGCAATGCACAGTAGTCCGGCGGGTCGCGCGCTCCCCAGC
>Ga0157376_10004163_pt1 | contig 10027 bp, 10 predicted proteins | sample M45metaG_FD_121801 | JGI IMG/M metagenome (GOLD analysis project Ga0157376, IMG submission 121801) | Miscanthus rhizosphere microbial communities from Kellogg Biological Station, Michigan, USA - M4-5 metaG | ecosystem: Host-associated > Plants > Roots > Rhizosphere > Soil | place: USA: Michigan... | reverse complement strand
TTTACTTCGATGTCTTCCGATATGCTCTTGTGCGCCGTATCGAGCTTGAAGTCGACCTGGCGCCGCTCGCCGACTACGTCGAATGCCGAGCCGAGCTTGATCGATACTTTTTCGTTCTTCGCCGTGTGATCGATGACGTCTTCACCGATGAACTCGAGCGTGCTGTCGGCACTGTCAAGCTTGCTCACGCGGATACGGCCCGCTGGCAGCGGCATACCCATGTTGTGATCTGCCGAATTGCGGAATGCGAGATACACATCGACCTTCTTGTTGGTCTGCGCACCGTAATTGCGATCGGTCACGGGACTCACGCCATAGCCATAGTGACCGGGAGTCAATCCGTAATACACGAGCGTCTTTTCGCATGGCACGTTGCGTGCGGCCGGAAACAGCTCGATCTGCTTCGTCGAATTGTCCGGTAGCGTAGTAGCGCGGCCCAACGTATAGAGGTGGTATTCGAAGAAAGTTTTTTCCGCGAAGGCATCGCGCTCCTCTGCGTTGGCGGATTTTCTCGCCATCAGCATCGGTGCGGCCGGCTGGTTCATTGGTCGCGCGCGCTGCACGTCGCCTGCCACCAGCTTCAGTTTCGCCTGCGGATAGCTTGCGCCCGACTGGTTGATGATGCTGACCCATGCACCGATATCGAGACCGCACGTATTCGCATTGCGTCCTTCCATATACGTGACGTTATAGTCAGTCCACCATGTGAGCCCGGTCGTCTGATATGACACGCGTACCTGGTGGTTCCCTGCACGCTGCGCGTTAACGTCCCACGCCAGCGTCGGTTTCGTGATCAGCCCCCCGGGCAACTTGGGCAATGTAATTCCCGTGTTATGAGGCAGCAGCTGCAGGGTGCCATCTTCGCGCTTGAGGACCATGCCGCCGGCGGTCGACAGCAGGGTGCCGCTAAATGACTCCACCGCGTTGCCGCGCACCTGATCGACCTTGATGGTCTGATCGATGTATCGCTGCAGCAGCTTCTCCTGGTTCACGAGGTCGAACTGGAAATTCTGCTCCACTACGCTCGTGCCGGCCGGATCGGTCAATGACTCGAACATGACGGTAGTCGGATCGATGTACGCCGCGACGTCCGAGAAGCGCACGCTGTTGCGGCCGCGTGCAAGCTCGATGTCTTTGTGCTGCCGGATAACTGCATACCCTTGAATGCTTTGTCCGCGGCCGCCGTTGCGATAGGTTTCCGGCGCCAGCGCCCCCGGCTGTAGAGTGCTGTACAAGGTCAGCGCATTTCCACTTGCTTCGGGCTCAGCCGATAAAGCGGCAAGCGAGACAGCAGCTGTGATACTGGCGGAAAGGACGCTCAAACGCGCAAGTTTTTGCATAAATCGCTCCTCAAGAGATGGTTGAGGAACGGTTAAACGCTGCGCGGGCACGAACGGGGTTAAATGCCAATCGATTAACGCCCGCATGGAGGCCCGACCATGCGAGCCATGCTTTGAAGACGCGCACCGCATCGCCATCCGTGGAAAAACTTGATAAAAGCGGACGCGGTAGGTAACCTAATCAACCGTATGCCGGCTTTGCCGGCTTTCGTTTATTCAACTATAAGGCGAGAGGTCTCCATGAGCAGCGAAGCCGCAGTACCCAAAGACAGACTCGTTCAGGATTTCCACAGTGTGGTTGCCGACGCAGAAGAGTTGCTCAGGACGACCGCGAGCCAGGCCGGCGAGAAGGCCGCGGCTGCGCGCGAGCGCATTCAGGAAAGCCTGCACCGCGCCAAGGTCAAACTTGCGGAGGCCGAGGACGTCATCGTGCAGAAGAGCCGGCAGGCCGCTCGCGCGACAGACGACTATGTGCATGAGAATCCGTGGATCTCGATCGGCACTGCTGTTGGTTTCGGGCTCGTGCTTGGACTGCTGATCGGCCGTCGCTGATCTTGTGGCCGGCGACGATTCCATGGCCGGCCCTCATCCCTCCCGACTCTCCGGCTCCATCAGAAACTTTGCCGCTACATTGCTGGCGGCGGCGCGCACACGCCTCGCGCTCTTAGCCAACGAGCTGCATGCAGAACGACTGCGCGTGGGGCGGCTGCTGGTGCTGAGTGTCGGCGCGCTGTTTTTCTTTGCGTTAAGCATTGTGCTGCTCACGGTGCTCGTTATAGCTATCTGCTGGGACACCTATCGCTTCGCGGCCATCGGCGGATTCGCGCTTGCCTATATCATCGTCGGCCTGTCGCTCGCTTTCGCGGCGCGCGCTGGCGCACGCACGCCGTCTCGTCTGTTTGAGGCAAGCCTGCGTGAACTGCGCAAAGACGCCGACAGGCTTTCGGCCTGAAGCACGGCATGTCGGTGCAGGAAATCATGCTCGAGCGCGGACAGCTGCTCGCCACGTGCGCTGCGCAGCGAGATGAACTCACACGCGCAGTTCAGACGTGGCAGGGTCCGCTTAGAATCGCAGACGGTGCGCTCGTTACGGCCAATTACTTGCGTGAGCATCCTGCCGCGCTCGCAGCAGTCGTCACACTGTCTGCGGCCGCTGGCCCGCGGGGCATCTGGCGCTCCGCGCGACGCGCCATGGTCGTATGGCGCACTCTGCGTATCTTTCGCGGATTCACCTTACGACAGGCGACAGACAACAGCGGTGATACCGCAAGCACAGGTCCGTTTGCACGTTGGCTAAGGGAGTGACGCAGTAGTCTGCCCGTACGCTACAGCCGGCGGGAGCCAGAACTGACAGCACCCGATGCTAAAATCGTGTGTAGACCCGCACCAACGGGGAGACGTGTGCGGTCATTGACGGATCTTTGTCGCTGCTTCACGATATGAAACGCAGAGGGCATGCATGAAAGACAGATCGAAAGCGGCGTACAACATCGGGGATCTGCGTGAGATCGCGCGCCGCAGGTTGCCGCGCGGCTTGTTCGAGTTCGTCGATCGCGGCAGCGAAGATGAAGTTGCTCTGCGCAACAACCGTGCGGCCTTCGAGAAAATTAAACTAAAGCCGCATACACTCGTCGACGTGTCCGCGCGCAATCAGCACATAACGCTTTTCGGCAAGCAGCACACGATGCCGATCATCATCGCGCCAACGGGAACCGCGGGCCTCATGTGGCATGAAGGCGAAATTGCGCTCGCGCGCGCGGCGGCGGCGGCCGGCATTCCCTGCACACTCGCGACCGGCTCGATGACCGCGATGGAAAAGGTGATGACGGAAGCAGGCGGCACGCTCTGGTTCCAGCTTTATATGTGGCCCGACCGGTCAATGTCGCATAAGCTGGTGGAGCGCGCGCGGGTCGCCGGGTATGAAGCACTGGTCGTGACGGTGGATGGCGCCGCGTCGGCAAATCGCGAATACAACCTGCGCAATGGCTTCACAATCCCTTTCAGTTTCACTCGGCGCAACGTCATCGATGTCCTGACTCATCCGGGCTGGCTGGTGAACGTGCTCGCACGTTACATGATGACGACGGGGATGCCGCGTTACGAGAACTATCCGACTGAGCTCAAGAATAAAATTACCGCCGCGCCGATGGGCCGCTCGATGATGAAAAACGATTCGCTCGATTGGAGCGATCTGCGCGAGCTGCGGCGGCTGTGGCCGCATAAACTGGTGGTCAAGGGCATTCTTCATCCGCAGGACGCAGTGCTTGCTGCTGAATGCGGTGCGGATGCTGTCATTGTGTCCAATCACGGCGGGCGCAATCTGGATAGTTCGCCTGCCCCCATTGACGTTCTGCCGGAGGTGGTCGACGCGGTCGGGCATCGCATCGCCGTCCTGGTGGACAGCGGCTTCAGGCGCGGCAGCGATGTCGTGAAAGCACTCGCGCTGGGTGCCCATGCTGTCCTCATCGGACGCGCAACCTTGTACGGAACGGCGGCTGCCGGCGAGTCAGGTGCAGCACGCGCGATCAATCTCTTTCGCGAAGAGATCGATCGCGTGATGGCATTGATCGGGCGCCGGACAGTCACGGAGCTGACTCGCGACTGTCTGATTCTTCCCTCGACCGCATCGACAAGCGCGTCCTCGACATCAAAGGCCGCATTACGACTGCTCGATACTGCGCGGGTGTCTGCTGAGAGCTGAAGCAATCAAGGCCATCGGGCGCCAAGGGTGACGTCATGTGGTACCTGATGGGACTCATTCTTGTCAGCGGTGCAATTGGCGCTTTCGTGGTCGGCGCTCATCGCGGCAAGCAGCGCGTGCGCGATGCCGAGCGTGAATTGCAGGTCGCGGCGTTGCTTGCAAAACTGAAGCCTGGCACGAGCGAGACTCTCACCGCAGTGCCGGTTCAGGCGAGGTCGGTCGCAGTATCGGAGCACGCGGCGCCGGTGTTCATACGAAAACAACGGCTACTGCCCCAGCGCCAAGCGCTGCTGTATCTCGTTTTCAGGGCGGGATTGCCGGACCACGAAATCTTTGCGAGCGTTAGGCTCGCCGAAGTGCTCGACATTTCACCGGCGGTGCCGCCGATTGAGCGCGAGCAAAAGGTGCGCAAACTTGCGCAGCGGCGCCTTGATCTTGTTATATGCAACAAGGCGCTCGAAGTAGTCGCTGTGGTGTTGCTTGATGCTGGTGGCACGGGATCCGATGCAACGCGTTTCACAGCGCAGTGTCTTGAAGCAGCCGCTATCCGGCTCGTGACCATCGACCCTGTCAAGCTACCGCGGCACGGTCAAGTGCGCGCGCTCGTCTACGGCTGACGGCGGCACGCTATCGCACACGGAGCGTGCGCGAGAGCGGATGTTCGCGAACTGATGCACGTCTGCAACGCCGCCAATGAACCGCACGTGGGACATTTTTTGCTCTGTTGTCGATAACTTCGGTGACATCGGCGTGTGCTGGCGGCTCGCGCGTCAGCTTTCGCTCGAGCTTCAGCAGAGCGTGCGCTTGTGGGTCGATGATCTCTCAGCGTTTCACCGCATTAATCACGCGGTCGATCCTGCGTCGGCAGCGCAAACAGTATCTGACGTCGACATCAGGCGATGGCAGGAAATCAATCCCGACGTCGAGCCCGCTCAAATCGTAGTCGAAGGTTTCGGCGCCAAGCTTCCTGAGCGTTATATCACTGCCATGGCTGAACACGCACCGGCGCCCATATGGATCAATCTCGAGTACTTGAGCGCGGAACAATGGGTGGAGGGCTGCCACAGCATGCCGTCGCCGCACCCGAACTTGCCGCTGATCAAATATTTTTTCTTTCCGGGCTTTACTCCTGGCACTGGCGGACTGCTGATGGAAACGGGGATCGCGGACCGGCGTGACGGCTTTCAGGGCGACCGCGCGGCCGTTGACGCGTTCTGGCAAGAACTGGCCATTGCGTCGCCTCGGGATGGAGAGCTGCGCTGCTCACTGTTCTGCTACGAGAATGCGGCGTTGCCCGTGCTCGTCGACGCCTGGGCCGCAGGCGTGATTGCCACTGTTTGTGTCGTGCCATGCGGCAAGGCTCTCGAGCAACTGGCGGCTCTTACAGGCGAAGACCTCGTGCCCGGTTCACGCATGGTCCGCGGCCAGTTGACGATTCACGCTTTGCCTTTCCTCGATATGGACCGGTATGACCGCCTGCTGTGGGCTTGCGACATCAATTTTGTGCGTGGCGTGGACTCTTTCGTGCGCGCGCAAATCGCGGGCGGCCCGCTCATATGGCAGGCGTACCCGCAAGGCGGCGATGCGCATCTTGTCAAGGCATCGGCATTCATTGAGCGCTACGTCTCGGGTGCAGATACGGCAACCGCACTCGCCATTCGCACGCTCAATATGAATTGGAATGAGCAGTCCGCGGCAACCGGAGATGCGTGGGCGACGTTTATCGCAAGGCGCACGACCGTTGCCGCTCACGCGCGGGCTTGGGCAGCGCGAATCACCGCTGGCGGCAGTCTTGCCCATAACCTGGCGGGATTCTGCGAAGATCGGCTAAAATAGCGGGTTTTTATTTATATAGCCGCGGGACAATCATGAAAATCGCACAAGAAGTGAGGGCGGGCAACGTCATCATGCTCGGCAAGGATCCGATGGTCGTGCAGAAGGCGGAATTCTCGAAATCCGGACGCAACGCTTCAGTGGTCAAGATGAAGATGCGTAATCTGCTGACCGGCGCACCTACGGAAAGCGTCTATCGGGCGGACGACAAGTTCGAAATGGTGGTGCTCGAACGCAAAGAAGTAACCTACTCTTATTATTCCGATCCGATGTACGTGTTCATGGACTCCGAGTACAACCAGCACGAAATCGAAAAAGAGAACATGGGCGAAGCGCTCAATTATCTTGAAGAAGGCATGCCGTGCGAGGTGGTGTTCTACAACGATCGCCCGATCTCCGTAGAGATCCCGCAATCCCTCGAACGCGAAATCGAATATACGGAACCAGCAGTGCGCGGCGACACTTCAGGTAAGGTGCTAAAGCCCGCGCGTTTGAAGACAGGATTCAATGTGCAGGTGCCGCTCTTCTGCGCGACCGGCGACAAAATAGAGATCGACACGCGCACCGGCGAATACCGTCGCCGCGTATAGCGCGAACTCCGAACGCTACACGTGGTGCGACGTCCTTGCGCGATCAAGGACGCCGACAACCTTGAACGTCGGCGCGGTAACCGGTTCAAGTATTGGCTCCAGTTCGTTTGCCGCACCGCAGGTCGGACAATGCGCGTACCACATTCCGCTCACGAGCTGCGGGATGCCGAGCTTGAATGGCATAAGGCATTTAGCGCAGTAAAGGAGTTGCATCGCCTTTCCCCTCATGTTTTTCGCGGATTATCCGGCTCGCTTCTATGTGTAACTGTACGCTATCCCACACTGAGCCCAAAGAGCCTCGCCTCACATAAGAAAGGCACCGTCGCCGTTTGGCATCCGTGTCATGTATGGGATGTTTGCGCTGCGCACGGAGCGTTTCGCGCTCCTCGCTTGACGCGCGGCTTGCGGCGGGAGTAATCTTGCCGCCGTGGGGACTTTGCAGATTCCCCGCCGTCGTTAAGACGCCCTTCAGCGTCCAAATCTGCTTCTACCCGTTTAGACGGAGTCAGAAGCCATGGACGCAGCAACCAACAACTCGCATATATCACCGGCGTTAAGCGCCACAAGCGCGTCTCATGCCTGCACGCTGATGCTCGCCCGCAGCGACGTCGAGCGGCTGCTGACCGTTGACGAGTGTATTTCAGCGGTCGAGCATGCGTTCGGTGAACATGCGCTCGGCAAGACGGCGCCGCCGGGCATACTCGGCATGCATGTGCCTGATGGCAGCTTTCACATTAAGGCCGCACTCCTCACGCGCGATCGCGCCTACTTCGCGGCGAAGGTTAATGCGAACTTTCCGGGTAACCCATCGCACCATGGGCTGCCGACCATTCAGGGCGTAGTCGTCTTATGCGACGCTGCCAATGGTGTACCACTTGCCGTATTGGATTCGATCGCGCTCACTGCTTTGCGAACGGCGGCTGCGACCGCTGTAGCGGCGAAGTACCTGGCGCGCCAGAACTCGCGCACTGCGCTGATTTGCGGTTGCGGTGTCCAAGCGGCTGCGCAACTGCGTGCGCTCACAAGCGTTAGCCGCCTCGAGCGCATCTATGCTTACGATCTTGATGCTCAAAGAGCTGCGGCATTCGCTGCATTGCTGCAAGGTGAGACGCGAGTTCCGATAACACCGGTTGCGGATCTGGCCGCAGCAGTCGCTGCCAGCGACATCGTGATCACATGCACGACGGCACGCCGCTATTTCATTGAACATGCAATGGTGCGACCGGGTACCTTCATCGCCGGCGTCGGCGCCGATAACGAAGACAAGCAGGAGCTCGATCCGCAACTGCTGGCAGCGAGTACGGTAGTCGCGGATTCGATCGACCAATGCGCTGTCATTGGCGATCTTCATCACGCCATTGCGGCGAAGGCGATGTCGCGCACGGACGTTCATGCGGAGCTCGGCCAGATCGTGGCCGGTATCAAGCCGGCACGCTGCAGTCCCGAACAAATCATTGTGTTCGATTCAACCGGCACTGCGCTGCAGGACGTTGCAGCGGCGGTTGCCGTATATCGAAGGGCGCTCGAGCATCAACGCGGCGCCGCTTTTTCGTTCAACGCCTGACCAACTCTGGAGAGTGAAATGAGATACCAACTAAAACCGATATTCTGTCGCCCCTGGACGTTAAACAGCCTTTCGCCCCGGCTGATCGAGAGCCACTATGAAAACCATTACGGCGGAGCGTTGCGCCGCCTTAACTCGATTACGGAAAAACTCGAATCGCTCGACTTTGCGACGACACCGCCTTACGTCATCAATGGTCTTAAGCGCGAAGAATTGACGGCACTCAATTCAACGCTGCTGCACGAGCTGTATTTTGCGAGTATGGGCGGGGAGGGCGGCAAACCAACCGGCCCGATCGCGGACGCACTTGCACGCGACTTCGGGTCGGTAGAGCGGTGGAAGAGTGAATTCGTGGCGATGGGCTACGCGCTGAGCGGCGGTTCTGGCTGGGTGCTGCTCACGCACATACCGCGCGATCGCCGGCTGATCAACCAGTTCGCGTCGGAGCACAGCCAGGCAGTGGCGTCGGGAATACCGATTCTTGCGCTCGATATGTATGAGCACGCTTACCACATCGACTTCGGCGCAAACGCGAAGGCTTATGTGGGTACTTTCCTGCGCAATATCGATTGGAAGGGCGTCGAGGGCCGGCTCGAGGACGCCACCCGTGTCGAGCCGCCGCGTCCGCTCGAGCAGCCGGAGTTCGGCGACCTGCCGGGCGTCGCCGTCGAGGAAGTTAAAACGATGCTGGATACCGGCAGGCCGGTTCAGTTCATTGATGCGCGACCACAGCACTTTGTTGCGCGCACGCAGGACATCATCGAGGGCGCGACATGGCGCGACCCCGAGCGCGTCAAGGATTGGGCGGGGGAGCTGTCGAAATCGGATCCGGTAGTGGTATTTTGTGCATATGGTTTCCATGTCGGGTGCAAGACCGCTATAGCGCTGCGTGATATGGGCTTCGATGCCAAATACATGAAAGGCGGTCATTCCGCGTGGCGTGCCATCGGCGGTCCGGTAAAGATGCATGCGTGAACGCGGCGTAGACTTCATGGTTCCTAATACGTGAAGTAAAGGAAGCTGCCGATGGTACAGAACGAGAATGCCGCGATAAGGGTGCCGGATGACGATGCGCCGCCAGGAATGCCTCGTTATTCGCTATGGCATCTCGTTCTGTATGCGCTCAAGCTTGGAACGTTCGGGTTCGGCGGTCCCGTCGCTCTGGTCGGCTACATGTATCGCGATCTGGTGGAAGATCGCAAGTGGATCTCCGAGGCCGATTACAAAGAGGGACTGACGCTCGCGCAACTGATGCCGGGCCCGCTCGCCGCACAGTTGGCGATCTATCTCGGTTACGTCCATTACCGCAATCTCGGCGCGACGCTGGTCGGCATCGCATTCGTCATTCCGTCGTTCATCATGGTCGTTCTGATTGGAATGGCGTATGTGGTGTACGGCGGGCTCGACTGGATGCAGGCCGTGTTCTACGGGGTCGGTGCATGCGTAATCGGCATTGTTGCCATCAGCGCATACAAGCTCACGACCAAGAGCATCGGCAAAGACAAACTGCTATGGGCAATCTACCTCGTCAGCGCCGCAGTGACGGTGATTACGGAATCGGAGCTGATAGCGTTGTTCCTGGCCGCGGGTGTGGTTGTTTGGCTGGTAAGAGCGCCACCCAGGAAGTGGTTCGGAGGGAGTTCGATGCCGGGACTTCTAGCGATGTCGGCTCAGCTTGCGCCGGCCACTCCGATTGCTGCGAGCGTCGACTGGTCTTTACTTTCGCAGATCGCAGTTTTTTTTGCGGAAGCCGGCGCGTTTGTTTTTGGCAGCGGCCTCGCGATCGTGCCGTTTCTGTATGGCGGCGTGGTCAACGAGCATCACTGGTTGACCGAGCGCCAGTTTGTCGATGCGGTCGCCGTTGCCATGATAACCCCCGGCCCGGTCGTAATCACCACGGGCTTCATCGGCTATCTGGTAGCCGGTTTCTCAGGCGCGGTGGTCGCGGCGCTTGCGACTTTTCTGCCGTGTTACTTCTTTACGATCATACCTGCGCCGT
>Ga0157376_10004160_pt1 | contig 10033 bp, 10 predicted proteins | sample M45metaG_FD_121801 | JGI IMG/M metagenome (GOLD analysis project Ga0157376, IMG submission 121801) | Miscanthus rhizosphere microbial communities from Kellogg Biological Station, Michigan, USA - M4-5 metaG | ecosystem: Host-associated > Plants > Roots > Rhizosphere > Soil | place: USA: Michigan... | reverse complement strand
TTCCTCGCCCGGCAGGCCGGGATTGGCGTGACGCGGCGCCTGGTTGACCGGGCCCTTGAAGCGGGTGTTGCCGAAGCCCCCATTTCCGCCGCCCAGCAGCCTGAGGCGCAGGCCCGGTGGTTAGCAGTGAATACGCGAACGAGGCGCCGGGCTGGAGAGTTTGCTGCTGGGCATCCGGTCCGCGAAACGCAATCGCCGCTGCCATTCGCTCAATCGCCAAGCGGTCTTGAGCTTCTGCTTCTCGGCTAGGCTCGATTCGAACGATCCCGGCGAAGCCGCTCATGAAGTTTCTCCGGAAAATTTCTCGTCGAAAGCCGCGTAGTGCAAGTGCGGCGCTTCCGGTTCGCCGATGGCCACCCCGTCTTGTTCGACCCAGGCATGCGCCTGAAATTTCTCAGCGTCCGTGCGAACGCCAATCCGCAACTGCGAAGGAATTCCCTGGCGGCCCAACAGCCACCACAGCGCGAGTGAGCGCTCCAGACAAGTCGCAGGAATCGCCGAGGCGCGTGAGGCGGCCAGCACCATGCGCGAAGTCAGTGCAACCCCCGGTTCACTCGTGGTTTTTTGCAACATGTTCTGATTCGAACTGAGGAATTTCTGCAGGAGTCGCTGCGTCCGCCGAAAACCGAATAATTTCAAAGAAAGCGTAAGCAAGGGCAGCAGCAGCGCGGCACGCACCAGGAGCGCTTTCGCGGGTCGCGAAAGCGCGTTAAACCGGCGAAGCCGTGCCCACATCGGCTGGTTGCGTCACAATCAGGCCATTTTCGACCAAATGATTCAGAAGATCGTTCAGATTGGAACGCAGCGTTTCCGGCGCGACGTCATATTCCTCGGCCAGCTCCGCAAAAGCCGCTTCCAGCGTTGCTGCGGTCGTGACCACTTGCCACATCCGCGCGCCTATTGCGTCCAGACCAAAATAGCGCTCGGTCTCCAAATTCAACAGCACGGCTTCCTGATCCAAAAATCGAATCAACACGTTGGCTGGAACCGTGGCGCGATCGCCAAATGAAATCATGTGCTACTCCATCACCTTTCGTTCGCTGCGCGGGTCAGCGGTTTAAATTGCACAGTGGAGAGTTTCAACTCCGTCCTGGTCTGCTCCATTGTAGCTATTCCCTGCCGCCGTTGACTACGGGTTCGCGGAAATGACCCTCGAAACCGCCAGTTGTGCTCCGCCGCCAGAAACGCTATAAAAACGCGATGCCTGATTCCGCTTCGGTTGCCGCCATTGCCTTGCAAGGAGTCGAAAAGTATTATCCGCCGTCCCGCAAGGGGCTAGGCATGCTATTGCAGCCATTCCTGCCAGCTACCCGGCCTGCGCTCAAAAACGTCTCATTTCAGGTGCACCCTGGCGAAGCAGTCGCTCTTCTCGGTTCGAACGGCGCCGGAAAATCCACGCTGTTGCGAATCCTCGCAACTCTCTTGCTTCCGACTCGCGGCGAAGCTTTCGTCGCCGGCCACAGCACCTTGCACGCTCCCCATGTCGTCCGCCGCCAGCTCGGTTATCACGCCGGAAGCGATCAGGGATTTTATCCGCGCCTCACCGGCCGCCAGAATTTGCTCTTCTTTGGTCAGCTCAATCACCTGACACGCCGCGAAGCGCAGCAACGCATCTCCGAGCTCGCCGAACGGTTCCACTTGCAGGACGCACTGGACCAGCAGGTTCGCACGCTCTCCTCCGGCACCACCCAACGGCTCAGCCTGGCTCGCGCCTTGCTGCACAAGCCGCGGGTATTGCTACTCGATGAACCCACAAGAAGCCTAGACGCTGTCGCCGCCGCCGAATTCCGACATTTTCTTTCCACAGAAGTTTTGCGTGAAGCGCGCGCTTCAATCCTTTTCGCTTCCCACACCCTCGCGGAGATTGAATTGCTCGCTCATCGCGTCGCCGTCCTTGATCACGGCCAACTCATCGCACTCGATGCGGTCCCAGCCCTGCTCGCCAAAACGAACACCCACTCTCTCGAGCAAGCTTTCTTCCACCTCACCGGCTCCGCAACCCTCTTTGATAACTCCGGTGCGCACTCGTGAGCCACTCGCGTGAAATGTGGCTGTACTTCTGGCGGGATCTGCAAATCGCCAAGACCTACCGCAGCCCGTTCATCTTCGACGTGATTCAAGCGCTCATTGGTGCCACCATGTTTTTTTACGCCGCGCGCTTTGTAGACAGCCCAGAATTGCGCAGCGCCTTGCCCCAAGCCGGCGGCTACTTCGCCTTCGCACTGGTCGGATTTATTTTCTTCGATTATCTCAGCGTGTCCATGGACACCTTCGACCAAAGCCTGATCGAGGCTCGCGACTCCGGCACTTTGGAACACTTGCTAGTCACGCAGACTTCCCTTCCGCTGATGCTGGCCGGCTCTTCCATCTATCCGTTCGTGATCACCACCATCCGAATCGCCATCTATATTCTTTGGGGAGCGTTTCTGTTCCACTTTCCTCTCGGCTCTGCAAACTGGCTCAGCGTCCTGGTCGTCGTGGCCACATCTTTATTGGCGTTCTCCGGCCTGGGCATTCTCTCGGCAAGCTACCTTCTGTTATTCAAGCGCGGCAATCCTGCCAAGTGGCTCTTGATCGGCTTGTGGGGCATCGCCGGCGGCATGCTATTCCCGGTGACCATTCTTCCCGACTGGCTTCAGATAATTGCCGCGTTAAATCCTATGACCCATGCACTCAACGCAATGCGCGCCGCGCTTCTTGGTGGCGCAGGCATTTCGCAACTATTGCGGCCCATTGAAATCCTACTGGCTTTCGCCGTGGTGCTGTTACCGCTTTCAATTTCGGTATTTTCCTGGACTCTCAATCGCACCAAGGCCACCGGCACTCTTGCCCATCGTTAACCGGAGTCATTTGGATTTCATTCCCCGCACAGCGCCGGCGAAATGAAAAAGGCCGGCGCCCAAACACGCCGGCCCTCGTACTGCAAGTTGGCTCTTACTTAAGACTTCTTCTTTTTAGTGGTCACGCTGGTGGCAATGCCCGGCGAAATCTGGTTGAGCATATCCAGCCCCTGCTTCGCCTGTTGTCCCCATGGTCCGTTGGGATCGAGGTCGATCGCATGTTGATACGCTTCCACCGTTCCCGGCTGCACATCCGGAACATCCTTATCGCCGACTTTCTTGAATCCCATCGACCCGACCAGCACTGTACCAAGCAAATACCACGACTGCGGATTTTTCGGGTCCAGCTCGGTGGACTTCTTCAGCGGCTCAATCGCATCTTTGTATTTATTAGCGTTGTACATGGTAATTCCGAAATTGCGCCATGCCTGGGCGGCTTGGGCCGGATCCAACTCCGCTGCCTTCTGGTAGGAAGCCGACGCTTCATCAATCTTTCCGGCCCGACCATAAATGCCGCCCAGGTTGTTGAAGTAGGCAAACGATGGCTTTAACTCGATCGCACGCTTGTACGCCGCTACCGCATCATCGGCACGTCCCGCGGCGTCGTACGCATCGCCCAAACGTGCCATGATCAGCTGCAGGTTCGGATCTTTCTCATTCGAAGCAGCCTTCGCCGCCTCAAACTCCGTTACCGCTTTGTTGTTCAAGTCCGTGACATTGGCCTTCAGCGCGTCCCGCTGGTCCGCTGGCGCCTTCATCATGTCCGCTTTCGCCGTCTTGGCCTGCTCCAATGTCGCAACGCCGGTTTCAAAGTGCTGCTTCATTCCCTGGAACTTTTCTTTATCTTCTTCCTGCTTTTTCTTCGCTTCCTCAAAATCCTTGCCTTGCTTGCCGACGATGTCCTTGAAATTAAAATCCGCGGGGACCGTCTGACCGCTTGCGACCTTCACCGAACCGCCCACGTACTGCTGCGCCTGGCCGGGCAGTGTCAGGCTGATGGTGTACGCTCCCGCCCGCAAATTATTGAAACTGTATTTACCTTTGCCATCGGTCTTCGTTTCCGACTTTTGGCCCTGATCGCTCACGATCTGTAGCGGAATATCTGCCCAAGGCTTTCCCGCCACATCCAGCACTGTCCCGGCGATTCCTCCGTCTTGCGCCGCAGCGGGAGGCGCCAGCGCCGCAAACATCACCGCGATCGCCAAAGCGGCGAACGCCCACGAGTATGCCAATCTCTTCATGCTCAATTCTCCTTTGCCTGCTTGGCAGCAATCGGATGCCGGCCCCGTCGAGCCGTCGGAACGACTCTTGGGCCAGTGAAAGCTTCCACCCAAAGCCTTCAGGGATTGTTCGTTGGTCGTGCCAGCCCTGGGCTGAATTTTCAGCGTGCGCCTTATTATCACCTATCCGGCAGCAATTCCAAGACCCTTGCGGTAAGTTAGCGTTTTGCGGACTTCCTGGCCATCCCAGCTTTCTGGTAAGGAACCGGATCGTCCACTCCGGCCTCCGCAAATGCCCGCAGGCGCAATAGGCAGCTATCGCAAACGCCGCAGGCTTCCTTGGCGTTCTGGTAGCACGACCAGGTTAGATGCAGTGGTGCGCCAAGCTCGATGCCCCTGCGAATGATCTGGTTCTTCTTCAAGGCGATCACCGGGGTCACAATCTCAATGTCGGTCTCCGGCCGCGTTCCTACCCGAATCAGCTCCTGAAATACCTTGTAATATTGCGGCCGGCAATCCGGATAGCCCGAAGAGTCCTCCGCCACCGCGCCGATATAAATCGATCCTGCGCCAATCGCTTCTGCCCAGCTCACTGCCACCGACAAGAAATGTGCATTGCGAAACGGAACATAGGTCACTGGAATGGCGCCGCCATGCGCAGGGCCGGCGTCCAGTTCATTTTCTGGCACGGCGATATTCTTATCCGTCAGCGCCGATCCGCCAATCTCCCGAAAGTGATCCAGCTTCACCATCAGCCGCTGTTTCACGCCGCAAAAATCTGCGACTTCGTTGAATGCTTGCGCTTCCCGCGATTCCGTGCGCTGCCCGTAGCTCGCATGCAGCAACGCAATGCCATCCATGCCGTGCCGGGCTTTCGCTATGGCCGTGCACACGCACGAATCCATTCCGCCACTGAGTAACACCACTGCTTTTCGCGATTCGCCCATCGCCCGCTAAACTCCCTGCGTCGCCGGATGCCAAATGAATTTGTGTAACTGCAATCCAATGCGTACCGGCAAACCATCCGCCAGAATCCACTCCACCAGCGCTCGTGGCTCCAGGCCTTCCCACTTTCCATTCGAATCGGCAAACACCGGCGAAAACAGCACCTGCTTCACGCGTTGCGCCAGCTGATGTTCCATCGTGAACTCGCGCGCAAACTCATAGTCGCGCCGCGTCGACAGCACAAACTTGATCTCGTCTTTCTCGTCCACCGCTTCCAGATTCTTCATCTCAAAGGTATTCGCTTCGCCGGAGTCCGGGCACTTCACATCCACAATTTTGATCACTTCCTTCGGCAGCCGACCCACAAACCGCTCGCCGCTAGTTTCAATCATCACCGTGTAGCCCCGCGCCACCAACGCCTCCGCCAGCGGGTAAATCTCTTCCTGCAGCAACGGCTCGCCTCCGGTCAACTCCACCAGCGGCACCGTCGCTTCCGTGCCACTCTGCTCGCCGCCACGTCGGCAAAGTTCATCCACGCGCGCCAGCACCTCTTCCACGCTGGTTTTCGTTCCACCGTGGAACGCATACACCGTATCGCACCACTTGCAGCGCAAATTGCACCCAGTTAGCCGTACAAACACACACGGCAACCCTGCGCGAGTCCCTTCGCCCTGCACCGATTTGAATATTTCCGTGATAAACATCGAGGTCGTTTCTATAAGGAGGTTCGAAGGATGCCAGAAGCGTCGTGCGGGCCCTTTCGCACTCTAGCGAACTCTAAGTCCCACTCGCCGCCCCGGCCCTCTTCTTCTGCCGCCTCCGTAACCACCAAATCCCGCCCAAAAATACCACCACCGCGCCCGCCAACCGCAAATAGCCGGGCGCAATCCCGAGGTAGTGGAACACCACCACGTAGCCAAGCGCCACCAGACCCGCGGGAAGCAGAATGATCAGAAATCCGCGATTCATCGCAACTATCGCTCCGGCCGGAACAGGGCGCTGGACGTATCGGTCTCCCACACCATGACTTCGGTAATCCCAGCACCATCCGGTAAAGTCGTAAGCTGCCGGTGTGTCTCATCATAAAAATATTTCGCCAGATTTTCCGCCGAAGGATTCACCGTCTTGAAGGCATCCAGATCATTCAAGAATTGATGATCCAATCCGGCAATAATGCCACGCAGCACCCGTTTCAACTCCGAAAAGTCCACCAGCAATCCAATGTTGTCCAGCTTCGGACCAGCCAGCGTTACTTGCACCCGGTAGTTGTGCCCATGCGGGTTCTCGCACTTCCCCCTGTACCCGCGAAGCGCGTGCCCCGACGAAAACGTCTCTTCCACACTCACTTGAAACATTGCTTTCACTTGCCTTTTCCCGTTGCGCAGGCACACGTGCCTAGGCGCTTCTATGCAAAATCATTGAACCCAGATCGCTGATCAAATTATTCTTGCGCTTCTGGAGCTCAGTCCTGTTTACCCGCTTCCATAAACCGCTCAACATCCCCCAACTCGGTTGTGGTGGCGTAGTTCGGAAGCGACTCCATAAAAATTTTACCATACGCCATGCGCTGGATGCGGTTGTCCAGCAAGGACAACACGCCGCGATCCGTCTTGGCCCGGATCAGCCGCCCGAATCCCTGCTTCAGCGCCAGCACCGCTTGCGGCACCTGATATTCCGCGAACGCGTTTCGTCCCTCTTCATCGAGCGCCCGCACCCGCGCCGACACGATTGGATCGCTCGGCACTGCAAACGGTAGACGGTCCACAATCACGCACGAAAGCTGCTCGCCCGGCACATCCACTCCCTGCCAGAAGCTCGCTGTCGCAAACAGCACTGCATTCGGCGTGCTCTTGAACCGTTCCAGCAAAGCCGAGCGAGGCGCCGTCCCTTGCAGCAGCAGGGGATAGTGCACGCGCAAAGTCACTCGCTCGTAAAGATCCTTCATCTGCGCGTAGCTGGTGAATAAGCAAAACGCCCGCCCTTCACTCAATTCCAGCAGCCGCACAATCTGGTCCGCGGCTTTCGCACCAAACCCGGCGTCCCGCACATCCGGCATGCGCTGCGGCAAATATAGCAGTGCCTGTTGGCCATAATGAAATTCCGGTGGCAACGTGCGCTCTTTGGCGTGGTCCACGCCCAGCCTTTGCCGAATGTAGTCAAACCGGTTACCCACCGTCAGTGTCGCCGAAGTCAGAACCACCGTATCGAAGAGTTCGAACAACCGTTCCCGCAAGATCTGACTCACATCAATCGGCGTGGCTGCCAAAAAGACGCCTTTGTTCCGCCGTTCAAACCAGTACACAAAATTCTTTTCATTCGATTCGAACAAAAAGCTCAATTCCTGCCGCAATTCAAAACTTCTCCGCCCCAATCGGGTCAACTCTTCCGGCTTTTGGGTCATCGCCGCAAATTCCGTTTCGATACTTTTCAGTGCATCCGTCAATCCGGTGTACCCGTCGCGATTCTGATCGATGAATGCTTCCCGCTCCCCGCGCGAAAATGGAAATCTCCCATCGCGCGGCGGAAAGGACTCAAAAAATGTCCGGCTACGTTCGCGCAATCTTTGTGTTCGCCGCAACAGCGACGGCGATCCCAATTTCAAGATTCGCAGTGTCTGGTCCGCGTCCCGGGCCAGCTCCTCAAAGCGATAATTCGAAATCTGCCGCCCGAAATAGTCGCTGGCCACATCTTCGATCTCGTGCGCTTCGTCAAACACCACTGCCGAATATTCCGGCAGGATGCTGCCGAAATCGTCGTGTTTTAGCGCCAGGTCTGCAAAGAACAAGTGGTGATTCACGATGATTAGGTCTGCTTGCTTCGCCCGCGCGTGCATCGCGGTCAGAAAACATTGTTTGAATTCCGGGCACTTCTGCCCGGTGCAGGTATCTCGCCGCGCATCGATCCGCGCCCACAGTTCCGAATCGTCCGGCAAGAAAGTCAGCTCCGTCCGGTCGCCCGTTTCGGTCAGCTTGGCCCAATCTTTAATTTGGCGGAAGGCGTCCAGCTCTTCCATGCCCTTCAACATCGGCGAATCCGCCATCTGATCCATCTTCGATTTGCACAAGAAGTTCGCGCGGCCCTTCATCACCGCAACCTTCAGATTCGGCGCAAAATGTCTTTGCAGAAACGGAATGTCTTTGGAGTACAGCTGCTCCTGCAGCGATTTCGTAGCGGTCGAAATCACTACTCGCCGCCCACTGCAAATTGCCGGCAACAAATACGCCAGGGTCTTCCCCGTCCCAGTCCCCGCTTCCACAATCGCGTGGTGTCGCGTCTGAAACGCGTCGTGCACCAGCTCCGCCATCTCCAGCTGCGCCGGCCGGTGCTCGTACCCGCCAAACAAGGACCGTTCTAGCATCCCGCCCGGCCCAAACACGTCCTTCATTTCGATGGCTACAGCCGCGGCCTCACCCCGTTCGGTCTGCGCCTGCGTTGCGGCGCGCTTAGCCTTGCGCGGAGTTTCTTCCGCTTCCGCTTCGTCCAGGGAAACATACCGTCGTTCGAGCGCTTCCGCGCTGTCACCGCCGCTGGCCCCAATATTGCCGTCCGCTTTCGACGCCCGCTTTGCCAATTCCATCCGCCTTCTTGCCAATTCCCGCTGTCTCGAACAAAAAACGATAACATACCGCACTGCGCCGCGCCCTGCGCCGGGTTTCCCGGCACCCAGTCAGCTTCTAGAGTAATCCGCAAATTTCAAGCTCCGTAACCAACCGGAAATCGCCTTTGACCCACGAGCTCCAAAGATGTATATACATATAATATGAGCTCGCATATTCTCGCAAAACAATCCACCGACGCACTTTTTCAGTTGCCATGTTCTTGTCAGAACCTCCGCCGCCTCAGCCGGGTCCGTAACCAGCATTTACGATCAGGAATTGCGACGGGCAGGTTTTGAGGTCACCCATTTCGGCCTACTCACCGCAGTGGCAACCGCAGGAGAAGTCAAATAAAAAGCGCCTCAGTGCCGGTGGGTACAAGCCAAGAGGGGAAGGGACCGCCGAGAGCGCGTGTTTAGCCTGACCCGTGCAGGCAAACAACGATTGGCGATAACTCAGCCGTACTGGGAACAGCGGAACGGAGGTTGCGAAGGGGACTCGGGGATAAGGGTTAGAAGAAGATGAAAGAGGCCGTAAGGCTCCTGACCGATGCCGCCCTAGGCGCGTGACGGTTCGCAGCCGAATAGGCATCAGAAACTGTTCGACTCCTTGCCGATACACCAAAGCGCCTCCCGTAAGTCCTTTAGAATCCATACTTACGAAATAAAGGGGCGGGTGCACCGGCGTCGAGCGATTCTCTAAGCCGATCGGATTCCTAGCAGCGAGAGCTGGCCCGGACTAGCCGCTACTCACTCCTCTCTGGCTCGGCCATAGCGCTTGCTGATTTTCGCTTTCGCCTTCCACTTCGTCTTAGGTGTTAACACTTGAACACTCGGGCTCGCCACAGCATTCATTAGCGCCTCGCGGAGCGATAAATTCTTTACTGAAGACGCAGCCAGGCTTCCCTCTCAAGCCGAGCCGGCTAGGAGCTCTTCAGGAAGTGGGGTTTTTCCATGCAGCGCAATCTCTTCGGTTCCCTAGTGCTCGCTCTTGCCTCCGTTGTGCTGGCCTCCTGCAGCGGTGTCACCGGAAGCGTCTGCACCTTGAATTGCGGTGGAGGCGGCAATGCCACCGTGTCGTTCGTACTGACCGCGACCCCTCCCTCCCCGACTTCGCAGCTCTCAATTCAGGCTTTTACCGCCAACATCACCGGCATCACTCTCTTTACCGGCAGTGGTTCGTCGGTCAACATCCCGCTCACCGCCGCCAGTTACATCGCCGAATTCAATCGCGTCACCAGCGATTCCACATTGCTGGCCGCCAAAGTCAGCGTAGCCGCCGGTAGCTATAATTCCGTGCAAATTACGTTTGCTTCGCCTCGCGTCACCTTCTGCACCCAGGCCAACACCGGCGTTCCGGGCTGTACGGCAAACTCTCTGGCTTCGGTTTCCGGCCCATCCGGTTCCGCCACGATCAGCCAGAATTTTTCCCT
>Ga0157376_10004158_pt1 | contig 10033 bp, 8 predicted proteins | sample M45metaG_FD_121801 | JGI IMG/M metagenome (GOLD analysis project Ga0157376, IMG submission 121801) | Miscanthus rhizosphere microbial communities from Kellogg Biological Station, Michigan, USA - M4-5 metaG | ecosystem: Host-associated > Plants > Roots > Rhizosphere > Soil | place: USA: Michigan... | reverse complement strand
GATTTCGCTCTGCAATTAAGATATCTGCCATCAATAAGGCAAGCGCGATCACCACAAACCTCTGAAAATGGCTACGATAATTGGCTGCGTTCTGATCCGTAATACTTTTTTGTTCCATGGCGTCAATCTGCTGCACGATTCTATCTGAGGCTTCATCGGTATCTGTCAGCAATTGATATTGACCCTTTGAAGCCTGCGTGATTTGCGACAACTCACCCTCATTTAATTTTGAAATGACAGGATTGCCCTTGTCATCCCTTTTCATCTCCTTGGTATTGGGATCGATGATGGTGCTGCCTGTTGGCGTACCAACCCCAACGGTATTGATCAGCACGCCGTCATCGGCCAGTTGCTTGCTTAAGTCAGCCGCGCGTGGATCGTGATCTTCGCCATCCGAGATCAGGATAACGACCTTGTATTTTTTGTCTTTTTTGGAAAATGCCGAATTGCACATTTCAAGCGCGTCCGCGATCACTGTCCCCTGTGTGGGTACAGCGTCAGGCGAAGCCGAGCTCACATAAATTTTCGCGGCTGCATGATCTGAGGTAAGCGGCATTTGTATGTATGCACGGCCCGCAAACAGCACCAGTCCGATTTGATCGTTCTCTAATTTATCAATCAACCGATTTACCAACAACTTCGCCTTTTCAAGGCGGTTCGGCTGGATGTCGGTTGCCATCATGCTTTTGCTCACGTCGAGCGCGATCATCACGTCAAGTCCTTGTCTCCTGATATTTTCGCCGCCACCAGGCGTTTGAAAATTGGCTGCGGCAAATGATGTGAGGGCGAAGGCAATACAAATCACAACGAATTTGATCAGGAAATTCCTCCTCGAATAATTCAGGATAAGTAGTTTGACTAATTTTTCATTTCCAATTTTCTTCAGCGTTGTATTTTTCCATTTGATGACCACCGTGAAAAGAAATATCATCACGGGAATCAAAGCCAGCGGGAGCAGGTATTCGCTATGTTCAAATCGGAAGTTCAATGGAAAGTAAACGATTTTCAGAGACGTTTATGCAAATTCGAAGCCAATTTTTTAGATTGTAGATTGTGGATTGTGGATTGTAGATCATCTTTAATTTCGCCTAATTACATTTTTCCTTCAAAGAATCCTAGTTGGCGAAGCGCCTTCTCCAGGATGTCTTTCCGGATGGATGGGATATCTGCCTTGGGATCGGGTGATTCAAGATTCAGGACAAAGAAATAAGGATGATTGTTTTCCTCGATCCATCCAACCACCCAGCCCAGGGAATGACCATCCTCGGTATGTCCCCAACCGGTTTTATAGCTGATCTGGTATTGCGTGTTCGCTTCTTGCAACATCATGCTCTTCACAATATCCTGCGTGCGCTTCTGGAATGGCAGCTGATGAAAGAACAGTTTCTTGACCAATCCCAGCTGCTCATCGGATGAAATTTTCAGGCTGTTGTCAAGCCAAAAACTGTCGATGCGCGATCCCATCTTCATATTCCCGTAAGCCAGTGTATCCAGCCAGTGTTTCATGGTGTCTTTGCCGATCCACCGGGCAATTTGTTGAAAGTGGGGAACCGAAGAATACTTAAAGGCCCTGGCAAGGCTCAGGTTTTGATTCCAGTCGGCATAATCTCTCACTACCCCGTCCCATGGAATAACCGTGCTGTCATCCCTCACCCTGCCCGTTTCAATGGCAATCAGTGAATTCACGATCTTAAACGTGGAAGCTGGGAGATAGCGCGTCGTATCGCGCTTCAGATTATAGAGGGTGAACTGGCCACGGCCATTGTCAAAAAGGGCAAAACATCCGTCGACCTGGTGGAAGTCGAAGATCTTTTTCAGACTATCCTCCTTTTTGACATTGTTCAGAGAGCAGCCAGCCATGGTCAAAACGAACATAGCGGCAATGTATACGCGAAGTTTATTCATGGTAATCTCAGAAAGTGGAGTTTTTTTAGGACGAAGCCACCTTTTTCAAAACGTTCATTTCGCTGCCCACTTTAACGAAGGCAGCGATCGCTTTATCCAGGTGCTTTTGATCATGGGCGGCACTCAGTTGCACCCGGATGCGGGCCTGTCCTTTCGGCACCACGGGAAAGAAAAATCCGATCACATAAATTCCTTCATCAAGAAGTCTTGATGCCATTTCCTGTGCCACGACGGCATCATACAACATAATGGGCACAATGGGATGGTCTCCCGCTTTGATATCGAATCCGGCTTCAGTCATTTGTTCCCTGAAATATTTAGTATTCCGTTCCAACTTATCGCGCAATTCCGTTGTGGAACTGAGCATGTCGAGCACGGCTATGGATGCGCCCACGATGCTTGGAGCAAGTGTATTTGAAAAGAGATAAGGGCGTGAGCGCTGGCGAAGCATTTCAATCAGTTCCTTTCTGCCGCTGGTGAACCCTCCCGAAGCACCGCCCAGGGCTTTGCCCAGGGTGCCTGTAATGATGTCGATCTTACCCATGACGCCCCGATATTCATGGGTTCCTCTTCCCGTCTTACCCAAAAAACCACTGCTGTGACATTCATCAATCATCACAGCGGCGTCGTACTGATCGGCGAGGGCACAAATCCTGTCTAACTGTGCAATCGTCCCATCCATGCTGAAAGAACCATCAGTAACGATCACCCGACTACGGCAAGAGGCCGCCTCCTGTAATTTCGCCTCCAAATCACCCATATTGTTGTGTTCATACCTGAAGCGTTGGGCCTTGCAAAGCCTTACACCATCGATGATAGAAGCGTGGTTAAGCGCATCGGAAATGATGGCATCGTGTTCGTTGAAAAGGGGTTCAAAAACGCCGCCATTGGCGTCGAAAGCCGCGGCGTACAAAATGGTGTCTTCGGTTCCCAGGAAAGCAGAGATCTTTTGCTCCAGTTCCTTATGAATATCCTGCGTGCCGCAGATAAAGCGAACACTGCTCATACCATAGCCACGATTTTCAATATATTTTTTGGCAGCTTCCAGCACCTTAGGGTGGGAGGAAAGACCCAGATAATTATTCGCACAAAGGTTAATCACCGTCTTGCCCCCCACAATGATTTCGGCGCCTTGCGGACTTTCAATAATCCGCTCGTTCTTAAAGAGGCCATTTTGCCTGATCTCATCCAGTTCCCGGCCCAGCCGGTTTACCAGCTTTTCGTTCATATGTGCAAGATTTTGAGGCACAAAAATAGAATAAGGCCCCCGATCACGATCAGGCTGCGTCGTATATTCTTAATAATTATTTTAACAAGATTCATAACCTCTGTAACCTTTGGCGACCTAATTTCGTATCATTAATCAGAAGACGAATTTTATGAATCAAAGAATCAACAGGAAGGCAATATTTCTAGGTTTAATACTGGCGATGGGAATCATTTTGACCGGTTTTGGCATCAGGAAGGCAATTTCAAAGGAAACGGAAACCTGCAGCACGCAGGCAGGCGAAAATGAACCCCGCAGCCAGGGTGACTTTCACATTTTGGAGGCCATCTCTCATATGGTTCTGCTGAACCGTTAGAAGGCACCCCTAAACTAATTTAGCCCCGGCACAGTTGTCGGGGTTTTTTTATATCTATATATGTAACATTTGGACCGATCGTCCGTATTACCTGTAATTACGCGATCGGCACTGTAATTTTGAACCGGAATTAACGGAAATCATGACAGAAAGAGAATACAATGACTGTGTAAACCAGTACGCTGATAACGTATTTCGGTTTATCGTAAAAAACCTTCGTAATGAAGAAGATGCGAAGGACGTCGTCCAATCAGCATTTGAAAAACTATGGCGAAACAGGGAGGATGTAGAGACAGCAAGGTGCAAATCCTACCTTTTTACGGTGGCTTATAACCAGATGATAGATCATATCAGGAAGGTCAAAAGAATTAGCCTGAAGGAGGAATTCTCGGAACATGAGAAGGTTAGCAATAAGCCCTACCAGGATTTGAAAAAGGTATTGGAAATGGCGCTGTCGAGATTGAATGAAACCCAACGCTCACTGGTGATGTTGAAGGATTATGAAGGTTATTCTTACGATGAAATCGGAAAAATAACAGGACTAAGTGAGAGCCAGGTAAAGGTTTATCTGCACCGCGCCAGGCTTCAACTGAAAGAATACCTGGTGAGGCTTGAGAATGTGATTTGATTGAGTACCAACAACGCAGTAACATGAACATTAACAGAAATAATTTTGAGGAGTTTTGCCTGCTTTACCTTGATGGTGAGCTCAGCCAGGCAGAACGCCAGGAATTGGAAGCCTTTGTGGCCGCCAATCCCGACCTGGCCATGGAGTTGGATCTGTTGCAGCAGTTGAAACTGAAACCTGAAACAGATGCGCCTGTCAGCTTCGACAAGAGTTCTTTGTTCAGGTCTTCAGCCCTGGAAAACGAAGCCATCCATACCGGCAATTTTGAAACTTACTTTCTCTTGTATACGGATGATGAATTAGATGAAGAGGGCCGCAAATCGGTGGAGAAATTTGTGATGAATCATCCGGAATATCAAAAAGAATTTAATCTCTTGCAGGCTTCCAGGTTGGTTGCTGAGCCCATTTCCTTCCCTGACAAATCATTGTTGTACAGGAAGGCCACCCAACCTGCACGCATAACCGTGATGAGGTATTGGCGCGTCGCTGCAGCAGCTGCTGTGATCGTGGGTGGGATCTGGATTGGATTGAATACTCAAAAGAATTCTTCTGGTCAAACACCCGTTGCTGGTTTTCAGGCTGCAAAGGATAATAAGAAAGAATCAGCAAGCGCAAACAGCAAGCCCGAACCCGCAAAGAACGAGACCAACCCTGAGAATTCGAATGCTGCAACTCCGGGAAATGCTGTCATAACTGAATCCGTGAAACAGGAACCGGCAACTGCGCTTGCAACAAATAAAAACCGTGTTCAAAAACAGGATGTGAAGCCTGCTCAAAAAGAAACCAACGAGGTAAAGGTCACCGCAGAAGAACCGCAATTAGCAATAAATGAACCACGAAAATCAAATGATCTGCCAGTTCCCAATGTTAACACCACCACGGAACAGCCTTCGATGAATACTGAAAGCAATAGTAATTCGATCACGAAGGTTAATCCGAATGTGGATGTCGTTGACCGTGCCCTGGGTGGTCCTAATGTTAAGAATGATTTTGCATCTGAGGCGCTCCTCAATGCAAGCGAAACCAATACCAATACCACGAATTATGAACAGGAAGACGATCACAAGAGCCCGCTGAGAGGTGTATTCCGCAAGGCTTCCCGCATGATCAACCGGGTGACCAATCCTGATATTTTTAAGCCATCTTCCAAACAGAACAAATAAAACTCTAAAAAAACAAGATCAAAAAAAACAGGAAAACAGTATGAAGAAAGCGCTGACACTAGTTGGATTAATAGTTAGCATGACAGGCTTTGCACAAACGGATACTACTGGCAAAAAAGGTCCGTTGGAAGAGCAATCCGATACCATTCGAGTGGGTACGATGATCATTATTAAAAAAGGCGGAACCAAGAAAGATTTTGAGGTCGTGGAAGACAACACCGTAAAGACCCGGACGCATTATCATGAAAGGGTACATACGGACTGGATCCTGTTCGATTTCGGCTTCGCCAATTGGGATGACAAGACCGATTACAATTCGCCCGAAACACAGGCATTCCTTCACGATGGTGGCAATATTCCTTTGAGCTCCGGAGACTTCAGCACCTACTCCGGCAAAAACTCAAATATCAACATCTGGCTATTCATGCAGCGGTTGAGTTTGTACAAAGGTGTCGTGAATTTGAAATATGGTTTTGGAATGCAGATGTACAACTACTATTACAAAACGAATATTGTTTACGTGGACGGAGCGAACGTATATGTGAAAAGAGACTCGATAGATTATGGGAAAAACAAACTGGCCACGGACTATTTCACCGTGCCCTTGATGCTGAATTTCAATACCGATCCTTCAAGAGGTAACAGGGCTTTGAATTTCAGCGTGGGCGTGAGTGCGGGATATATGTACAGTTCAAGACAAAAACTCAAAGTGGGTGATAACAAGGACAAGCATAAAAGCAATTTTAACCTCGATCCCTGGAAGGTGGATTATGTGGCAGAAGTTGGGCTGGGAATCGTCCACCTCTTTGGTTCTTACAACATCTCCGCGCTTCATAAAACCGCATTGAAACAATATCCTTATGCCGTGGGCATCAGGCTTGGCGGATGGGATTAAATTTTTTGGTTTACACTTTCTCTTTGTTGTTGATGAAGAGCCTCGCATCCCGGGGCTCTTTTTTTTGGGATACCAGATACCGGATACCGGATACCGGATAGAGTGAGTTTGGGAGCGGGAGTCGGATTTGAAACACACACTCACACCCAAACTATCCGGTATCTGGTATCCGATATCCGGTATCTGGTATCCATTTCTGGCATAAAAACTGCTGCTATAGGCCGTCCTAAACGGCGGGCGAACAAAAAGTTAAAACTTGTTCACCCGATGTAATTTTTTAAACAAGGCGCGCGTTTTCTATTCAAAGCCTGAAAATCACGCTATGAAGCAGCTAGCATCCGGACTGGCATTTTTGGCAATTTCAGCAGTTGGTTTATCTTCTTTTGTTGTACCCTATAAGGCCAATGAGAGAAGTGTAGATTCTTTTGTGTCAAATGCAAGTGACTCTTCGAAACTTCCGGAATCACCTTACAGAGTAGTAATTGATAAATCCGATTACGAATTAAAGGTGTATGACGAAGACGGTTGGGTTGGAACTTACCCTGTTGTTTTCGGCGACCCGTCACTGGCAGACAAGAAAATGGAAGGCGATAAGCTTACGCCGGAAGGCGTGTTTCATATCGTTTCAAAAAAGATTCACAAGAAATGGGGACCCTTTCTCCTGCTGGATTATCCCAACGCAGCAAGCTATGCACATTTTAAAGACCTTAAAGCCCAACGTAAAATTCCATCCAAAGCCTCTATTGGCGGGGGTATCGGCATACACGGCACCAGGCCCAATGAAGAGTATGCTGTAGATAATTTCATCAACTGGACCGATGGCTGTGTTTCGGTGAAGTATAGCGATATTAGAGAATTGTATGATATGCTTCCTGTGGGCACCGAAGTGGTCATACAAAAATAATCTGCCGTTCTGCATAAAATTCTTGTCGTAATCTCAACAAAGACCCTATTTTTGCTTAAAGGCAGATAACCGCTAATTAATCGTTAGTACTTAATGCCTTAACTCATCCAATTATCCTCGTCGGAAAGCCTCTATGGAGGTAGTTAGTAAGTAGAATTTTTCATAGCTAAAAAATTACCATGAAAAGGATTCTACTTACAAAGGTTTTTTTTCTGTCATTTACTGTAGTATTCGCCGCAAACCGTTTTTGGGTCGGCACACCGGGGAATAACATTTGGAGTAATCCTGGCAATTGGGCCACCACAAGTGGGGGTGCCGGAGGCGCGGGGGTACCAACAGGTGCTGACGTTGCAATATTTACAGGCGCAGCGAATAACGATTGTAATATCGATGTTCCCGTTGGCATACTTGGACTTACAGTCCAAAACACGTTCACGGCCAATATTTTCCAGAATGGGAATAATATCGTTGTAGGTACTACCGGCGTGAATATGGCTGCCGGTGTGTACATCGGTACAACCGGAAACTTTACCACATCGAACGTTACGATAAACGGGGCAGCCTTTACGGTTGGATCCGGAAACTTCACCGCTACCGGCAATTTCACCATGACCAACGCCGGGATTTTCACCGCAAGTACAGGCAGGGTCTCAATTGGGGGAACTTATACGCTGACCAATGGAACCTTTACCGCAAGTTCAGACAGTACCTTTTTCGGAGGTAACCTCGTCGTTAACGCCGCAGGTACGGATCCTTCTCCCGCTATCTTCCTGCACAACAATGGAACAGCAGTCTTCAATAGCACGACTAACCGTTCTGCAAACATTAACGGTCCACTAAGCGGTAACCTGGATTTTTTCGACCTGGTATTGGCTATGAGAACTACAGCTCCCAACATTTTGACCATAGCAACAAACGATATCTTCAATGTTTTCCACCATGGCGCCTTGGTGTCGGGGCAGCTAACGGGTCCCAACAGCAATATACAAGTAGTGGACAATGCCGATCTGGATGTTAGCTCAACCTTTGGAGGTTCCAATGTGCCGCTTATATTCATCAATGTAGGTACTGGTTCGAATAATTTCAGGCTGGATGCCCCTTATTCCACACGCCTGGGTGGAAACGTAATTGTGCAAAAGAACCCCGGTGACTCTGTGCATATCCGGAGTCTGACACCTGGTGGTACCATAACGGATGGATTCAATAATACATCTGTATTTGTAAACTTTAGTGGTGTGATCGATTATCCTGACAACAACCGGGTTGTGCTTAATTTCACTCAGACCATTATTCTTCCAGGGGCAACTTTCATTTCCACTTCTGACTCACTTTTCCAAAATGGAGATTATGTGAACTCAACAGGAACATTCCTTCACAACAACGGCACTTATGTTTTTTCAGGTAACCAGAGTCGCGTTTTGCAATTTGATCCGAATACCACCGAAACATTTTTCAATTTCGTACTGAACAAGCCTGCCGTCAACAATAACCTGACGCTTGATCCGGGAGATACCTCGCTTGTGGTAGAAAATAACCTGGTCATCGAAAATGGAGAACTGATCGCCGCAGGAGGACCGAACACTGCCGGTTTCAAGCTCAATGGTAATTTCACGGGCGACGCAGGCATGAGTGCAACAACCGTGCAGCTTCAATTCACAGGAACGGGAGACCAGACGATCACCATGGATCCTGCAGTAACGGGTAACTGGGATGGAAATATCATCATCATTAAACCAGCCGTTTCAAATGTGACCCTGAATACTCCGTTCATTTTGGACGCCGGGCCCAACCAGGTGCTTACGTTTGCACAAGGAATTATTCAATCAACTGCAACCAACCTGCTCACATTAGGTGACAACAATACCGTCACCGGGGCTAACAACAATAGTTATACGACCGGACCCGTACAAAAGATCGGAACCAACTTTTTCGAATTCCCCCTGGGCGCTTCTAATTTCTATGCGCCCATCCGTGTAACAGGTGGTATTAATGGAACAGATGATTTGGGCGGTGCCAGCACCTTCCAGGCAGAATACCTCAAGGTAAATCCGGATGCACTGTTTCCGATCGCAAGCAGGGAAGATCCTCCGTTGACCAATGTCAGCGCTTGTGAATACTGGATTCTCAGCAAGGATGCCATCAGTCCGGGTGCTTTTGTTTGGCTGGGCTACGATAACACCAGAAGCTGCGGTGTAACAGATCCCACGCTCTTACGCGTTGCAAGGTGGGATGGTTCTGTATGGCGTGATGAAGGCAACGGAAACCTGGTGCCCACACCATTGGTTGCAACCGCAAATGCTCAGACCAATTTCGGTTTGCCCTTTACGCTGGCTTCACTTGATGCCACTGCGAACTCACTTCCGGTCACGCTCACAGAATTCAGTGCACAACAAAAGGATGACCTGGTAGAAGTGAAATGGACAACAGAAACCGAGATCAACAACAAGTTTTTTGATATCGAACGCTCTACGGATGGATCACATTTCACTTCCATCGGTAAGGTGGATGGTGCCGGAAATACCACGCTGATTCAGCATTATAGCCTGCTTGATCCAAACCCTGCTAATGGAATTAACTATTACCGCCTGAAGCAGGTTGACTTCGATGGCAAATTCACGTATTCAAAAGTAGTAGCCGTGAACGTAACCCGCATGAATGTAGCGCTGAAGATTTATCCGAATCCAGCCATCAGCAATATCACAGCGGAATACAAAGGATTCATCAACACAAAAGTGAATATTCAGCTGGTTGACAACTACGGAAGAATTGTCATGAGCAGCGTTCAACAACCCGGTGCGAGTGGCAGAATCAATTTGCAACTGAACAACAACGTGAAGACTGCCGGTACTTACTGGTTGAAGATGACGACCGACAAAGAGACCTTGCAGCAGAAAGTAGTGATCGGTCAGCAATAAGCCAATCCTGTTTCACAACCTATATCAAGCTCCGTTGTTT
>Ga0157376_10004153_pt1 | contig 10038 bp, 10 predicted proteins | sample M45metaG_FD_121801 | JGI IMG/M metagenome (GOLD analysis project Ga0157376, IMG submission 121801) | Miscanthus rhizosphere microbial communities from Kellogg Biological Station, Michigan, USA - M4-5 metaG | ecosystem: Host-associated > Plants > Roots > Rhizosphere > Soil | place: USA: Michigan... | reverse complement strand
TTTCGGGCGGTAATGCGATAACCTTTTTTTTCTGAAAAATTACAAGTCATCTTATTTGAAACCAGCTCAGTTGTTTCATATCAGTGAAAACGGAAGCATTAAGAAATTTTTGCCAAGGCCCTCACCTTCACATTTTGATCAGATAAATGGAAATGTTGTTTTTGCAATTACTGAAAGGCTTTTGCACAATTATCTTTTTCCAAGGGATTGTCCAAGAGTGACGTATTATGCAACAACTAAAAGTTCAGATGCCGATAAAGAAAAATTTTTTAACCACCCGGCTGTTGAATTTGTCATTGCGGTGGAAGCAAAGTGGTTGCCGGTGATTCAGCAAACAACGCTTTATTGTTATGAATTTTCTGCAGAAAGCTTTGTATTATTGGATGAATGCGCAGGCTATTATATTTCTTACGAAAGTGTTGAGCCTGCTTCGGTACGCCGGATCAGCAATGTGCCGGATGAATTATTTAAAAGAACCAATATTGAGTTAAGGGTATTGCCATCGCTTTCGGAACTGGCCGGCGAAATTGTACAATCAAGTTTGAATTTTTCGCTGATACGGATGAGGAACGCGGAAAAAAATAGATCCATTTAAATTTACATAAAATGAAAGCACTTGTTTATGAAGCTTTTTCCGAGCGACCACAAATACAACATCTTGCTGATCCCATACCGGAGCCACATGGCGTGGTGGTGGAAATAAAGGCAACAGGTATTTGCCGCAGCGACTGGCATGGCTGGGTAGGACATGATGCTGATATACAATTGCCGCATGTACCCGGGCATGAACTGGCAGGTATAATTGTGGCCGTGGGTAAAGAGGTGAAACGCTGGAAAACGGGCGACCGGGTAACCATGCCTTTTGTGGCAGGTTGTGGTGTTTGCCCCCAATGCAATTCCGGTAATCAGCAAGTGTGCGACAAACAATTTCAGCCGGGGTTTACGCACTGGGGTTCGTTTGCGGAATATACTTCATTGCATTATGCGGATAGTAACCTGGTGCGCCTGCCTCCTGAACTTGATTTTGCAACGGCTGCCAGTTTGGGTTGTCGTTTTGCAACTTCTTTTCGCGCAGTTGTTGACCAGGGAAAATTGCATGCAGGGCAGTGGGTGGCCGTGCATGGCTGCGGCGGCGTTGGTCTTTCAGCCATTATGATAGCCCATGCCTGCGGCGCCAATGTGATTGCAATAGATATTGCCGATGAAAAACTTGCTTTTGCCAAAACATTGGGGGCAATGGTTACCGTGCACGCAGGCAGGGTAGACAATATTGCTGAAGCTGTCATTGATGCCTCTGCAGGAGGTGTTCATCTTTCTATTGATGCATTGGGACACCCGGATACTTGTTTTAATTCAATTAGTAACTTACGAAAACGTGGCAGGCATGTACAGGTAGGATTAATGCTGGCAGAAAACAGTACGCCGAAAATTCCAATGGCCAAAGTAATTGCCAATGAACTGGAGATTTTGGGCAGTCATGGTATGCAGGCATACCGTTATGAGGCCATGATGGATATGATTCAATCGGGCAAATTGCTGCCGCAAAAACTGGTGGGGCAAACCATCACGCTGGAACAATCTGCAGAAGCTTTAATGAATATGGATAAATTTGAATCAACCGGTGTAACAGTTATTACCAGTTTTTAAAGTGGATGAATTATGATAGGATACCGGCTGGCGGGTTACAATGCTTCCGTATTCCATGATTTTTGGTAGTGAAAATTTTGTCTCTCCCTGTGTCCCGGTGGGTAAAACTGAGACACTGCGTGATCTTTTAATAATCGCCAGGAAATCGTTTGAAACGTTAATTTTACTCCCGGGATGAAATGAACGACCTTACCCGGATTTGATAAACTTTATATTGTCCGCACTTCCAGCAACTGTTTTTTTTATTTCTCAAAAATAAATTGTCAGTTATGCGAAACAAAAACACAACGCTCATTTACAAATGGTTTCAGGAAGTTTGGAACAATGGCCGCAGGGAAGCAATCGATGAATTTTTGGCCGATAATGTAATTGTATATGGCCTGGGTCCCGACAGGTATATCCAGGGAGCAGAGGCCTTTAAAAAGTTTTATGACGAATTTAGAAAGCAGGTAAATGATGTACTTGTAGAGGTGGCTGATGTAGTAAGCCAGGATGATATGGAAACAGGACTCTGTCATGTAACGGCTGTTCATACGGCAAGTAAAAAAAAGGTAGATTTCTCAGGTCTTTGTATGGTGAGAATCCAGGACGGCAAAATTGTCGGGTCATGGAACCACTATGATTTTTTAAGAATGTACCAGCAGGCCGGCTATGCGCTGACAATGATCTGACGGGTCAACCAGCCTATTTTTATAAAAATCCTGAAGATAACAAAGGAATAAGATGATAACGGGAGTGTATGTATTTTGCTCTTTCAAGTCTGGTATTAAAGTGAATAACCCATGCTATATTTCATAGGAATCAAATTGAAGCGATTAACCGTTATACTTTTACTGTTTTTTGTTTGCAATAATATAAAAGCCCAAAGCGCAAGCACTTATTTGTTTGCAGGCACCTATACCGATTCAAAACCCGGAAAAGGGATTTATGTTTTCCGGATGAATCCTGCAACAGGTGTGCTGGTGCAGGTAAGCACCGGTGAAAATATTATCAATCCGTCATTCCTGACCATATCACCCAACGGAAAATATTTATATGCCTGTACAGATACAAAAACTGTTGTTGCGGGTAGTATCAGTTCATTTGCAATAGACAGTACAACCGGTAAGATTAATTTTATAAACAAGCAATCCAGTGGAGGGGCAAACCCGGTATACCTTGTTGTTGATAAAAGTAACCGGTTTATTATAAATGGAAATTATACGGAAGGCAATGTGTCCGTGTTTTCAATCAATAATGACGGAAGTGTTAATCCGCTGCTGCAGGCTATTCAATTTACAGGTAGCAGCGTCAATAAAGAACGGCAGGAAAAACCACACATACATTCAACCATATTTTCTCCGGGATACGATTATCTCTATCTGCCTGATTTGGGTGCCGATAAAATACGGGCATTCAGATTCGATCCCGCCGGTAGCCAACCATTAACCATTGCTGATAGTTTAACAGTTGAAACTGTTGCGGGAAGCGGTCCCCGGCATATGATATTTCATCCGGGCAAAAAAATAGCTTACTGTATTGAGGAAATGAGTGGTATGGTGGTTGTTTATTTGTACAATCATGGAAAGCTAACGCCTGTACAACGGGTGGCATCCAATAAAGAAAAATCGGGCGAATACAGCAGCGCAGACATACATATGTCTCCGGATGGGTTGTTTTTATATGCATCCAACCGGATAGAAAATACCATTTCAATATTTTCTGTTGGTGTTGATGGGATGCTGAAATTAATAGGTCATCAATCGACGGAAGGTCAGGTGCCGAGAAATTTTACACTTGACCCCTCAGGCCGGTTTCTTTTGGTTGCCAACCAGGGTACCAATAATATTGTTGTGTTTAAAAGAAATATAAAAACCGGTTTATTGAAAAACACCGGTATACAAGTTTCGGTTCCTTCTCCTTCCTGTTTAAAAATGAAAACGTATGCTTATTAATTATTGAGCAACGCGCATAAGACAGAGATTGCTTCACTTCGTTCGCAATGACGATCACTTCGTTCACGATGACGATTACTTCATCTGTAATGACGCAGCAATCAACAGCCGCTAAGCCTTCTTGGAAAATATTTTAAAAATAAATTTTGTAATTCAAAATTCTTTTCTACATTTACGGTGTACTATTTAAATAGTACACTAAAGCGCTAAATATGATAGATATTCAAAACCTGCATTTTGCTTACCGGAAAAAGCCGGTATTTACAGGCCTGAACCTGCAGTTGCAACCGGGTCATATTTACGGGTTGCTGGGCAAGAACGGTACAGGCAAATCAACCTTGCTCAGAAACATCGCCGGTCTGCTATTCCCCGACAAGGGAAAAATAGAAGTACTGGGCTTTACACCCGGCAAGCGCCAGCCAGCTTTTTTACAGGAAGTATTTATGGTGCCCGAAGAATTTTATTTGCCCGATGTTCCGCTATGGCATTTGGTTCAGTATCATGCACCATTTTATCCAAAATTCAACCGCGCGCAGTTTGAAAAATATATTGCTGAGTTTGAAATTCCGTCCGGCAGTACTTTACAAAACATGAGTTATGGTCAGAAGAAAAAAGTGCTGATCAGTTTTGGCCTGGCCAGCAATGCATCGATGCTGCTAATGGATGAGCCCACCAACGGGCTTGATATAATGAGCAAGAGCCAGTTCAGAAAAGTGATGGCCGGCGCACTGGACGAGAACAAATGCATCGTCATCAGCACGCACCAGGTCAAGGATTTGGAGAACCTTATTGATCGCGTTACCATTATTGATGAGGGCAGAATATTATTCGATCAAACGGTTGATGCCATTAGCCGTAAACTTACTTTCCAAATCTCTTTTGACAGTGAAGAAATAAAGCAGGCATTGTATGGTGAATCTTCTTTGCGTGGCTCCGCGATTATTGCGCGTAACACAGCTGGCGAAGAAAGCAAACTCGATCTTGAATTATTGTACAAGGCCATAGTATTAAATGGTCCTGTAATAACATCCGTTTTTAAAGATTAAACCAACATTATGAATCAAACATTTGATACCGGGCGCTGGTGGTTACTGGTGGGTAAACACTGGTCAGAAAACAGAAAAAAATATACACTCTCACTGGTTGCAATGGCCGGGCTTTTGTTACTTTGGTTTAGTGTAATATTAGTATCGGACAGAAGGAGTCTTATAACAGAAATCCAGATAAATACTTATTATTTTGGTTTGTTTGTGGTTGGTTGTTTATATGCCAGTATGCTGTTTGCAGATCTTGGCTCAAAAACCAGGGGACTTAATTATCTTGTAGTCCCTGCTTCACACCTTGAAAAATTGTTTGCTGCATTGTTTTACAGCGTTATTGTTTTCTTTGTTTGTTATACTGCCATATTCTATTCTGTTGATATCATAATGGTAAAAATCGGCAACAGTCTGATGTACAGCCATTGGCTTAAAACCCATACGCCGGGAGATGTATTTGTGCCGCAGGAAGTATTCAATGTTTTTACTTCACCTGAACTGCGCAGGGGAGAACCGGGGTTCATATATTATTTGCTGCTATTTTATTTTGTATTGCAATCTGTCTTTGTTTTAGGCTCGGTCTACTTTGCCAAATTCAGTTTTATAAAAACCGTTATCTCCGCATTGTTAGTTGCTTTGGTAATTACTTTCCTGACTGCCAAGCTGATTGTACCCATATTGCCACCCGGCAATTATCATAATGGCATTAACAGTTACGAGGTATATACGGTAAAAAATACGGCTTCGGGTGATGGTGTTATGATATACAGTGATTCGACAACCGATAAACTGGTATCACTGCCGGAATGGGTTAATACAGTACTGCTGTTTTTGCTGAAATACGCTTTCGCCCCCTTGTTTTGGCTGGCAACTTATTACAGGCTGAAGGAAAAAGAAATTTAAGGCGCTTAAACTTATTATTATGCAATTCAAAGAATCACAAGCTATATATCTGCAGATCGCCGATTATGTCTGCGAGAAGATATTGCTCAAAGAATGGAAGACAGACGAGCGCATTCCCTCTGTTCGTGAACTGGCCGTGCAACTGGAAGTAAACCCCAATACCGTAATGCGCACTTTTGATTTCTTACAACAGCAGGAAATTATTTACAACCAGCGGGGCATTGGCTATTTTGTTGGTAGTGCTGCTTATAAAAATGCATTGCAATACCGCAAAGATGCATTCAGTGAAAAAGATCTTCCCAGCATCTTCCGCAACATGTATTTGCTGGGTATGGAACTGGATGAACTGAAACCACGTTTTGATAAATATAAAAAACAGCATTTCCCAAACTGATATACTTATTTTATGAGAACAAGTAACAAAATAATATTGAGCATTTTTCTTGGACCGCTGCTTATCCTTACATTATTGCATGTGGCTTTGTATGCCAAATACAAAAGCGGCGACTACGTATCTATGAAGAGTGTACAGGAAGACAGGTTTGTAAGAAAAACATTGACAAACATCAGTCACATAGCAGTATATGGTCTTAATAATTGCAGGATAATGCCTTCCGATAGTTTAAAACTGGAAATTGAAAAAGATGAGAACGGTCATCTCCACTATACCATCAAAGGAGACTCCCTGATTATTCACGGCGATTCTGTGATAAACAAGCCGAATGGATCTGCAGATATTGAACGCAGTTACCAGGATGTGAACATTTATTTGCCATTGGCGGCAACCACCATCCTTGCAGATAATGCTGATGTAACACTAAAAGGAAGCAGGGACAGCGTAAGCGCCGCATCTTATTATTTCTCAGTTGTCAATAATGCCAGTTTAAAAGTGCAACAGGAAGGCGCCGATACAGTTCATGTATTTTTTAAAGAACTCACCATCCAGGCGTCTCATTCCTCAGGAATAGAACTTACAGCCCAAACACGTGTAAATGATCTACAGCTCACCATGATTAAGTCAGCCTTTTCTGACAATGATGCCTTTATTGAAAAGTTAATGATTGATGCAGACAGCGTCTCAAATATATCACTCAAAGGAGATAACCTCAGGAGATTGAAAACGGGGCATTAAAAGGGTTTAGTGTATGATAAAATTTGCATCATTCTGGATGGCAGCAATATGTTTGGCTATCATTCCTTTAATGGTTATCGATATCTCGCAACACTATCTCGACTGGAAGTTAGAAGTAAGAGAAGAAATAATTACGGTAGTGCAAAATGTTTATTCTTTTGACCGTCAGCAAAAGGCGGCTATACTGGATAAAGTGTTTGAAAGAAATCAAACCCTGACATTTTTAATTTACGGTAAAACCTTTTTGTCTTTAATATTATTAGGGAGTAGCTTTTATTTTTTCCGTCTTTACCGAAAACAAAAAGACACCGGGTTGCTGAAACCCTTTTTTTCGGCGGTGGCGCTTGCGTTATTTTTTATGCTGATAAAAATATACGGCATTAACCCATTAGATACAAACCATGCTATTCAGTTTCTGAACCCCGATCCGGATGAATTGACAATTGAAGGTATTTATAATCACAATTTTAAGGGCAAGATATTGTATATTGATTTCTGGGGAACTACCTGCGGTCCATGTTTGCAGGAATTCAGGGACTTTACACAGCCATTAAAAGACAGGTACAAATCAAGAAATGATATAGCATACCTATATGTAGCACAGGGGAATAAATATTTGTGGAAAGAGCAAATAAAAAAATACAAGGTAGAAGGCTTCCATGCTTTTGTGAATGAAAATCAATATGAAAAATTATACAGGCAATCAACCAAAGACAGTGCAGGTATTATTCTTATGCCCAGGTATGTAATAGTTAACAAGGCAGGAAATATTGTTGAAACAAATGCAAGGCAGCCGGATACCAGGTCTGTTTTGTATAATCAGCTTGACAAATACCTGGCAGAAAATCAGCAGTAAGTGATTTGGTGATCAGTCTACTCCATTACCGATAGCTCAATATGCGATGGATATTGTGCTGTTCGGTACACGCTGTGTGTGGCTTTAATAAAATCTTTTTCCGTGGCTTCAAAGATATTGGGTACATAATGCTGGGGATTGCGATCAATAATAGGAAACCAGCTGCTTTGTACCTGAACCATCATTTTATGTCCTTTTTTAAATACATGGTTGATGCTGTGCAGGTCAACCGTATAGCTTTCAACTTTATTGGGCGTAATGGGTTCCGGGTGTACAAAACTATTCCTGAACCGTCCGCGAAAAACATCGTTGGCCACCATAAGCTGGTAGCCGCCCATTTTTATCTCTTTTGGAAATTCAGCAGGGTAGACATCAATTAGTTTTACTATCCAGTCGGCATCACTACCGGTGGTGGCCGCAAATAGTTTTGCCAGCAGATTGCCCGTTACCGTTATGTCATTCGCCAGTACATCCGTTTGCCAACTCAGCACATCGGGCCGGTTGTCAACAAAGCGCTGGTCTTCCAGCAGCCATGTATACCATCTTGAACCTGGTCCATAGGTTTCTTCAATGGGTCTTGTGCGGTAAGGCACAGGGTGGGCCGGATCAGAAATATAAGCGTCAGACGAAGAAGCTTCATTGGCAACAGGCTTATCAAATGATAATTTTCCGTTTGCATGTAAATACAAATTCTTTTTTATTGCAGCTGCTGGTGGCCAGGTATCATAGGTTTTCCATTGATTGGAACCTGTTTGAAAGGTGATGGCTTCAGCAAAATTTCCATCTCCTTTTCCTTTTAAATACCAGGCAAACCATTTTGCCTGTATATCTTTTCTAAAATCTGACCCGGTAGAAGTATCAAATTTGATATTGCCCAGTTTGTTACCGGGGCCGCCTGCCCATCCACCATGGTTCCAGGGACCAATCACCATATTGTTTTTATGATGGGCATCTTTTTTTTCCAGTATTTCATACGTTTTTTGGGGACCGTAAAAATCTTCCTGGTCCCACCAGCCGGCTACATGCATAATATGCACGCGTGGAGAATCAAGCCTTGTGCCCAGCCCCTGTTTTTGCCAGAAATCATCATAGTTAGGATGGTTAACATAATCGTTCCAGGAAGGTATTTTATTATGAAAATATTTTTTATTGACGTTTGATAGAGGGCCAAGTTTTAAATACCAGTCATACACATCATAGCTGCCAAACGGAAACAATGAATCTGTTTTTGCCGCTTCTTCCATAAATGCATATTCAAAGCCATAGCTTAAACGGAATGCCCCATTGTGGTGAAAGTCATCGCCTAAAAACATATCCGCCGGTGTAGCCTGTTCAGAAACGGCCACCAGTGCGGGGTGCGGGTCAATGGCGCCCATAACGGTTGTCCAGCCATCGTAGGAAATACCATACATGCCGGCTTTGCCATTGTTGTTTTTTATATTGGCCAGCAGCCAGTCGAATGTGTCATAGGTATCCGAGCTTTCATCTATGGCTTTGGGATCTTTTTTGTTGCGGTTAAAACGCTGCATTTCAAACTTCCCCTCACTTTTATAACGGCCACGGATATCCTGGAACACAAAAATATAGCCATCATCGGCCATATCTTTTGTATACTGGCTTTTTTCGGGGCTTGCATTGTCGCTTACGCCATAGGGTGTTCTTGATAATAAGAATGGCAGTGGCTCCGCCTGGTCTTTGGGTGTGAAAATGACGGTGTTGAGTTTAACGCCATCCCGCATGGGAATCATTACTTCCTGGCGTGTATACTTGTCTTCAGCCTGCTGGGCAAAACCTGCGGCACAATAAAAAGTAAACAGCGCGGCTATAAAAAATAGCCTGAAAGTATAACTCATAAAAAGCGTTTTAGATGGAGAAGTAAATGCCTACCCAATTTACTTAAACGCTTTCAATAACATCACAAATTAAAATTCAACGGAAGCGCCCAGCCATGCCATCATACCCATTCCATTTTCAATGGCGCTTTCATCGATATTAAAGGTGGGGGTGTGTACGCCGGATGTAATGCCCATGGCCTCATTCATTACGCCCAGCCGGTAAAAGCAACCGGGGATGACCTGTGTATAGTAGCCAAAATCTTCAGCACCCATTCTTAGTTCGGTTGTTTCTATGTTCTCATCGCCCATAAATTTTTTAGCCAGATCTTTTGCCACCTTATTAAGGGCTTCATTGTTGTATACAGAAGGGTAACCAACGTCAATGTGTAAGTCAATTTCAGCACCCATACTATGAACCAGTTCGGTAGAGAGCTTGCGGATAATATCATGTGCTTTAAAACGCCAGGTTTCATCCATGGCGCGGAAAGTACCCATTAGTTTTACTTCGCTGGGTATAACATTGGTGGTGTGTCCACCCTGAAAAGAAGTGATAGATAAAACGGAAGGATCAAAAGGATCGCGGTTGCGGCTGATGACCTGCTGCAATGCAATGATAAGATTGGACGCTATCAAAATAATATCTGCGGCCACTTGTGGTGAAGCGGCATGACCACCTTTACCTTTTATGGTAATA
>Ga0157376_10004150_pt1 | contig 10040 bp, 8 predicted proteins | sample M45metaG_FD_121801 | JGI IMG/M metagenome (GOLD analysis project Ga0157376, IMG submission 121801) | Miscanthus rhizosphere microbial communities from Kellogg Biological Station, Michigan, USA - M4-5 metaG | ecosystem: Host-associated > Plants > Roots > Rhizosphere > Soil | place: USA: Michigan... | reverse complement strand
CCGGCCTGCCCCATGATCCCGTTGCCCTTGTAGTTGCGGATCTCGAGGTTCTCGGCGACGAAGTTGTTGCCCGAGTAGAGGATGGCGTCGTTGAGTTTCTTTTCACCGTCGAGCACCGCGCGGCGACCCGCTTCGATGACGCCGATGATGCGGATGTCGTCCTTATCGACGTACACGGTCTCGTGATACGTGCCCGGCATCACGCGGATGACGGTGCCCTTCGGCGCCGACTTGATCGCCGCCTGGATCGACTCTCCGTCCTTGACGACGACGATGTTCGCTGGCGCTGGGCCCGCCACCGAGTGGATGGGCGCGGCTCCCGCCGCTTCATTCCCGGCCTTGAACCCGCCGCTATAGCTGGCCCCTGCCGAAGAGGAACTGATCACGACGTCTTTCTTGGTGGTACGGCCGAAGAAAGTGCCGGCGCCGAACACCAGTGCCGCGACTAACAATCCCAGGATGATGCGTTTCTTCAATGTAATTCTCCTCGCTTGGGTAGCGTCATGCCGGACGGGACCTGCACCGGCCGCTGCGGCAGGAAGGTCTCGTCAGTCAGGGCGCCCAGAAAATCCACGATTCGATCGACCTCGGTGTCCGTGAGCTTTGGATCCGAGATATGCCAGTGCAGGTAGAGGTGCATGCCTTTGGGCACTGCGTTTCCTCGTCCCTTGTTGTAGAACTCGACGGCGCTGTGCAGATCGGTGAATGCGCCGGAGTGAGAGTAGGGAGCGGTGCGCGCGATATTGCGAAGCGTGGGCACCTTGAATCCACCCTTGAGCTTCGGGCTGCCCATGGTCGCTTCGGCGCCGACGTCGAACGGTCGGCCGGCGGGCTCGGGCATGCCGATGACCGCGATCTGCTCGTTGGTGAACAGCGGCGGTGTGTGGCATTCGGAACAGCGCGCCACAAACGAGCGGAATACGTTCAGGCCCTCGATCTCATGCTCGGAGAGCGCGGCGTCGTATCCGTGGACGTAGCGGTCGTAGCGGCTGTTGAGTGAGATCAGCGAGGTCTCGAAGGCGGTGAGCGCCGTGTCGACTTGCCGCTCGGTGATCGCGCCGGAATCGCTCGAGAAGGCTTCATTGAACAAGCGACGGTAGGTTGCGTTGCCGTTCAGACTCGCGAGGAGTTTCGCGGGCGTGTTGCCCATTTCACGCGGCGAGTAGAGCGGGCCGGCCGCCTGCGCTTCGAGCGAGTCCGCGCGAGCGTCCCAGAAGAATCGCTTGAGGAATGCCACATTCCACAGGGTGGGTGCCGCACGGCCCGCATCCGCGCCGTGGATGCCGATCGAGCGAGGGCGTCCATCGGAGAGTCCACGCGAGGGCTCATGGCAGCTCGCGCAGGACAAGGTGCCGTCACCCGAAAGTACCGGATCAAAGAAGAGATAGCGGCCGAGGTCGATCTGATGCGGCGTGAATCCATCGCGGTGCGGTGGCAGCGCTGTGCGCGTGCCGCCGAGGCCGCGTTTCACGGGGTAGAACTGATAGAGCGTGCGTAGTTCGCACACGCCGACGCCGGTCTTCTCGAAGCCGGGCGGGCAGGTCGAAGAGAGAATGAACTCGCCTGATGTCGGGCCGGTCGAGCGGGCGGTTGCGACTGCCGCCGTGAGCGCCATGGCCAACACCAGCGCGCGCATCACTTGCCTCGACCCTGCTGTTGAATGAAGGCGATGACGTCGTCGAGGTCGCGCTCCGTCGGCAAGGTTTTGGCCATCATGGCCATTTGCCGGCCGGTGACATCCTGTGGATCGGCGCCGCGCACTCCGTCGCGAAAGTGTGCGAACTGTCTCTTTATATATGTGGCATCGAGGCCCGCGAGTCGCGGCGACTTCAGCGCCACATTGCCTTCAGCCGTGGTGCCATGACATGCGCCGCACTTGCCGTTGTAGAGATTGTTGCCGTTGTGCAGGTCGCCGCGCGCGGGCGTTGCACTCACGGTTTTCGGAAGGCTCGCGACGTAACTGGCGAGCTTCGCGACCGCCGCGTCATCGCCGATCGCTTTCGCAAGGACTCGCATCTGCGCTCCCTGCGTGTCGGACTTGTGGGCCCCGCGACGATCGCTTCGAAAATTCAGCAGCTGACGCGTGAGATATGACGCATCCTGGCCAGCAATGGCAGGTGCATTGAGAGTCGGATTCCCCTCGCCCTTGTTGCCGTGGCAAGAGGCGCACAGGGCGAACTGTTTCGCACCATCAGCGGCGAGCGAAGCTGCGCTGCACATCAGTAGCGCGACGACGCCTAACAATCGGGATTGGCTTAAGGGCATCTGGAAGTCGGAGGCACTGCGGGCTTGGGAGCGTCGCCGGGGCAGCGTAGATACCCGACCGAACTTTGGACTGCAATAAGGGTTCGGATGATGTTAGGTAAACGTGAAGCAGTGCCGCTTGCCACGGTCACTTTCTCGCGCCACGAGCGATTTGGATGAGTCTCCCATCGTGAAGGAAATCAGCCCCGAAAGAATGTTCGGTGCTGCCAATCTTTTGTTAATTTTTGCCAAATCTCGGCGGCCAGTTCAGCCTTGGTCGCGCGATCAAAACCTTTGCTGCGCTGTGCTGGCAGTACACCGGCTACGTGCCGGACGATGCCTTGTTCGGCCATCAAACATTCCAGTTGCTCAATAGTTCGTTCAAACCGGGTTGTGCGCAGAATGGCACCGTGAACGCCGTCGTCGAACTGCAAACGCGGTATGCGAACGGTCGCTAGGCAGTGTAGAGGTGTGGCCGGTTCCCGTTCGTCCAGCAAGATGCCCTAAGTACCCATAGCAAAAGCCAATTCGAGGGTGGAATCTCTGGTCGGGCCGAGGGGATTTCGCATGTCCATATTTCCACGCTTTGCATTCGGGTGTGCCGGACGAGCACCGCAAGCCGTTGCCATGCTTTTCGGACTGATCCTCGCTCTCGCCGGGCCGGACTCGGTGGCAGCGTCTACCGAAGCTGACCAATTGCGCGAGGAACTGCGAGCGCTGAAAGCGGAAAACGCCAGGCAGGCCGAACTCATGCGAGCTCTCGAGGAGCGCATTCGTGCTCTGGAAAAGGCTTCGACATCAACTTCGACTCCAGCCCCGCCTGCGGTCCCCGCCGCTGAAACGCTGGTTGCAGTGAACCAGGTGCGAGTCCTGGTGGATAGGGAATATCAGCGCGACACTGAGTCACGCGACCAGAGCCTGCTTACTGCAGAACATCCCTATGCCGGTCGAGTCCAGGAGGTGTTGCAGGGCTTCATGGACATTCATGGGTATTTTCGCGCCGGCTATGGCAGGAACAGCAATGGCGGCTCGATGGTTGGATTCCAGGCACCGGGCGCGAGTGCAAAGTATCGCTTGGGCAATGAAGCAGATACCTATGGGGAAATCACCTTCGGCAAGAATTTCTACGGCGAAGGTGCCTTCAAGGTTGACGACTCTGCGGGTGAGATCACGGCCGGCAGCGGACCGATCGGGCGGTTTCAGACCACCCTTGCTGCCTATACGCCGATCCAGGACGCGATCAGTGCGGGAACCGCCAGCTTCACCTTCGCCGAGATCTGGGGTTCGGTGGGCAACGTCATTTCCTCTCAACCATCCCTGAAGTTCTGGGCGGGCAATCGGTATTACCGGCGCCACGATATTCATCTCAACGACTTCTTCTTCTCGAACATGAGCGGCACGGGCGGTGGCTTCGAAGACTTGAAGTTGAAGAATGGCAAGCTCGCGCTGGCCTGGATTGGCACTCCGGGAAGCAGCGGCGTCAGTAGCGCACCAGAGCCCGACGCCACTAACAAGGCCGGCTTCAGCAAAACCAGCTTCGACCTTCGGCTGTACGACATGGACGTGCCATGGGGAAGGGGCGAAGCCGGGTTGGTCTTCTCGCGTACCACGAGCGGTCTCGATTCCAACGGCGTCCAGGCTCCCGAGACTACGGGATTTTCGGGAATGTTCATCCACACGAGACAAGGCGTGTTCAGCAAGGACGGCGTGAACAAGGCTTCGATCCAGTACGGCACCGGCGCGGCGAAGACACTCAATTCAGGCTTTGAAACTTTCACGCTGAACAATCAGTCGTTCATCCGCGCCGATCATCCCGATTCGTGGCGGCTGCGCGTGACGGAAAACTTCACGGCTAACTTCAACGACTCATTCTCTCTGGGCCCGGTGTTCATCTACCAGATCACCGACTACGCGGGCGACGAGGGCAAGGTGCAATGGGTGTCAGCCGGCGTGCGACCGATCTGGCATTTCAACCAGCGCATCAGCCTCGCGTTGGATGCGGGCGCCGACTGGGTCCAGGACGACAATGCGAATACAGATGGTGTGCTCTACAAAGTGACGCTCGCTCCGCAGGTGTCGCTGGGTGGCCGTTTCATGAGCCGGCCGGTGATTCGCGCATTCGTCACTTATGCGAGCTGGAGCGAGGATTTCGTCGGCCTTATCGGAGGAACGGATTTCGCGAACGACAGTGACGGTCTCACCGCCGGTATGCACATGGAGGTGTGGTGGTGATCTCTATGGGCGATTTGCCGTCGCGGCAGGAAGGTCGAGCTGGCCCTTGGTGACAAACCGCATGGTGCTCATTCCGCCCCCGCTCAGCTTGCCTTTCATTTCGTACTCGATCTTTTCGATACCTTCGCCGGACATCATCCCCAAGGCCTGGCGCGCCATACGAAACGCCGAGATCGTCACCGGAACCGCGATGACGGCCTCACCAAACCCCGGCACTGTGCCCGTTTCGTTGGTCACGCCGGTCGCGAGCGTCTTGCCCTGTACGATCATTTCGACGGCGACACCTTTGTAGTCCAATGGCGCGTCATTCGGGTTCTGCACGCGAAGCTTGACGGACAGGCGCAACTCGAGCCCCTGACCTTGCAGTGGCTCAATTCCGGCAACCGTCACGTTGAGTGGATCGCGCGGCTGGAGTAAAGCGCAGCCCGAAATCAGCAGGCCGGCGACGAAGGAGGCGAAGACACAGTGCAGACGAGCAGACATGGTGCGCATTGTGCTGCCCGCCTGGCCTGGAAGACATAGGATTGCGCGCAGAGTTTCGTGAGTTCAATGCCAAGACAAGGTTGTCGAGCATCCATTGAGCCGATAGCAATTCCGGTTCGCTTGATCCGCCCGTCATCGGGTCATTCGCGAACAAGGTGGGCCGCTTTTTCGCGTGCGACACGTATAAAGGACAGAACATCATCGTGGTCTTCCGATGGAAAGCATCAAGTAGCCAGTCGCCTCGACGCCAGCCTGCGATCGAGCACGGAAAGATGTTAGGCCACCCTGAATTGAAGAAGGTGGCGGTACTTCAGGCGCGGCTTCCGGCATTGCGCTCGCGTTGATGATGCGCGAAGGCGCCGGTGACCGACGGGGCCTGCCGATCCCGGTCAATCGATTTGAGCAGTCGCGGACTGCGTCCAATCGGTGCGATCCCGGACAGGCTGTGGTGGTGTTAGTTCGGTGTTTTAACCTTGCTATCGATCCGATGCCGCAATCAGACTCCTCTTACAGGAAAGCGCGCCCTGCGCAGGCACACTGCGCTGCGCTGGAACCAAGACTCCTGGACGCCCATGGCTTCGCATTTTTTGATCACGATCGATGTTGAAGGCGACAACGTTTGGGCCAAGCCTAAACAGGCCGAGACAGAAAACGCCGCCTATATGCCGCGGTTTCAAGCACTTAGCGAGAAGTATGGGTTGAGACCGACCTATCTCACCAATCACGAGATGGCGATGTCGCCCGTCTATCGCGAGTTCGCACGGGATGTCGTGAAGCGCAATGCCGGCGAAATCGGCATGCATCTTCACGCTTGGGATACACCGCCTTTCGAACCGCTGAGTGGCGAGGACAGTCAGCATCAGCCGTATCTGATCGACTATCCGGAATCGACGATCCGCAAGAAAGTCCGGGTCATGACCGACCTTCTCGAGTCGACGTTTGGAACAAAGATGCTCAGCCATCGAGCCGGGCGGTGGGCATTCAACGCTCCATACGCCCGAGCGCTTGTCGATTGCGGCTATGTCGCCGACTGTTCGGTTACACCACATGTCTCATGGCGCGGCACACCCGGTGCGCCGAGCGGATTGGGCGGTTCCGACTACAGTCGCGCCCCCGAAAGTCCCTATTTCATCGATCCTGCTGATGTGGCTCGTGCCGGCAATTCCACGCTGCTCGAAGTGCCCATGACGATCGTCGCGGGGAAGTCACCCGTTGTGAAACTGGCTCGCTCGATGTCCAGAGGATTGGGAAACCGTGCCCGAACTGCAGTCAGTCGCTTGCTGCCGGCAATTCAATGGCTTCGTCCGAACGGCAAGAATCTCGATTCGATGCTGGAGATCATCCGCGCCAAGCAAGCCGATGGGGCGACTCACATCGAATTCATGCTGCATTCGTCCGAGCTGATGCCGGGCGGCAGCCCGACTTTCAAAACCACGGACGACATCGAGCGTCTGTACGCAGACATGGAGCAGGTTTTCGCCGCGACTTCGGGACTGGTTCCATCCACCGTTTCGGAGTTCAGAGCGGCGTTCGTTTCGGGCAGCGTCCACTGAAGCTTCTCGACGCCATTCAGCTCGCTAAAGCTGGCGGGACGGGTAACGGCCAGCCGCTTCGCCTGCTGCTGTGCTGCGGCTTCTCGCCGCTTCATCTGCAAACTTACCTCGCGGCACATCTGCGCGCGCCAGCAGGCGATCGGCCGATCCAAATCGATACGGGCGACTTTGGAGATCTGCTCGGGACACTACGGCGTTCGGAGGTCGGCAAGTTCGATACGGTGTGCGTCGTTCTGGAGTGGAGCGACCTCGATACGAGGCTTGGATATCGCCAGCTTGGAGGCTGGGGTCGAACGGTCCACGACGATGTACTGTCGTTCGTGACTTCCCGACTGAGCCAGATCCGGCAAGGTATCGAGCTCGCAGCGAAATCGCAGACGGTGATCGTCAGCGCGCCGACGTTGCCACTCCCCCCGCTTTCGTTCACCAAGCGGGAGCAGGCGTCTCGGGTAGAGCTGCAGCTTCGGCGCCTCGTCATCGAGTTCCTCTCGTCCATCGAGCCTACGTCCGGCGTGCGAATCGTGAGTAGCGAGCACATTGATCGAGGATCGCCAACCTCATCGCGGCTCGACATCAAGTCCGAGCTCGTCGCAGGCTTTCCTTACTCCACGGCGCACGCCGACGTTCTGGGCGAAGCACTGGCGCATCTCGTGTTGCCGCGGCCGCGCAAGAAAGGGTTGATCACCGATCTGGACGATACGTTCTGGGCGGGCATCGTGGGTGAAGTCGGTCCTGCCGAGGTGCAGTTCGACCTCGAGAGTGGAACGCAGATCCACGCGATCTACCAACAATTTCTCGCGGGGCTGGCGGATGCAGGCGTGCTGGTTGGCGTTGCGAGCCGCAACGACGCGCGAGTGGTTCAGGAGGCTCTGTCCAGCAGGGATCTCCACATCGATGCCGCCAGGCTATTCCCGATCGAGGCGCATTGGGGAGAGAAGTCGGAGTCAGTCCGCCGGATTCTGCAAGCCTGGAACATTGCGTCCGATGCCGTCGTATTCGTTGATGACAGCCCGCGCGAGCTCGCGGAGATCGCGGCCGTGTTTCCCGATCTCGAATGTCGACTATTCAGCGGAGTGAAAGAACCAGGAAAAGTGATGAGTTTGCTCGCGGAACTTCGGGATCTGTTTGGGCAAGAGGCCATTTCCGAAGAAGACCTGCTCCGGTCGGCGTCGCTCGCGACGCCCGGAGTTGCGGCGCCGATCAACGGCACGGCGACAAACGACGAATTGCTCGCGACGGCCCAGGCGGAGATGACCGTCGATCTCTCCATGAACGACCTCGACGGCCGCGTCCTCGAGTTGGTCAACAAGACGAATCAGTTCAATCTCAACGGGCGGCGGTACACCCGCACCGAGTGGTTAGACGCCGCGCATGCCGAAGGGGCTTTTGTCAGCACGGTGGGCTATCGCGACCGGTTCGGTCCATTGGGCCGCATTGCCGTGCTGGCGGGCCGACGCAGCGGAGGCACGTTGAATGTCGATACCTGGGTGATGAGCTGTCGCGCATTCGCTCGTCGCATCGAGCATCGCAGTCTGCAATTCCTGTTCGAGAAGTTCTCGGTGAACAGCATCAGGTTCGATCTGGTTTCGACACCGAGGAACGAGCCGATTCGCGCGCTGTTTCGCGAGGTGACGGGTGACGAGAAGTCGGAACCGTTCGTACTGACCCGGGAACAATTCGACGCCAAGCATCCTGAGCTCCATCATTCGGTACAAGTCCATGAGTAACGTTTCGGAACGCCTGATCAAAGTCTTCGCCGCAGTCTTCCCGGAGCTGACGCCGGAGGAGATCCGTATCGCATCGCCGGCATCCGTGGCGGCCTGGAGTTCGCTCGCGACCATCAATATCGTGAGCCTGATCGAGGAAGAATTCGAAATCGACGTCCCTCCCGACCGCTTCGAGGACATGGGATCGTTCGAGCTCATTCTCGACTACCTGAATCAGACTGTTCCCGCGTGAGTGACGCGGCTGACATCGGTCCGGAGGAACTCCGCGTTGGAATGTCAGCGGAGTTCAGTCGCGAAATCACCCAGGTCGATGTGGACGACTTCGCCCGCAACTCCGGCGACCGGAATCCGCTGCACGTGGATGCCGTCTACGCTGCGACCACGAAATTCAGCCGACCGATCGTCCATGGGGTGTTTCAGGTCGGCCTCGCATCGGCGATCGCGGGCATGCACCTGCCTGGCCGGCGATGTCTGCTAACTACCGTCCAGGCGAGATTCCCGGCGCCGCTGCAAGTTCCGACGAGAGTCGTCGTGCGCGGCGAAATCACGGCCTGGAATCGGTTCGCAGGCTCAGGTCAATTGCGTGTTGTGGTCGTGGATGAGCGCGCCGCCTTGACCACAGCCGAGATCACGGCCGGATTCTCGCTCCACGAGGAGCGGTCTCCCAAGGAGACTGCGGTTCCAGTGGCCTCCGTTCCGAGTGGCGGCGGCCGGCCTCTTGTGGTTGTGACCGGCGGCAGCGGCGGGTTGGGGCGTGCCATCGTGGAGTCGCTCGTGACGACGTTTGATGTCATCGCGGTGACAAATCGTACGCCGATGCCTGCGTCTCTTGCCGCCGATGCGCGCATCGAGGCGCTGGCATTGGATTTCGGAAATCCTGCGTGGCCTGGCGTTCTCGAGGATGCCATCGCGACCCGGGCGCTCTACGGAATTGTTCACGCTGCCTGGCCTGGAATGCCGCAAGGCGGGCTTCTCAGCGCGCCCGCTGAGGTGATCCAACGGCAAATGGATTTCGCCACGACGCATACCATCGCGCTCGCGCGCGTGCTTCAGGGAAAGGTCGAAGAGGAGGGCGGCCGGTTCGTCGCGCTCGGGTCGATCGCAGGTCAGCGCAAGCCCGCCCTGTCTGTTTCGACTTACTCGCTTTCGAAAGCCGCACTCGAGCAGACGGTGAGATTGCTGGCGCCTGAGCTCGCGCGGAAGAAAATCACCATCAATGCGGTCTGCCCTTCATTCATCCCGACCGGGATGAACGAGCAGTCGGACGCCAGGGCGCGAAAGATTGAGGCAGCTCGCGTCCCGCTCGGCCGGCTATGTTCGCCCGAAGACGTGGTTGCAACGGTGAAGTTCCTGTTCTCGCGGGAGGCTTCGTTCCTCTCCGGCGAAAGCATCGTGCTGTCAGGTGGCCAGCCATAACGCGATGCGCCTGGTTAGATACACCCCAGAGATGTTCCCATCACTGCAGCGCTTCGCGACGCCGCAATCGGGATTGTCGGATCGATCCTTCGTAGATTATTACTACTCCACGAGAGAGCAGTGTCAGCTGCACCTGGCACTGGACCAGGACGGATCAGTGATTGGCTCCATCGGCATCGAGCAGATGCCGTTCGAGTATCGCGGCCAGCGACAAACCATCGCGTTTGGCTCCAACTTCAATGCGTCTCACTCTGGAGTCGGGGGCTTCCTGTATTTGAAGTGGATGAAGAGCGCGCCTGTCTCGATGGTATTCGGGGGCAGCGCAGATACGCACAGCATCCTGCGAGCGCAAAACTGGACTTACTACCCTGATGTGCGCGCGTAT
>Ga0157376_10004149_pt1 | contig 10041 bp, 5 predicted proteins | sample M45metaG_FD_121801 | JGI IMG/M metagenome (GOLD analysis project Ga0157376, IMG submission 121801) | Miscanthus rhizosphere microbial communities from Kellogg Biological Station, Michigan, USA - M4-5 metaG | ecosystem: Host-associated > Plants > Roots > Rhizosphere > Soil | place: USA: Michigan... | reverse complement strand
GCTGGGGACCTGGGTACCCTTGAACCAGGACACCTGGCAGACTTCATCATTGTCGCCGGTGATCCGCTCAAAGATATTACGGATCTCTCGCGTGTTCAATGTGTTGCAAAAAACGGCAACGTTCAATCTGTGGCGTCGATCATGGAACCATTCGTGAAAGCCGACATCGGTGAGAGTATCTGCAAGAGCCATTAGTACGTAGCCGTCGCAGAACCTAGCTTGGCCACCGACGATTCAAGCTTGATCAGAATCGAGGGTGCGTTTCCTATTCTTCGTAGTCATCTCATTTGGCCGACTTTGCCGGTAATGGCAAGTTTGCGCGACAAATGATTCGGTGTGGCCAAGCCACGTATATTCAATGTCATAACTAAGTCGGAACAAAGTTCGCACACAGCATCGTTGCTGGTGTATTTTTTGTGCCGTGAAATAGAATTTCGATGCGCCGAGTTTTATTGGATGAGGAGAACAGTAAGTCTGTTCGCTGCACAAAATGACTGAGAACACTGAACTTCAAGTGATTGCAACAGCCGCGCGTGAGCAACTGGAGCTGATTTTGCGGGATCCTGGATTTCGCTCCAGCCGGCGATCCGTTCAATTCTTGAAGTATGTCGTCGAGAAGACACTCGATGGAGAAGCCGATCAGATCAAGGAACGCACGATCGGTGTGGATGTTTTTGGGCGCAAACCCTCGTATGACACAAACGAAGATCACGTTGTTCGGACGGCAGCCGGAGAACTCCGAAAGCGTCTTGCTATCTACTATTCCGACGAGAAACATCGCTCAGAACTCCGTATGAGTTTGGTGCCTGGGTCATACATTCCTCAATTCAACTACCCGTCCCAAAATCATGAACCGACACTGAATTCATCCCTCCATGAACTCGGTGAGTACTCCGAGCCGTCGTTGGGGAGTGCGTTCTCGTCAGTGAATTCAGGTGCGGAGGCACCGCTACCCCAAAGTCACGCCCTAAGCATAACGAAGCATTCGCTCGCGATCTTTGCAGTCATGGCTGTCGTTCTTTTGTGTGGAATACCCGGATATCGCTGGTTGAGTCCAGCCAACGCTCAGTATCTTTTCTGGAAGCCAGTGGTTGATACACCTGGTTCTGTTCTTCTTGCTGTAGGAGATGTTCCCAATGGCCCCCCCACTCTATCGGTTCCAACTGGAGATCAAGAGGTTCCAATTCCTGTCGTTCAAAAGACTCCCTCACAAATAGTCCCTTTCGGGGACGCGGTCACGATTGCTCGCGTTGTAGGAACCCTGGAGTCAAAAGGCAAAAGCGTGATTATCCGTCGTGAGGGCGCAAGTTCCTTCTCGGATCTACGGGAGGGAGCCGTGGTTCTGGTGGGAGCCTTCAACAATGAATGGAGTCTGCGATTAACCAGGCAATTGCGTTACAGTCTTGCGCTCGATTCAAACAACCACCTTATCTATATTAAGGATGCAAAAAACCCATCCTCACGGAGTTGGAGTTGGGCTACGAACCTTCCCAGGACACATCAGGGCTCAGCTAGTAGTCCTGTGCTGCAGGACTATGCACTCGTGTCTCGAATATGGAATTCGGAAACGGGTCATGTCGTAGTTGTCGTTGGTGGTCTTTACACCTATGGCACGGAGGCAGCAGGTGAATTCTTGACGAACGCACAGCTTATGAAGGAGGTTGCACGCGTTGCACCTCTGTCGGACTATCGACGTAACCTCCAGATCGTACTGGCAACGACCGTGACCGACGAGGCGGCGGGCCCTCCAAGAATTGTTGCAGTGTCATCCGAATAAAGGTTCCACATCTCTGAACGCATCTCAATTTGTTTCGCCTATTCGGCAGGCCTGAGTTATGCAAAGGCAGAGCTCCGAGTGAGGCAATAGCGAAGTTGCGCTGGGTTGACAACCTCCGAACGCAATCTGGTTAACTCAGCTAAACCACTCATAATAAAAAGATAAACCGACTATTCCTGACGGTCAGGAACCGTATCTGTCTATTCAAGTGTCTCTTCGTATCTATACAAGGTCTCCGATCATTAAAACCTCGGATCCTCAGCGCAGAAAGAGTCTGCATGCAGAGGATTGCAAGCACGCTTTCTAGGAGACCTTATGAAAGACCGTAGAAACCTAATCGAGTGGCTAGCTGCCTTTTGCATTCTCTTTATCCTGGGATCAAATATTTCTTTAGGCCAAGGGTTGGCCCGCATCAGTGGAGTGGTTACCGATCCAACGGGTGCCGCAATCTCCAGTGCCACCGTAACCGCCACACGCCTCTCGACCGGCGAAAAGAGTGTTGTAACTTCAAACGGAGAAGGCGAGTACATCTTCCCTTCGCTCCCGCCGGCCGAATATAGCGTTGGTGTCGTCGCAAGCGGATTCTCTGGATTTCTGCAAAAGAGTGTCGTTTTGCAAGCGGATCAGGCGATCACCGTAAATGCGACCCTAAACGTCGGCAGCAGCACTCAAGTGGTCAACGTGGATGCTGCGCCTCCCCAGGTCGACACCACTACCGGCACATTGTCTCAGGTCATCGATGAGAAGCGAGTCAATGATCTTCCTCTTAACGGTCGCAACGCAGCAACTCTGACCACTCTCGTCCCCGGTGTGGTTGTCGCACCGAGCGCTAATATCGACCAGGGTCAGACCAAGACATTTCCAGTTGTGGCGGCAGTCACTATTAACGGCACCCGCGCCAACCAGATCAATTACATGCTGGATGGCGGCAACAATGTTGATGAATACACCAATGTGAACGCTCCATTCCCAATGCCTGACGCGTTGCAGGAATTTAGCGTCCAGACAAGCAACTACAACGCCGAGTATGGCCAGAATGCGGGTGGAGTCGTGAATATCATCACTCGCGGTGGACAGCAGAAGTTTCACGGCAGTGCCTTTGAGTTTGTCCGGAACCGTGTTTTTAACGCAGCCAACTATTTCAGTTATGTCGGAGGCAAGAAGACTGTCGATCCATTAAAGCGAAATCAGTTCGGGGGCACGTTCGGCGGCCCGGTGATTATTCCGCACATTTACGACGGACGAGACAAGTCATTCTTTTTCTTTGGCGTCCAGGCGAACAGGCTTCGTACCAATGGTGTGGGAGGCACAGCGTTTCTTCCGACTCCTGCGCAGCTCGGAGGCACATTTACAGGTGTTGCCAGTCCGATCCTGAATCCGAAGACACTTGCTCCGTATCCGTGTAGCCCGACAGGAAGCACCTATACCTGCACCATCAATCCGAACGACTACAACAAATCGTCATTGGCGCTTCTTAAGTACCTGCCGACGATTAGTGGGAGCGATGGCACCTACCAATTCTTCCGGCCCAGTAAGCAGAATTTCATCGAATATACCGTCCGCGGAGACCAGTCATTGGGGTCAAAGGATCACCTGTTACTGCGGTATTTCTACGACAGCTTCGACAACGCCGGAGTTCTGGATACGACCAACTTGCTCAGCTATTCGGACCAGGCAGCGATCCGCTACCACAATGCGCTCATTTCAGAGACGCACACCTTTAGTGCAAAGTTCCTCAACAATTTCAGCCTTAGCTACCAGATCGAAAACGCAGGACGCGGACCTCTACCTGGGGCTCCTAATGTGAACGATCTTGGCGTAAATATCTGGCAGCCGGCTTTCAAACAGATCAACCAGATACAGGTCGCCAGCTTCTTCACCATCGGCGATAACCCGGCGGCGACCTTCCGGCGAAATAACTACACGCTCGCCGATGATTTGCATTGGGTGGTCGGGAGCCATTCCCTCGGATTTGGTTTTCATGGAGAGCTGGCAAAGGTCGACGTCGACAACCAGTTCCAGCAACCAGGAATCTTCGTATTCAACAGCAATGCTTCGATCTCGAACCAGCTTGCTGGTTTTCTACTTGGCGGCTTGACGAACTTCCAGCAGGCGTCCGGCCAATACTTCAACAATCGCTATCATGTGACCGGTTACTACGCCCAGGACAGCTGGAAGGTGAATCGTCGCCTGACCATCAACTACGGCGTTCGCTATGAGCCGTTTTCGCCTCAACACGAAAAATACAACCGGCAGGGTATGTTCAGCGCGGCGGCGCGTGCAGCAGGGACAGTTTCGACGACGCATCCAAACGCGCTGGCGGGACTATTGTTCCCCGGTGATACCGGATTCGTCGAAAACATGGTCAATCCGATCTATACCCACTTCATGCCGCGCTTCGGATTTGCATGGGATGTCTTAGGTGATGGCAGGACCAGCATTCGCGGCGGCGGCGGACAGTTTTATGACACACGTTTGCCTGGCGTCTTCGACAACATCTTTGCTAACTCTGTTCCTTACGTAGCCTCGGTAAACGTCCAATTCCTGCCGACTGCTTTGGCCGATTTCTCCAACCCCTATGCCCGCATCTCGGGCGGGAACCCGTTCCCGGCTCCGCAACCGCCGCCACCCACATACTTCAGCACGGCGAACTATCAATCGTCGGGATACAGCACGTTCGATCCCACGACGTATAAGCTTCCGGTCACGTACTCTTGGAACCTCGCTGTGGAGCAGCAATACACGAATAAGCTGTCCAGTCGTGTGGCGTACGTTGGCTCCCGGAGCAACCATCAATATGTTCCGTCTGACATCAATCCCACATATAACCAGGGCCCAAACATTGGGAAGCGTGTCTACTTTTCCACGACGAATATTCAGAACTACACACAGCAGGTTGCACTCGTAGATTCTGGCGGAAATGCCATTTATCACTCGTTACAGGGTTCTCTGCAGAACCGCGTAAGCGATGGCCTCACGCTCTTTTTGAACTACACCTGGTCAAAAGCTATTGACAACTTTCCGTTTGGTGCCTCGGCCACGGCAGTTGTGCCGGGCTCGGGCTATTCGCTTCCCATCTACGAATCAAACTTCAAACGACTCGATCGCGGACCATCCGATTACGACCACCGTAATGTTCTTTCTCTCTCCTATGTTTGGCAGTTCCCCAAATTTACAGGGGGGAATGCCGGTGTTCGTTACGTAGTTAATGGATGGCAGACGAATGGCATCTTTGCCTTCCGTAGTGGTAATCCGCTCACAGTAACTGGAGCTGGCAACAGCGGGACGAATCTTGGTCGAGAGCGGGGCGTGTGGAACGGAACAAATCCCTACGGTGGAAACGCCTGCGGTACGGTCACGACTGCCTGCAAGTCGTACCTGAACACTGCAAGCTTCTCTACAAATCCGAGTTACACCGCGAATCTTCCACTCTCGTACGGCAATGTTGTCAAAGGCAGTTTTGTTGGACCGCAATATGCCGATTGGGATGTCAGCATCATGCGCTCATTTCCCATTCACGAGGCGTTGCAGCTTCAGTTCAGGGCAGAGTATTTCAATGTCCTGAATCATACGAATTTTGGTGATCCAAACGCATCGGTAACCAACGGAGCATTTGGTCGAGTCACCTCCGCGAATGATCCACGTATTGGGCAGATGTCTCTGAAGCTGGCCTTCTGATAAACGACAGAATCGTTCTTTCGAGAGAATGCACGCTCAAAACTGAAGAGAGCCAGAGGACCATTAAGCAATGGAGGCAACACGGATATTGAGTGGCAGACTCTTAGGTCATGCGATTGGTTTGCTTTTGTTTATTACCGTTGGCATGCAAGAAACCGTCTGGGCAAATAACGGCGACCAGGGCGACGGCCGCTATAAAAACCCAATTCTGTTTTCTGACTATTCTGACCCCGACGTCATTCGGGTCGGAGAAACCTACTATCTGGTAGCTTCCAGCTTTCACTTTATGCCGGGAATTCCAGTTCTCAAATCACACGACCTGGTAAATTGGCGCATCATTGCCCATGTGTTTCCTCGGCTTGAAGCCGATCCTCGATACGACATGATCGGTGGAGACCGATATGCTCAAGGGGCGTGGGCGCCTTCTATTCGCTTTCACAACGGCCGCTTTTATGTGTACTTCCCTACGCCTCAAGAGGGCATCTTCATGAGCTCTGCATCATCCGCAGAGGGCCCGTGGACGGTTCCAAAGGCTGTCCTCTCTGGGCCGGGATATGAGGATCCGTGTCCTTTCTGGGACGATGATGGAAGTGCTTACCTCGTTCATTCACGCGTCGGGGCAGGGCCATTAATTTTGCATCGAATGAGCGCTGATGGAACCAAGGTTCTCGACGAGGGGAAGGTCATTGTCGACGATCATTCAACCCTTCCGACCCTTGAGGGACCAAAGCTCTATAAACAGAACGGGTACTACTACATCTTCGCTCCCTATGGTGGTGTCGGAAAGGGATCTCAGGCTGTCCTTCGCTCCAAGAGTATCTACGGCCCGTATGAACCGCGTACGGTTCTGGAGCAAGGCAGTACCAGCGTTAACGGACCTCACCAGGGTGGCTATGTCGAAACCCCAAGCGGCCAGGGATGGTTCCTTCACTTTTCTCAACGTGGTGGCTATGGCCGAATCGTCTATCTCGAACCGGTTCAGTGGAAGGACGACTGGCCAATCATGGGTAAACTTGTTGATGGAAAAATGGCAGGTGAGCCGGTAGACGTATGGCCCAAGCCAGATATCGATAAGGCCTACTCAGTCGAAATTCCTCAGACCTCAGATGAGTTCAATACTGTAGGCGCTTTAGGGGTGCAATGGGAATGGAATCACAATCCGAAAGATCAGGATTGGTCATTGAAGGACCGTCCTGGTTTTCTAAGGTTGAAGGCTTCGTCTGCACCTGACCTGATTCACGCGCGCAATACGCTAACCCAGCAGATGCAGTACCAGAACTTCGAGCTCACAACGCGAATCGACGTGAGCTTGATGAAAGACGGGCAACGTGCGGGGCTGGCCATGTTTGGAGTACACCCAAGCTGGATCGGAATTGAAGAGCACGGTGGCACGAAATCGATCAGCTATGGGGCCGATGGGGTCGAAACGAGAGTTGCAACCTTTGCGAGCGATACAGTTCAGTTACGAATGCATGTAGAAAACGAACACGTTTCCTTTTCCTATAGCACTGACGACGGGCGTACGTTTCAGCATGAAGGTCCAGTAAACCGCTTCATGTTTAGTTGGTGGAAGGCGTCTCGCCCCGCATTGTTCACGTTTACCACTCAACCGAAAGGCTCATCTGGCTCAATCGACGTTGACTGGGTACACTGCCATCCGCTCGTCGAGATTGCTTCCAACTGATCGCTTCGAGCGACGGTCTGAAGATGAAGGCCGAATGCGCATTTTCAGAACGGGTGAGTGTACTTGGCGACGCTGTGGGTGTGCGCCTTTTGACATTCCCTCTCCTGGAGGTAAGCTGTTTCCACGATGTGAGTAGCAGGGAACCCATGGAACTGCAGAAATCTGAACAGACCAAGAAGTGCTGTAGCGTGCCGAGAAGCGGCACTTCTGAAACGAACTTTGCTTTTGACATGGCACAGGCCGCACCACCCACAGAAGAGATATCGATGGTGCAACTGCCAGGCGGTCAATTCTTGATGGGGACAGACTACGTGGGGGGATTTGCAGCCGATGGCGAGGGACCTGTGCGGCCCGTGCTGCTGTCACCCTTCGCAATCGATACCACTCCTGTAACCAACAAGTCCTTTGCGGAATTTGTGCGGAACACAGGATACAAAACGGACGCAGAGCGGTTCGGATGGTCGTTCGTCTTCTGGAACCTTATTCCGGAAGATGTATTCGAGCAACTTGTAACTGACACCGTAGCGGAAGCTCCTTGGTGGTGCCAGGTGCCAGGTGCAAACTGGATGAATCCGGAGGGGCAGGGGAGTTCCATCGAACAAAGACTTGATCACCCCGTCGTGCATGCTTCTTTCGCAGATGCAGAGCAATACGCGCGATGGGCGAACAAGCAATTACCCACGGAAGCCGAATGGGAATACGCCGCGCGCGGCGGACTGATCCAGAAGCTCTACCCCTGGGGTGATGAACTCCAGCCCGGTGGAGAGCATCTGTGCAACGTTTGGCAAGGGGAATTCCCCACACGAAACACCACCGAGGATGGCTGGCTCGGAACCTGTCCTGTACGCTCGTTTCCACCGAATAAGTTTGGCCTGTACTCGGTCGCAGGCAATGTGTGGGAGTGGACTGCCGATTGGTTCGGAGTAAGCCATCCGAGACATGAGACGACCAACCCACGTGGACCGCGGACAGGATCGGGGCGCGTAATGAAGGGAGGATCGTTTCTCTGTCACGAATCCTACTGCAATCGCTACCGAGTTGCCGCGCGAACACAGAACACCCCGGATAGCTCTACGAGCAACTTGGGGTTTCGCTGCGTCCGTCGCGCATGAATTTAGTCGGTACCGGCAGTTCCACCGTCCTGCAGTCGCTCTTGAGGGATCCACTGATTTCGAAAATTATGTCAGAATCGATGCCAGAACGATTGGATCCACGTCCTATTGTCTGTCTCTTGCTTGCGGCTCTAATATATGCCGCGAACTGAAACGTCGTACAAGCCCGCAGTTGACATTTTGGCTTGTGCGAGTGCTATGGTTATTTCCTGGGCCGCGATTTGCTAACAGGAGTGAACCATGCACCGAATCATGCGTAGCTCGACCGCTTCTCTCACGGCGTTCCTGCTTGTCCTGACAGTCACGGCCGACGGCTGCAAATCGAATACACCCGCTTCGCAAACCCCGCCTGCAGCAACGGCAACGCAGCCAGCCCCAGTTGCTCAGGGCCAATCCGCTGCGATGCCTCAGATGAACCTTGATGATCTGGTTGCGCCAATCGCTCTGTATCCCGACCAATTGCTGGCTCAGCTATTACTCTCCGCCGTGAACTCTCAGGAGGTTCTCGACCTGGGAAATTGGCTTATCGAGAACCAAAACATCAAATCGGATGCAGCTCCGGCAGCGGCAAAGGCAGCTGGCTTCAGTACAAGCGCGCAATATCTGGCTGCGTTCCCGCAAGTCGTCGATAGCATGTGTCAGCAACTGGATTGGACGAAGCAGCTTGGCGACGCATTCAAGGCCGACCAGAAGGGCGTCATGGACGCCATCCAGCGCAAACGCATGCAGGCGAAGCAACAAGGCAATCTCCAATCCAGTCCTCAGATGACGGTGGATACCAAGACAGAAAGCGGAAAAGAAATAGTAGAGATCCAGCCGGCGAATCCAGAGGTTGTGTACGTTCCGGAGTACAACACGACTACGGTTTACACACAGCCTGCTCCCGCACAGACGACGGTCGTGGAAGAAAAATCAGGGGTCAGTACAGGGGCGGCGATTGGTATCGGACTGCTTTCCTTTGGGGTGGGAATGGCCGTTGGTTCAGCAATGAACAATAACGACGACTACTATCCGTATCCCGGCTGGGGTGGCGGCGGCATGTACTACGGTGGACACCCGTACTATCCGCCTCCCTATCGCGCCCCCGCCTATGGCGGCTACCACCCTGCATATGGTTACCACCCTCCCTCTAACTATCAGTGGAACAACTACAACAAGCAAGTCAACGTAAAAGTAAATAACAACAACTACTACGGAAAATACAACAACAACAGCAACAATCGCGCGGGCAACAACAACACCGGATACCTTGGTGCGAGAGACAACAACAATCGCCCAGGTCAGGCAGGCGGTCGTGGTTCGTCATCCTCGGGATATCTTGGCGCTCGTCCTGAGGGACGCAATGAAAGGCCCGGGACCTCAATGGCGGATGCCAATCCGCGTGGTGCAAACGGCCGAAATGAAGCAGCCAACCGCGATGTAGGCCGAGCAAATGCAGGCGGGGCGAGATCCGGCGCTTCGGGCGGTGGTGATCGAGGATTCGGAAATAACAATGCAGGCGCGCAAAACCGTCCATCCGCACAAAACGCTTCAGCAGGGCAGAACCGTGCCATGGCAGAGAATCGCGGCGGAGGGGCCTTTGGCGGTGGTAACAGCGGAGGGGCTGAAAGAGCTGCAAGCAGCCGTGGCCATTCAAGCATGGGTGGGGGCTCGTCTTCACCTGGCTCCAGTCCTAGAGGTGGCGGTGGCGGGGGTGGTGGAGGTAGAAGCGCTCCGTCCGGTGGGGCGGCACACAGTGGCAGCGGCCGCAAGCGCTAGTTTTAAATATGTTTGCTAAGGGCAGTTGCTTC
>Ga0157376_10004146_pt1 | contig 10050 bp, 9 predicted proteins | sample M45metaG_FD_121801 | JGI IMG/M metagenome (GOLD analysis project Ga0157376, IMG submission 121801) | Miscanthus rhizosphere microbial communities from Kellogg Biological Station, Michigan, USA - M4-5 metaG | ecosystem: Host-associated > Plants > Roots > Rhizosphere > Soil | place: USA: Michigan... | reverse complement strand
GCAGAACGAGCGGACGTGTTCCCGAAGTGTTCACGGTCGTCATGGTCTCCTGCGCACGGGCGCCCTCACGACGCGACGCGTTGCGCCGATGAGTGCGGGGTCGAACGCTTCGAATTCTCGTGGCCGGGGCAGGTGCGCAGGCGAACGGTGCGCGAATGCGTACGCGCCCACGATGGGCGCAAGAGGCGAGACGGGAATTTCGCTTTCACGCGCGACGAGGCGCGCCAGTGGCCGGAGCGCCTCGAGGCGGACACCCGTCGCAGTGCCGTGCGCGTGCAGGAGCATGGCGGCCTGTTCCAGGCTCACGTTGCCCGCCCGATCGCCCAGGCCGTTCACGGTCACGTCGAGGCCGGACGCGCCTGCGCGCGTGGCCGCCCAGGCATTCGCGGTGGCGAGGCCAAGGTCGTCGTGGCCGTGAAAGAAGATCGGCAGCGCGATGCTCTCGACGATCGCCGCCACGCGATCGTGCAGCGCGAACGGCTCCGCAGCGCCGCTGGTGTCGTACAGCGTCAGCCGCCGGGCACCCGCGTCAGCGGCGGCTCTGGCGATCGTGAGCAGCAGCCGACGATCGGTCGTGAAGGCATGGGGAAAGCCGGCGCCCAGCTCGATTCCGGCACGTGCCGCCCGACGCAGAGCGGAGGTCAGTTGCCGAATCTTCGCCGCAGGTGCTGCCGGCGGCCGATGGCGGGACAACGGCATCAGCAGGTCGACGCGATCGAGGACCTCGGCGCAGCGTGCGACTTCATCCTCGACGCCAGCCGCCGTGGCGTAGACGAGCCCGGACAGGCAGATAGCCCTTCGCGGCAACGACCGCGCGCGCTCAACGTCTCGTGCCACGCGGGCCGGCGCCACGACCTCGGCCTCTTCGATGCCGGCGCGATCGAGTGCCCGCAGGATCCGCGCCCTGGCCGCGGGGCTGAAATCCACCCCCGGTGTATCGAGGCCTTCGCGCAGCGTGACGTCCTTCAGGCGCACGCCGGAGGTCCGAGGCGATGTCACTGCGGCACCTCGCCCGTACCGATCACACGTTCGGGCAGCACTTGTCCGACGGATTCGGCGGTACCTCCCGTCACGTTGACGAGCAGGCGACTGCCTTCAGGGAAGCGCCCGGCCGCAATCTCGCGCGCCGCGGCAGCGAGGCCCATCAGTCCAGCCTTCTCGACAATCTCGCCGTGACGGGTGGTGATCGCCAGACCCGCGGCCGCGAGATGCTCGAGTGTCGTCAGCCCATCGATCGGCTCCGCCAGCCATCTATCGAAGTCGCTGCGATCGATGGTCGTCAGGTCGCCCGCGGTTGCCGACAGCAGGCGTTTCAGGTCCTCAAACGTCCGGTACGTCTTTGGCGCGCCGTCGTACATCACACGGGCCAGGAGGTCTCCAGTGCTCGAGGGCAGCGGTGCGTCGGCCGCGTCCCCTGCGCCGCGCCAGGCCTGCACCATCGGGCAGTTTGCCGCCTGCTGGACACCGAGAAACGATGGGAGACCACCGAGTCGTGCGCGGAACGGCTCCAGCATCCTGTAGATCCCGATTGGCGAAGGCAGCGCTGATGCCCTGGACGAAATGCGTCGGCGGCTGATGGGACAGCAAGTGTTCGAGCACGAAGCCGCCGATGCAGGCTGCGGCTTCATGTCGCCAGGCGAGATCCGGGACGCGCGGTATTCCCTCTCGCTTCGCGAACGCCGCCGCGGCCGGCTTCACGTCGGCGGCGCTCTCGACGGCCACCACGTGGACGCCGGGTTCGGCGAAGGTGCCGGCGTCGAGCAGCGTCAGGTTCTCGGCTGGCAGGAACAGGAACGTTTCGATCCCGGCGCGAGAGGCGTATCGGGTCAGGGCCGCGCCCGTGTTGCCGCCGGACTCGAAGACGATGCGACTGTACCCCGCACGCAGGCAATGTGCCGTCGTCACGCATCCGTCTACGGACTTGTGCGTGTGGGTTGCCATCAAGGAGGTGCTGTCGAGCACGTCCACCGTGACGCCTCGGTGCACGAAGAGCGGCACCACCCGCATGCCCTCACCGAGACTGGTGCGCGGCAGCAGGGGCTCGAGGGCGTCGGTAGCCGGTCCGTCCCAGAGGCGGCATGCCTTGCGATATCTGAGGACCACACTGCGATCGGCGGGGCAGCCGCGATCGATCGCGCGTTCGAACGCATCGAGTGCGGAGGCGGCCGCTTGTCCGTCTGTGATGCCGATCATCACGTGCCCTCGTAGCCGTCGTGGTGCACGAGCTCTTCGAGTGGGCGCAAGGCTTTGGGCCGTGGGGTCTCCGCCGGAAATCCGAGAGGGACAAGCGTCACGGGTTCAACCGACTCCGGGAGTTGCAGCAGCGCAGCGAGCTCCCGTGACAGTGTGTCGCCATGAGATTCATACGCCGAAAGGTAGACGCCTCCAAGCCCGGCCGCATGCGCCGCGAGCAGCAGATGGCCCGTCACGAGCACGCCGTTCTCCCGAAGGCGGTCGTGCGCCTTGCGTCGATCCACGCAGACGGCAACGACGACCGGTGCGTCGAGCAGGAAGTCTGCTGGAAACGCGCTCTTTCCTGGAGGGCACGCGGCGTTCTTCAGGGCGACGATTCGTGCCTTGATGCCGGAATCTCGCACGACCACGAAGCAGCACGGTTGCCCGTCCATGGACGATGGGGCGCGACGAGCCAGATCCAGCACCTGGTCGAGCATGTCGTCCGAGATCTCATGGCGCTCGAATCGGCGAATCGATCGACGCGTGCGCAGGGCATCCTGGAGCGTCACGCGTGCAGCCTTCGACCGAGGTACGCCGGGGCGATCGCGCCCACCAGCGCTCCGGGCAGCCATCCGCGGCGATACCAGTCCAGTCCGATGTGCACGAGATGGCCGCGAAGGGTCGGCCGCTCGGCCGCGTCACGGACTCGCGCGTGGCGGGCGAGCGCTCGTGGCTCGGCCAATGCCCTGGGCGCGACGGCGGCGGCGTCGGCGTCCTCGAGCAGTCGCCGCACGGCGGGCTCGATCGCACGCGCGATGAGCCGACCCGTGCGAGCTGGCGAGACGCCGGCGTATTCCAGGGTGCCGCCGAGCACGCCGCCCGAGTTGCTGATGAAGTCCGGCGGGACCACGATCCCGCGTGCCCAGAGCATGTGCTCGGCGCCGGGCGTCAGCGGGTTGTTGGCGCCGGCGCACACGAAGGGCGCCGTGATCCGCGCCGCGTTGCCCTCATGAATGGACCCGCCTCTGGCGCACGGGCAGAGAAGGTCCACCGGAAGTTCGAGCAGCGCCTCGCGCGGGAGCATCTCGGCGCCGGGGATGTTCACAGCGGTTCCTTCCAGGAGTGACTGGCGCAGTCCGCGGACGTCAAGACCGTCGCAATTGTAGATCGCCCCCGCCGCCGTTGAGACCGCGACAACTGACGCGCCTTCGTCCTGGAGCAGGCCCGCCAGCGTCGCACCCACGTGGCCGAAGCCCTCGATCGCCACGCGACATCCGGCGAGCGATCGGCCGCGGTGAGCCAACGCGGCCCTCACGGTCGCAATGCACGAAGTGGCGGTATGAAGGCCGGAGCGGTTGTTCCGCCAGTCGTGGGGGCCGATAGGCTGGTCGAGAGCCTCGATCATCCAGCGGATGTCGGTGGCCTCGGTGCCCATGTCAGCGTCCGGCACGTAGCGCGCCTCAAGAAGCATCTTCGAGGCGGCGTGCGCGAAGGCGCGCAGCCGCTCCCGCCTCTCCGGAAGCGGACGCGTGGGATCGCCGAGCACGCCGGCCTTCGCGCCGCCCTGCGGCAATCCGAGGAACCCGTACTTCAGCGTCATCGCTCGCGCCGCGAGCTCCAGCTCCGGCGGGCCGACGTCGGGCAGCAGGCGCAGCCCACCGCGGGCCCGGCCGCCGACCGTGGAGTCGATCGCGACGAACCCGATGACCTCGCCCGACGTGCGAAACGTGTGGGTGCGTGGCTCCGCCGGTGTGCCGGTCAGCGGGAGTTCTCCGGCGTCGCGGAGAGCTGTTCGACCCTGGCGTGAAACGCCGCCATGAGCGCCCTGGTGATTCTCCCCGGACACCCGTCGTTGATGACGGTGTGGTCCACTTTGACCGCCGGCACGATCTCCCGCGTGCTGCTGGTGATGAACGCCTCGTCCGCCTCCAGCAGATCGGCATCGTGCAGCGTGGTTTCGTCGACGGGCACGCGGGTCTCTCGACAGAGATCGAGCACCAGCTGTCGCGTGATTCCCGCCAGGAGTCCGGCCTCGAGCGGCGGTGTGCGGACGACGCCGCCGGAGACGACGAAGAGGTTGGACTGGCTGCACTCGGCGAGCTCGCCGCGGTGGTTGCGCATCACCGCCTCGAAGCCACCGGCGCCCAGCGCACGCTGCATCGCCATGGCGTTATTGAGCAGGTTGTTGGACTTGATGAGCGGATTGAGGGCCTCGGGCGCGTTGCGCTGAATCGGCACGATGGACAGCGCGACGCCCTCGTCGTAGATCTTCGGATCCGGAGCCTTGTGTGCCCTCGCGATGATCACGAGCGTCGGCACCGGCGTCGCAGCCGGGTCGTACGTCAGCTCGCCGATGCCGCGCGTGAGCAGGATGCGGATGTAGGCGTCCGGGCCGCCTGGCGTCCATGGCGACAGCGCCGCCGCCTTCATCGTGTCCTCGATCCGCGCCGCGAACCCGTCGTCGCCAAACGGGACAGGCAAGGCGATGAAGGACGCCGACTTGCGCAGGCGCGCCAGGTGGCGATCGAGCAGGAAGGGCTTCCCGTAGTACGAACGACAGACTTCATACACGCCTTCGCCGTACAGGAAGCCGTGATCGAAGACCGGCACCACGGCCTGATCTTCAGGCGTGATGCGGCCGTTGACGTAAACCGCGCCTGGCATGAGCCGATCCTATCTCACCAGCGGCCCGTGAACCCATGCACCCATCCACCCATGGACCTTCCCCCGGGATGCTAGACTGCGAGTCGTACATGCGAATTCTGAACAGCGCGCAGATGCGGGATGCCGACCGGCGGACCGTCGAGGACGTCGGCATCCCATCGATCGTACTGATGGAGAATGCCGGCCGCCAGGTCGTGGCCGCGATCGAGGCGATGTTCTCCGACGTCGGCGACCTCAAAATCGCGGTGCTCTGCGGCCGCGGCAGCAACGGCGGCGACGGATTCGTCGTCGCGCGGACGCTGCTGCAGCGCGGCGTCGACGTGTCGACGTTCCTCGTCGGCGCCGTCGCCGAAGTCCGTGGCGACGCGCGCACCAATCTCGAGGTCCTCGGCAACCTCGGCCACACGATCGTCGAGATCAACGACTCGCCCGACTGGGAGCTCCACTTCTCGGAGATCCGCGGCTGCGATCTGCTCGTCGACGCCCTGTTCGGAACGGGGTTGAAGACGCCGCTGTCGGGACTCTTCGAGACCGTGGTCGCCGACATCAACGCGGCGGATCTGCCGGTCGTCTCGATCGATCTTCCGTCGGGGCTCTCGGCTGACAGCGTCGAGCCCCCCGGGCCGCACGTGGACGCGACGCTGACCGTGACGCTGGCCGTGCCCAAGCTTCCACTGGTGTTACCCCCTGGCGAAGCGCACTGCGGCGACGTCGTCATCGCAGACATCGGGATCCCGGAAGCCGTGGTGGCGGCGGTGGAGGGACCGTACCTCGAGTTGCTGACGCGCGACCTGGTTCGCCCGCTCATCGAGCCGCGTCCGGCCGATTCCCACAAGGGCGACTACGGGCATGTCCTGATCGTGGCTGGAGGGCGAGGGAAGACGGGGGCGGCGTATCTGTCGGCGATGGGCGCGCTGAAGTCGGGCGCCGGGCTCGTTTCGGTCGCGACGCCGGCATCGAGCCAGCCGATTCTCGCGGCGATGGCGCCCGAGTACATGACCGACCCGCTCGTCGAGACCGCGGACGGTGCGATCGCCGCGGAGGCGCTGGAGCACGTGCTGACACGCCAGGTGGACGTGATCGCGTGCGGACCGGGCCTGGGGACCTCAGCCGGTACCGTCGCGTTCGTGCGTGGCCTGCTGCAGCGCGCGGGCGTGCCGCTGGTGCTGGACGCCGATGCGCTGAATGCGTTCGCGCACGCGCCTGAGCAGCTGGTCGGGCCCGAGGGCCGCGACGTGATCATCACGCCGCATCCCGGCGAGCTCGCGCGCCTCGTCGGCGTCACGACCGCGGACGTACAGGCCAACCGCATCGAGATCGCGCAGGGCTTCGCCGAAACGCACCAGCTCTACGTCATCCTGAAGGGACACCGCTCGCTCATCGCGACGCCAGAGGGACACGTGTTCGTGAACCCCACCGGCAATCCGGGAATGGCCACCGGCGGCATGGGCGATCTGCTCACGGGCATGGTGGCCGCGTGGCTCGCGCAGTTGCTCGACGCCGAGGCGGCGTGCAAGCTGGCCGTCTACCTGCACGGCCTGGCGGGCGACCTGACCGAGGTGGAGAAGGGCGAGGTCGCGCTGACGCCGAGCGACGTGCTGGCGCGTCTGGGCGACGCCGTCGCCGAGCTGATGGGGCGCCGGAAAAAGGAAGAGTAGGGCGCAACTTCAGTTGCGGCACACGATGGCACGGCCGAACTGAAGTTCGGCCCTACGCGCGTGTGACCGAAATTCGCCTGGCGTCGCCGGCGTGCTCGAGGCGTACCTCGACGACCGACCCGCGCGGCATCCTGTCCAGCCGCTCGGCCCACTCAATCGCCATCACCGTCGACGCCGACAGCAGATCTTCGAGCGCGAGGTCTTCGACTTCCCGCGGGGACAGCCTGTAGAGATCGACGTGCTGCAACGTCACGGCCGGCCCGCGATATTCCTGGACGATGGTGAAAGTGGGGGAGCTGACGGCCTCCGGGTCGAGGCCAAGGCCTTCCGCGAGGCCGCGGACGAACACGGTCTTCCCCGCGCCGAGGTCGCCGTAGAGAAGAACGATCGTACCGGGGGCGATCTGTGCGGCCAGCGCGCGTCCAGCCGCGTGTGTCTCGGATTCGGAGTGTGCGAGTTGCGGCATGGGCGGCGGGGCCGCGGCGTTCAGCAGGGCTGAAGCCCTGCCCCACGAGCGTCGCCGCTATTCCGACCGGTAGTTCGGCGCTTCCTTCGTGATCGTGACGTCGTGCACGTGGCTCTCGCGCGCGCCGGCCGGCGTGATTCGCACGAGGCGAGCCGATCGCTGCAGGCTCGGGATGGACGCCGCACCGCAGTAACCCATGCCCGCGCGCAGGCCGCCCACGAGCTGGTGAATCATCGCGGCGACCGACCCCTTGTGCTGCACGCGTCCCTCGATCCCTTCGGGCACGAGCTTGTCGGTGTTGCCGGAATTGAGATCGAACTCGTCCTGGAAATACCGGTCGCGGCTGCCGCGCCGCATCGCGCCGATCGACCCCATGCCGCGGTATTCCTTGAAGCTGCGGCCCTGGTAGATGATCATCTCGCCGGGGCTCTCGTCGGTGCCCGCGAAGAGGTTGCCGATCATCACGCTCTGCGCGCCGACGGCAATGGCCTTCGTGATGTCGCCCGAGAAGCGGATGCCGCCATCCGCGATCACCGGCACGCCGTGCGGCGCCGCCGCGCGGGCGCACTCCATCACGGAGGTAATCATCGGCACGCCGACGCCGGCGATGATCCGGGTGGTGCAGATCGATCCGGCGCCGATCCCGACTTTCACGGCGTCCACGCCCAGCTCGATCAGCGCCTCGGTGGCTTCGGGCGTCGCGACGTTGCCGGCGACGAGGTCAAGCTCGCGGTGCTGACGCCGCAGCCGCTTCACGATGTCGAGCACGTTCTGCGAGTGGCCGTGCGCGGTGTCCACGACGATGGCGTCGACGTGCGCGGCGACGAGCGCTTCGGCACGCTCCATCGTGTCCTTGGCGATTCCGACGGCCGCAGCCACGCGCAGGCGCCCGAGCGAGTCCTTGCACGCGTTGGGGTACTTCACCATCTTCTGGATGTCCTTGACGGTGATGAGCCCCTTCAACCGGAAGTCCTGATCGACGACCAGCAGCTTCTCGACCTTGTGCTCGTGCAGGATCTTCCGCGAGTCTTCGAGGGTCGTGCCGACGGGCACGGTGAACAGCGGGTCCTTCGTCATGACCTCGCTGATCGGCCGGGTGACGTTGGTCTCGAATCGCAGATCGCGGTTCGTGAGGATGCCGAGCAGCCGCCCCTCTTTGCGCCCGCCCTCGGTGATGGGCACGCCGGAGATGCGGTACTTCTGCATCAGGTCCATCGCCTCGTGGATGCGGTTCTCGGGCGCGAGCGTGATCGGGTTCACGATCATGCCGCTTTCCGACCGCTTCACGCGGTCGACCTCGGTGGCCTGCTCCTCGATCGACAGATTCTTGTGGATGACCCCGATGGCGCCGTGCTGCGCCATGGCGATTGCCAGCAGCGATTCCGTGACGGTGTCCATCGCCGCGCTGACGAGCGGCACGTTGAGCGTGATGTTGCGGGTGAACCGTGTCGTGACGTCGACCTGGTTGGGCACGACTTGCGAGTGCTGGGGCACGAGCAGGACGTCGTCGAAGGTGAGGGCAGTGGCGATGGCGGTGCCGAGGTCGATGGCCGAGGGCGCGGTCTTCAGTTCCATGTCTCCCATCCGTTCGGCCGGGCCGTCACTGCCCGACGCCGTGACACTTCTTGTATTTCTTGCCACTGCCGCAGGGACACGGGTCGTTCCGGCCGACCTTCGGTTCCTCGCGTTTCACCGTCTTGATGGCGTCGTCGCCGCCCGTGCGGGCCGGCTTCGGCTTCGACGGCGCGAACGGGTTCGGCCCTGGTGCGGACTCCGGTTCCGCCCCTGCTGCCGACGATCCACGCGGGAAGCCGCTGTTCAGTGCGGCGGCAGGGTCGTTGAGGATCAGCGGGGTCCGTCGTGGCGGGGGACGCCGCACGGGCGCGGCCGGGGCGCCGTCCTCGGAGAACACCGGTCGCAGCCACCACATCGCGCGGACCATCTCCTCGTCCACGCGCGCCTTCATGTCCTGGAAGAGGGTGAAGCTCTCGCGCTTGTACTCGACGAGCGGGTCGCGCTGGCCGTACCCGCGCAGGCCGATGCCTTCCTTGAGGTGGTCGAGGCTGTACAGATGATCCTTCCACTGCGCGTCGACGATCTGCAGCATGATGTCGCGCTCGACCTTCTGCATGAAGTCCGGGCCGAGGGCAGCCATCTTCTCCTCGTAGCTCGACTTGGCACGATCCCAGATCCCGTCGTAAATCTCGGTCGTGTTCAACTCGTCGACATCGATCTCCTTCAGCGACTCTGGGTCGAGGCCGAACACGCGCGTCACTTCCTGGCGGAGCGCGTTTCCATCCCATTCCTCGGGGTCCGTCTCGGCGCCCACGTGCCGCTCGACGACCTCGCCGAGCACGTCCTCGGCGGTCTCCAGCAGGTACCCGTGCGTGTCGATCGGGTCTTCGTCCTCCGCCATCCTCACCTTGCCCTCGAGCAGCTGACGGCGCAGCGAGTAGATGTTCTCGCGCTGCTTGTTCATCACGTCGTCGTACTCGAGGAGGTGCTTTCTGACGGAGAAGTTCTGCGCCTCGACCTGTTTCTGCGCGCGCTCGATGGCGCGCGTGACCATGCCGTGCTCGATCGGCACGCCTTCTTCCATGCCCAGGCGCTGCATCAGACCCGAAATGCGGTCCGACCCGAAGATGCGCATCAGGTCGTCTTCGAGAGACAGGTAGAAGCGGGACGAGCCCGGGTCGCCCTGACGTCCGGCGCGGCCACGCAGCTGGTTGTCGATGCGCCGCGCCTCGTGCCGCTCGGTGGCGATGATGTGCAGCCCGCCGACGCTGACCACGTCGTCGTGCTCTGCGTCGCACTGCTGCTTGAAGAACCCGAAGATGCGCTCCCAGTCGGCACGGGGGACGCGATAGAAGCTGTCGATGTGGAAGAAATAGACGAACTCGTCGTCGTCGACGAACTTGAACTGCTCGCGCGTGAGCTTCTCGGCGACGTTCTCCTCGGCGAGCGACTGCTGGCGGGCCATGTACTCGGCGTTGCCGCCGAGCAGGATGTCGGTGCCGCGGCCCGCCATGTTGGTCGCGATGGTGACGTTGTTCTTGCGGCCCGCCTGCGCGACGATCTCGGCTTCCT
>Ga0157376_10004145_pt1 | contig 10051 bp, 5 predicted proteins | sample M45metaG_FD_121801 | JGI IMG/M metagenome (GOLD analysis project Ga0157376, IMG submission 121801) | Miscanthus rhizosphere microbial communities from Kellogg Biological Station, Michigan, USA - M4-5 metaG | ecosystem: Host-associated > Plants > Roots > Rhizosphere > Soil | place: USA: Michigan... | reverse complement strand
GTTTGTATTCTGAAGTAGCCGCGGCCAAATTGTTAGTCGTCGTCGCCGCAGGAGATGGCACTGCAAGACCCTGAGTTTTCACCGGATTAGCGACCGGTGCAGCCTCTTGAGTTACTTCCGAAGACGCGGAAGTCGGTGAGTCCGTTCCGGGAGTCTCTTCGTTTTCAGGCGTTGTTTTCGCCGGGCCTTCGGCTGGCTCGGACACTGCCGAATTGACGCGATTCACTTGACGGGCGGCTTGAAAAACCGGGCGAATCTTTTGCGCGCCGAAGATGATTACTCCCAGCAAAACAATACTGGCCAACACCGTACCTAGAGTGTTCGATTTCTTCGGCTCGGCAACGAGCGCAATCGTGCCTGTGCGGCGTATCCCGGGTGTCTGCGAAGCATTTGCCGTCCGCGACGAAAGTGCTCGCGAAGTCGCAGAGAGTTGAGCATCGGTGGCGTAAATCGGCAAGGCTGATCCATTCTGCAAAGCTGAGCCCAGCGGCATCGTTGCATTTGGATTTGCATCGGTGGCAAGCGAGCGGTAGTTGCGCAAATCTTCCAACAGCTCTCGGCAGCTTTGATAACGCCCCTCAGGCTCCTTGGCCAGTGACTTCATAATTACTATATTCAGGCCGGGATGAACCGACGGATCGAGCTCGCGTGGCTGGATCGGCTGCTCATTCACGATCTTATAGATGACGGTGGTGATGTTCTGTCCGGGAAAAGGCTTCTCTCCGGTAACCATTTCATAGAGCAGAACCCCCAGAGAGAAAATGTCGCTGCGGCCATCCACGACTTTTCCTTTTACTTGCTCAGGGGACATGTAACTCGGCGTGCCCATTACGTGAGCGGTTTGTTGCACCGTACCGAATTGCAGAATCTTGGCGGTTCCGAAGTCGGTTACCTTCACCGTGTCGTCGGCAGTCAACATCAAGTTTGCCGGCTTGATATCTCGATGAACGATATTTCGTTCGTGAGCGAATTGCAGCGCGCTGCAGGTCTGCTCCATGATGTGCAGCACCCGGGGAAGCGGAAACATTTGCCCGGAATCGATCAAATGCTGCAGACTCTTGCCTTCAACCAATTCCATGGTGATGAAGAACAGGCCGTCTTCTTCGCCCGCGTCAAAAATGACTACGATATTCGGGTGGGCGAGAAGCCCTGCGGCGCGTGCCTCGGTCTGAAATCGCGCCAGTAGCTCAGCGCGGGTAAGTCCCGTACCTTGTTCTGAAAGCTGAAGGGTTTTTACCGCAACGGTCCGGCCGATTACCGGGTCAATGGCCCGATAGACCACACCCATAGCGCCGTGGCCAAGTTCACCGGAAATCTCGTAGCGACCCGCTTTGGTCAGCGTCGTCATCTTTGCCAGGGCGAACGGAGGGAAGCCCGCCGCTCCTTAACCACACCAATCGTGTATTCGAAGCAATGCCGGTGCGGTCTCGCCAACTGTCATTGGCGGCCGACACCCCGCGCCCACTGGTAAGGCTAGCGGGTAAATTTTCAGGGGGTCAATCCGCCTACGGTACTACTGTATCGGACTCGCCACGTAGCGCCGTTACTCGCCCGGCGAACGAGTACGCTCCGGCATTGGCACGTTGGTTTCGCGGATGGCGCGATCCATTTCGGCAGGTCGCGCGGGGGCCTCCAGGCCGTCGGTTAACAGGAATCCCTGCAGGGCCAATCCGGTCGCCCACACTCCCTCCAGCGCGCCGATATATTCACTTTGCATCTCGAACAGTTTCCGCTTCGCTTCCAGCACGCGGGGGTACGAGGCTTCCATTTCGCCGTAGCGGTCGGACATCAGTCCATACGCCTTCTTCGCCAACGGCAAAATGTTGTCGCGATATTGTTCGGCCATAAGACGGGCATTTGCGTACTGATCGACAACCGAGGCTGCCCGCTCGCGTAGCGTCAGCGCCACACGTTGGCTTTCGCCGGTCGCCCGATCGATTTCTGCACGGGCTGCGGCGACGTTGCCCTGATTGCGATTGAAAATGGGCAGCTCCACGGCGAGTTCGGCGTTACCCTGCCAGCCGGTCGCGAACGGCACGCTGTTCAAAAGTTCGTGGTTGTATTCAAGGCCCGCCCGAATATTGATGTCGGGAAATTTCCCACGTTGCGTCCGGGCAAGTTCCGCTTCAGCCCGTCGGCCAGCAGCGGTCGCAATGCGGACCGCTGGGCTTTGCGTGGCAACGATTTCCGCGGCCTGCGATTCGTCAAGCTGCGGCCAGCCTTGCTCCAGATCGCCCGCTGCAGTTTGCAGCGGCAAATCCGGTTGGCCGAGCACCGCGGCCAGCGAACGCCACTCTTCGCGCAGCGTATTTTCCTTCATTCGCGCCGAAAGTTTCATCCGCCGTGACTCGACTTCCGCGGCCAACACTTCCGTCTCGTCTGCTTGCCCGGTATTCTGTAGGCGTTTTTGCGTCTCCACAAACTGCTCGGCGATTCGTGCCAAGTCGGCGCGCGAATCGGCGATCTCTTGTGCGCCCAACACCCTGTAGAATGCAATTTTCACCGCCGTTTCGACGCGAAGTTGCTGCTCTTCGCTTTCGTTCTCGGCTAGCTGGGCTTCCTTGTTCATGACTTCACGCGTGCGGCCAAGCTTGCCGCCCGTGACGATCGTCTGCTGCACGAAGAAGCCTTGCTTACCGCCGTGAACTTCTCCACCGCGTATTTCATCTCCGGAGTAGCCAACATCTGGATTGGGGTACAGCCCCGCTTGCTGCGCGCGCGATCTTGCCGCGCGAATTCCGGCCTCCGCTTGGCGAATCGTCGGATTATTGACTCTCGCGGTCTCCAATGCGCGCTCTAGAGTAAAAAGCGGCTCTTTGGCCTTGGCCTGAGCGCGGCCAAGTTTTGGAAATTCCAGTTCACTTGCTTGGCCTGCGTTTTGCGCGTGCTGATGTTGTTCCGGCATTTTGGGTGTTGCGCTATCTTGGGCGCGAGAAGTCAATACGACACAGTAAGTCGAGGCCATCAACGCAGCTAGACGTTGCAGTGACCGGCGATCAGGAGTGATGTTCATGTGCGGGCTCCTCCGTCTTGCCATGCGATTTCCTCATTGCCGCAATTTCGTTGAACTCTTTGTCTGGCAATACCCGCACCATGGTCATCATCCCCATCATTCCGGCGCTCCAGTTTTTTGGCAGTCCGTGCGTCTCGGGTTTCTGCAAAAGTTCATCCATTCCCATCTCCATGAACGCATCCTGTGGAAATCCCGCAACCTTTTCGGCATCGGTAGAAACTGGCGACGGATGCTGATGTTCAAACCCGGTTCGTGCCGCCAGCTTCTGCATCTGTCCGAGCGCGCTGGACTCAGTCTGATCCGAAGTCATGATTTGCCGGTCCTTGAGCAAATCCATCATCGAATTCATCATGTGGTGCGGCAGATGGCAGTGAATCATCCACGCGCCGGGATATTTCGCTTCGAATTCCACTACTCGCGCCTGGGCCACGCCTACTAGCACCGTGTTCGCCGGATACCATGTCGATTCCGGTGCGCGTCCGCCCTCGGTACCTGTAATGACGAATTGATTTCCGTGCAGATGAATCGGGTGGTGGTCCATCCCCAGATTCACGAATCGCAGCCGCACTCTGCTTCCCAATCGCGCAATCAGCGGGGTTGTCAGCGGCGCGGCAACCCCATTAAGCGTAAGCCAGTTGAATTCCATTCCCGCGGTGTTCGGCACGGAGTTGTTTGGCAGCACCGCCCACTCCTGCAGCACGATGCCGTAGTCGTGATCAACATCCGGCCAATGCTTTTCACGCGGATGAGCAATGAACATTCCGATCAGCCCGATCATTTCTTGCATCGCGCTGTGGGCGTGGTAGAAAAACGTTCCTTCCTGGTTCACGGTGAATTCGTAGGTGTACGTTTCGCCGGGTGCGATCGGTTTCTGGCTCACGTACGGTACACCATCTTGCTCGATGGGCACTTCCAATCCATGCCAGTGCATGGAAGTACTCTCCGGCAAGCGGTTCTCCACGCGAATGCGAACGCGGTCCCCTTGCTGCACTTGAATCGTCGGTCCTGGACAACTCCCGTTGTAGCCCCAGACATCCAGAGTTTTCCACGGCACGATCTTCCGCTTCACTTGTTCGGCGATCAGATGGAACACTTTTGTTCCGCCATCCATAGTGAACGGCATGTCGCCGATGTCCGGAGATTCCATCGAGGTCGGCGGACCTGTAGGCTTTTTCTTGACACTGGCAGTGCTCTTGCTCGGGTGGTCGTGAGGTTTAGAACCGGTCTGCGCTCGAAGACTTTCCGCCCAGGTCATCAGCCCCGCCCCAAGCATGGTGGCGTTTCGAAAAAAACTTCGCCGTGATTCACTCATCTGGATACCTCGCTCAAATAAGAAGCGGTCCGCAACGAGCGGAGAAGAAGTGTGGTCGGAGCGATCACGCAGTATTCGGATGCGTGGCTGCTTCAGTTACCTCCAAATGAAACTTGTCGAGATATTGCGAGAGGGAACTGATATCAGATGCGGAGTATTAAGGAAGATTCTTGCGAAGATTGAGCAGTTGCGCTTTGTAGTGTTGCCGCAATCCAACTATTCTTGCTCAGCAGTTCGGTCCCTGCCGAATCTAACAGGACGGAACCCGCGCGAGTGGCAAAGACATCGGAACTCGGCCCTGCCAACGACCCATGGCTGACGCGAAGTGTGTCCGATGATTCCGGCAGTGCAAATAGTACCTCACGTACTTCACATAATGTACGCGCAGCCGCTAGTGTCGAGGTGCTCGCCGTTAGCATGCCCGCCGCTTGATGACAGCCGGATTCCTCTGTCGTCTGCTTCGGTTGGCATGTACGCGCCCGACACGCCGATTCGCAAGCCGGCGAAAGCACCAGAACGCATAGCAGCATGCCTGCAACTATTTTGGGCCAGCCCTGATTTCCAAAACGCACTGCCATCGCTCGCATAACTTCAGGCTACGCCTTGCCCGTCAGACCGTCAATGATTCGGCGCATCCCCGGATTGTGCCGCCACTGCGCCCACGTCATTGGGAGAAGTCCCCTGACTCGGCCGGGTAAGATAAACCAGAAACGGCGCCACTTCAAATTGCATCTTTTCGTATTCCGCCATGGCGCCCTCGGATTTCGCTTTCAACATCATCAATCGATCATCCCAAGGCTGCAGTTTGATCCGTCCGCCTAGCGGCAACGCCTCTGGAGTGCTCCCGCCAGCCTTGGCCACGTCCACCGTCGCGCCAGCTCCGGTGGTCACCGTGGAATTTCTCGCAACGTTGTCGCCAAGATGCGGGCTGATCAAGTTGGGAATCTCTTTTTCCCGCTTCTGTAGCGCCGCGAAAAATATTTGCGCGTTCCCCGATAAGTCCTTGTACGGCGAATTCTTCAATAGCTCTGCAGCTTTTTTGTTGGCCGCATCTTCTTCTTCCGCGTTTCGCGCAAATCCAAAGTGACGAAATGTCTCCTTCTCCTCGAAGCGCGTGCGATTGAAAAACGCAAACTGGGTGTCCATGCGATGCCCCAGAAGCACGTGTCCCAATTCATGCGCCAGAATCGCGGCCAGGCTCGCTTCGTTGGGCAACACATCTATCAATCCGCGGCTGAGGACAATGGTGTGCCCCAGGGTGAAGGATTCCAGAGTGGACGTCATCAGAACCCGGCAGCGAACTTCCGGTTGAATGCTGAGGTCGTTGGTTACTTCCAGATTGTTCACCACCGTCTCCAGCACCTTATCTACATCGCCGTAGGGCGCCATCAATCCCATACGCTGCATTTTGGCGGCGACGTTGTCTTCCGCAAGCCGTCCCCACGCCCTTCTAGCTTGCAGCGGCGAGTAGCCGTTGCCTGCGTCGGCTTGATCCTTTACGTTTGGTCCTTCGATCTGCACATTGCTCAAAGCTTGTTCGTTTTCTGGGCGATTCAAGTCGTAGCCCCACAGCAGCGTTTGCGCCTTGAACGCCTGGAACGCCGAGTGTTTCGCCACACCATATTGCACGTTGCCTTGTTCGCTATAGATGGATGATGGCAGCCATTCGTTTTTCGATGAATTCGAACGCCAGCTGTCGAAATTGAAGTAGTAACTGCTCCGCGAAGATCCGCTATACGCGCCATTAAATCGCACGATGTGGTAATCCTGGTCTTCCACCCAGATCCGTCCCGCGAACCGCCCTTTTCCCGCTGTCGGTAGCGGGTCCACGTCGAAGATCAGGCAGCGTACTTCGCCGAGGAATTCTTTCCCTGCGTATGCAAACTTGTAATGCTGCCGGTCGAATCCGTCCTCGTCCAAGTAGATCATCTGCAAAAATCCGCGCGGTAGAAATTCCGCCGAAAACAGATTTCCGATGCCGCTCAGAAATTTGTGTTTATTGTTGCCGTCGATCAGCGCCTCGATCTCGGTGCCTTTGTCCAGCTCCGCCCGCCCTAAAAAGTATTTGTCATTGGCAGGTACCGCTCCCAGCTCTTTGTTTGGCCGCACCATCTGAATGTACGTTTCGACCAGCGGCGAATACCGACGCAGCATCTGCATCTGGGCTTGCTCTTGGGCTACTACCTTGTCCACCACTTGTGTAGCCGTCATCGGTTCCTGCGCCGAGGACACAATCGGAATTGCTCCGATTGCCAGAATTGTCGGCAAAATCATTTGGATACGCATACGTTCTCCAGCGAATGTTGGACATTTGGAAATTGCAAGATCGCAGTCTATATCCTTGCGATGCCCTTGCCATCTGGCCGAAAGATCAGTTTTCGGACAGCCGTCTCTTCTGACAGGCCCAGGCTGCAAAATTTTCACGATGTATTTGTTGGTGCGATCTGGTGGGGCTGGGAGACTCGAACTGTCGAGCCCACGGCTTAGGAATTCAGAGACCGTTTTTATTGGAGTTGAAGAGTTTCGATCATGTTCGGTGTCAACCTCTTACGCGGACCGCGAGTTGATGGATTCTGATTCGTTGTGCCTGGATTTGAGCCGAGAACCTTGACTCTTTTATGACACTCGATTTGCCGGCAAGGTTAGAGGGTCGAGCGAGTCGGCCTTTCTACAAACAAGAGAAAAAGCACATGATTGCATAACAAGTCGGCTCGTTGACGCGAGCAGACTGTCCTTAGGGCCTGCTGCCGCGAAACCCATGAAAATCAGTCAGAGTTAATATTGAGACGGCTTGGAGCGGCGAGGTCGAAATCACAGTGGAGAAGCTCAGGCCGCTGGACTGTGTGATCCGGAGCGTGCGTGATTGAGCGAATCATTGCCCTGTCACCAGTATCCGGCCTTGGAAAGCGCCCCTTCCTTCGATGTGATTGTGATGACACTAAGGTCGCAAGATGGAAGCTACTTTTTGGCTAGTTCTTTAGGCTGTATTAATCCGTTACCGATCAAATATCGATAAAGGTGGTTCAGCGGTTCGGGAGGTTCGATATCGCGAGCGCCGACAAGACCATTCGCTTCCTTCCACTTCCAGCCAGCGGCCGTGTCCGAGTCCTTTATCGCCGCGGCAGGCATGGGGAATACGCTTACTCGTACATTCTCGCGAAAGAGACGGGCAATGCCTTCCAGGAGACTACTGTCGAGATCGTTGTAGCTATGCTGCAAGACGCGAACCAACACGGAAAGCTCGACAGCGAAATGAACGCGGGATTTGGTGAAGCGGCTGACGAACGCGCCCATCTTGTAAAGCTCTCGCTCACGAAATACGAGGACGCCGCTCCCTAACTTTTGCAGAACATCAACGCGCTCAAGGATCTGCGTGGCGGTTAACGTCGGTTGACCAGGCTGGCTCGCGGCACAGCTCAAAGAGAATAGCCCGATAGAACCTCTGCTTTGCTCGAGCTCCTGCTTGGGCAGGGAGGCCAGCGTGGCTTCGACCATCGGTCGGTGCAAAGGCCCGACCACGCCGAACGTTCCGGGCGCGAGAACGATTGCTTTTTTGTAGAGCAGTTCGGTGGGGGGAATGAATCTATTCTCCACGGGAAAGCAGACTGCTTCGGCGAGATGCTTGGTGACGAGCGAGGCGTGGACGACACGAGGGTTCCACTGCTCAAAGGCCGGGCCTTTGTGTTCGACGCAGTCAAATTCGATGCGGTGCAAAGAAAGGTCGGCGGCAACCTGCGTTAGGAATTCATCGGCGCTGGAAAGATGGTGAAAGGCGGCATAGATGAGATTTACGCCGAGAATGCCCACAGCGGCCTGCTGGGCCAGGTTGCTGTGATCGCGGAGGTTGATGTGGAGAATAACGTCGTTGGGCGGGGACTGCGGTTGCGTCTGAAAGCGGATGCCAATCCAGCCGTGACATTCGTTATCTCCGGCGAAGTTGCGCGCAGAGACAGTGTCGACAAAAGAAAAGAAGCGCGACGTGGCCCCGCGGCTGGCGCTCAGTTGAGAAAGGAGATCCGACCACTCGCGCTCGAGCATGGATTGCAGGCGCGGCTTAGAAACGTACCGCGTGCCCGCACCATAGAGATCATCGCTGACTTCCTTGTCGTAAGCAGAGATCGTCTTAGCGACAGTGCCGGAGGCTGCACCGACTTGAAGAAACCAGCGTGCGACCTCCTGACCCGCTCCGATCTCAGCGAACGATCCAAAGATTTTGGGATCGAGATTGATCGAAAGCGCTTTCTGGTGGGTATCGATTCTTTCAGGGACAGACACGGTTTGACTCCGCAACTTGTGAAACGGCACGAACGAAGGGTAGGAACAATCTACCATTGAAACCCACAAGCAACCACAAAGCTCACTGAAACTGCTGACGCACGTGCCGCTGCATTCATTTGCTGAATTGAGGAGCCAGCTTGTTAACTCCTTCCATGAGAAGGCCGATGCCTGTCGAGAGTTTTTTCACTCTCTCTCAGAGATTTTTTCATTTTTCCGTTCCGCCAAGCCGCCTCTGTCGCCACCCTTCCATCCGCACTCGTAGTTGAGCAATTCTCGCTCGGTGCCAGTTGGGTGTTCTCGTTTCAGCTGAGGTGCGATCCAGGGACGCGCCGATTGAATGATTCTCCCTCTCGTGCTCCCCTCTCATGAGGAGGCTAGAGTCCGTTGTGCCAAGGCGCGTCCCGGGTCAAACACATCCGCGGGCTCTCAAGCACCAGTAAGGCTGAAGACCTCTGGACCGCACGTCTTGGCAAAGCTTAGTGAAACTCAATCCCATTTTCATAGGTCGTTGTGTCGCCGAAGCGACATGCAGAACATCCCGGCTGATTGCTACCAACGGCGATAGAAGAAGGTCCGCTTCTCGGTGACCATATTTTTGTTTTCGTGGTTCGGCCGCTCGAATCTCTGCCGGATGAGCCACCCAACATTCGATTCCCAGTTCTTCCTCTACAACCATTGCATGGATTCAGTGGCTTCGATTCCCATCCGCACTAGTCGTGGAAGATTGCAGTAAAACTCTCGTGCCTGGTTGCCTTCGTGCTGCAGAGTCTTCTCCGCATTTCTCCGGCCGTAGTGTCCAGCATCGCCAACGTCTGCAGGCGAGCATGCAAGTCACATTTATGATTTTCGGCTTGGCCTCTTTCGGTCCGAGCTCTGTAGGGTGATGGACCGAACAGTTTACGCGAGCTCGGCGCGAGGCCGGCGTCGTTCAGCCATCACGCCATGAGGTTGCTGCATAGGGTGGTCTTCTAATCATCTATACTCAACCGTTGAACGAGCGGCGGGCCTGGAAATACTAAGTAAACGATGGAGGAAGGGAAATGGAGTATCCGCAGTTTGCGTTGAATGGGCGGGTGGCGTTGGTAACGGGGGCGGCACGAGGATTGGGACGGGCAATTTCGCTGGCCTTGGCAAATGCGGGCGCGGACGTGGCACTGGGTTTGCGCGATCTACAGGCGGACTGGGGATTAGAGGCAGAGATACGAAAGATGGGGAGAAAAGCCCTGCCACTTCAGATGGATATACGCATGATGGACCAGATTTCTCGCGCCGTCGAGGAAACTGCCAAAGAGTTCGGTCGAATCGACATCCTGGTGAACAATGCTGGTATTGCGCCCGAAAATCTTGCTGAGAACGTACGCGAAGAAGACTTTGATGCGACCCTAGCCGTGAACTTGAAAGGGACATTTTTTGCGAGCCAGGCTGTAGGAAGGTTGATGATACGGCAG
>Ga0157376_10004143_pt1 | contig 10052 bp, 8 predicted proteins | sample M45metaG_FD_121801 | JGI IMG/M metagenome (GOLD analysis project Ga0157376, IMG submission 121801) | Miscanthus rhizosphere microbial communities from Kellogg Biological Station, Michigan, USA - M4-5 metaG | ecosystem: Host-associated > Plants > Roots > Rhizosphere > Soil | place: USA: Michigan... | reverse complement strand
TCGCCTCCATCGATACCAGCGCTGAGAGGGGCACCATGTCGTCGGACGCGTTGCGGACATAGAACTGGCCGACGTTTTCCGCGGTTGTCCGATACTCGCCGTCGGACTGGACGTAGACCTGCCATAGTCGCCCGAATCGATTGAAGTAGTTCACCATCACCCCTCCCATGAACGTCTGGAGGGTTTGATATACGTCACCGAGATTGACGCCTTGTTTCAGCACCTTGTCCCGGTCCACCTTCGCAGATACCTGGGGAACGCTGGGGATGAAGGTCGTGTTGACGGCGGCAATTTCGGGACGCTGATTGGCGGCCTCGATGAATTTCCGTGTCTGCTCAGCCAGAAACGCGACGTCCTTGCCTGCGCGGTCTTCGAGAACGAACGACACGCCTCCCGAGGTGCCGACGCCGGGGATGGCCGGCGGCGGGAAGAGGAATGCTTGCGCCTCGGGTAACTCCGCCAATTGTCGGTTGACATTTTTAAAAATAGCCAAAATTTTCTCATTAGGTTGTTTCCGTTCGTCCCACGGAGCGAGCGTTACGAAGAAAAACGCGTTGTACGTCGTATTCACGCTGCTGAGCAGGCTAAAGCCGACTATGGTGGAAGCATATTGGACGCCGGGGGTACGGCTCAGGATCTCCTCGATTCTTTTGGAGACCTCATCGGTCCGCTGGAGAGAGGAGGCGGCCGGCAGCTGGACGTTCAAATATAGATAACCCTGATCTTCCAGCGGCAGGAAGCCGTTCGGGAGTCGGGCGCCGAAGAAGCCCGCGGCGACGGCAAACAGGACCAGCAGCACCATCGAACGTCCGGCTTTGCGAATCAAGTGGCTGCAAGTCCCGACATACCCGTTGGTTGCTCGATCAAACCATCGGTTGAACCAACCGAAGAAGAGGCCCAGGGGGCCTCTGGCCGGTTTCTTCGGCCGCAATAGGAGGCTCGAGAGGGCCGGACTGAGCGTAAGCGCGTTGAACGCCGAGATCACCACGGATAACGCAATCGTGATGGCGAACTGCTGGTATAGCCGTCCGGTAATGCCTGGGATGAAGGCGGTCGGCACGAAGACCGCGGCTAGGATGAGCGCGATCGCGATCACCGGGCCTGAAACCTCTTCCATAGCCTTAAAGGTGGCGTCCTTCGGCGACATGCCGTGCTCGATGTGGTGTTCGACCGCCTCGACCACCACAATCGCGTCGTCCACGACCAGACCGATGGCCAACACGAGGCCTAACAGGGACAGCGTGTTGATCGAAAACCCGAGCATGGGGAAGAGCATGAAGGTGCCGACAAGGGAGACCGGCACGGCCAGCAGGGGAATCAAGGTTGCCCGCCAACCCTGCAGGAAAATGAAGACGACGAGAATGACGAGCACCAACGCTTCCCCAAGGGTATGCACGATCTCGTTGATCCCTTCCCGAACCGACAGTGTCGTGTCCAGCGAGACCGTGTACTCCAGGTCTGCCGGGAATCGCCCCTTCATCTCCTCCATCAGCTTCTTCGCCCGGTCCATCGTGTCGATCGCGTTGGATCCCGGGAGTTGGTAAATGGCCACGATGGCCGCGGGTTTGCCATTGAGCCGGCTTTTCATCCCATAATTTTGGGCGCCGAGTTCGATCCGGGCGACATCCTTGAGCCGCACAATCGACCCGTCGCTATTGGCCCGGACGACGATCTGCTCAAACTCCTCCGAGTTGACCAGTCTGCCCTGCGCTCTGACAGTGTATGTAAACTCTTGCCCTGCCGGAACCGGTTCTGCGCCGATCTGACCCGCCGGGTTCACGGTATTCTGCTTCTTGATCGCGTCGAGAATCTCGGGGACCGTGATCCCGAGTTTAGCCAGCCTGTCCGGGCGCACCCAGAAGCGCATGGCGTATTGACCGGCTCCGAAGATCGACACCTGCCCGATGCCCGGAACGCGGCTCATAGGATCATTAATATTGATGTATGCGTAGTTGTTCAACCACAGGTCGTCATAGGTCCCCTTGGGTGAGGACAGCGAAAAGAGAGCCAGCGGGCTGGTGGTCGATTTTTTGATCGAGACGCCGAAGTTCCTGACCTCCTGCGGCAATTGGGATTCAGCCTGCAGATAGCGCATCTGCGTCAGGATTTGGTCGTCGTTCGGCTTGGTGTTGAGATCGAAGTTCACGCGCAGCGTCATCTGCCCGTTGTTCGCGTTCACGGAGTACATATAGAGCATGTTATCTACACCGCTCACCTGCTGCTCAATGGGGGTGGCGACGGATTGTTCGAGGGTCACCGCGTCCGCGCCCACATAGGTGGCTTGCATCATGATCTCGGGCGGCGCGATGTTTGGAAACTGCGCGATCGGAAGTTGGATCATGGCGACGAGGCCGAGAATCGTCATGACGATCGCGATGACCATCGCGACGATTGGGCGGTTGATGAAGAATTTTGCCATATCGGCCCTACTTGTTGTGACCTTTCGACTCCGGCTGGAATCCCTTAGGATTCACTGACATGCCAGCCTTGACTTGTTGCAGCCCTTCCGCCACCACCCGCTCGCCGGTCTTCAGTCCTTCATCGATGACCCAGAGGGTACCCACTCGCCCACCCACCTTGACCGGGCGGATCTCTATTTTGTTGTCGGCGGTCACGACGACGACCTGATAGCCGCCTTGCAACTCCGTCACTGCACGTTGAGGCACCAAAAGCGCTCCCTCTCTGGTTTGTGTGAGGGCCCGTACTCGCCCATACTGTCCGGGGCGAAGCAGATTATCAGGGTTAGGAAATCGCGCCCCGATCCGAATGGTTCCTGTTTTTACATCGACCTGCCGGTCCGCAAGGAAGAAGGTGCCCTTATGCGGATAGACCGTTCCGTCGCTGAGAATCAGCTCAAGTGTAGGTGTGGCCTTTTCATTTTGTTCACCTTCTTGGTAGGCTTGACGGATCTTCTCGGCCGCACGGAGATACTCTTGCTCACTGAGCGAAATGTACACTCGGATGGGATCGAGCGTGGACATCGACGCCAGCTCATCTCCGAGGCCGACCAGATCACCAATTTGCGCTTTGGCGATTCCCACGACGCCATCGATCGGGGCAATGATTTGCGTGAAGCTAAGATTCAACGACGCTTGGTCGACTGAAGCTTTCGCTGACGCCACCGAGGCTTTTGCGGCTCGATTGGCTTGAATGGAGTCGTCCAGTTCCTTGCGGCTGATCGCCCCGCCTTCGGCAAGCGGCGTATCGCGCTTCACATCCAGGTCTGTTTTCACAAACTGGGCACGAGCCTTCTCCCACTCGCCTTTCGCCTGATCGAGTGCCGCTTGAAACTTCCGGGGATCGATTTCGAACAATACTTGACCTTTCTTGACGAAGGCCCCTTCGACGTAGCTCCGCTTCATCAAGTATCCGTTCACCTGGGCCTTGATCACCGCATTGACCATCCCATCGGTTGAACCCACCGACTCGGAATAGATGGGCACGTCCTTTTGCACAACGTCCACCACTTCGACCTCGGGAGCGGATGGAGCGGCGGTTGACGGCGCCTCCTGCTTGCAGCAGAGCAGTCCTGTGGCAAGCAGCGCGATGAGAGAGATGGGAAGGCACGGTGGCCCCATACTGCAATGGCTCATAGGCTTCTATCCATTGGTGAATGCCGTAGAGTATAAATGCCAATGACAGAGCATCAGGTACGTGCCATGTCACAATCCTCCGGCGGTGCTGGACGTGGGTACCGCTTCGTACCGAGAAATTGTACTCCGCCCATGCTCCTTATCCACCTGTCACTTTTGACAGTTCAACCCGTGGCTCAGGATCTCTAAGGTGCTACTGGTACGCAGGCAGCAGTTTCTTTCCGATGTTTTGGTGTCGAAATTTGTCGCTGGCGCTAATGGGGATGGCGTCGCAGCTTGCTGCTGTACGAGTGCGCTATTGGAGGCTGCGCCGAAGTCATCGAAGGGCATCGACCATGTCCACCAATCGACCCTAGCCCTGACCTATACCGATCAATGTGAGGTGACTGAGGAGGTTCAAGGTAACGGGTCATGAAACATGAGCCCTCGGACAAACGGCAACCTTTAACGAGTAAAGGAACATCACGGCAAAAGAGGATGCGAACGGATCGGTCGCCGTTCAGTTCGGCGGCTGCGACGGCTTAATCCAGAACTGCCTGCCGATCATGACGGTGGAACTACTCGTGCGCTTATATCGTCGGCGTGCCGAGATCCTGAATGGCAAATGAACTTTCCCGCCTGCCCAACCCTCGACTTGAGAATGTGTCATGAGTTTTCTGCTGAGCATGGGTAGCGTTCTGACCTTGATTACGCAAACTTTTATAGGCCTGCTATGGCACAAGCGTGAGTTCTTCACGCTTCAATGGAAAGGAGTGGTTATGAGTCTTTTCGGAGCCATCCTTGAGAAACTGGGTTTTGGCCATTCCTCCGCACAGGCCGCTCCCGGTTTCATGAGAAAGACACCACGCGATCGAAAAAGACCATGGCATTTAGAACATTGCTGACCGTTGGCAGCTCACTCTGATGACTGCCGTTGTTTGCCTTGCTGAGTCCAGTTCTTCCCGAGCCACCGGCACCGGCGCTGGCTGGAGAAACCCCGAGCATGCTGCCGCGGCCGGACTTCCATTTCACTGAAGACTGCTCATTCCAGCCGCTCCCGTTCAGTCGGCTTAGCCGGCAATCCAGGCAGCCGTGGGGATGGCGGAGCGGCCGTCCGGGCTATCCATGTTGATTCACGGGGGAAAGAAGAAGAGTATGCCTGGCTTCATGGCCTCGACGATGTAGATTGGAATCTTCTCCGACGCACGTGTTGATCAACTGACGACGCTTCGCCATGAACAATTATCATTCTGATCTGACTCGTGACACGCTGGCCGTGGTGTTTCTGTTTGCCCTCATTTCGGCGTCGCTGTTTATTCTCTGGCCCTTTCTCGGCGCAGTCGTCTGGGCCATTATGATTGTCATTCCTACATGGTCCATCCTGCTTCTACTCCAGCATTTCCTGTGGGGGAAACGCTGGATGGCCGTGACGGTGATGACTCTTCTTCTGTTGGCGGTGTTCATGGTTCCCTTCTCAGTCGGCATTGCCGCTCTTGTTGAAAACTTCGGACAAATTGCCGCCTGGGCGACATCCCTGTCTCATTTCACGCTGCCTCCACCGCCCGACTGGCTGGGAAACATTCCTGTTGTGGGGCCACGCCTGTCGTCGAGTTGGCGGCAGTTTGCCGAGCTGAATCGTGAAGAGATGGCGACTCGGTTGTCCCCATATGTGGGTGGCGTCGTTCGATGGACGGCCGGACAGATCGGCAGCTTCGGGTTATTCCTCACGCAAATCCTGCTCACGGTCATCGTAGCGTCGGTGCTGTATGCCAACGGAGAATCGGCAGCGAGCATGGCGCTACGATTCGGATCTCGGCTGGCTGGAGAGCGGGGACAAGAAGCGATGCGTTTAGCCGCGCAAGCAATCCGCGGTATCGCGTTGGGGGTCGTGCTGACGGCGCTGATCAATGCCGCGCTAAGCGGCCTCGGGCTGCTGGCCGTCGGGATGCCGTTTGTCTTGGTGTTAACAGCCATGATCTTTATCTCATCGATCCTGCAGATCGGTGTGGGCCCGATCATGATCTGTGCCGTGGCATGGCTCTATTGGACGGGCAGCTCTACCTCAGCCACGGTGTTGCTTGTGTGGACGGTTCTGGTATCTCCCGTCGATAATATCTTGCGCCCCATCCTCATAAGAACAGGTGCTGACATACCCTTGCTGCTGATCTTTGCCGGCGTGATTGGTGGATTGATTTCCTTTGGAGTCGTCGGGATTTTTGTCGGGCCCGTCGTTCTGGCGGTGGCTTATACATTGTTTACAGCTTGGATTGACGAATCTGTGGCGGTTGGTCACGTCGAAGAACACACAGGGACGGAATCTAGTAAACAGTGACAGATGATGGGTCCGATGCCTTCTTTACCGCGGTGATCTAAACGGTCAGCAGTTTGTTTCGGTTGAGTCTCGCGTCTTCGTCTACTGCAACGCTGCATGAAGTGTGTCTCCTCCAGACCCCTGTCACTTTTAACAGTTCCGGCGACGGAGGGCCATGAATAGAATCCTGGCAATCGGCCAGGGCCTACCATGCAACGTCAGCATAACGTGTTGGCTTTGAAGTAAGCCGGCCAATGACACCATCTGCGAAGATCGATGCAGGAGATCTAGGAGGACCGCACTCAGCTCAACGCTCGCATCGACGCCGACGCCGAGCGTTTGAAAGGTATCTTCAAGGACATCCATCGGAACCAGGAGCTGGGCTTTATGGAAGTCCGCACCGCCGGCATCGTCGCGAAGCCGACACCGGCATCGGCATCGGCATCGGCAAGACCGTGGTAGGCATCTTGAAGAACGGCGGCGCCGACACGAATGCTCTCGCCGTCAGGGAGAGCACCGGCCTGCGCTACTGCCTCGGGGTTATAGTTCTGCCGCTGTTTTTCTACATAACCGGCTGCGCCGATTCCGTCCCTCACACGACCGCGCCAAGCGGTAAACCGATGCAGCGAATCACAGTCTTGACGTACAACACGCTGCACGGACTCGAGACTAGTGGTTGGACCGTGAAGCCTGGCGAGTCAAAGGAGGTCCATGACGCGCGCCTCGATCTGCAGTTTGAGCAACTGTCTCAGGTCCAACCGGATCTGATATTGCTCCAAGAGGTCAATCCTCTGCCCGCCATTGCGGAGCGGTATATCGCCGCGCTCGAAACCTTCGGTTTGCACTACAGCGAAGTCCACCAGGTGGATGCCTGCGGCGTTCGTGTCGCGCCGGGCGTAGCAATTGTTCCTCACCTAAATAACGGCCTTGCCGTTCTTGTCAAAGCGCCGCTGCGGTTGCGCAAAATAACCGGACTCAAACTGAGTGGGGGCTTTGGGCGCTGCGAGGACTTCATCGGTTTGCAGACAGGGGAACTTCGATATGCGCTGATCGCAGAAGTCGAGAACCCCAATACTGGCAGGAAGCTTCTAGCGGTGAGTCTCCATTTGCATTCCGGTATCGAGCGGGACGCCTTTTTTATCCAGAAAATCGCCGAGGCTCAGGAACAGGGAAAGGTACGACAGGAGGACGTCGAAGACCTTGTTTCGGTCTTGCAAGAGGGCCAAGAGAGACGGATCAATGAGGTTCGCGTGCTTGTCCGCAAACTTGTAAATCTTCAGGCCGATGGAACGTACCTAGGAGCCATCATCGGAGGCGACTTGAACTTCGAACCCGACTCTCCGGAATACCACGAGCTCGAACAAGCAGGCTATAGAGATACCTACACAATCGCCAGTCACAGCAGTGATGTTCATAGCTATGACCCTCAGCGAAACGCGCTTGCCGGCCAGGGAGAACCTGAAGTGCCTTCCTCGCTCCGTCAGGCAGTAAGACATCTTCCGGAAAGTCAGCAGCAACAGATTTTTGAGGCATATCGGAAGGGCCTCAGCCAGCCCCGACGAATTGATTTTTTGTTTCTCATGATGAAACCGTCGGATGATCCAAAAGGCTGCTTGCGACAGGAGTTATTTGGAGAGCCCAGTGCTGTTCAAGCTCAGCCTGGGTCCGATCACTACGGCGTGCTCGTTACGTATGTCGCCGACTTGTCTATGTGCTAATCGTAGAGAGCTGAAGGCAGGCGAAAGGAGGATGTCCATGAAAAGAATTGTCGGGATACTCGCAATAGCGACCGCGGTCTGCTTGAATCTGGGTTTCACGATGCTTCCCGTTTGGGCGGATGAATTCGGGCAAGATCCCTCATACCGGAAGGGACGCTGGGAAGTACTGCTAGGGCCTCAATACACCTTGGCTAAAAATCTTGGATTCGATGGCGGGACTACTGCGAAGATTAACGATACTTTCGGGTTCAGCCTTCAAATTGGCTACAATTTCAATGAGCACTGGAATCTCGCGGGCCTCTTTTCTTGGAGCCGGCCCGATTACCAAGCGGTCATCCAACCCGCTGCAGGTAATTCATCACCGGCTCGCCCCTCTAGTGGAAGCATTCAGACGAACACATTCGCCCTTGCGGGCACGTATCACTTTTTTGATGGTCCCTTAACACCGTACATCGAGGCGAATGTCGGGGGGACCTATGTCAACACCGATATTGCGGCCGGCCCTCCCGTCGTCGGCTGTTACTATGATCCGTGGTACGGAAATATCTGTGGAGCGAGCCAGCCAACCAAGTCCGGTACCTTTCTTAGCTACGGAGTTGGAGGCGGGCTGCGCTGGGACGTCAACAACTTGTTGTTTTTCCGCGGCGGTGCACGACAAGAGTGGATCGATTTGTCCCACACCGGCACGCCAAGTTTTACAGTGATCAAGCTCGATCTTGGCTTCAAGTTCTGATTGGTCAGTCACGAACACGCAATTCGATTCCTAGGCATAGGGAGACGAGTGCGAGAGAGTCCGGTTGAGTTTTTCATTGACTGTTGGTTCTGACAATTTATCTTTCCAGAGGTATCGGCAAGCACGAATCCGACTCCATTCATTTATAGTCAATATTCAGAGGCCAACGTGATGTATGGCCCCGGAGCATGATTCACCATACGAGCTGTGTTGACGCCCGTGGCCTCGTATTCACGTACAAAGTGAAGCATCCGAAACCGGACTAATAACCATCCCACACTTATTGTTTCCGGTTTGGGTTCGCGTGGAGCAAGCGAGTAACCCCCACTCTCCGAGATTGTTCGTACTCAATTGTTCTCCGGTCCAGCACTCAACTGTCGGTAATCAAAATTACTTTCCGACCGTGACAGCCTCCATCCACTGTCAATTTTGACAGTTCATACTCATAGCGTTACTTGGTAGGCTTCCTTAGGCCTGTCGGCCATTCCGCTGGCTTAGCGATCCCACAGACGCATGTCTGCCATGTATGGAGGTCTCGAGAATGTCGCGAATAGCTGCGTCACGTGCAGAGCGTCGTGAAGGCTGCGGAACGGCTGGCCGGGACCGGCGCACGCTTCACGGGGTTGGTACACCATACCGACTCGGAGCGAGAATGGGCGTACGATCGGACGTCCCACATCGGTCGGCTGGACAAAGCGCTCGACGAGGCCAATGCCAAAGGGTTGGACCGTTGTAGACATGAAGAATGACTGGAAGCGGGTGTTTCCGTTTGAAGAATGAAAATCAGCAGTAAGGCCACCATGTCAACGAAAGACCAAGCCGGAAAAGAATATACGCGATGTTGATGTCTTCATTGCCGCTGCATGAGATTGTTGGCTTCGTGGCAGGATTCGGAACGACTTTTGCCGCCATGCCCGATTTGATCTCGATGCTCAAGCGGCGGTCCTGCCAAGGAATGAATCCCACCATGGCCGCGATTATGGGCAGCTTCCAGATCGTCTGGGTCTATTACGGCTTTTTGATCGAGTCCATGCCCGTCATGGTGTGGAATGTGATCGCGGTGGCGATCAATTTTCTCGCCGTCAGCGCGTATCTTTACTTTCGCGCTCAAAAGGGATATCAAAACCATCCATAGGCAGCGGCAATCACTGGACGAAACCGACATTGAGGATCTGGTGAGGAGTTCCGTTGCTGACCAAACACGCCTCGATGGTCAGCGCCGTATGTGGACAGTGGAAATGGTTCTGCATCTGGTCGTTGCCTTCCTGGATGAAGACAATGCGCTGTGTAGGAGGTCATCATGATGAGGTTTTTTCGTCGTTCAGCCGTGCCGTACATCGCGGCCGGCCTTTCGGTTCTGTTTCTGTGTGTTCAGATCGTCAACGCTCAAGAAACCGAGTCGCCGGAACTGCCTGATCGTTTCATGATCCGAGGCGGGTATCTGTTTGTCTTCGGAGCAGAGACCGACATCCAACTAAACGGGCAGCGCGGCTTGGGCAGCACGATCGATTTTAACAGGACCTTGGGTGGTGCGACGGATTACAGCGGCTTTCGAATCGATGCAGCGTATCGCTTTAACGATCGGCACAGCCTCGGGATCTCCTATTTCGGGTCTTACGAGACGGCAACCGCACGATCAGCACGGATCTGAACGTCCGGGATACTACGTTTGCCGCCGGAGCCAATGTGAACTCGAGTTTAAACTTCGATCTTTGGCG
>Ga0157376_10004142_pt1 | contig 10052 bp, 7 predicted proteins | sample M45metaG_FD_121801 | JGI IMG/M metagenome (GOLD analysis project Ga0157376, IMG submission 121801) | Miscanthus rhizosphere microbial communities from Kellogg Biological Station, Michigan, USA - M4-5 metaG | ecosystem: Host-associated > Plants > Roots > Rhizosphere > Soil | place: USA: Michigan... | reverse complement strand
GTTTGTCCTGAAAGTTTTTGCCTTTTGCAGCCATAACGGCCTTTGCCATTCACCATCTTTTTAAATCGTTCATACTTTGATTTTCAAAACCCAGTTCTGCAGTTCTTTCTGATACCAGCCAGGCTTTAATGGTGGCCTTGTCTGTTGAAGCCGGACGATCCGGCAATGTACCTGCGGGAGGAGTGCCGCCCGTAGCAGTTACCGTAGTTCTTGCCCTCGCTCTTATTTTATTTATGTAGACAATAGCGTTTGCGTTGTCGCCTGTTTCCAGGTAGGCTTCTGCTTTCCACAACAAAACATCTGCATAGCGGATCAATATTTTGTTGTTAGCGGCATCATCGTTTCCTTTATTGGATCCATCCAGAGTCCCCAATATTTTATTTACATTTTGATTGGCAACATCCACGGTATACAATTTACGCGGATCATTCGCTTCAAAAGAATTCATGAAATCAGTACTGGGTGCAAAAAAACCCCAGCCCAACGGCGCGCATAGACCATTGCCATTTTGCGGTGTTTGCAGGCTTTCATGGTTATAGGCAAAAATCACCTCGTTGTCTGTAAACTCTGTATTAAAGCTGCTGAAGTAATTGGCATTTAAACTATAAAAACCGGTCGTCTCCAATTCAGAAACCAGGGTTATCACTTCACTCCAGTGCTGGGTGTAGAGAGCAGCCTTGGCCTGCAATGCAATGACAGCTCCTTTTGAAACCCGCCAGGGTTCGGTAGTTGCACTCAATTTTGTATTTGGCAATAATCCTTTTGCTATAACCAGGTCGGCCTTTATTTTATTCCATACAGTGTCTTTACTCACCCTGACAGCCACTTTAAATGCTTCCTGGTAAGTTTCCACAGATGAAGTAATTAAGGGTACATCCCCAAAATTGGTAACCAGCGAAAAATAATAGTAAGACCGCAGAAAATAGGCTTCTCCCAGCAATTGATTTTTTCTTGCTGTAGAAATACCCGTAATGGTTTCTAATTTAGGGTTGGTTAAAAACCCAATAGCAATATTCAACCTTTTCACGCCTTCGTAATCGTATTTCCATAAACCATTGGGACCGCCATTGGAAGAAGTAAAAGTAAAATTATTAATGTCGTCCATCCAGGGTTGATCTCCGTCTGCACCCCATTTCTTCTCCATATCGTCAGATTCTATATCTGAAACAATTACATCATTTTGAAATACCAGGCCACCGCCCCAATCCCAGTTGCCCAGTATATTCAGTGTATTGGAAAGTAATCTGTAGGATGACTTAACCGAAGTTTCTACCGTATTAATGGTGGGTGTAGCATTTACCTGGTCCTGTGTTAATAATCCTATCGACTGCGATGTCAGTTCTTTTTTACAACCGGGTGTAAACACGACTACCATGAAACACATGATTGACAATATTTTTTTCATACAAATTATTTTATAAACGTTCTTACAAATTGATTTTAGCGCCAACAATAAATGCCCGCATTTGCGGATAGGTGCCCTGGTCTTTTAAAGAAGTAGATTCAGGATCCAGGCCCGTATATTTGGTAGCAGTAATCAGGTTTTGTCCTGAAATGTAGAAGCGCAGGCTTTTGATCCCTGCTTTTGCAATGGGTAAAGTATATCCTAGTTCAATATTCTTTAACCGTAAATAAGACGCGTCTTCTATAAATACGCTTGACACTTTGCTGCCTCCGTTATCATTAAAGGTGAGCCTCGGGGTAGTATTTGTTGAACCTTCACCATTCCAGCTTTTTAAAACGGCGGTGGTAGAGTTGAAGGGGCGGGTGTCATAATTTAAAATCTGTTTTAAATCATTATACCGGTCTACTCCTTTTACACCCTGGAACAAAAATGAAAAATCGAAATTTTTATATCCTGTTGAAAAAGCAAATCCGTAAGTAAACCTTGGGATAGGATTACCAATAAAAGTTCTGTCATTGTCGTCTATCTGGCCATCTCCATTAATATCTTTAAATTTAATATCACCGGACTTTGTGCCATTAGTATTAGCGAATAATGTTTTAGCCACCTCGCCGTCGTTTTGATAAATGCCATCAAAAGCATAACCGAAATAGGCATTGATAGGCTGTCCAGCCTGTGTTTTGGTGTGATTGGTATTGTCAATAATATTGGGCACAAATGTGTACAGGCCCGTAACATTATTTTTTAACGTGGCAATATTTGCGCTTACACTGTATTTTAACGCATGGTCAAAGTTCTGGTACCGTGCACCCAGTTCAAATCCTTTATTATTTACTGCACCGGAGTTTATGTAGGTACTTTGAATTACACCTACTGATACTGCCGGCAATGGAACAGCCAGCAAAATATCGTTTGTATTCTTATTGAAATAATCTGCGTTTAGGGTAAGCTTGTTTTTCAGCAGGCTTACATCAATGCCAATATCCGTTTGTTTGGTAGATTCCCACTTTACATCCGGATTTCCATAACGGATTTTATTGACTACACCGCCCACTTGCGTAACTACGGTTTGGTAGGCATCATTTGGGATTTCCTGGTTGCCAGAAGCTCCCCAGCTTGCCCTTATTTTTAAATTGGATATCCAGCTAACATTTTCCATAAACTTTTCCTGCGATACTATCCATGCGCCGGATATAGAAGTGAAAAAGCCCCATTTGTGGCTTGGTCCAAACCTTGATGAACCATCTTCTCTTGCAGTGGCTGTTAAAAAGTACTTGTTTTCATAGCCGTACGTGGCAGAGCCAAAAAAAGAAACAAGATTCCAGTTATTGGGCTGCGTTCCGCCGTTCCATATAGAATTGGTACTGCCATAATCTAAATACCTGAACGGATCGGTTGAATTATCAAAATTAATCCTGGTGCCGCTCAATACATCCTGCCTGCTGTTAATGGTTTCTGTACCCAGCAGTGCATTGATACTGTGTTTTCCATTGATGGTTTTTTGATAACTCAGTGTATTACTGAATGTAAATGTTTTTGTTTGCCCCCTGTATTCATTCAAACTATTGGGCCGGTTATTTCTTCCCATTCCGCTATAAGCAGATCCGCCGCCACCATCATCGTCGCCAAAATTCTGCGCAAAATTTTTGTTGTGCGCAAAACTGATATCAACACCCAGATTTGATCTAAATTTCAATGATTTGTTGCTGAGAAAACTATACTCGCCAAATACATTTCCAAATGTTTGAAAAGTAGTTAAGGTATTATCTGTAAAATGTACAATGGCAATTGGGTTTGATGTAAATTCCAATTTGTTTTGAGCTCCGTTCCAGTGACCGCCATTTGCCGCCAGGTTATCTGCATAAAACGGCAAATCCGTATAAGGATCGGCAGGCCGGTAAGTTGGATCAGCTGTGCTTTTGTATACACTTAAAACCGGGGGTCGCAGCATAGCATGACGTATAATTCCCGGCGCATCACCACTTGATGAGAGTTTATCCTGCACAGCATTGCTAATCTGAAGATTCGTTCCCACTCTCAGCCTTTCGCTTAAATTAACATTGATATTTGCCCTGAAATTTATACGTTGGTATTTGTCATGGTTCTCTACCACAATTCCATCCTGGCCAAAATAACCTGCGGATAATAAATACTGCACATTATCTGTTCCGCCATTTGCAGATACCTGCAGGTTTTTTGATATGCCTGTTGTAAATAATTCTTTTTGCCAATTGGTGTTCGCTAAATCAGTACGACTTTTTAATTGTGCATATGGACTAATGTCACCGGCAGCATTACCGGTTGTATTATGCCAGGCCATATCTTTTACCGTTAAGTACTGATTGGCATCCAGCATCTTTGGCATATGGGTAGCATTATAGAAACCCGAATTATACTCTACTGCAATATTTGTTTTGCCTTTTACACCGCTGATGGTGGTAATTACAACTACTCCGCCGGCCGCCCTTGAGCCATAAATTGCTGTCGCCGATGCGTCTTTTAAAACAGTCATTGATTTAATATCAAACTGGTTTAAAAATGATATATCGCGGGTAGGTACACCATCTACCACATACAGCACATCGTTGTTTCCCAATGTTCCTTCGCCCCTGATACGTATTTTAACTCCATCACCCGGTGCACCGGTATTGGCTGCTACAAATACACCTGCTACCTGTCCCTGCAGTGCCTGGGCCACATCCGGAATCCTGGTCTTAAATAATTCGTTCATGTCAACACTGGTAGCGGCGCCGCTTATGGATGCTTTCTTTAAACTGGTATAGCCCAGCACTACTATTTCCTGCTGCTGCAATTCCTTTGGTTGAAGCAGAATACTTAGTGCTGATTTTCCGCGTACATTTATTTCCTGCGGCTGCATGCCTACAAATGAAAATACCAGCACCATGGAAGAATTTTCGGGAACGTTAATTTGAAATTCGCCATTTGCATTTGTGCTGGTACCAATTGTACTTCCTTTTAACTGTATAGAAACTCCGTTCAGTGATTTGCCTTTTTCATCCGTTACTTTTCCACTTATAATAACAGGTGGCAGAGGCTTGATTAAAACAGCTTTCTCTGCATCACTTACATTATTCACCAATTCCTTTGGTTTCACCACAATTGTTTTTTCTACAATTACGTAGGTAAGCGGTTTGTTTTTAAAGCATTCGGCAAGGGCCTGTTCCAGGGAGACATCGCGTACGTCGATGTTCAGTTTTCCCGCTTGCTGCACTAATTCATAACTGTACAAAAAATCATAGCCGCTCTGTTTTTGTATTTGTTTAAATACTTTTTGCAAAGTGGCGTTTTTTTCGTTGAGGGTTATTTGAGAATACCCTTTGGCATTTGCAACGAGACAGGCTGAGAGCAGAATAATGGCTGTAAATTTCATGACCAACAGCGTTTTGGTTAAGTTCCGCCGTGGGCAGAACAAGCTAATCGTTAAATACATAACTTTGTTTTGTTTGGTTAAACAATGTTTACTCCCCCGTTTTTTACGGGGGTAAGCAGTCCTGAACAGATTGTATAAATAAGTTGACCCAGACTTGTCGCCAGGCTCCGCCCCCGGAACCTGGCTTTTTCTTACGTCAACCTGAAAAACTTACTCATTTAGGCATTACAATAACTTTTTTTTCAGCGATTTTAAATGTTACGGCGCCAGTCATTTCAAGCATTTTTAATACCTGCGATACATTTTCATTGCGGGATATGGTTCCACCAATATGACCGTTTACAGCTCCTTTATATTCTACATCCACATCGTACCAACGCGACAGCTGCTTCATTACACTGGCAATGTCTGCAGCTTCGCCAAATTGAAATTTTCCATTTATCCATGCCAATACCTCATCTGTATCAACACCAGCATCGGTTTTTATATCGGCTGCTATTTTTGCCTGCTGGCCAGGTTTTAGTATAGCTACTACGTTACCTTTATTTATCTTCACGGCACCTTCCAGCAATGTTACTTTGATAGCAGGTTCATCATCATAACTATTTATGTTGAAATGTGTGCCCAACACGGTTATCTGCGTTGCATCCTTCTGTACTTTAAATGGCATTGCTTTATTATGGGCTACTTCAAAATAGGCTTCGCCTGAAATTTCTACTTTCCTTTCGGCACCTGTAAAAGCAACTGGATATTTTAAAGAAGACGCTGCGTTTAACCAAACCCTTGTGCCGTCTTCCAATGTAATAGTGGCAATCTTACTGCCTTTTGGCACGGTAAGTATATTGTATTCCATGACTGCAGTGGCCTTGCCCCTGTATACTATTTGCCCGTCGGCTAATTTTTCGACTACTGTATTTCCCTGCCTGGCCAGTGAGCCATTTGATGCGCTGTCCAATACAATCGTTTGGCCATTGGCTAAGGTTAGGATAGCATTGCTGCTAACAGGCGCCGGGATATCTTTTTTTATTATGGGCGATGATGAGATTGCTTCGTGCTTCTTTTTAGATTGTTGTGAAAGCAAGAGATAAGCCCCTGTACAGGCGATACCAATAACGGCAGCCGCCGTTATGCGATAAAATAACCTTGTCTTATATCTTTTTCTTATTTGTACAACGGGCGGTTCTTCGCGGGATTCATCCATCATGGCGGCAAATTTTGTTTCCCAGTCAATTCCCGGTTGATCGCCTTTTTCTTTTGCAGATTCCCAATGCTTTTTTAAAACAGCCGTTAACGCCACATAGTCTTCCTGCTCATCCGCCAGATGCAGCAATTGATCTAATTCTTCTTTAGAAATGGCGTTTGTAAGGTATTTGTCGATCAGGTATTGCCAGTTGTGAGTAGCCATATACAAGCAAGACGGGGAAATGGGGCAGGATAACTAAGCGGAGTAAAAAAAAATCATATCCTGCCAATAATAAGTACCAGCATGGCCAGGTCAAATTTATTGACAAGGTATTGACGAATGAATTGCCTTGCTTCTACAAGGTGATTATTAACGGTGGATTTTGACAGATTCAGCCGGACGGCAATCTCTTCATGGGTTAGATCCATTTCCCTGCTGAGCTGGTAAACTTTTTTTCGTTGGGGAGAAAGCAATGCGATTGCTTCACGCAGTTTCTCTTCATATTCATGACTAATTAACGCATTATCGGCCCCTATACCGGACTCTATTTGTATTTCTTCCCATAATAATTCCCGAAAAGCAGGGTCTTTGGCTACGGACCTGAGAAAATCTATTGTTTTATTATGTGCCACCCTGAAAAGAAAACCATCAAAATTTTCAATCTGTACCAGCATTTCCCTGCCAGTCCACAATTTCATAAATACATCCATAACCAATTCTTCCGTTACCTGGCCCGACTTTACAAAACTGAAAATATAGTAATGTAAACGGTTTCGGTAGCAATCGAAAATGGTTTTAAAGGCCCTGGCATCGCCTTTTGCTATTTGTTGCAGAAGCATTCGTTCATCATCTAACATAGCAGTATTCTCAGTACTCTGGTTCTGATTTGAATGTAAATTAGATAATGTTGTTCAATTAGCTGAACCTAAGTTTACCTAAACACAGCACATGGTTTATATGCGCTTAAACTTAATTTTATTGTCCTGCTCCCACACGCAGATTATTTTGTCATCTGGCAATGCGGCTGATTTTAGAAAGCCTCCATTTCCTACAATCTGCGTTTTCATGTCTTTTATGGTAACCAATTTAAGCGTATCCTTTGCCTGATAGGTAATTACCGTCTGGGCTTTCCATTCGGAAATGCTGCATGTTCTTCCTTCTCCTACACTTACTTCCGGTTGACCCTGGCGGCAATAATATACCGTCCCTTTTCTTTGCCAGGCCGTTTCGATTTTTGTTGCAGTATTAACCAAAACGCCACCGCCATCCATCGGGCATCCGTTTAATTTCCAGGTACCCCTTCCTATTTTTTCTGCAGGCGAAAACGTCTTGCCGTTATTAAGAGATTTCATTACATATAAATCCCTTGAACCATTTAACCAATTGCGAAACATAACCACTACTTCCGATCCGCGAACGGCGATTCCCGGCTTGCAACATTCACAAACATGTAAATCGGGCGACTGATAAAGCATTTTGTTGACAGACCAGCGATCTGACTGACCGGATAAATCAGAAAAATAAATCTCGCTATGTTTTTTGGAACCAAGGTTTAGCCATACCGCGTAAAAATGATCGTTTTTATCTGCCGTCAGGCCCATCAAACCTTCCGGTGCTGAGTTATTTTCATGATTTACATTCCCCATAGATTTCCATTGGTTGGTTGAATGATCCAATCTGAACCAATGTATATTTCCAGATTTATCCATGGCAGTAATAACCGAGTAATTAGCTGAACTTGCCAGTTGGGGACCCCTTGCCATTCCCAGGTGCATTGACGGTATCTCCGCAACCATTACGGCGTCTGAAAAACTATTTCCTTTATCAGACGACGTAGTGCAGTATATTTTGTCTCCTTCACCGTATACAATTCTGATGATTCCCTTAGCGTCGGCAGTGATTTGCGGTTGTTTTCCTGTTGCAATTGTTTTTTCAGCAGCTATATCTGCCCATGACAGTATCATCAGAAAAAAAACAGCGAGGCCTATTATTAAAAGGACTTTCTTCATAACAAATTTTTATAGAGACGTTGGTGGGTAAATGTAGTCAAAGCTACAACACCTTTTGAATTTATTAGAAGAAGCCATGGGCAGTGGGTGGGGGAGAAGACAACGCAAGTAGGAACGGGAGCAGTATGTAAGTATCGGAGTAACGAACAGCGCATATACAGCAATGGTCACGCGCCGCGCCATCAGCCGGGGAAGAAATAAAAGTAGAATGAAATCATCTTTTCAATAAAACCTCATTGGTTGCCTGTACCGGTCAAAATCTGTAGGTTGCGCGCAGGCCTGCATTCTTATGATAATCGGTTTGTTCGTAAAACGCTGCAAATACAATTGGATGTTCTCCACGATCCCATTCATACCCGGCATAGGCTTTTTGTGCAAAGCTGGGATCTGAATGACCATTAAAGGTCAGCACACTCAATCCAAGGTTTATACCAAGCACTATTTTATTATCAAAGCGGTAGTTTGCTTCAGCCAGTGCATCATACAGGTTACTGTGTTTGTAATGGCTTCCACCTCCTGTAAAAAAAGGATCGGCACTTCTGCCCAAAAAGTACAGATAATTGACGCGGACGCCAGCTGCAAAACCGTTACCCAACGGACGTGTGATGGCGCCGTCAAGGCCAAGTCCCAGCGTACTGAACATGTTGAGGTAGTGAATCGGATGGGCCACGGCTGGCCCCAGCTCAATAATCCAGCTATTGCTTGCAGTCTTTGTATTTTGCGCAACCACAACAAAAGGCAGGATGGCAATACCTATCAGAAATATAAATTGTTTCATTTGTACAAAATAATGTGTTATGATAAAAGCTGTTTTGCTAAGGATTAGTACTTGATGCCCGATTTTGGTAGCTGGCCGGCGTCTGTAGTATAAGGACAACGGAATTTTCCATCAGTGATCTGTACCGCGGTGCGACCCTGCTGGCTACCAAAACTGCCATTGAATACGCCTTCAATTATTTTTGCAGATTGATCAAACAAGGTAATCGTTATACTTCCCGAACCGCCTGTGGCCGGTGTGGTATTGTAGCCATAATAGGTACCAGATCCTGGCGCAATTTCCTGTACATAGGCACCTTCCAGGTATTGATTGGCATTGAAAGCAAATACCTTGTTAACAGTAATATTCTGCGGAAAGATGAGAACAACCGCCGAAGTATCCGTATTGACAGCCTTAAGACCGAGGAGCAATAAAACGCTGGTCCCCCCGCTGTTGGTAACCACCGCCAGCGCAGTTGAATTATTCAGCGTTGAATGTACGTTGGCAGCCCAGGCCTGACCGTTTACAGTGGCATTAAGGTAATAACCGGATGCATTGTTATCGCTGCTGCCTGAACTTTTTGAGCAGCTTTGGATAAATATTGAAAGAAAGACAGCAACAAGCAGGGTGGTTGCCCGGAATGATAAGTGTTGTTTCATGAACAGGGTTTAATTGGGTGGACAGAAATTTGATGGTTCGGTAAAGTGCTGTACCAAATGTCAAATTGTTATATGGCCCTGCAAATACTTAGTGCTAACTATTTTTATGGGAATCCTAGGGGAGGAGACCATGCTCTTTGGCAAAATTCAGCAGACCAACAGGCGTATAGATTTGTAGTTTTCTGCAAATATTTCTTCTGTGCGTGTTGATAGTAAACTCACTCACGAATAACTGACCGGCAATTTCTTTTGTGGTAAGCCCTTCGGCAATTTTGCAGATAATCTCTGTTTCCCTGCCGGTAAGCTGGAATTTTTTCATGAAATCGTTTACCAGTATGTCCGGTGGTTTGGGTTCTGGGTAGCTTTCATCAAACCACAGGCCACCGCCAGCCACCGTACTGATGGCCTCTTTTAAAACCAGGGTACTGCTGTTTTTCAGCAGGTACCCGCTGGCACCCAGTGTTTTGGTTTCCCTTATTAATTTGGGCTGACCGAAATTGCTGAAAATGATAATTTTTATTGCGGGAAAGTCTTTCCTGATTTTTTTAAGTGCGTCAATACCATCCAGCTTTGGCATTTGCAAATCCAGCAACACCATATCGGGAATGTGTAAGCGCACCATACTCATCAGTTCCAAACCATTGCCGG
>Ga0157376_10004140_pt1 | contig 10052 bp, 7 predicted proteins | sample M45metaG_FD_121801 | JGI IMG/M metagenome (GOLD analysis project Ga0157376, IMG submission 121801) | Miscanthus rhizosphere microbial communities from Kellogg Biological Station, Michigan, USA - M4-5 metaG | ecosystem: Host-associated > Plants > Roots > Rhizosphere > Soil | place: USA: Michigan... | reverse complement strand
TGCCCGAGCCGCAACGGGTCGCCGCGGAAGTGCGGTGAAACATCCGGATCCACCTCGAAGATCAACTCCAGGCCTTTGGCGGAAGCCTTTTCCGACATCAAGCTACCGACATTCTCCAGCACTTTGTCCAGATCGAAGTCGATCGTTTCGACCAGAAGCTTGCCGGCCTCAATCTTCGAGAAATCGAGAATGTCGTTGATGATGCCGAGGAGATGCTGTCCTGAGTTCTTGATCTTCATCAGATAGTCGCGCTGGCGCGGCATCAGCTCGGTCTTCAAAGCCAGATGCGAAAGACCGATGATCGCATTCATCGGCGTCCTGATCTCATGGCTCATATTGGCGAGGAAGATGCTCTTGGCCTCATTGGCTTCGAGGGCCGCTTGCGTGGCGCGCTCAAGCTCGAGCTGAGCCTCCTGAAAGGCGATCTCCGCCGCCTTCCTCGCATCGATATCGCTCCAGGAGCCGACCACTTCGGCCGGCTGCCCCTGCTGGTCGCGAATGAGATGCTGCTCGTCGCTCACCCAGCAATAGGTGCCGTCCTTCTTCCGGAAGCGGTATTCGGCAAGGTGCTCTCCGGCCCTGAACAGTTCACTCTGTTTTGCTTCCACCTCGTCGAGATCGTCCGGATGCACGTGACTCCGCCAGAAATCCGCGTGCTGCAAATATTCATCGGGCCCGTAGCCCAGCATGTTTCGGATATTGGCGCTCACGAACGTGGGCGAGAAATCACCACTCGCCCTGAAGCTGTAAATCACCGAAGGCGCAGCCCCGAGCAACAAGGCAAGCTGAGAGCGCGCGGCTTCCCGTTCTGCTTCCGCTTCCTTGCGCGCCGTGACGTCGCTCCACGATCCAACGATCTCGATCGGTTTGCCGTCACTGTCGTAGATGATGTGCTGCCGGTCGTTGACCCAGCAATAGGTGCCGTCATTCCGCCGGTAGCGATATTCGATTGAGCGGTCGTCGCTCGTGAAGGTCTCCTCAATCCATGCCGCGATACGCCGTATATCGTCGGGGTGGGCTCGTTCCTTCCACAGGTAAGGGTTGCCGAAATATTCCGCGGGGGTAACGCCAAACAACCTTGTGATGCTCTCGCTGACGAAGGTCGGCTCGTAGTCGCCCGACGCCCGCCGGCTATAGATCACCGCCGGAGAAGCGTTAAGCAGCCGTGACATGCGAGCATGCGCCGAAGCTTGTAAGTCGGCGATCTGTTGAAGACCTCGTTTTTCCTGCTCGGCGCTCTCCCGCTCGTGCGCGTTGCCGAGCTCGCCCAACATCTCGTTAAAGGCAACGGCGAGGCGCCCGATTTCGTCCTCGCTCTTGTAATCAATGCGGTTGCGGTAGTCCTTCGTCCCGCGGACCTTCCTTACCACCCCTTCGAGCTGCGCCAGCGGCCGCACGATGTGGCGATGGGTCAGAAGGGCAAGGAAAAGGCTGAGGACCGCAAGCGCGCCCGTCAGCAAAAGGCTGCGACGCAACCTGCCGACCAGAACGTCCACCCGTTCTTGGAGTAGGCGCTTCAGCTCGGTCTGGGCAACCGTCCAAGCTGCGACCGCATTGTTCACCGTCGCCTTGTAAGAGTCATCACGAGATTGAGATCCAGCCGGCTCACCGACAGTCTCGTTCAGAGCCCGATAATATGCCGCGATGCTGGACAGCATTTTCGTCGTTTCGCCTTCGATCTTTTGGCGTAATTGCCCATTGGCATTTCCGCGATAGGCGGACGTCAAATCTCTTTCGATCTCCTCAGTCGTCGACCGAGTGATTGCATCGAGAGCTCTAACGCGTGACTTGCTGTCGGCTGGAATTGAGGCGTGCGCCCCCAGTAAGATCTGCGTGTCGCCAATTTCGCCGAGCAGACGTGGAATTTGTCGGACTACGGTGTCTTGCAGGTAATAGCTGTCGAGATCGGGATCGAGTGCGAGATTGGAATCATCACCGACGCGCGACGCTAGGTCGCGAGCCTTGGCGAGCGCTTCCACGATGAGAGCGCCCTGTTCGTCGCCCTTCGTGTCTGTGGAGGAAAGCTTGCGAAGCGTTGCCTCCAGCGATTGTTCAAACGTGGCGGTCTGCAGGGTCCCGGCAGCTTCTCTTTCAGCCGCGTCGAGCGATTTCAGCGCTTCCGCTAGCGATGGCTCTTGTCCGGCGCCGACGAGCGGCTCGTTGAGAATTGCGGAATAGACATCTCGCAGACTCTCGAAATAGCGCACGCCAACCAATTCTTTGCGGGCGAAATCGATCGCGATCTGCTTTTCGACCACGAGGCTGTAGATGGCCACGACGATCGCGACGATGAAGGTGCTGCACAAAATGACGAGTTTTGTGCTGGTGCCGAGATTTCTAAACATGGCCGATTGATATCATGGTCGGGCTGGCATGCGCTCGCCGGGATTGACCAAGAGGGCCCACAAGATAGTGGCGACCACTACCCTGAACTGCTTTGAACCGCTCGTCATCGCTGCATCACTCGGGGGCTTACGGACGGCTAACCCCCTCAGTTTGAACAGCAAGTACGGCTTTGCGCAATGAGCAAATCCCGGCTGGGACCGTCCGCGTACCGGTAGGTCTCCTGCCTCTCTTGCGCCTGGAAATTCGCAGTATACTCCTAAAGCCCCGACGGCCTTTGATCAATTGCAAGGAGACAATGATGAGACTTGGTCTGCTTTCCGCTGTTGCTATTGCCATTGTGTTTGGCTCCGCGGCGACTGCTCTCGCCGAGCCCGAATGGGAGTTCGACGGTCTCTGCACCATGGGCCTGGCCTTGGGAAAGGAAATCAAGACCGATTGTTCGATCAACGCGATGCTCGACGGCAAGACCTATTGTTTCGGCAACGAGGAGGCCAAGATCGTGTTCCTCAAGAAGCCGGAACAATTCCTCGATCAGGCGGCCGTGTTCTACATGAGCAAGAAGCAGGCGCAGTAACTACGATCCACTCGGGGTGGACTGCGCCGTGAACACCCTCCCGTCCGTATCGGTGATGGCGACGTCGAGATTGTTGCTCGCGCCCTTGCCGAAGGTGAAGCGGAAATTCGGGTTGGTCGAGATCGAGAACGTGCTCTCCATCTGGAACACGAGCTCGCCGCCGCGTTTCACCACCACATCCTTGACGAACCGCGCCGGGATGAACTCTGCCGTGTTGATGTTGAGCTGCATCCCATTGCTGTTCGGGTGCTTGATCATCACCTGACCCGACCAGATCGGGTTCGCATAAAGCGCGGGCGGGAACGTCTTCACCAGCGTCTTGCCGAGATCGACGGTTTCCGAATCCGGATCCTTCGCCTGCATCGCAGCACAGCCGCCCGCCGCCGCCACGAATTTGTTGGCGATGTGCAGATTACCATCCTCGGTCTCGAGCACCGCGCGCACGTAAGAGAAATTGTCGATGCGGACCCGCGTGGAGAAGCTGCGCTCGCCACCTGTGCCGGCAGCGGGACCAAAATTGATCTTGGCCACCAGCGGATTCGGATTCTTGTCGATGAAGAGGGTAAGCGATTTCAGTCTTTGCGACACCGAGGGCGGTACCCGAACCGTAAGCGGAACTATGGCAGCATCCTCCGCCGATTGCGGCGCGTCGAGGATAACCATGCCGTCCTCGGCGATGGCGCGATCGCCGAAGGCCGACTGCCGCAGGCTCGGCCAGCTATCTTCCTCCGCCACCGCCAAATAAGAAGAAGAGAGCATGGTTACAGCGGCGACTGCGCCCGAGAGAAGCAACCGTCCTAACCTGCTGGTGGACTGGGTCATGTCCCGATCTCCTTGGATCCTTGAAGCCAATATATCACTCCCATTCGAGTTCGGCGAAGGCCGCAGTGACATTTCTCGCGTGGTAGTAGTCGAAAAGTTTCCATTTATCGCGCTGCGACATGCCGGCGACTTTGACCGCTTCTTCCAGGGTTTTTCCCTCTTTGATCAGGCCACGAACGTCCGTGGTGATGGTGGAGAGATAGTCTTGCTCGGGCACCAGCGCTCCGGGCAGTTCCATGGCATGCGGCCCGTGGCCCGGCACCACGCGCGCGGCCTTGCGGTCTTTCAGGCTGTCGAGCAGCGTGAGCCAGCCTTTGATCGACCCATCGAGCGTCGGCACATGCACGGAGAACAGGAGATCGGCAAGGAACAGCGTGTCAGTCTGACTGTCGGTGACGATCAGATCGTTGTCGGTATGGGCTGTCGATTGCGCCTCCAAGAGAAGGGTGCGGCCGCCGAGGTCGAGCGTCACCTTGTCTTTCACGCTGAGCGTCGGCAAGATGATCTCGGTGCCCTCGAGCACGGCCTCGCCCATCATCTGCTTGTTGGCGCCGAGATAGCGGTCGGCGCGGCTGCCGAGACCTCTGGCAAGTTTGTAATGACCGACGAAAATCGGGTTGTCCGCCTTGAAGGCCGCATTGCCGAACACATGATCGGGATGCATATGCGAGTTGATCACATATTTGATCGGCCGATCGGTGACGATGCGGACCGCGGCATGAAGCTGCTCGCCGACCGTGGCGCTGCCCAGGGTATCGATCACGGCCACCGCGTCATTGCCAACGATGAAGCTCGCATTCGCCATATCGCCGCGATTTTCCGCCGACTGCACCTCGTAGCGACCTTGATGCACGAAGATACCCGGCGCGATTTCCGCGACCTCGAGACTTTCACCGGCATGACCGGGAAGCACGCGCAACAGGGGCGCCGCCGCGAGCGCAACCGCGCCATGCAAGAAGGCCTGGCGTGACACAAACGGACCCAAGCCGCTAAGGAGCGGATCTGCGACTGGTCGATCCTGGCTAGACTTCATCACGGCCATGTAAGCCTTTCCCGTCCCTGCCGCCAGGCTTGGCTTCCTTGCGTCGATCAGGCTAATACCGCACGCAAGGTCTTGGCGGAGTTTCGTCCACATGCGAGTCATTTACATAGCCGGTGCGGCCCATAGTGGGTCTACTTTGCTCGATCTGATGCTTAATGCGCATCCCGAGATCGTCTCCGTCGGAGAGGTGCTCAAACTCAACCGTCAGCTCGGCTATCGGGACCCGGAGAGGAAAAATTACGCGCCCTGTTCGTGCGGCGCGCCTTCGCTGTTGCAGTGTAAGTTCTGGTCTGCCGTCGATGCCGAGACCCGAGCCACCGCGGGAAAATCTCTCACCGAACTCGATGTCCTCGATAGCGACACGCGCGATCCGCGCCACGCGCCGAACGTTACGCTGTTCAAGGCCATTGCCGCCGTCTCCGGTAAGAACTTCATTGTCGATTCTTCCAAGATTCCGCGAAGACTTAGCCAGCTCATGCAATTTCCCGAGCTTGACGTCTACCCGGTTCACCTGATCAGGGACCCGAAAGGCCAGATCGCTTCGGTAATGCGGAAACATGGGGGCTTCCTCAAGAATATCGTTCGCTACGAGATCGTGCAGGAGCAGATTCACCGGACGTTGAAATCGGTTCCCCATAGCGTGATGCGCTATGAGGATCTGGTGCGCGATCCGGAACGTAGCTTGAACAGTATTTTGCAGCCTCTCGGCCTCAGCTTTGATCGGCGTCAACTCTCCTGGGCGGAAGCCGAGAAGCATATCGTTGCCGGCAACCACATGCGCTATCAAACCACGAGCAACCTTGTCCTGGATGAGAAATGGAGAGAGCGCTTGACCGCGAGTCAGCAGCGCATCATCGATCTCGGCACGACCCGCTCGCGTCGTCTATTACCGCCGACCGGCTTTATCGCGGGCGACCGATGAGATCTTGCGCGTGATTCCCATCGATGAGTAAGCTTCAAGGGACATGCACGCCGCGCCGCTGATCTCAACCGTCGTCTTTGCTTTGGTGCTTGCCTTCGTCTTTGGGCTTGGCGCGCAGCGCCTTCGCCTGCCGCCGCTGGTCGGCTATCTCCTTGCCGGCATTGCCCTAGGCCCGTTCACGCCGGGCGTGGTCGCCGATCAGGGCATCGCCAATCAGTTGGCGGAAATCGGCATCATCCTTCTGATGTTCGGTGTCGGGTTGCACTTCTCGCTGGACGATCTCCTGTCGGTGCGCGCCGTCGCGGTCCCGGGCGCCCTGATCCAAGCGTTGGTGGCGATTCCCCTGGCCATGGGGCTCGCTTCGTGGATGGGCTGGAGCCACGGCGCCGGGCTCATCTACGGCATCGATCTCTCGATCGCCAGTACCGTGGTTGTGCTTCGCATGCTTCAGGACCGGCGCTTGCTCGAGACCGAACGCGGCAAGATCACTGTCGGCTGGCTGATCGTGCAAGACCTCGCCATGGTGCTGGTGCTGGTACTGCTGCCGGTGCTCGCGGGTGTGCTGCGGGGAGAGGGCGAGGCCCCCGATCCGTCCGTGCTGCTCGAGGCTCTCGTCCTGACCTTCGGCAAGATCGCCGCATTCATCGTCGTCATGCTGCTGGTCGGCAAGAAGTTGATTCCGGCCTTGCTGCACTATGTTGCGCATACCGGAAGCCGCGAATTGTTTCGCTTGGCGGTGCTCTCCATCGCGCTCGGCTTTGCCTACGGCGCTGCCGAGTTGTTCGGCGTATCGCTGGCGCTCGGCGCATTTTTTGCCGGCATGATCTTGAGCGAGTCGCGCTTGAGCCAGCAGGCGGCGACGGAGTCGCTGCCGCTACGCGACGCCTTTGCCGTGCTGTTCTTCGTTTCCGTGGGCATGTTGTTCAACCCGCATATTGTCGTCGCGGAGCCGATGGCATTGCTCGCCACCCTGTTCATCGTCGTCGTTGCCAAGACCATCGCCGCTTACGGACTGGTGCGCCTCTCCGGCTACGGACCGGGCAGCGCCATCACGATCTCTGCGGCGCTGGCTCAGATCGGCGAGTTCTCCTTCATTCTGGCGGGCCTCGGCGTCAGTCTGGCGATCTTGCCGGAAGAGGGGCGCGATCTTGTCATCGCCGCTGCGATTCTGTCGATTCTCATCAGCCCGCTGCTGTTTGCCGGACTCGACATGATCGCGGCCAAGCGCGCTAAACGGCGCGAAGCGACGGCACCGGCCCCGGGGCCTGCACCCGAGGAGCCACCTCGCGAGCCGATCAAACCCACCCAGCTAAGGGATCACGTCGTTCTGATCGGCCATGGCCGCGTCGGCAGCGCCATCAGCAAGGTGCTGCGAGAGAAGGGCGTGCCGGTCTTCGTGATCGAGGACGACGACGAGGCGGTGGAAGGCCTTAAGGCGAGTGGACTGGAGGCCTTAAGCGGCAATGCCGCCGACCCTGCGATCTTGGCCGCTGCCAATCTCGGCGCCGCGCGCTGCCTGCTCGTGGCGATCCCGGAGGCCTTCGAGGGCGGCCAAGTCGTGGAGCAGGCCCGTGCCATTAATCCGAAGCTTCCCATCATCGCGCGTGCGCATTCCGAAGCGGAGATCGAGCACCTGGCCAAACATGGCGCCAATCTCGTCGTCATGGGCGAGCACGAGATCGCCAAGGCGATGATCAGCCACCTTCCCGCCGGGGCTTAGTGGAACCCGGCGCGCCGATCATTCGTTGCTCAAATCCTTGATGATTGGCGCAAGCGCACTATATGCGCCTGCGTTTGACTAAAGGAGGAGCGGAGAGTGCACAGCGCAGAGCAGATCTTCGGACAGGCGAATCCGTGGGCTCGTAGCCGGGGGACCGCCGACTATTTGCGCGACATGACCTCAGGCATGACGCATGAGGAGCGTCTGGCCCAGGTCCGCTGGCTTGCCGGCGTGATGGACGACGCCTTCCATGTGCCTGGCACCAGGCTCCGCTTCGGCTGGGATTCGATCCTTGGACTGTTCCCGGGCTTGGGCGATGTGCTGACATCCGCGCTGTCGCTGTTGATCGTACATCATGCCTGGCAGACCGGCGCATCGAAACTCACGCTGGCGCGCATGCTCGGCAATATCGGCGTCGATTTCGTCGTCGGCGCGGTGCCGTTCATTGGCGATCTGTTCGACTTCGTGTGGAAGGCGAACCGCAAGAACGCGCGCCTTCTGGAGCAGCATCTGCACATGCAGGCAGCGAGGAACAGTAGGCCGCCGCTGCGCGCCCGAAGCGGCTGGAATTTCGCCTAGCCTTTCGCTTCCAGTGCATCAACTTCCGCGTCGGTGAACACGCGGCTCCGCGTGAGAAAGCGTAAACCCTCGGGCGCTTCGAGCGAGAAGCCGGCGCCTCGTCCTGGCACGACATCGATGGTGAGTTGCGTGTGCTTCCAATAGTTGAACTGGTCGGCGTCCATGTAGACCGGTGTGCCCGCGATCTCGCCGAGCTTGACGTCATTGCCGCCGATTTTGAACTCCCCTGCGGGGTAGCACATGGGAGCCGAGCCGTCGCAGCAGCCACCCGATTGATGGAACATCAGGTCTCCGTGAGAAAGCCTAAGCTTCTCAATAAGCCTTAGTGCGTCTGGGGTTGCGGTTACTCGCGGTGGGGCTCGCATGTCGAACTTTCAAAAAGGGAAAGCCGGGCGGTGAGCTTAGGGACCCGGACGTGCACAGGCTGCACTGCAAAAAACAAGGTGCGGCGCCGATAGTCGCACATTGTACTAGATGAGCAACATTAGATGAAGCGAAGGGGGCGGTCCAAAACCAAGCGGTTCGCTCAGCAGCATTGTTAGTGCGCGACATAGCGTCAGCGTGAGCGCCGCAAGGCTTACGAACACCATAATTCCCGCGACTGTCTGACTTGATCTCGTCCAGTCGGAAAAATATTCGCCCCAATCGTCAAAAGATGTTGGTGGTGCGAATATGAGCATGGTGCCCGCACAAAAGGCTGATGAACGCAACGGGGCCGACTTGCCGCTGCCGAACGATATAGGCTCAGGCTGTGCCGTCGTGCAAGGGGCAGCGCGGCTTTGCTTGCTAGGGCCTTTTGGCTCGCGGGGATGTTCACGGCCACGCGGACGAACACGCACGCGACGCTCCCTCATGGCGGTGACAGGCACGGGCCATGAGGGGGAATCCGTCTATCGGCTAAAAGAACCCGAGCGCCTTGGTGCTGTAGCTCACCAGCATGTTCTTGGTCTGCTGATAATGGTCGAGCATCATCTTGTGCGTCTCGCGCCCGATACCCGATTTCTTATAGCCGCCGAACGCCGCATGCGCGGGATACAGGTGGTAGCAATTGGTCCACACCCGGCCCGCCTGGATACCACGGCCGAAGCTATAGGCGCGGTTGATGTTCCGCGTCCACACGCCGGCGCCCAATCCATATAGCGTGTCGTTGGCGATCGAGAGCGCCTCTTCCTCATCGTCGAACGGCGTCACCGACAGCACCGGTCCGAAGATCTCCTCCTGGAAGATGCGCATCTTGTTGTTGCCTTCGAACACGGTGGGCTTCACGTAATAGCCGTCCGCAAGCTCGCCATCGAGGTTCAGCCGTTCGCCGCCGGTGAGCAGCTTGGCGCCTTCCTTCTTGCCGATGTCGATATAGGACAGGATCTTCTCCAGCTGGTCGTTCGAGGCTTGCGCGCCGACCATGGTGGAAAGCTCGAGCGGGTTGCCCTGCTTGATCTTGTTCACCCGCGCCACGGCCTTCTCCATGAACTTGTCATAGATGGAACGCTGCACCAGCGCGCGAGACGGACAGGTGCAAACCTCGCCCTGGTTCAGCGCGAACATGGTGAAACCCTCGAGCGCCTTGTCGAGATAGTCGTCGTCGTCTTGCATCACGTCGGCGAAGAAGATGTTCGGCGACTTGCCCCCGAGCTCGAGCGTCACCGGGATCAGATTCTCGGACGCATATTGCATGATCAGGCGCCCAGTCGTGGTCTCGCCGGTGAACGCGACCTTGGCGATACGCTTGTTCTGCGCCAACGGCTTGCCGGCCTCGATGCCGAATCCGTTGACCACGTTGAGCACGCCGGCCGGCAACAGATCGCCGATCATGTCCATCAGCACCATGATGGACATCGGAGTCTGCTCGGCGGGTTTCAGCACCACGGTGCAACCTGCAGCCAAGGCGGGAGCCAGTTTCCAAGCCGCCAGCATGAGTGGATAATTCCACGGCACAATAAGCCCGGCAACACCAACGGGCTCTTTCAATGTCAGGTTCAAGGCGTTATCCGGCACCGGCAGCGTGTGTCCGTGAATCTTGGTAGCCAGCCCCCCGTAATATTCAAAG